>TARA_R110000782_G_scaffold132359_5_pt1 | contig 51424 bp, 49 predicted proteins | sample TARA_R110000782 | Tara Oceans TARA_R110000782 (sample SAMEA4397859) | marine metagenome | biome: Polar Biome; feature: [SRF] surface water layer (ENVO:00010504); material: water (ENVO:00002006), including particulate matter (ENVO:01000060) such as... | depth 5 m | reverse complement strand
GCGGCACTATAGCCGCCAAATCCCATAAGTCAATGGCCGTAACGCCCGGAAACGCAGGCGTTCCGGCGCCCTTGACAGCCTCCGGCGGCCGTCTCGGCGACGCCCGCCACGAGGCGCGCAACTTATCCCCTGCGACGAACCAGTGGACAGGGAAAAATTCGCGGCTATAAAGGGGCGTTCCCGGACCACATTTGGTTTCGACATATCGGGCGGCGTCTTGGCGGGCGCCGCCGGGCTTCTGAAAAGACGCAACTTTTCAGGGCTTTAGGAGAGGTGCCGGAGTGGTCGAACGGGGCGGTCTCGAAAACCGTTGTGGGCGCAAGCCTACCGTGGGTTCGAATCCCACCCTCTCCGCCATTCAGTCCGCCGTCAAACGGCGGTCATGGAACGCCCTCCGAGAAATATCATAAATTCAAAGAGATAGAGGTCAGCGAGCACCGAACTCGCTGCCTGAGAGACCCAATTCTGCTGAATTTTCCGAGATTTAGGCCGAGTGTCTCTCGTAGGCAGTTTTTCGGTTACGTTCGGGATGGTGCGACCATTGTCCACGATGTCCCAAAAGCTGCCAAAAAGGACAGACCGGCCAGCTTCCGAGATTGGTCGAGAGTGGACTCCACGTCTCCATCGCCCCATCCACTTCCGGACGAATACCTGAGCCACCTTGACCGCACATTCTGAATTTTCCCATCTGGTGTCGTAATGGGCATCGGCTGATTTGAGCCATGATCCATACGTGCCGACTATGGCACGACCTCAACCAGCCAAGGAGAAAGATCATGGCAAAAGGCAGCAAGGGCGGACGAAGCGCCCCAATGACGGCGAAGGCCGCGAGCCGCATTCAAACTGCTACCTCAAAAGCGACCGGAGGGACGACGCCGAAAGGTAGCTTCTCCACCCGTGCTCAAAGCGCGGCCGCCCATAACTCCAAGCAATCCTGATACCCTTCGACGTTACCTGGCCGCGGTTCCCGTGGCCGGGTTCTCGAGGGACTGATAAATCGCATCGTAGAGAGCGAAGTAACCTGCGAACGATCCTCCCGGCACAGCATGCGGCGTTTCCGCCACCTCAACAGACAGGCGTGAAAGGAACCGCAGGCCGTAGTACAGGCATTTCTTAAACGCATGGTCGGGATCGGCCGCCGCCGTCACTTCCTGCGTGCGATTAACCGTGATTAGCAAGTCAACAAACGCACCTTCTTCCGGGAAGGCTTCCCCTGATACCCAGCGCTCGATCTTCCTATATTCAGACCGGTCCACTATGGAGCCCGACCCTCCTAGGCCTTTGCGCACCGCATCGGCCTTTCCGGTAATCCGGTAGTGTTCGAATAGATACCGCAAGAACCTGGGCATGGGTTGGTCGGTGGGATCGTTCGGATTTTCAGGCATGAACCGGGCCGCCATGGACCTCGTCGGATTTGTGGTATCGGGCCTTCCGAACGCCTTGTCGAAACAGGCGAAGAGAAATAGGGTTCCAGCCATTTGCACGGTCGCGATCGCGCTCCCGACCGCCTCCCTACTGTTTCCCGCACGCAATTGATTGAGCACAGGGCCATCGACGTAAGGCCCGATAGCCGATGTGCGGATGATTGCCGCGGCCTCCGAGAACTCGTCTTGCTCCGCAGCCTTTGCCACTCTGACGGACGCGTCATCCAAAGCAAACAGACGCCGTGAAATGGGCTCTGGCCAGCCATCGACCGAGCCTGGGCCTATGGTGCGGCGACCCGCTCCGAAGAAAACCCGCCAGGAAGTCGCTTCTGCGAGGGCGCCTATCGGGCCGAATTCCGCTTCTTCACCTGCCGCCTTAATCGCGTCAGTCTCGGCGCGAAAATAGGTCGCGATCTCTGGGGGCAGAGTATCCCGAAATCTTTCGTACGTCGCGTCCTTCGCCTTGCCGCTTCCTATCGCTGTTATCGTCTTGCGGTCGAACTTTCCCTCAACGGTCCCGAACACGATTGAAGTGGGGCTGACGCCAAACAGATGCTTTAGAACAACTGCGGGTGGGGGAAGAACTAACATTGGATGCCGGAATGTTCGAGTGTTCATAGTCGGCCCGCTAGGCTGATCTGATGCGTAAGCGCGAGGTCGCACGCAAGCGTTGGTATGGGCGATCCTTTGGGTCGACAACGCGATCCCGCACCGGATCGTAAACACGCCAATGCCATTTCCCGTTCTTTCGCGTTGGTGATTTCAAGATGGCGACGCATTCGTCCTCACGAAGCGCGGCTCTCCAGCGGTAGCTCTGCTTCGGCAGCGGTTCGAGGTGGTCTCCCTCGACGCTAACCCCAAGTAGTCTGAGAGCCGTGATCAGATCTTTGGTATTCGTAAGCCTCGATCCGTTCGGTTTCAGCGAGAATTTCTCCGCTGCTTGAGCGTAAGGCACACCAGCCACCATCGCGACGCAGGCAATGCCGCAGTCGTCGCCGTATCGCTGCTTGATTCGTCGCATTTGCTTCCGTTTGGTGGAGCGCCATCCTAGCGCGAGACCGATTTGGCTCCGAGCGCCCGGAGCTGCAGGAGTATAATTGCTCAATTGTTCTCCCGTGGGTCAAAAAAGGTGATTCTGACCTGAGCAAAGAATGCCAGATTGGATACCTAAAACCGATCAATCACACCGCGTTGTTCTTGCCAACATCGCGGCCAACTCTTTGCCCGCGTAAGTTTCTCAGCGGTCAGGTTGACCGGATGGGTACCGCTTACAATTGCATGAACGATGTCCGGCGCTAATCCAGCCAGCTTCAGAATACGGACCACATAAGGGCGGGAAACCTGTTCTTTGGATGCTATTTCGTCGATGGATAAGACCTCTCCCTCAATCAGCCATCGGTTCCATCGAAATGATCGCGCTACGACCTTGATCAGCGCGGGGTCCGGTGACGGTGGTCGCAAATAGGTATCGGGATCCAGGACTATCTTGGACTCGACTCCTCGCCTCCGGAGCGCGATTGGCACGTTCAAAATCGTCCCTTCCCCCAAATCAATTCCGATGTGCTCCTTACCGAGAGTCACCCGGTTCACGTTCGACCTGAGGAGTTCGAGGCATTCTGCGTCATCCGGGCTCGCGCCTTCCTTTAACAAATGCCGTCGCAGCCCCGTCAGGACGGCGTTCTCGATCTCCCTGGCGGGCAGGCGAATTGCCGGCTGGCCACCTTCTTCTCGCGGGTCAGTGACATAGTACCGATAGCGCCGCGCGCCCTTATTGGCGTGGCTGGGTGTCAGGCGGCGGCCGTGCTTGTCGAACAGGATGCCGGCGAGCAGGCTCGGATCCCTGGCGTTGGTGCCGCGTTTGCGATCGATCCGGTTGGCGGCCAGCATCACCTGCACCTCGTCCCAGAGCGTCTGGTCGACGATGGCGGCATGCTGGCCCGGGTATGTTTTGCCTTTGTGGACGATCTCGCCCAGGTAGAGACGGTTCTGCAGCAGGTGGTAGAGGGCGCCGCGGGCAAAAGGCCTGCCGCCGACCTGGCGGCCGCTGGCCGAGGTCCAGAGCTTGCTGACGATGCCGGCAGCGTCCAGGTCGGACTGCAACGCCCGCACATTGCCGAGAGCTACATAGCGCCGAAAGATGTAGCGGACGGTTTCCGCCTCCGCCCCGACCACCACCAGTTTCCGGTCCCTGCAGTCGTAGCCGAGGGGCGGGTTGCCGCCCATCCACATGCCCTTGCGTTTGGACGCCGCGATCTTGTCACGGATGCGCTCACCCGTGACCTCGCGCTCAAACTGGGCGAAAGAGAGCAGCACGTTGAGCGTGAGTCTCCCCATGGAGCTCGTTGTATTGAACTGCTGGGTAACGGAGACAAAGGACGCACCGCGTACATCAAAAATTTCGACGATCTTGGCGAAGTCGGTGAGCGAGCGAGTCAACCGATCCACCTTGTAGACTATGACGATCTGGACCTTCCCGGCCTCCACATCGTCCAGCAGGCGTTTTAGGCCCGGACGCTCCATGGTCCCGCCGGAGATACCGCCGTCGTCGTAGCGGTCTTTCAGCAGGCGCCAGCCTTCATGTTTCTGGCTGGCGATGTAGGCTTCACAAGCCTCCCGCTGGGCGTCGAGGGAATTAAACTCCTGCTCCAACCCCTCCTCCGACGACTTGCGCGTGTAAACGGCGCAGTTCAGCTTCCGCTCACCCGCCATCTGCTTTGCCCCTGATTTTCAGGCCGAAGAAGCGAGGACCCGACCAGTGGGCTCCCGTGATCTCCTTGGCGACGGCCGTGAGACTGGGGAAGCGGGCTCCTCTATATTCAGCACCATCGTCGAGCATCAGGACCTCATGGACGACGCCGTTCCATTCCCGGAGCAGCTTCGTGCCCGGCTTCAACTGGCGGGTCGGTTTCGGCTGATGGCCCCGGTCCTTCTCGAGCGCCCGGGCGATGCGTTCCAGTTCCTGTTTTGTGGCGTTAGACAGACCTGGACCCTTTCGCTCCTGGATGCGATAGGCGAGCACTGACCGCATCCAACCAGCGCTCGCTCGGGCGGGCGGCGAGCGGCCCAGGTCTTCTTCCCAAGCCGCCCGCAGTTCCGCCGTCGTCATGCCGCCCAGGTCGTCGAGCATCAGCATGCGTCCGCCGCTGCTTCAGCCTTGGCGATGCGATAGACGGTGACGCCCTTCAGGTCCTTGCCGCGCTCGACGGCGTGCCCGGCCTTGCGCAGGCCGGTGAGGGCAGCACGGACGCTGTGAGGCTGCCAGCCCGTCGCCTTCTCCAGAGCTCCCAGGCTGGCGCCTGCAGGCCGGGAAACAAGCTTCAAGATGGACTCGGACTTGGTGGGGTGGGGTTTGGTTTTGGCGGTCATGCTCGCCTCCTTGGTGATCGCGCCCGCGGGATGCGGGGGTTTCCACCGCCCAGACCCCGGCCAGTCGAAAAACTGGCCCGGGTGGGCGGTGTCAGGAGGCGATTTCGGGGCCGGAGTGGCCCTCACCGCGCAGGGTCAGTACCGCTCTGTTCGCAGCGGAAGTCCAGTGGAGTATTTGGAATTCCAACTACCAATTGACCTTCGGTATCTTTAATTCGATGGCCCACAAAAAATGGGCCATGCTGTCTACTTGATCGTCGTATTTCCCGGCTGGGAACTCGAGGACCTCCTTCTCAAATATTTCCAACCACTCGGCCTCGGCGGGAATGAACACTCGGCCCTGCTCGATCTTGACTGCCTGAACGGCAGCGCGTTCTTCCTTGGTGCCCCGAGGGGTTGCCGTCTTGAAAATGATAGGACCACCGTGAACAATCGCGCAGTGTTTCGATCCGTAGAACTCCTTGAGAAGGGCTTTGCCGATATGGCACCCTTCAAACAACACCAACCTCGGTTCATGCTTCTGGAATTGCTCTTCGACAGCCTTTCGAAGGTCCGGATAATCTAGTTTCGCGCGGAACACATCGATCAAATAGTAGTAGTCCCCACGCTTCCCCCAGGTGGTGCAAACTGAATAGTCACTGGTATCCGAAGCCGTAACCGCCAAGTCCCAGCTCTGGACGTAATATTCAAAGAAATGACGAAGGGGTAAAACTTCGTATCGCCGGAATTGCTCCAACTTCAAAAGGTTGCCGCCCGGCAAGGTGGGGAGCTGTTGCCACTGGGCCGAAAACACATGAGACCCAACATCGGATTTGAGCTTTTCCAGCGTAGCTAGATCCTCCCTCGCTGGATCCAGCGCTTCCCCTGGGGCGCGGACGAGGTACGTTCCATTGCCAAGGGGAATGCTCTCCTTTTTTACCGCGATTGCAGGCAGGCTTAAATGATCCCAACCGCCTTTTTCGATCAGGTGTCCCGTCGTGTCGTCAACATGTAGCCTCTGCTGGACGACGATCATGGCCCCGTCCTTTTTGTCTTCGAGACGGGATAAGAGTGTAGTTTGCAAGTAGCTGTTGGCCTTTTCGCGCTTTACATCACTATTGGCGTCCTCGGGCTTCATCAGATCGTCGCAAATGATCAGATCCCCACCAAATCCCGTGATCGACCCACCGGTTGAGACCGCACGCCGGCCGCCGTTCATTGTCGTCTTGAACTCAATCTCTGTGTTTTTCCCCGCCTTGATTTTGGTGCCTGGGAAGACGCTGCGGTAGAAGTCCGACTGCATAAGGTCGCGGGTTAGATTATGCAGTTCCACGGCCAGTTCGTTGGCATAGGAAACCACGATAATTTTCCGGGTCGGATCGAGCCCAAGGACAAATGCGGGGAACACCACGGATACAATGGTCGACTTGAAGTACCGCGGTGGGATGTTGATGATCAGCCGCGTCACATCACCTGAAACAATCAGCATCATTTGATGGATGATTGCCTGAATGTAAGGCGCCGGATGATAGACCCGCCCGGGAAACAGTTCCTCTACCGCTCTCTGATAAAAGGCATCAAGTTTTGTGCGGTAGATGGCTTTCAGAACGTCCTGATCGTTGCTCGTTATCTTGTTCATCGCCATCACCTTTCCGCCGTCCGGTCCGTCAACAGCGCAGCTTTGAAGTCCTCAAGAACCTGCTGATCTGTCTTCGTAAGGGATTGGTCCTCGGCATCCATCGCTTCGCGAGGAACCAGCCTCAGGAACATGTTAAGAAGGGTATTGGCCGCTCGGCTGTCGCCTTGAACAGCTTTCGCCATCAACGCCTTGAGCATAGCTCGTTGCTTTGAGATCGTTTTCTGCTTGCCGCTTTCCGTCACCTTGACCCATTCCTGAAGCTCCTCCAGGAGTTCCGTGGAGAGGTTCTTGGCCCCATGCGGCCGGCCTTTGGGGTTGCCAGACTGGCCAGGCTTAAACTGGGTATGCTTGGGCGGTTTCTTGTAACCGACCTCGTAGCCCTTCTTCGGCATCTTCTTGATAACGGCCATATCACGCCTCCCCGCCCTTCGACGGAGCCGGCAGCATCAAGACTTTGCCGCTCCGGTGGTCTGACATCTCCTTGAAAGTCAGGCCGGTGCCGGAGTGGCGAGCTTCGCCGCCGGAGTGGCGAGCTTCGCCGCCGGTGAAGGCCTCCCATCGCCGGACGATGACGTCCACGTACTTAGGGTCTAGTTCCATACCGGCGCAGATGCGGCCGGTCTGCTCGCAGGCGATGACCGCCGTCCCCGAACCGAGGAACGGGTCGAGGACCAGATCACCGCGGTTGGAAGCATCCCGGATGGCGTCGGCAATCATGGCCACGGGTTTTACAGTCGGGTGGAGCGCCAGGTCCGCTCGTCGCTCGGGTGACAGACTGTTAACCCCCTCGTACTCCCAGACGTTGGTGCGGTTGCGACCGAAGCGCCCGAGTTGGACGTTGTTTATGTGTGGTGCCGTGCCGTTCTTGTAGACGACCACGAGTTCGTGCCGGGACCGGTATAGTGAACCCATACCGCCGTTCGATTTGACCCAAACGCAGAGATTCACCTGAGGCCCATATTCCCTGTCGCAGACTTCCTGCAACACGCGGAGATGCCGCCAGTCCATGAACAGGAAGTGGAGTGATCCCGGTGCAGTTGATTGCAGGAGATTGCGGATAAACGCCTCCAGGAAACCCTGGAACTCCTCGTCTGACATCTCGCCGGATGCCATGACAAATTCACCATGCTTGATGGTCCCCGAACCGCAGACGTTGCCCTGGACCCGAACGTTGTACGGACTGTCACTTATGACCATCTGGGCAAGTTCCTCCCGCAGGAGAGTGGCGTAGGCCTCCGGGTCTCGGGCGTCGCCGCACAAGACCCGGTGCGCGTCAAGCATCCATAGGTCACCCGGACGCGACACCGGCTCGTCCGTCACAACTGGGACATCATCCGCCGGTGTCACACCGACCGGGGAGAACTGGCTATCGATGATGAGGTCTACCTCGGCCGCTTCGAAACCCGTCAAGTCGATATCGAAGTCAATCTCAATCAGGTCACGGAGTTCGAGGGCAAGCTTCTCTTCGTCCCACTCACCCAATTCGGCAAGTTTGTTGTCGGCCAACCGGAAGGCCCGAATTTGCGCCGAGCTCAAATGTGTCAGTCGGATCGCCGGGACTTTCGTATATCCCATCTGTTTGGCGACCAAGACACGGGCATGTCCGGTCACGACCTCGCCATCCACCCCCAGCAGGACAGGGACGGTGAAGCCGAACGTCGCAATCCCGCGTTCAAGTGCCTTCAGTTGTTTTTTCGGGTGCTTGCGGGCGTGGCCCCGATAGGCTTTTAGACTGTCGATCTTGACGTGTTCGATCTTCTCGATAAGCAACTGATCGACATAAAAGGATTTGTTGTGGTGTTTGTTTGGGAGTGGATTGTTTTCCATCTGAACAGCTCCGTATTATCGGCTGCTGTCTGATGGCGAAAACATAGGCGAGACAGCAGCAATGTTACATCACTGCTAACTCCCGCGTTTAAGAACACGCCTTCATAATGCATATGAAGGGAAGTAAGCGTTGGAATCATAGCGCAGCAAAATTCGCTCACGCAACGAAATTTTGAGTGGTACGCCCCCTACTCCGTTCCGCACCCATCCAGAACCCGGGTCAATGCCGCGTTGGAGCCTTTTAACGAGAATATTGTCCGGTGCGCCGTTCCCCTCAAATCGATTGCCTCAATCGTAAATCTCTCTCCGACGATTAATTGGCGGACCATGTCACGTACTTCTGCTTTGTCGAAATTGATCACGGAACGTTCGTCTTTCTTCCAAAGCTCCTCAACCAACGAGATCTGATCGACGCGGTACCGGACCAGTGACTTTCCCGAGACACCGAAATATGCCCGAACGGTCAAGTACGTGGCATACGGGGCCATCTTCTCACCGTCGCATTTGATGAGGAGAGCACCATTGGCTCGCTTGCCATCCTCACTGCGTCCCATGACATGGGCGATGTGCTGACGGCTGCCATCAAAGTCATCCGTGATGAACTTATAAGTCCAATCACCGAATTTGTGTTCCACTTCGCCCGTCATGGCAGGCTGAGACACCGCCACAACCATTCCGCCAGCCAAGAGGCCGGCGATCCATCGATTGCCAAATTGCATGAGAACCCTCTCCCAAAGTCCGAGGCCAGAGCCTCCAGCGCGCCCGCTGGAAGGTGGCTTCAACCAGACTGATGATCGGGGTGTTGGAAAAACCGTACCAAGACGGCCCCTGGGGTTTTAGCCGGGAGGCCTGGACATAGCCCAGGCACCCCGACCAGAAGTCAGGGTTACTGATTCGGTCAGTAACGACCGCTTGGTACGAGGTTTTCCAAGCCCCAGAGCCGTGCGTCGCGGCTCCGGGGAGGAGTCTCCCTCAAAGAGGCGGGGAATGGAAGTGTTTCAACTTGGTCGCCCTGTCTAGGTGTCCGTGCCGTGCGACCGAAACCTTGGACGCGCAGCAAATAGGCTTTTGCCTTCCTCGGCTTTCGCATCCACCTGATCCGCGATAAGAAGGATTGGAGCCCCATATCTAACACACTGATTTGAAATGAAATTTATCTACACGTCGATTGACAGAGCGACCGAATACCTGCAGAGTTGGCGGTGTTTTTTGGGCTCAACTTTTAGGCTTTGAGAGATCAAGCGTGGCAAGCTCTAACGCCATAAAGCTCGACATGTACGCCCCCTTCGTGGCGGAACTGATGGAATTAGCTGGCTCAGAAGAGCAAGATGGCGACGCTGCAATTGCAGCAGTATTAAATGGGGATGCATATGCCGCATTGAGGGAACTGGTTCCTCTTGAGAGCCGCCGCGCATTTGGAATTTTTTTTACCAGCCCCGAATATGCTCGTTCCTTGCTTGAGTTGTTGGATTCGAACAAAAATCCAAAATACAAAGTATTAGATCCAGCATGCGGAGCGGGTGACCTTCTTCTCGCGTACGCGAACCACTTGCCGCTCTCAAGTACCCTTGAGAAAACATTAGCTGCGTGGGGCGAGGTTCTTTATGGAATTGATATTTCAGAAGAACTCGTATCGACAACAAAATTGCGCATCGCGCTCCTAGCAAAACAACGTGGAAATTTTTCTGGCCCCATACAAGAATCAACTTATTCATTTCCTCATATTCGCTGCGCCAACGCGCTTCAGACAAAAAAAGCGCTCTCAGAAGTCGATCTTATTTTGCTCAACCCACCTTACCAAGGTACTAAAACCCCGAATTCATGCTCATGGGCCAGCGGAAAGGTTTCTGCTGCCGCTATATTTGTTGAACATATTGTTCGCCACATGGGCCAGGATACACGGCTCTACGCCATACTCCCTGAAGTACTAAGATGCGGTTCCCGTTATCAGAAATTCCGGGAAGCAATTGGGAAATATGTTGATTCGCCAAAGGTATTGTCTCTAGGAACGTTTGATCAATGGACTGATATCGACGTTTTCGTTTGTGAGCTGCGCCCTCGCGAAAACGCGTTAGATAATCTCAGTCCACCGATTTTTGAGTTCCCGGACACTCAATCGTCGTTGGTTGGCGATCGTTTCAATGTACACGTTGGACCGGTAGTTGCGTATAGGTCTCCAAAGACCGGTGTCTTGAGACCATATCTTGAAGCTCGAGATGCTTCGCCCTGGTCTGAGGCGCATGTCTGCAAAAAAACAAGAGCGTTTTCAGGCTCTGTATTTGATCCGCCTTTCGTCGTCATAAGACGGACATCCCGCCCCGGGGACACGCATCGAGCAGTCGGAACTATAATCAAAGGCACTGGGCCAGTCGCGATCGAAAACCACTTGATCGTCGCGATACCGAAAAAGCAGACAGTCAAAGAATGCAACGCCTTATTGAGAGTGTTGCGCAACTCGGAAACGAACGCCTTCCTGGACGCGGCAATGCGCTGTCGTCATTTAACGGTTCAGTCCGTTAAAGATATCCCCTGGAGCGAGAATGAGTAACCTTCAATTCTCACCGGACATTCTTAAACGTCTAGGCGAAGAGCTTGTTCCACATGCAGATCAAGGACTGCTAGAGCTAGCGAAGAATGCTTATGACGCGGACGCCACAGAGTGCCTCATTCAGCTTGAGAACGTTGATGCTTCAGGGGGGCGGATCACGATCTCTGACAACGGGCTTGGGATGAGTTGGTCTGCCATTGAGAATGGGTGGCTGGTTCTCGGTAAATCACGAAAAGCCGGCGACCTAACCAAAAAATACAAACGTGTGCCAGCCGGAGACAAGGGCCTTGGAAGACTGGCCGCGCTCCGGCTGGGCAGAAAAGCCATTTTGCGGACCCGACCCGACGATGAGCCCGGCGTTGAGTATTCCGTGACACTCGACTGGGATAACTATGACCAAGCTCTATTCGTTGAAGAAGTCCCAACGCCAATTAAAAAGAAAAAGACTAAAAAGAAACCTGGGACGGAGATTGAATTACAAAGCCTGATAAAGCCACTTTCTTCAACGGATGTGCACCGCCTTTCAAGAAGCCTTGTCCTCTTGTCCGATCCATTTGGCGATGAGCAAGGCTTCAGAACCAGCCTCTCAGCCCCAGAATTCGATAAATTCGAGAACCTAGTAAAGAACGCCTATTTTGATTTCGCCAGCTACAGGCTTTCAGCAAAATTACTTCCTGATGGGACTGCGGTTTTCCAGGCATACGACGACCGGAAAAATTTACTTTGGCATGAAGAAATCGAGAAACGATATCGTGCACCAGAAGCTGATTTTGATTTGTGGGCATTCATTTTAAATGCCGCAACTTTCTCCACTCGGGATGCGACTGTGGGCGAGGTTAGAGACTGGTTAAATGTGACCGGTGGCGTGCATATCTACGAGAACGGCATCAGGGTTGCGCCATATGGCGGTGCCGACGCCGACTGGTTGAAACTCAACGAAATGCGCGTGGCTAGCCCGGAAGAACGCCCGAGCACGAATACTTCAATTGGCCGAGTGAGCATCAAGAACCAAGATGGGCGCCTGGTTCAAAAAACGGACCGAAATGGGTATATTGAAGATGAGGCGTTCGTGGAGTTGCGGGCGTTCGGTCAAGACGCACTGAACTGGCTCGCCCGACATCGGCTTAAGGACGCCGAGACTAGGCGACTTAAAGAAAAAGCCAACGCCCAACAAGCCAAACAAGTCCAAATGCGCTCGCTCAATACGGTCCTTGAAAACCTATCAACTGATAATGCGTCTAAGAAACGAGTTAAGAACGCGGCACGAAAGGTCGCGGAAGCGACGAACCGTGAAAATGTTGCCCTAAAGAACGACCTGCAACTATATCGTTCGTTGGCGACTGCTGGAATCTCGTCTGCCGTTTTTGCCCATCAGATCACCCACCCTATTCGCAATCTGGAGGATTTGCTCTCACTTATAGAAAACAAGCTTCCCCCAGATCTCGTGAAATCACTAGACACTCCACTGAGTCACATCCAAAACGCGAAGGAGAAATTGCTAGCTTACGCAAAACTTCCTCTTCGGTTGTTAAAAGCTGAAAAACGGCGGATCGGCGCCATCGAATTCACGAAAACCCTAAAAAGTTTGCTTGATCAATATAAGCCTATTCTATCCCATGCGAATATTTCGCTGGAACTCAACCTCCCTCGCGGCGCAATAAAAGTCATGGGATCCGCCGCTCTGATTGAAGGGGTGTATACGAATTTCTTGTCGAACTCGATCAAGGCATTTGAACGAGCCCGAAACGCACCAAAAGATCGCGTGATCCGAATTGAAGGCAGCGTCGAAGATAAAATTCTGACGGTGATATTTGTCGATAGTGGGCCAGGTATCGTTGGCATCTCACCCGAGGAAGTTTGGCTGCCAGGGAGAACAACCGACGAAAGTGATCGCGGCACAGGGTTTGGATTGACCATCGTGCGCGACTCGATAAAAGATTTAAACGGTGAAGTGAGTGTCGGCAACACGTCAGAACTCGGCGGCGCCAAGTTTATTGTGCGCCTCCCGATTGTATAGGCAACTCCAAATTGCAAGCAGCGTATGAAGACCTGAAACCCGGAACAAGAATTGCAGTCATCGATGATGATGACACTGCTCGTTATATACTGTCAGGGAAACTCGAACGATGGGGGTTTGAACCTGCGCCGATCGAAGGCAAATTCAATCGGGTTGACGAACTTGTAGACAAGGTCCTTAGCGTCAAACCTGGGTTCGTGCTTTGCGATAACCGTCTTCAAACAACAGGCTATGCAAATTTTTTTGGCGCTGATGCCGCAGTCGATCTTAATTCCAAGAGATGCCCAAGCGCACTTATCACGTCGCATCAAGATGACGATTTAAAACTTCTCCGCAGGTGGAGGTCACGGCTTCCCGTCGTAATGGACAAAGACGAGCTTGACCAAGGGCATCTAGGAACCGCTTTTGGGAAATCATTTGCTGAGGTTGTGCAAGGTGAGATCTCGCCGGAGCGTCGCCCCCACAGAACACATGTAATGATCGACGCGCTTGAAGGTGAAGATGTTATCGCGTTTGTGCCAGCTTGGAGCTCTGAAAAATCCGTCCGGTTCGAACTTGGGCTCATGAAAGGTGTTGGAACTGACATAAAAGCTGGCTCATTGATCATAGCTGAAGTCAACGTTGGCGCGATCGATTCAAGCGAGATCTATTTGCAAAATTTTGAAAATGCCCCCGACCCCGACCCGGAGGACGGTCTTGAGTGAAGTCATCCTTTTAGATGTTGGGCACGGGAACTGTTCGATTGTCCGCTCTGGGGAGCAGGCTGCCGTTGTCGATGCAGGGCACGGCGCGACTCTATGGGAGACGTTAAATCAAGAAGGCATCAAAACTGTCCACGCGGTGATTATTTCGCATGCTGACAGAGACCACATTGCCGGCGTCGCCAACCTTTTGACCAGTAAAGAAATTTCTATCGAGACAATTTACGTAAATCCAGATGCCACCAAAAACATGTGCGGGGCAAGCTGGTGGAATATGCTGCGCTCGGCGGTCGCAGATGCCCGAAAGCACAAAGGCACAAAATCAAAAATTGGCGTCACCACTGATGATCCCGGAATTATTGATATCGGAGATATTCAATTAGAGGTCATGTTCCCAACGCCTGAGCTTGTAATGGGTGGACCCGGGGCGAAAACTCCAGATGGAAAGCACGACCTCACATCAAACACGGTCTCAATAGTTTTAAGAGCGACATATAAGGGCGTGCCGCTCGTGCTTCTAACAGGCGACATAGATGGCACAGGCTTAGAACAGATGAGAGGCGAGAAAGAAGATATTTCGGCAAAGGTTCTTGTGTTTCCACACCACGGCGGCCTTCCGGGTAGGGAGCAGCCCGAAGCGTTTACCCAAAGACTCCTCGATGGAACTAATGCCGAAATGGTGTTTTTCTCAAATGGCCGGAGCCATCACAGCAACCCGAGACCGGAAATTATTGAAGCCATAAGTTCCAGAGCGAACGTCAAGGTTATCTGTTCGCAATTGTCGAAATCATGTTCCGAAGAGTGCGCCAATTCATCGGCTCACATAAACGAGTTGCCCGCCAAAGGGAAACACGCAGGAGATAGTTGTGGTGGCTCAATTCGCCTCAAATTTGATGATTTGATATCTAGCGACTACGCGAGCCTTAAAGGACATGAAGTTTTTGTCGCGAGCATCCAATCTGCTCTTTGCCGTCGATCGCAGAATTAATAGATACACTTGTCAGTGACGCCGTAGATCGAATAAATAAGCTGATATTCTGATTTTTTTTCGAAATGAATATTTACCGAGGTGCCAATGACAAAGACATCTCAGACATGGTGGATTTGGTCAGCTTGGATTGAACAACAAAGCCAAAAATTTTTTTGTATCTGGATGTTTAGCAGAATGGCTTGGCAGTCGCCTGGTCAATCCCGGAACCTACTATGGCGAGAAGGATGAACCTCTCAGCAGCGTCGTCCCCTGGCCAAATGCCGCATACAATACAGGCAATCAAAGAATGGCCGCCGAAGGCCTGTCGGAATATCCACTTGCAAAAAGGCAGTCTCGGCTGCCCGCGTTCGCAACCGACAACTGGCCCGACCTTTGTGAACAGGCTCTGAGTGGGTTCATTTCCTACGCAACCGATGTGAACACCAGACTGAGGTATCCGGACGGTTTCATCAAAGCCCTTGAGAAGCGCCGGGCCGAGCTCTTCGGATAGCAACCAGCACCTGAACTGGAAAGAGGATCAGAGGTGTCCCAAGAAGCCACACCAAATGGTGCAACGATGGTCTGCGCAGAGTGCGTGGGGGATGATATTCTCAACGCCTGGATCAGGTCGGAGGGCACACCTGCGCCGTGTGGGATTTGCGATGGCTCCGGCCCGTCCGTTCCATTGTCCGACCTGGCAAAACGCGTGGACGAGGTCTATCGAGCGTTCTACCAGCCTGGTCAGCTCGTGCCTGTTTTCACATCCGGTTCCGACAAGACCGAGTACAGGGAAACGGGCGAACCGCCAGGAAACATTTTGTCAGATATGATGAATTGCGACTCCGAACTTGCTCACGCAATCGTCGAACACCTAGCAGAAAAAACTAAATGGCAGATCGCCGATGGGGACGAAGACATTTACGACTCAACCAGCACCTACGAGATGACCGAGCCTAGCGGTTTGGAGTTCCGCTTTTTGTGGAACGGCTTCTGTGAGGTCATCAAACATCGAAACCGCTTCTTCGGTGAAGAGACTAGACATTTCCTGGAGGAGATTTTTGACGGCATCGAGGGAAGTCGGGAACGATTCTCGAGATCAGCCCTCCGGACTATCGATGTAGGGGAGGACCAGCCGCGGATTTTCCGCGGCCGCATGGCAAGAGACGAGGCCGAGGCAAGACGGTTCTGCTTGGATCCCGCCAGAGAACTCGGCCCTCCGCCCAAAAGGATGGCGACACCGAACCGGATGAATCCGGCGGGCATCCGCATGTTCTACGGTGCGACCAACCCCGAAACATGTCTTGCCGAACTTCGAACAGCCGCCGGCGATATTGTTGTCATTGCCGAATTCCGACCACTTCGCCCGCTTCGAATTCTTGACATGACCGCGTTGAACGCAGTCTATCGCGAGGTCAGCCATTTTGATCCCGACTTCGCGCGCTACAGGGAACAGCTTTGTTTTCTGGTGGAGTTTCATGAGGAGATCAGCAGACCGATTAGAAGTTCGGATGAGCTGATCGATTACATACCGACGCAGGCGGTTGCGGAATTTCTGTCACTAAAGTTCGCCCCATCGCTGGACGGGATTCTTTTCGCATCTTCGAAAGTCGCAGAAAAATCATTAGACGAGATCGATTTCAAGCAAGACCATTTCGGGCCTTCGCCCTGGCCCGAAGAAGGAATCAATATCGCTCTTTTCTCCCACGCCTCGGAGGTCCTTCTTACGAGGCTGGAGAGCTCGGGGGGAGCGTCAAATGGCGGGCCTACGGAAGGCCGGGGAGGCTCCGGAAAATCAACAAACCTTGATCGCGCAGTCGTCACGGACGATGCCGTTTGGGACGCCATCTGGCCAGCCCCCGACCGTCCGTGGACTGATACGACGAGCGACGAAGTTTCACCAACACTGGAACTTGTCGACAATTCGCTGGAAATTGTGGAAGTGGCAGGCGTGTCTGTAGCGGGAAGTTACAGGAAGGCATCCTGGGCGACTGAAAATACCGAGCCTGATTTTTGATTATACAGCCTGTTACCTGAAAAATTCTTAAATCAATATATTCAAAAAATAAACGCCCATATATTACATTAACATAAAATGTGTTTAATAAAAAATGAGCCATATATATTTTATAACAAGAATATACAGACTATTTTGGGAATTATTATTTTATGTAACAGTGAATATTTGATTTTTTTCCATTTTATTACTTTAAATCGCATAACGTACGCTAAAAAAAGAGGCCCGCAAAATGCGGGCCTCTCCATGTTTCATACATTCCAGCTGTGATAAGCAATCACGTATTCTTCTTCAGTTCCATCGGCTCAAGCTGGTGAGCTTCTTCGTGGTAACGCAGGTTCAATTGCCCTGCGGCCAATTCCAAGTTCCCTAAATTGGAATCGAAGTTCGCTCGCTTGAAGTGCTTCGTGATCGGTATCGCTCGTTGAATTTCGCCGACATATTGCCGCTGCGCATTCGTACCATTGTCGACGAACTCAACATCTACATGCCCCCGGATCAGCCGCCCGTACCCACGCTGCATAATTCGCCCGGTAAGAATGAGCTCGCCATCTTCCCTTTTCCATATTTTGACCATATCGATCTCGGTCCTGGCCGTATTTTCAACTTTGATCGAAAGGCCACCCATTTTTGTGATTTCTTGGCTGTTAGAGGCACAGCCCGCTAAAAGAATGGCTCCAAACAGGGCGGCTGTTACAGGAAAGAGTTTACGCATCACATTACCTCCGAAGTTTGATAGTTGGACTGATGGGTACGCTGCCAATAGCGGAGCATGCCTCGCGAGAACCACGTGTAGAGCGCGGGCAAGAGAAGTAGAGTGAGCAATGTCGAACTGAGCAGCCCCCCGACCACCACGGTCGCCAAAGGCCGCTGAACCTCAGATCCAACACCCGTCGAAAGCAGCATCGGGATCAAGCCCAGTGCGGCAATCAACGCCGTCATTAGAACGGGCCGAAGACGCGACAACGCGCCTTGATACACGGCCTCGTCAGGCTCCATTCCGCCGAGAATGTTCTGGTTAATGGCATTGACCATCACCACGCCGTTCAAGACAGCCACGCCGAACAACGCGATAAAGCCGATCGATCCCGGAACGGACAGAAACTGTCCCGTGAGGAACAACGAGAAGATTCCGCCGATCAGCGCCAGTGGCACATTCACCATGATCAAGAACGACTGACCAACGGACCCAAAGGCGAAGAACAGCAACAGAAATATCAAACACAGAGAAAGCGGAACGACGATGGTCAGACGTTCTTGTGCGCGGCGTTGGTTCTCGAACTGACCGCCAAACACCACAGAGTAACCTGGGGGCAACTCAACGGCCTCAGGGATGCGTTTCTCGAGTTCCGCAACAAGTCCACCCATGTCGCGTCCTTCGACGTTTGCCTGAATAACGACACGCCTTTGCACATCGTCCCTTCGGATCTGTGGCGGACCGCTGATAATGTCCACGGACGCAACATCGCGAAGACGGACCCATCCGCCGTTAGGCGCCTGGAGGACAAGGCCTGAGATTGCTTCTGTGCTGTCACGAAACTCCGAAGCCAAGCGGATATAGATATCGTAACGTTCGTTTCCGCTGATTACCTGCCCCGCGGAGACACCGCCAATGGCATCGGCCACCAAGTCCATTACCTGGCTGACAGGAATGCCGTAGCGCGCCAACCGGTCACGGTCCGGGCTGACCACCAATTGGGCCTCACCCACGACCTGTTCCATGGCGACATCACGCGTACCATTCACAGTCTTAATGAATGCCTCGATCTCTTGTCCTTTCTTGGCAAGAGTGTCCAGATCCGGCCCGAATAGCTTAACGGCCAATTGAGCTTTCACACCCGAAAGCAGTTCGTCGACGCGCGTCGCGATGGGTTGGGAGAAGGAGAACAATAGCCCCGGATGAACAGACATCTTGTCTTCCATCAGAGCCTGCAATCCCTTGCGGTCTTCGGCCGACGTCCATTGGTCTACGGGCAAAAGCCCGACCAATAATTCGATGTTGGAAACAGGTTCTGGATCGCCCCCAAGTTCCGGCCGTCCGACGCGTGCGGAAACGTAAGTAACTTCTGGGAAGTCGATGAGTTTTCGTTCAAGTTTTTTTGCGACCTTGAGAGAAGTATCGAGACTCACGGACGGCCCCAGAGTTACGCGAACGTTGAGGGTGCCCTCCTCTAGCTCCGGCACGAACTCCGTTCCCAAGTATGGAACCGTGGCAAGAGACCCAAGGAAAATCGCAAGCGCCACCAAAGTCACGGCAATACGATTGTTCAGTGCTCTGGCAAGTCCCCACCTGTAAGTTGCCTCAATCGGCTTGAAAATGGGACTGTCGCGATGTTTGACCGGTCGACTGAAAGCATAAGTCGCCAAAGCAGGAATGACGATCAGCGCGACCACAAGCGATGCCATCATGGCCAAAACGATTGAAGTCGCCATAGGCTGAAAGAGTTTCCCTTCTACCCCTTCAAGACTGAACAGCGGGGCAAACACCACGATAATGATGAGGACGGCGAAAAAAACCGGACGCCCGACTTCTTTGGCGGCCTCCTGAACTCTCAAACGCAGGGCATGAGGCTCCTGCTCCAATGTTCGGGGTTCACTCCCCTCGCCATGGGAGGTCAGGTGCTTGAAGATGTTCTCCATCATCACGACGGAACCATCGACCATCATGCCGATCGCAATCGTCAATCCGCCGAGCGACATAAGATTAGCCGATACCCCCCAATAAGCCATGGCCATCAAGGCGAGACCGATCGACACAGGCACGGAGACCAGAACCAAGAGCGACGCCCGCAGGTTCATCAAAAACAAAAGAAGAATCACGACGATCAATGCAAACGCCTCGATCAAGGCGCGTGTCACCGTTTCCACTGCTTTTGTAATCAGATCAGCCTGGTCATAGATGGGCTCGAGCAATACCCCTTTGGGAAGGGCATTCTGGATGATCGGCAATCGTGATTTCACGCCATCGATGGTTGCTTTGGTATTCGCTCCCGTCCGCTTCAGGATGATCCCCGTAACGACCTCGCCATACTGGACTGGCGATCCGTCGGGGGAGCGCGCGGCCATCGAAACGGCCCCTTGTCGAATCTCATTTCCAAAGGCAACTTCCGCGACGTCCTTCACCCGAACAACGACACCGTCTTCTTCCTTGATCGGTATGTTGCCGATGTCCCGCAAGCCATCTTGCTCACTTCTGACCCAGCCGACGCCCCGGATGACGAGTTGTTCCTGACCTCGGTCCATGAACCACCCGCCCGCATTGCGATTGTTGTTTTCAATCGCTTCTTGGATTTCGCGGACATGCAGGCCGTAGGAAAGCAACCGTTCCGGATTGACCAACACTTGATACTGGCGAACTTCCCCCCCAAAGGACAAAACTTCGGTGATGCCATCCACAGGCATGAGCAACAGCTTCACAACCCAATCATTCAGACTACGCAATGCCGTGACGTCGAAGGCATCCGCTGCCTCGGAACGAAGGACATATTGGAATACTTGCCCCAAGCCACTCGTGTTCGGCCCCATTTCAGGAGAGCCTATGCCCTCCGGGATTTGTTCCTTTGCCGCCTGTAAACGCTCAAACGTAAGCTGGCGGGCGAAATAGATATCTGTCCCCTCGGCGAATACGACGGTGACAACCGACAGTCCGGATTTTGAGATTGAGCGGACTTCTGAAACATCCGGCATCGAGTACATCACTGCCTCGATCGGGTAAGTGATCAGTTGTTCAACTTCCTCGGCGGCAAGACCGCGTGCTTCCGTATTGATCGAGACTTGAACATTTGTAACATCCGGAAAAGCGTCAAGGTTAAGACGGGGCAGCAGAATCGCTGCGCCTGCCATGATTCCAAACAGGACAAGGACGACGAGAAGTCGTCCCTGGATCCCAAGGTCGATAATCTTATTCAACATGGTGCTAGTTCCTGCCGATCAGTGGTTGTGAACGCTGAACCCGCTTTTCGCGAGCTCCGACTGCACGAAGAAAGCACCGTCGGTCACCACCTTTGCGCCGACCGGGATTCCCTCGAACACCACCAACCCTGAGGTTTCTCGAATGACACGAATTTCCACAGGCTCGAACCTCTCAGCCGACACCTGTTGAAACACTGTCCAATCACCATCGGGCCCCCGAAGCACGGCCTTTTTCGGTAAGGCCAACACGTTCTCGTGTCCGCCCCCGTTCAACGAAACCTTGACGAACTGTCCAGGGCGCAATTGTTGCTGAGGGTCGATCACTTCGATCCGCACGCCCAGGGTCCGGGTTTTCTCATCGACTTGTTGTTCGATCTGGAGGACTCGCCCCTCATACGCTTGAGCACCTGTCGATTCTGTTTCGACCCTGACCAGACCACCTGGTTCGACCAATCGTGCTTCCGAGGGGCTGATCCTGGCTTCGATCCATCGTGATTCCGGATCCGTAATTTTATAGATCGGCGTGCCCGGCTCGATGACCTGCCCAACCAGAAAGTCATCGACCACGATAAGACCGTCCTGGTCCGCGAGGATGTCGAATTGGCCCGGCGCTTCCAGAGAGACCTGGGCGGACAGGGCCGCGATTTGATCTTTTGTCAGGCCGTATGCAATTAGACGTGCCTTCGCTTGTTGCTGGTTTACCCGTGCTTCGGTCGCCCGTTTTTCTGAGACGATTTTTTCCCCGATATTTCGGACTCGGTTCCATTCAGTGGACGCGACGATGTATTCGCCTTGAGCCTGGGCCATTTCGACACTGAATAAGGTCGCAAGGACATCTCCCTTTCGGACTTGCTGACCCATGATGGCCTCGCGTTTCAGGGCCATCGCCGTGATCCGCGGTGTAACAATACGGGTCTTGTACTGGTTGAAAAGAACCTCGCCCGGAACATTCAGCCGAGAGGGCACCTGCATAGGCTGCAGCGGGCGAACAATCACACCGGCTTCTCGGAGTTGGGCTTCTGAAAGCGAAATGCCTTCCGCCTTTTTTTCTTCATGCCCTTCTCTGCCATGCGGCTTTTCGCCTTCCGCATGATCTCCATCAGCTTCTTTACCTGAATGGCCCTTTTTTTCCGTATCTCGCGCGCTAGAAGACGCCTCAGAATGATCAGATTTTTCTTCGTGACCTTTAATCTCTTCAGGACCGTGCCCGTGAGAGTCGGCGCCGAAGGCAATCACGGGAGTGACAAAAATTAGCCCCGCAACACAGGCTGAAATCATTAAATTCTTGCTCTTCATTTCAATTCCTCCACCCAGGTCAGAAGATTTGCGCCGGCACGCAGGCGATCGATCCATGCGCTCCATAGAGATTGTTCCAGTTCGATACCCAAGGCCTCGGTTTCCAAGAGGCGATCGAGTTGCTGCAGGTATTCCAGAGCACCGATTTCACGTGCCTCGGACAGCCGTTCTAGAAGCGCTTCCTGACGGGCGATCGTCGGCCGCGCGATTGACCGCCAATGTGTCACAGCCTCGCTGGCGGACCGAAAATTCACTTCCGCTGTGGCGAGACGTGCGTATAACCGCCTACGCGTTTCCACCACCAAGAACTCTTTGCTTGCCGCGTCTTCGGATGCGGCGAGCTTTTCAGCCGACCCACGGTTCCAGACGGGAAGGGGCACGGAAAGAGAAACACCAAAGAGATCGGAGTCCCCATCCTTTCCAACTCGCACGCCGATTGTCGGGTCTGGCATCCAAAGCTTTTCAGCAACTTGGATACCCGCCTTGCTCGCGTTCAATGTCGCGCGGGTCATAATCATTTCGGGTGTTTTTTCGATATCAGCAGAAAGCGCATCAAAGGCCTTTCCGGCGATTTCGGCAGGCTCCGGCCAAACTTTTCTTTGCTCACCCACCAAGGCAATAAGCGCAGACTGAGCATCTGCGACTGCGGCTTTCGCAGCACCGACCTGAAGTTCAGCACTGGAACGTGCGACCTCGGCCGTCAATACCTCTGCACTGCCAATGTCACCGGCGGCAGCAAACTTGCGAGTCAAAGTAAGGAAGCGATCACTTAAGTTGAGACGTTTTTCCGCCAGCTGCCTGAGAGCGATCTGCTTCCTATTGGCGCCCAACGCTCGGAGCAGGGCTTCTAGCAGATCCGTTCGTACAAGATTGTATTCCGCGCGAGCGATTTCGATTTCTGCGGTTGCCTGTGCTTCAGCGGCTCCGCGCCGGCCCCAGGCATCGATCGTCTGCGACAGGCCGAACTCTCTGGATTTTTCTGCTGTCTCTTCGTAACCGGCCTCAAGTTCTGGATTGTATGGATACTGACCCGCCGCACTCGCTGACGCTTTGGCTTTGGACAGGTTTTTTTCCGCCGCTCGAATTGCCGGATGGAGATTGATCGTCTGATCGATGAAAGCGCTTAGGCGCTGAGGCTGCTGAGCAGCCAATGACAATGGCGCCAAAGACACCGCTGCTAGCGCAAGCGCTGCTGCGGCTCGATTGATATTGAGCATGTTTGAGTTTCCAAATGAGCACAAATGAACGACATCACGTGGCCACAGGGCCTCGCGCAGTTAGGTGCAATGCGTGGAAACTCAGACTTTGGGGGGACGATAAAATCCGGAGAAAACCAATCCCGTTCGGTTTTCTGAGACAGTAAGAGGAAGCTCCTCACTATCCATCCATGAAACATATTCGATTTTATGTTCAACCCAGGAAAGGTGATGGGTCAGATAATGACATACTTCGTCATGCTCGTTGGCGAGATTGTTTTTTGTTGTCCGATGATCCAAATGAGCGACGGAAATCAAATCATCGGCAACGCCTTCGTCTGCAGACGCAGCGATCACTGCTGTCATATTCAGCACGACAAAGCTGAACAAGACGCACGCCAGAAGCGCTTTCTTGGCCGGGAATTTAAAGATTTTTCGCATCATTAAGAGCATATAAGGCGCTGCCTCAAAGACGGGTCAATGCTTTTCTCAAATCGATGACAAAGTAGACCGGTCGTTATTCAAAATGCTTTCGGCGCTATCGCATAAGGCTCCATTAGAACACGCACACCCTAATCCAAGCGGCACGCTACGGCTTTAGAACCTGAGACATCACGCGGTCAGGCATGATGCATAGGATAATCCGAAAGTTCTCGAAAGTCTCCACAAATCACGCTTCCAGTAGAAACGGGGGCAGTAGAAACGGGGGCCGATATCGGCCCCCGCTCTCGCGATGGTCTTTGATAATCACTCAGTCACCTGCACGTTGGTCCAGCGACTGGCTGTCGTGTTCGTGGGTTTGCCCATGGGAACTCGCCATCTCGGTAGCTACCGAAGAGTCTTCCCGGTACTCGCCCGCCTTCTTCATCGATTGGCTGTCGTGGATGTGATCATTGCCGTGGGAATGGGCTGCCTCCGTATTGATTGTGGAATCTTCCCGATACTCGGCAGCTTGTGCTCCGTTTGCGCCAGCAACGCCAAGCAGGGCTGCAAACGCCAGAGCATAGAACGGAGCGCGAGTTTTAAGAATCGTATCAGTCATGTTGTTCATATCAAAGTTTCCTTGTTGTGGTTGGTTGATGCCCTCAACAAACCACCTAGGTGTTTCACAACTTTGCCGGAAACGAGGTTTCTTGTGACGGAAGTTTTCTGATCTGCGATTTGACAAACTTCGTCACATAATTTGCGAGAAAAGCGGATCAAAGAAAAACGGCCGCCCCAACGGCGGCCGTTTTCCAATGTCAGGTCACTTGAACAGCAGGAGAGCTCACTCCTGCCAGCGCCCCCTTAAAACTTGACCTGCATACCCACCAGCATGGTCACGACCTGATCAAGCTGGGTCTGACTCGAAGGCAGGTCAACATCCCAAAAAGCAACGTTACCGTATATGTTGGTACCGGCCCCCTTGATCTGTTGGTTGAAACCGAGCCCGACTGCGATCGCCTCGCTACCTACAACCGTACGATCCTGGCTACCAGAGACGTTGACACCGATTCCGGTGGGGCCTAGGGCATTCAAATTGGCCGTATAGCCAACAGTAGCCGCCCAACGGGCATCATCCTCCGCACCTTCCACTGCAAGGCTCTGTCCATAAACACCGGTCAAAGAAATCCCGCTGTCATGCTTCACCTAGCCGCCGACCTGCCAGGCACCTTCGCTTGTGCTCGAATTAGTCAAACTTTCATAAAATGCACGCCCACGAACTTTGAACGCACCGATCTTATTGTCATAGTGAACACCCGCGCCCCAATCTCCGGCGTCATACAAACCAGCCTCAAGCTTGAAGCCGTTGATATTCGGGCTGACATAATTGATCTGATCTTGACAGCCACGGCCAAAAGTTCCGAAGAAATTGCCGATCTTTCTGCTGCTAAGCGCCGCACCCGAATTATCTTCGCGGAACAGGACGGCATTGACACTTCGTCGTCCGGTCTCCACCCCGTCAAACGCTCCGGCCACATAACCAAGGTCCAACCCATCGGACATTCCGTCGGATACGGCAGATGCCTGACCCATGGTTAATTTGCCGAACTGTTTGTGGTTGATGTAAATGAAGGCAAGGCGCTCAGTGAAGCCACTGGCGCTATCGCTTTCAGTTGACTGGCTGATTGTGGCTGGGTCGTTGGATTGCAACTCCGCTTCCAAACGGGCCCCTACAGAAACCGACTCATTGATCTTACCTGACGCCTTTAGGCCGAAACGGGTTGAACCCGCATCGCCATCCATGTTGCGATAGCCGATTTCCTCGCCGTCATCGTAAACCATGAAGGTACGGTTCACTTGGCCATAAACGGTGAGGTCAGTCACGTTGCCATTCTTGACTGAGCCCGCTTCTGCCGGAGAAGAAAGTACGAACATCGCAGCACCCGCAAGGGAAAGGGACGTGCAAGATTTCAGAGCAGTTTTGATGACGTTCTTTAATTTAAAAGCCTCCTCATTCGAGATGTTGAATAGAGGTGAAGTACGCCCTGGAAATGCCACTGAAGTTTTTCGAATCTGTGGTTTTTTGTGACAAAATATTTCAAAAACCCGAATTGAAACTTTTTGTCACATTTTTTCCTTCGACCATCAGATGGCAAGGGCACAATATTTCCATAAACAGATCTAATTCCTTTGACCCTCCTGCTACTGGAGCCTTGATAATTCAATCCAGGCATCCAATGGAGTCACAAATTTCCCTGATGGCAGCAGGAACGAATATGGAAATGACACCGAAAATTCTCGTCGTTGAAGACAACCGAGAAATGAGAGAACTCGTCAGCAAGGCTTTGAGAAAAGAAGGCTACCGTGTATCTGTCGCAGGTGATGGCAAAGAAATGAACAAAGCGCTTGATAATGAGCGCGTAGATTTAATCATTCTCGATGTCATGTTGCCTGGTGATGATGGATTGACTCTTTGCCGCGATCTTCGCTCGAAAGCCACAACACCTGTAATCATCATCAGCGCTAAAGGCGAAGAACTCGACCGCGTTTTAGGTCTCAAGATGGGTGCGGATGACTATCTGCCAAAGCCGTTCAGCACACTTGAGCTCATCGCTCGCGTGCAAGCCGTCCTTAGAAGGATAGAGCGAGAACCAACCTCTCCTCCTAACGAGCCAAGTAAAATCTATAAGTTCAACGGTTGGCGTCTGGATGTAGAACGTCGCGAACTGATTGCGGTTGATAACGTCATCGTACCACTGAGCACCGGTGAATTCAGCCTGCTCCAAGTGTTGGTCCAACGCCCAAACCGGGTACTCTCCCGTGAGCAACTGTTAGACTTGGCGCGTGGACGCGATTCCGTTGCTTTCGACCGCAGCATCGACACACAAGTCAGTCGGCTCAGACGCAAGATCGAACACGATCCCAAAAATCCGACAATTATCAAGACAGTCTGGGGAGGAGGATACGTTCTCTCAGCCGAAGTGACGCGAGAGTAAAACCATGCGTATCCGGTCCCTGACAACACAGACCATCATCATGGTCACCCTCGGCCTCACAACAGCCTACCTTATCGGGCTGTTCCATTACTCGAGAGACCGGCTCGACGCACTCATTCATCTAAGCTTGCGCACAACGGCGCAAACCTTTGCGCATGTCACACATACGGTCGCTGCATCAAATACCGCTTGGCGGTTTGATATTGTGAATACCCTGGATGAACCTCATCTTCGCGCATCGTTGAGTGGCGACCCGGTTTTTTCAGATGAACCTTATCGCTCTCCTTACGATCAAGTTTTTCGGGAGCACATAAAACGCGAATCCCATTCAAACGAAATGGCAAACGTACGAATCAGCATGGTCGAACGACCACCGATGTCAACCTCTCTCCACAGGGACACGGTCAGCGAATGGTTCCTCCATGTGCTTCGAACTGTTTACCGCTTACCTGTTCACCTGAACGTAAGAATGTCCGTACCTTTGAACAGTGGAGGCTGGCTCAACATCGCATATGTGATCCCCGAGTTTCCGGCAGAACTCTGGAGTCCATCATTAACCACCGTCGGGGTCATGACCATTTCGATCATCCTAATTTCAATTTGGGTTGTACGACGCATGCTCTCTCCCTTGGATGTATTTGCCCGCGCTGCCCGGAGATTTGCATCTGACATTCATGCACCGCCGATGCCGATCAGAGGCGCTGCGGAAGTTCGAGAAGTCGCTGCGGTCTTCAACGATATGCAGGATCAGGTCAGAAGCATGATCCGAAGCCGGACGGAAATGATGGGTGCTCTGTCCCACGATCTGCGGACCCCGTTGTCTTTAATCAAACTCCGGACCGAGGCTTTGCCCTCATCCGACGAAAGGACGAAACTCCTTTCGTCAATCTCGGAAATGGAATTCATCGTTTCGGCAACCTTGGGCCTGGCTCGGCAGGCGTTTGATTTGGAAGATAGGCAGGACATCGACCTGGGAGCCTTGATACAGGCCATTTGCGACGATGCTTCAGACATAGGGAATGACGTGACCGTCATGCCGCTTTCAGGGAAAATCATCATCCATGGCCAGCCCGTGGCCTTGCGCCGGGCATTCAGCAACCTGATCGACAACGGCCTTCGCTATGGACATCGCGTTCGGGCTTTTCTTGAACGTACCGAAGACAGGATATCTGTCCGCATAAAGGACGACGGCCCAGGAATTCCCGATGAAGAGATCGAGCGCGTGTTCGAACCGTTTTATCGATGCGATAGATCCCGTTCGGAAGACACCGAAGGTACGGGCCTCGGCCTCAGCTTGGCGAAAACGGTCATCGAGAATCACGGCGGGACTGTCGAACTGAACAATGAAGCCACCTCCGGGTTGACCGTGACCGTCACCCTTCCCCGCTAATCATTCGTTGCCCTCTGTTCGGACGGATTTTTTCCGAACACGATCCCAAATCAATTTTCCCGCGATCGGAAGGGCTGTAAGAGCACCGAGAGCGACGACCGCTTCTACAACCCGCGCACTATCGAGGGATGCCATTTCTCCACCGAAATGGGCGAGCAGGAAACTTGCCGGAATGATGCCGGCCATTGTTGCGACCGCGAACCGCCACCATTTGAGGGGCGAGAGGCCCGCCGCATAACTAACCAGATCAAACGATATGAAGGGTAACAAACGGCTTAGAAAGACGACAGCCATTAACGCATTCTGGGAGCCGAAAACGCCCAATGAAAGGCCGCGGCCCAACCATCGACGCAAGACGTCGTAGCCAACTAGGCGGGCAATGCCAAACGCAATCAAAGCCCCTATCTCCGCGCCAATCGCTACATACACTGTTCCCCAGAAATGGCCATAGGCCGCTCCGGCGGCCAACGCTATGGGTGCGCTTGGGATTGGATTCAACACAATCGCCAAGGACATCAAAATGACGACGCCAAGAGGACCGAAGAGACCGAGGTTTTCGACATGCTTCCGAAGCGTCTCACTGTTCATCATTTCGTCGAGCGCGCCACTCCACGAGAGCGCACCATAAGCCGCGACAAGGCCGACAAGAATAAGAACGGTAAGAAGAATTTTGGTGCGCTTGCGGTCACTGGGACCATCGCCCGCCATCCCGTTTTTCGGAGCGGGATGATCCTCAACCGGAGGTGCCGAATGTGAATTGTCGTCAGATGACATGATAAGCCGACTTTTAAACGCATCTCTTTAGAGGAGTGAAGGATTTGCCGCTGAGCTTCACCCATCAACAACTTCAAGCCAGGTGATCATGCCCGCCGCCTGATGCTCAAGCATATGGCAATGGAACACCCACTTTCCCGGATTGTTCGCCACGAAAGCAATGCGGACGCGTTCCCCAGCGTCGACCAGTTCCGTATCCCGCCAGGGGATGCCGGTTACGGCCTTGCCGTTGCGGGCGATGACGCGGAAATGATGGCCGTGGAGGTGCATGGCATGCGGCCAGCGAGTATCGTTGATCATATCGACAACAATCGTTCGCCCTTTGGCGACCGATGCCAAAGGCTTTTCAGGGAGCCCAGCAATGCCGTTGAATGCCCACGCCTGGTTCTTTCCCACAAGGTCGCGGATGCCGTAATAGGCGCCTTTGTAGGTTGCACCTTCCATCCGCCCCATGGCGCCGCCCTCCATCCGCAACGGCACGACAACCGCGTCCTCAAATTCAAAATCCCCCGGCACCGGATTGGGCAGCAAGGCGACAGCGTCCAGGGCCGGTCGAGGGGCCGCAACCGCGACGCCTTGCGTAACGATACGAGCAGCCTCGATTGGCTCCGCGCCCGACACTTCCTGGATGACGTAGGTGCCCGGCCCCGGGCCCGGTAGATCGAGGATCACATCGGCCCGCTGCCCCGGAGCCAAAATCAATCTATTCCCAGGCTCAGCTGGACTGACGATTGGCTGGCCGTCGATTGCGACGACGCGGGCAGGCAGGCTGCCCAGATTGAACGCAAGGATGCGCGCGTTGGCAACGTTCAGCATCCGCAGCCGTACCCTTGCCCCTGGCCTGGCGGAGTACTCCATGCCCGTCAGGCCGTTCACCGTCAGCCAATTCCCCAACCGGCCGGCATGTGCCCAGTCGTGGAGTTGCCCAAAGCTTTGCGCGTCTATCTGATTATTCTTGGTCATTCGCCAGTCGTCGGCGCAGAAAACAAGGTCATGATCGACCTTGGGGGGATCGGCTTCGTCGACGATCAAAACGCCGTATAGACCTCTGGCCAACTGCTCCCAAGATCGGAAATGAGGGTGGTACCAATAGGTGCCGGCGTCCGGCACAACGAAGGAGTAATCGAATTCGCCGCCCGGTGGGACAGGGTCCTGTGTCATCCCGGCAACGCCGTCCATCGAATTTTCAATACGGATGCCGTGCCAGTGAACCGACGTCGGCTGATCCAGGCCGTTTTCCAAGCGAACGTTTACGCGCTCGCCCTGGCGGACGCGGAGCAACGGTCCAGGAACCGTATCACCATAGCTCCAGACCGCCGTAGGTTCACCGTTCTCAGTCAGCATGCTTCGACCCGGGCTGGGACGTAGAACCAACGAGGGCGACGGCATCGCCGCCAAGCTTTGCCGAAAAGCGCCAACCGCAACTGCACCAGCAATCCCACCCAGGACGTGTCGACGGGAAACATGAAAGGATTTGATGTCCAATTTCGCCTTCCTTACCGAACTGAGAATCTTTCCCAATTCTATAACATCCCCCTAGACTCTGGCTGATGATAAAAAGCGGCCCCTGATGCTCTCTCTCTCGAGGACACCAGGGGCCAGGTTGGGGAGAAAACGATAAGGGGTTAGAATATCATCTTCGCCCCAACCAAGAAAAATACGGCACCTGCATCTTCGCCTTCGCTACGCTTGATATTCGCCGTTCCGCCGAACGACCGTTCGTAATGAATCCCGATATAGGGTGACAACAAACGGTCTACGACGTCATAGCTAAGACGCAACCCAACTTCCAAACTGGGACCAAACGCCGCTTTGCCATATTTTGTATCGTCCGTGAACGGTAGATTCAATTCGATGGTTGGTGTCGCAATAAGGCGGTTCGTAAGTAGAACTTCGTAATCCACGTCAAGCCTCGCTGACGGATACTCGCCAACGAATAGATCGGCATCCACTTCAAAGAACTGCGGAGCCAATCCGTGTAGTCCGATGACTCCATCGAAACGGTTGCCGGTGGATGGGCTTGAGAAGCGAACACCGCCCACCGCATCGAAGAAAGTCGAGATCGGGACCTGCGCCCGGAGCTGGTTCTCCAACCGTTCAAAATTATCATTCTTGGTCGCGAATTCACCCTCGGAGCGCCACACGAGTTTCAATTCATCACTGCCGACCAAGGCATCGAAGTTCCAGGCGAACACGTCCGTATCCTTGCCATACCGGAATTCAGTTTGTTCCGCCTGAACGCCCCAAATCAGAGGCTCCGCTTGAACGGGTGTGGCTGGTAAGACCGAGATCACAAAGGCTGGTGCGACAAGCCCCGCGAGAATTTTCTGCAGCGTCATGATCAATGCCCTTCGTGCCGGACGGCCGATGCGTCGGCCTGTTCTTTGGGACCACCCTCGACCACGACTTTGCGGAACATGCCCGCGTCGGCGTGATAGGAGAGATGGCAATGGAACGCCCATTGGCCGGGCGCATCGACCTCAGTCTCCATATAGACCGTAGTTCCCGGAGACACGCTGACAACGTGCTTGATCGGGTTCCATTTGCCGTTGCCATTGTCCAAAATCGACCACATGCCGTGCAGGTGCATGGGGTGGGTCATCATGGTTTCATTGACGAACTTGAATCGAACCCGCTCCCCGTACTTCAGGCGGATGGGCTCGGCGTCCTTGAACTTCACGCCGTTAATGGACCAGATGTAGCGCTCCATGTTGCCGGTCAGACGCAGTTCGATCTCGCGCGTCGGCGGACGCTGTTTATAGAGCGGTTTCTGCGCTTTCAAATCATTGTAGGAAAGAAATTTTCCGCCGTTCGCCGCGCTCGGCATCAAACCGCTGTTGGATGCGTAGAAAGAATCGGCTTCCTTGGCCATGCCACCTTTTGCCATGCCGCCGTGCATGGAATTATCCATGCCGCTCTGTGCCATGGCACCCTGGGCTGAATGGTCCATGCCCTTCATCATGGCGTCGTCGGACATTTGATGCCTGCCACCCTGCGCCATACCTTGGTGCTCAGCACCTTGCATTTGTGATCCGTCGGGCATCGCGTGGCCAGCGCCTTTCATTTCGCTTCCGTCCGGCATTTTATGGGTTGTGCTGCTATGAGCATCATGGGCCGCACCACTCATCGAGCTGCCGTCAGGCATTTTGTGCGTTGCGCTTCCCATGGCCATCGCTCCGTGATCCATGCCGTGCGACATCCCCATGTCCGCCATGGTAAGAAGTGGGGACTTCCGCAGGTCCGGCACTTCGGCAGTCAATCCCTCACGAGGCGCAAGGGTGCCACGCGCATAGGCGGTGCGCCCCATGGACTCTGCGAAGATGGTATAGGCTTTGTCTTCCGCTGGCCGAACGATGACATCATAAGTTTCGGCCACGGCGATGCGGAATTCGTCGACAGACACAGGTTGTACGTTATTTCCGTCGGCCTGCACCACGGTCATCTTCAAGCCGGGGATGCGAATATCAAAATATGTCATCGCCGATGAATTAATGAAGCGAAGGCGGACGCGTTCGCCTGGCTTAAACAGGCCCGTCCAATTCTGGTCGGGACCCTTGCCATTGATCAGCGGCGTAAACCCCTGAAGGTCTTCGATGTCCGTGGCCATCATCCGCATGTCGCCCCAGGCCATGCGATCCGACAGCGCCGCACCCAAACCCATCTTTTCACTGTCCTTGAAGAAGTCGAACACCGTTTGCTGTTTACGGTTGTAGTAATCCGCCATCATCTTCAGGTTTCGCATGATGCGATTTCCCGAATGCGGATGGGCATCGGCGAGTTGAACCACGTATTCGCGGTCGTAGCGATAAGGCTCGCGTTCTTTTGGTTCGATGACGATGGCGCCATAGGCGCCATCCGGTTCCTGAAATCCAGAATGACTGTGGAACCAATAGGTGCCGGATTGCTTGATCGGGAAATTATAGGTGAAAGTCTCGCCTGACTTGATCCCTGGATAGCTGATGTTAGGCACGCCGTCCTGCTGGAACGGCAGTATTAATCCATGCCAGTGGATCGACGAATCCTCGGACAGATTGTTGGTCACGTTAATGGTAACGTTTTCACCTTCCTTGAACCGCAACACCGGCCCCGGCGAGGCGCCGTTGAACCCCACCCCGGATCGCGTAAAGTCGCCTGTGTCGATGGTTACCGGATCGATAGTAATGTTGTACTCGCCGGCTTGGGCGGAGCCGCTCCCCAGAGCGGCTACCAGCCCTAAGCCCATCACGGCACCGACAACATGTTGGCGTGTAATAGTTATCATCGGATTCTCCTGTCCTTCGATCTTTACTTGAATTTGATGGGGCCCATCATTCCGGACTCGTAATGCCCTGGAATGTTGCAAGCAAATTCCAGATCCACCGGCTTGGAGAACTTCCAAATCACCTCACCGGATTTTCCCGGCTCCAGCAGGATGCTATTCGGGTCATCATGCTTCATCCCGCGCCCATCGCCATGGTCCATCATCATTTTATCGCGGTTGATCCGATCAGCTTCGATCATGCCGTGCTCCCACATTTTCATCATTTCCTTCTGGTGGGCTTTGTGCATAACCGCAGTGCCGAGGCCGAATTCGTGTAAGAACTCGCCTTTGTTGGTGATCTTGAAGCGGATTGTCTCTCCCGCCTTAACGGTGATTTGTTCCGGTTTGTAGTAATTATCGTGCATCGCCACGTCGATGGTCCGCGTCACGTCGGCAGCCTTGCCCGGCGCGCCGATCTCCATACCGTGATGCCCCGCGGGGCCGTGACTATCGCCCCCTTGAGCGCCCATCATGTGTCCTTGGTTTTGCGGCTCGCCCTTCGCCGGACCGTGCCCCGCGCCGGCCCAGGCCGAAGCGCTCAAGGTCAAGAAAGTAGCGAAGGCAAGGGAAGTGATCACGAGACGGGGCGCATTGGTCGTTAAGGTCAACATTTTCGATATCCTTGTCCCAAAGTTTGGGTTTCCTTGATTGTTGGTCAGCAAGGCCCAAGCCTTACTGGAAAATTTATATCCATGCGTTTGGAAGGCGAACGGGGCAGAACTCCGTGCCGCACGATCACGCATATTTCAGCGTTTCGATTCATTTTCGGACGGCCTGTCGCCATCTACCCTGCTACGCGGTCCTGATGGCCTGACGTGTCGGCAGCCCGAATGACCGCATGGAAGTCAGCCGCGAGGGCGCGGAGGTCTAAATTGTTCTTGAGGATTATTGGAAACAACCGCTTCATCGTGCGGCAGAACGAGCCTCTCCGCCTCGAACACGTGAGCGGACAAGTCCGAGAGGTCTTGCGCGGCAACGGATGGGAAACAGGCAACGTGGCAGCAACCATCCATTCCGCCAGAACTCTTGTTCCCGGCTCCGGCTTTTTCTTCAGAGGGCTTATCGCAATCAGCTTTGTGCTGCGGAGAAGAGTTCAGGTGGGTTCCGTCACTCGCACCCGCACCAAAATGCGCAACATGAACGTGCCCTCCTCCCTGAAAACCGGCAGCGTGACCGGCGCTCATCCCCGCGAAAAGAACGGAAACAGCCAGCAATAAACTGCATATTCGGAGAAAACCGCATCTCATGTTCACTGCCTGGATCATTCCTCTGAACACACAAATACTATATCAGTTTGAGGGTTGTTGAAATTTCGATTTCGGATGATTTGCCCTCATCCCTTTCCTGAAATGTTCTTTTTGCGCTCGTTATATTCAGCAGCGTCGATTTCGCCCCGGGCATAGCGTTCGTTCAGGACATCAAGGGCGGAAGATGAACGGTCACCGCCGGTCAGCCCCTTGACGACAAACAGGATGACGACGATCACCGCGATCATAAAAATCGCCATCATGCCCCAGCCCATGAACATGCCGCCCCAGCCACCGGACCACATGGGATGACCGTAATAGTAGCCCCCCCGATCGGTTGCATCAGCAAGGGCAGGCAGGCCCCAGAATATTCCGGGAATCGATCCGAAAATCGCCAATTTTTCTTTCATGGCCATGTCCTTTGTTTGCTTCCTTCAAGGTGCAGACAAAACATTGTTAGCTCAATCCAATCTTGCACAAGTTCGGAGTTTGAAGCCTCCCCTAAGGTTAGGGTCAACACCTTAATTTAACTAATTACCCGGCTTTTTGGTTCGCATGTTTATGTCGTCGTGGCGCCGTTGAGTTTTTCCCGGCCAAGTGCTTTTGATAAAAGACAGAACGGCAACGATGTCCTCGTCGCTTAGGATGCCGGCATAGGCGGGCATGTCGCTTTCGTAACTGCCGCCAACGACCGCTGCAGGGCCGCGTTTCGTCAAATCGAACAATTGAGCGTCCGGGTGGTGCCAAGTATGCCCCGACTTGTCATGAGGAGGTGCGGGTAGGCGTCCGTTGGGCAGGCGTTCGCGCCAGTTGGCTTGCCCCCCCAACCCCGGGCCGTGGCAGGATGCGCATTGGGCCATGTAAATCTTCTGACCATGAGCCACTACCTCCGGGTCATTCGGACGCAATCGGATATCCGCCTCCGCACCTGGCATCCAGAACCAAACGCCGGCTCCAAGTACCGCAACACATACCGCGCCGGTAACGACGACCTTTAGTCTTCTCATCAGTGCGTCGTACTGGCCAAGCCGTTGATGATGGGACAGTCCGGCCGATGGTCGCCCCGGCACTTATCGTGCAGGTCCTTGATTGTTTCCCGAAGGGCTTTCAATTCCTCGATCTTCGTTTCGACTTCTTCAAGGTGCTGGCCCGCGATCGCCTTGACATCGGCGCTCGCTCGGCTCCTGTCCTCGTAGAGCGAGAGCAGTTCGCGGCAAGCTTCAACCGTGAACCCCAAGCCGCGCGCCCGATGAATGAAGTTCAGTTTGTGGACATCCGTCTCACTATAAGCGCGATAGCCGTTTTCCTGACGTTTCGGCACAACCAGGCCGATTTCCTCATAGTAGTGCAAGGTCTTGACCGACATGCCGCTTGCCTCGGCGGCTTGACCCACGTTCATCATCTCACTTCTCCTCGATTGAGACGGTCCTAAGACGCAACGCGTTCCCTACGACGGAGAGCGAGCTCAGGCTCATGGCTGCCGCGGCGAAGATCGGCGAGATCAAAATTCCGAAGAACGGGTAGAGAACCCCCGCCGCCACCGGCACGCCGGCCGCGTTGTAGACCAAGGCAAAGAACAGGTTCTGTTTGATATTGCGCATGGTTGCTCGTGCCAAACGGCGGGCACGGACAATGCCGTTTAGGTCTCCCTTAACCAGGGTGAACCCAGCGCTTTCAATGGCGACGTCGGCGCCGGTTCCCATTGCAATACCGACATCGGCCTGGGCCAGCGCAGGCGCGTCGTTGACACCGTCTCCGGCCATGGCGACCTTACGGCCTTGATCTTGGAGATCCTTGATAATCCGCGCCTTATCCTCAGGCAGGACATCCGCGCGAATCTCGTCGATGCCCAGTCTGCCGGCCACGGCCTTCGCCGTGCGTTCATTGTCGCCAGTGGCCATAACGATGCGGAATCCTTCGGCGTGAAGGGCCTTGATCGCGCCGACGGTGGTTTCTTTGACGGGATCGGCGACGGCGATCAGGCCCGCGATTTCATTCCCGAGAATGACGAACATCACCGTTTCGCCTTGATCCCTGCGGCTATCCGCGGTGGCAGAGAGTGCATCGCCATCCAAACCAAGGTCAGCAGCAAGTTTGGCGTTGCCCAGCGCGACCTGTTTGCCGTCGATGATGCCCTTGACACCCTTGCCGGTGACGGCCTCGAAATTCTCTGCCTTGGCGAATTCGATGCCCCGTTCCTCGGCACCGGATACGATGGCCTCGGCCAGCGGGTGTTCCGAACCGCGCTCCAAACTTGCCGCAAGCCGCAAGACTTCCGCTTCACCATGACCGTCGTTGGGAAGAACGGCGACCAGTTTGGGCTTGCCGACCGTCAACGTGCCGGTCTTATCGACGATCAGCGTATCGACCTTGGCGAAGCGTTCCAAGGCTTCTGCGTTCTTGATCAGCACGCCCGCCTGGGCCCCTCGGCCGGTTGCCGTCATGATCGACATGGGTGTGGCCAGGCCCAGCGCACAAGGACAGGCGATGATCAACACGGCAACCGCCGAAACCAAACCATACGCCATAGCCGGTGCCGGCCCCCAGATGGACCATGCAATGAAGGCACCAATCGCGACCAAGATCACAACCGGGACGAACATGCCGGCGACAGAGTCAGCGACCTTTTGAATAGGAGCACGGGAACGCTGCGCATTCGCAACCATCTCAACGATCTGGCTCAGCATGGTATCGGATCCGACCCGCTTGGCCTCCATGACCAGACTGCCCGTACCATTGATGGTGGCGCCAGTCAGGTCATCGCCCTCCGTCTTCTCGACCGGGACCGGCTCCCCGGAAATCATGGACTCATCGATGCTTGAGCGGCCTTCCAGGACGACGCCGTCCACCGGAACCTTGTCACCGGGGCGGATGCGCAGCTTGTCGCCGACCTTGACGTCCTCGAGCGGGATTTCTTCTTCCGAGCCGTCATCGCGGATAACGCGGGCCGTCTTCGCCGCCATATCCAAAAGCGCCCGGATCGCGGCCCCCGTCCGGTCACGTGCGCCAAGTTCCATCATCTGCCCGAGTAGAACCAAAACGACGATAACCGCACCAGCCTCGAAATAAACGCCGACGTGACCGTCCACGGACCTGAAACCATCGGGGAAGATATCGGGTGCCAGAACGGCGACGAGGCTGAACAGGTAGGCTGCCCCCACGCCCATACCGATGAGGGTGAACATGTTAAGCGAGCGGTTCACGACCGACTTCACGCCGCGCACGAAAAATGGCCAGCCGGACCAAAGAATCACGGGCGTTCCGAGGATCAACTCGATCCAAAGTGCCGCACGTTCGCCGACCGCCTCACGGATGAACCCAAGCCCGACGAACGGCCCCATGGTCAAGACCAGCAACGGCACGGTCAGAATAGCCCCCACCCAAAACCGCCGGGTGAAGTCGATCAGTTCAAGATTAGGCCCTTCTTCGCCTGTCGGCACCCCTATGGGCTCCAATGCCATGCCGCAGATGGGACAATCGCCGGGAGCGTCTCGGACAATTTCGGGATGCATGGGGCAGGTGTATTTGGTGCCGACGGGGGAATTCTCGGCAGCCTTTTCTTGAGCGCCAGAGAGATAATGGTCGGGATCAGCCTTGAACTTACCGAGACATTTCTCGGAACAAAAATGATATGTCGACCCGTTATGGTCGAACCGCGGTTTTCCCGCGTTCGGATCGACCGTCATGCCGCATACAGGGTCTTTCACCACAGCCGGCGCATCGTGATGCCCAGGGCCGCCGCACGAACCATGGCCGGAGCAACAATTGTGGCCTTGGAGTTTGTGGGACTCCGCAGCGGTTTCTACCTGCTTACGTTCGCCTTCACCCTGTTTGGAATGCTGATCCATCACTAAATCCCTCTCACGTTGCTCAAGAGCCCCGGTTGAACTGACGATGGAATTTTGAGGCCTCCAGCAACAGGAGGGTCAAGCAAAAACTTTCACTCTCAAGCGCCATTTCGCCTGGCACCAAGGCGTACCGAATTCAGCCGGTACGGCGGAGGAAAAGCTTTTCCCCAAAGAAAACGAGGGCAATACCGACCGCCGCGGAATAGATCACCGTCATGTCGGACTGCGCCTTGATCACCAACAGCGCACCGAGCACGACGACATCCATGACAATGGCGATGATAAGCACTGTCGCCGAGGCGTTCACTTCCTTGCGCAAATGGCGAAGAACGCCCCAATGAACGACGATATCCATGATGATATAGAAGATAGCGCCCAGCGCAGCGATGCGGCCGAGGTCAAAGAACGCGGTCAAAAGCATCGCCAGTACGATGGTGTAGACGAGGGTGTGCCTCTGGATATCCCCCGGCATGCCGAAATGGCTGTGTGGCACCAGCTTCATATCGGTCAGCATTGCGAGCATGCGCGAGACTGCGAAAACGCTGGCGATCACGCCCGATACCGTCGCGATAATGGCGAAAGCGACCGTAAACCATAGACCCGTTTTTCCGAAGGCAGGACGCGCGGCCTCGGCCAAAGCGAAGTCGCGCGCACGAACGATCTCCTCAATGGTCAAATTCCCCCCAACTGCAAGTGCCACCAGGAAATAGATGACGACGCAGATGACAATGGAGACGATGATGGCGCGGCCGACGTTCTTGTTCGGCTCAACAATCTCCCCGCCACTATTTGTGATCGTTGTGAACCCCTTGTAGGCAAGGATCGCCAGGGCGGTGGCGCCGAGGAAGCCGCCAGCGCTGGTCGTCGCCGGATCAACGGAAACACTCTTGAACGTGAACCCGGTGAGCCAAAGCCCGCCCACGGCGAACACCGCAATCCCGCCGATCTTGAGAAATGCCATGACGAAGGAGAATGTCTGGATAAAGCGGTTGCTGAGAACGTTCACAAAGAAGGCAAAAGTCAGCAGTCCGATCCCCATTGCAGGTACCAACCAATTTTTGTCTGCATCGACGTCAAACAGTTGCAGCGTGTAGGTGCCGAATGTCCGTGCAACCAAGCTCTCGTTGATGACCATGGAGAAATACATCAGGAGCCCGCAGGCGCCGGTCATCATGGTCTTGCCGTAGGCTTTCTCCAGGAACATGGCGATGCCACCAGCCGATGGATAGGCATTCGACATCTTGACGTAAGAATAGGCGCTAAATCCAACGATGATCGCCGCCGCGAGAAAGGCGAAAGGGAACCATTCGCCTGCGAGTTCGGCGACCTGGCCAGTCAGCGCGAAAATCCCGGCACCGATCATGACGCCTGTTCCCAAGGAAACAGCACCCGTCAGCGACAGGCTGTTCTCTTGATATTTGGCCGAGCGATCGTGACTGCCATGCCCTTCGTGGCCGTGCGGATCGGTCATATCGCTTTATCCTGTTTTTGCCGTCATGAATGGGCGTCGCCATGGTAGCGCACTTCGAGTTTGCTATCCGGCGGCACTGACTTCCCGAGATTTACGCTGAACCGCGAGACCTTAAGTGCCGTCGTGATCCTTCTTCCCCGATCCGTGAAGGCCGCCCACCCCGCGTCGGGCTCGGCACCGCTATCGGCGGCGCGGACATGAATATGCCCTCGGCGAAGCCCTGCGCTTCCGAACTGCATCAACCTGCCAGTCAGCACGTAGCCATCTTCCGTCTGCCACGCCTGCAACTGGTCGACTTCCGCTACGGACGAGTTGCCGGCAGGTACCAGAACGGCCTTTTCAAAGAGTTTCCCCGGCCTGAAGCTCGCGCAGGCCGCCAGGATAGGTGCGGCAACAAAGATGGAGGCGATCGCCAACTTGGATGTCATTTTACATCTCCTTCCCAAAAACTGATGAAAATCCTGAAGCATCCTGTAGGAAGAGGGTCAACACCAAGTATCCCGAAAAATATCAATCGTGCGTGATCGTTCCGGACCCGATAGTCGCATACTGAAGAACCAGAACACCAATCACGGCAGACAACAGCGACCCGGATAGAACCGCAAGCTTCGCTGATGACAACACCGCCGGATCCGGAAATGCCCGTGTGGCGATGAACAAGCTCATGGTGAATCCGATCCCCGCAAGAATCGAAACACCGAATACCTGCATCCAGTTGACACGTTCCGGCAAACGGCAAAGACCAGAACGAACCGCGAGAAATACTGCACCGAATATGCCGACCTGTTTCCCAAGGAACAACCCCAGGACGATCCCAAGCCAAACCCCTTCGCTGCTGCTGGAAAATGCCTTCTCGTCCAAAACCACGCCGGAATTGAAAAACACGAATAGGGGAACGACGAGCAGGGAACTCCACAAATGGAGGGTGTTTTCAGCGGAACGCAGAGGGGATTTGGACTTTGTCCGGTCTCCGTGCATGGGAACTGCAGCCGCAATTATAACCCCTGCAAGAGCAGCCTCGACACCCGCTTTCAACATGCCTACCCACAGAACCGCTCCGACGATGATGTATGCAACGGGGTTAGTAACCTTCCAGCGATTAAGCGCGAACAGCCCGACAACCGCAGCCAACCCAACCACCGCCGGTACCAGGGAAAAATGCTCACCATAAAATACACCGATGATGATGACCGCCCCGATGTCATCGAACACGGCGAGAGCCGTCAGAAAGACTTTCAGTCCGATCGGCACACGCGGCCCCATCAGCGAGAGAATGCTCAGAGCGAGCACAATGTCGGTCGCAGTCGGCACCGCCCAACCCCGTATGCCCACAGCGTCACCCTGATTGAAAGACGCATAGACGATCGCGGGCACCGCCATGCCTCCCAGCGCCGCGAAAGCCGGTAGCGCCGCACTCCGCAAGGTGTTGAGCTGTCCTTCGAGGACCTGCTGTTTGATTTCGAAACCGATGATGACAAAAAAGATCACCATGAGTCCCTGATTAATCCAGTAAACCATTGGGCCTTCGATGAGGAGTTCGCCGATACGCAAGTGGACCGGCGTGTGATGGACGGCCTGATACAATGCTGCGAAGGGTGAATTGGCAGCGACCAAAGCAAGCGCCATGAATGCAAGCATGACGATGCCGGCACCTTGATCACTGCGAAGCAGGCTTTTCATTTATTCTCTCAGAAACAGAGGTTGGAGGAATGCACACGGCCACTTCACATGTTGTGTGGCCGGTATCCAATTCCGTTAGCGGCCTGCAACTCGCGAATGTAGCGGACAATGGCCCCGATATCCGCCTCGCTCACCTGTGGCTGCGGCGGCATGTCACCGAACGGCCAATGATGTTGCCGCACGCCCCGCTGGGCCGCAAGTACGAACGCATAGTCTGCATGATGGCCGGGATTGTAGATGTCATGTACCAGAGGCGGCCCCTTGTCAGATCCGGCGGCGTTAGCACCGTGGCACTGAGCGCAGGTCGCATCGAACGCCGCCTTGCCGGCCTTCGCCGGCTGCGACAGCGTGGGCACCTTCACCGAAACGACCGTGTCTGCCCGTTCCGAGGAGAAAATCTTCCAACCGATGATGGCAATGCCGCCTATGACAAACGCACTCACAAAGATAGCGGGCACCTTGTCCATGATCTTCACTACTCCCCTCCACGGCGACGACATCTCTGGTGTTCAACAGCTCTGCCCGATCATTCTATTCATCCCCAGCCATGCGTGGATGCGTGCGGTGTGAAATCGACGGCGCCGCCGATTGCTGTTGCCCGCCGGTATGGCCATACAGAATCACCGGTTTGCCGGTTTCACTATCAACCACGATGGTGTTGACTTGAAACGCATGGTTCCGGTTGCCACCAGGAGCCATCACGGTCACGGCATAACGAGTGCCTGACGCGCTCTCCACAGGTGTTATTTTCAGAACCGTAACACCGTAGTCAGCGGCGACTTTATTTCGAATTTCGTCCGCACTCATCTCAGCCCGCGCGCTAGATACCGCCGTAACTGAGACCACCGCCACCGCCGCCACGACGAAGAACCGGAAAGCGAGACCATATCGACGAAAAGCGTGCGCCCCGCCGGTCAACTTTGTTCTCATAACAAATCCTTCCATTTCCAATGTCATCCGATCACCAATTTCTCAGGGTTGGGGAAAGCATATGGCGGCACGACCAGATTGCGCGGCGCCGGCCCTTTCCTGATGCGGCCGGAGGTGTCGTAGTGAGACCCATGACAGGGGCAAAACCAGCCGCCGAAATCACCTCGCCGGCTCCCTTCTCGCTGACCAAGGGGAATGCAGCCCAGATGTGTGCAAATCCCAACGACAATTAACCACTCTTCCCTTTGGACCCGGTCCGCATCCTTCTCCGGATCCGGCAAGGCCGCGCTATCATCTGCCTTCGCTTTTGTAACGGCCTCCGGAGTACGACGATCCACAAATACCGGCTTGCCTTGCCAAACGACCGTAACCCGCTGGCCGCGCTCAATAGGCCGCAGGTTCAAGTCTGTCGATGCGAGCGCGAGCGTGTCGGATGCCGGATTAAGGCTGTCGATCAACGGCCAAACCGACAAAGCCACGCCGGTAGCTGCGAGCGTCGATGTTGAGACGATCAGAAAATCGCGTCTCGACCGCTCGTCAATCCTGAGGCTTTCAATATGTCCTTCTGATTTCATCATCGTGAAACAACCTGCTCACTTAGCTTGGTCGTTAACCCCGGATGCGGTTATGTCGTCGTATCGACCAAATTCCCAAACCGAGGGATAAACGCCGGAACCCTGGACCGGTAGTCTTCGTATTCGGCGCCGAACTCCTTTAGCGCCGTCTGTTCCTCCGCATATGCCAGCCGGACGTACATCCAGACGAGGACCGGGAACATCGCCAGCGTCAGAACCGTCGGCCACTGAAAAAGGAATCCGATCATAATGGCGATAAATCCAACGTACTGCGGATGACGGACCTTCGCATAAGCGCCTGTCCTCGCCAGCGTGCCGGATTTCTGCGCCTGGTAAAGAATGCGCCAAGCGGACGAAATCAGCGCGAATCCCGCCAGGATGAATGCGAAGCTCAGAATATGGAATGGACCGAAATGCGGGTTGCCCTGCCAGCCGAAGATCATCTCGGGCAGGTGGCCCGAATCATGAGCTAACCAGTCGATCCCCGGATAATTGCTCTGAAGCCAGCCGGATAGAAGGTAGATGGTTAGCGGAAAGCCATACATCTCAGTGAACAACGCGACCAGGAACGCGCTGAACGCCCCGAAGGACCGCCAGTCCGTTGCCGTCTGTGGCTTGAAGAAACTGAAGGCAAACATGATAAATACCGCGGAGTTAATGATCACAAGGGACCAAAGACCGTAGGCGTTAGTTGTCTCGCTCATGCGCTTGGTCCTCCACGATTATTGCCTTCGTCCCGACCGCCCTCGGCCTTCCCTTCCGATTGGTGGCCTTCGTGCCCCTCGTGGCCGCCATGGCCACCGTGCCCGTGGTGCATAAAGAGGTGCATCAAGGGACACAGAAGAATAAGAAGCCATGGAAGATACGGTAACGCACTGGCCACGTGCGCCTGATGCTCGGTCCAGAGAAAGTATCCGGCAACACCGAGAAACCCAGCAAGGACCAAGCCGCTTCGCGAAAACAACCCGCTCAATATGCCGTTGGAATGTCTTTCAGCCATTTTATCGCCCTCCAACTGAAGCCCATTACTGAACTAACTGATGTCCCTTGCCGCCGACGTCGATCGTGCCGGTCAGTTTCAGGGTCTTCGCATCGACAACCCATAGCTTCGGCAGTTCGACGCTCGAGACATAGATCACGCCTTGGCCCTTGATCACCGCCAGATGGTAGGGCTGCGGTGCCAACGTTAGTTCGCGCCGGTCACCGGAACTCAGATCGATCGCAATGAGCTTGTTCGCGCCCTTGGCGCTCACAAAGAGCGTCCGGCCGTCCTCAGACACGTCGATGCCGTGCGGATCCTCACCGCCCTTTAAAACCTTGGCAACGGCAAGGTGCTTAAGGTCAATGACCGACACAGTGCCGTCGCCGACGTTGTTGACGAACATCTTTCCGAGATCATCTCGAACAACGAGGTGCTCCGGGGCTTCTCCAACCTTCACCCTGTCGGAAACCCGCCAGTTGGCCGTGCGCACAATGCTGACGGAGTTGTCACCGGAATCGCTGATGTAAAGGCGGGCTCCGTCCTGAGAAAAGGCGGCATAGTTGGGCACGGCCCCGGTCTTGACGGTCGCAACGACCGTGAACGTCCGAATATCGATCACGGATACCGCATCCTGATTGGGATGGGTCACAGCGGCGAAGAAACCATTGGGCGACGCAGCAACATGATGAACTCCACCCGGAACATCGACCCGACGAACCACGGAACGGTCCTTGACCTTGATGAAGGTTACGCGGCTTATGACGGCGCTCTTCGCCACTGGTCGGCTTGCCGATTTCGCGTGATGCGCGGCATGGTCTTCCGCCGACACACCCGCAGGCCGTTCAGGTATTGTGGCGCCGGGCTCGACCTCCGTGAAGCTGCCGGCGATAAGGAGCTTCCCGTCGGGCGTCTTGGCAAGCCCGTGGACAGCCGGTACGCCGGTGATGCGCTCGACGACCTTGTTTGTATCGACATCGATAACCGCGATTTCATTGTTGCCGCCCATGGGGACAAAAACCACATTCCGTTCTCCGGCTGAGGCCGAGGAAAGCGCAGCCATCGCGAAATAGGCCGCCATGATAAGAAAGCCCAATCCTGTTGCGCGGGCCTCCGAAACTCGACTGATCGATTGCTGAAACATAACCCTCTCCATTCGCTCAAAACCGAATAAATCTTTGTATGAGGGCTCCCGCAGCAGGAGGGTCAAGTCAAAATTTTCTGCCTCGGTCGCAAACAGCCCCGCGACCAAATCTCAATGAAAAACCATGCCCTCAATATGAAATCCGGCGTCGACGTGGAGCGTTTCACCTGTAATGGCGGAAGAATAATCGCTCGCCAACATCAATGCGGCGCGCCCAACTTCACAGGATTCGACGGTTCTCCGAAGCGGCGCCTTTAGCACCGTTTCATTCAGGAGTTCGTCGAAATGCTCAATCCCGGAAGCAGCGCGTGTTGCCACAGCGCCCGCCGAGATGGCGTTCACTCTAATGGAAGAGCGTCCGAGTTCATGTGCCAAGTACCGAACTGATGCTTCGAGAGCAGCCTTCACAGGCCCCATGACATTGTAGTGATCTACCACCTTCTCAGCACCGTAGTAGCTTAGAGTCATCAGGCTGCCGCCCTCTTGCATCAATGGCTCGGCAAGCTTGGCCATGCGGATAAAGGAATGACAAGATATCAACATTGATTCAGCGAACCCATCGCTCGAACAGTCGGTCAGCCTGCCATGCAGATCCTCTTTCCGGGCCCAAGCGATCGAATGCAGAAGAAAATCCAGTCGACCCCATTTTTCCGCTATCGTGTCAAACAACTTTTCCAATTGCCCGGGGACGGAGACGTCACAGGGAAGGAAAACCGGGGTTTCGATTTCGCGGGCAAGCGGCTCAACAAACGGCATCGCCTTGTCGTTCAGGTAGGAAATCGCCAGTTCGGCGCCAGCATTCCGGAAACGCTGCGCCGCCGACCAAGCAAGGCTGTGCTCGTTGGCAATACCAACGACCAGTCCTTTCCGGCCATTCAAATCTATGACTTCCATTCTCTGATACTCCTCCTGCAGTTCGAGCGAGTGAACCAATCTCACGTCGCCATCAATTCACTGCATATAGACATATGTCCCAGGGGCATCGCAGAGCGGTTTATAGCCTTTCCGCGCAGCCCCCATTCGAGGCGGGTCGACCAGTACTCCCGAATTCGTCGCAAGCCACTTCCGCCAACAGGGCCACCAAGATCCTTCATGATTGTCCGCCTGTGACTGCCAGGAATCAGGATCGAGATAGGCTTCGAGATCATCGTGAGCGGCGATTTGGTGGGATCGCTTCGCGTTGCCTGGCGGATTAACGACGCCGGCATTGTGACCACCAGTAGATAGAACAAAGGTGACATCGGCGTTGGTCTGAGCATGGATTTTATATACGGAGCGCCACGGAGCGATATGATCGGACAAAGTACTGACCGCGAATATCGGAATACGGATGTCCCGCAATGAGATTGCTCGACCGCCGATGACATAGCGCTCGTCGGCAAGGTCATTATTCAGGAAGAGCTTACGGAGATACTCTGAATGCATTTTCGACGGCATCCGTGTTGCATCTGCGTTCCAGGCTATCAGGTCAATCATAGGCAGTCGTTCGCCGAACAGGTATGCGTTCACCATGCTTGACCATATCAAGTCGTTGGAGCGCAGGAGCTGGAAAGCCCCAGCCATTTGCTTGGTGTCCAGGTATCCTGTCTCTGCCATGATATTCTCGAGGAAGTTGACCTGCGCCTCATCGATAAACAGCATAAGTTCGCCAGCCTCGGTAAAGTCGGTTTGCGCAGCGAACAATGTCAAGGATACCAAACGACGATCATCCTCACGGGCCATCCACGCGGCCGCGATAGCCATAAGAGTGCCGCCGAGACAATATCCGACGCCGTGGATGCCCCTCCCAGGCATGATCGCAGAGATCGCATCAAGCGCCGCCATCACACCAAGCAAACGGTAGTCTTCCAGACTGAGTTCGCGGTCCTCCACCGACGGGTTTTTCCAGGAGATGATGAAAACCGTGTGTCCCTGCTCGACAAGAAACCTGACCAGTGAATTTCCAGGGCTGAGGTCGAGGATGTAGTACTTCATTATCCAAGCCGGTGTGATCAGGATCGGCTCTGGATAAACCTTTCCGGATGCTGGCGTGTATTGGATAAGTTCAATCAATTCGTTGCGGAAAACGACCTTTCCTGGCGTGACGGCCAGATTTTGCCCGACCTGGAACTGCTTTACTGCGGACGGGCGTTCACCCTGAAGGGCCAGTTTCCAATCCTCTACAAAATTCAGCGTCCCTTGAACCAGGTTATGACCTCTGCTTTCCAGCGTTGCCTTTCGGAACTCCGGATTGGTCGCCGGGTAATTCGCCGGCGAAACAACGTCAAGTAGTTGGCGGGCGACAAAGGAAACTATCTGTTCATGATGTTTAGAGACGCCGGAAACCTGGGTCGTGGCGTTGTGCCACCACTGCTGGGTAAGAAGAAACCCTTGGTAGGCAAGCCGATAAGGCCAATCCTGCCATTCCTCAGCCACAAACCGCTTATCATGGGGCAAAGGGTCGATGCATGGTGCGCATTGAGGGTCGCAACAGGCACTATGGCTGAATTCAATATACCGCAACAACTTTCGTTGTGCCTTGAGTGCAAGTTCAATCTGTTTGTCCGGCGACATAAGGAGATGTTGAGCCCAATCGATGTACGCCTGAAAGAGAGCTGTGGGGCTAATCCCACCAGTTACCCGCCCAAGCGCAGCATTCAGCGGTTGATCCAACGAAGGTTGGGTTTTGGGGGCATACTTGAGATCAGGCGCCTCACACTCCAGGCCATTCTTCATTTTGTTCACGCTCCAATAGGACAACAGGCGCTTTCAGGTTGGGCTGCACAGTGAATCGCAGACTCGAGTTCCTCCTCGCGCCCTTGTCGTCGTTGAGCCGCCGATGACTGATGCATTAGGACGGCAAGCGCCATTGCCGCCAAGCGCGCCTGAGTCGGATCGGCACGCGAACTTAGGACGACCGGCGCGGACAATCCCAATACGATACCCGCCGCCGTGGCGCCTGCCAGATATTCTAGATTCTTGGCCAAGATGTTGCCGGATATGAGATCGGGAACGAGGAGAATATCGACATCTCCCGCGACCTCGGACACGATCCCCTTCACCTTTGCAGCGTCACTCGAGATCGCATTATCAAAGGCCATGGGGCCATCAATGGCAGCGCCGGAGATTTGCCCCCGTCTTGCCATCAACGCGAGGCAAGCCGCGTCCACCGTCGATACAATCGCCGGATTCACCGTTTCAACAGCCGAGAGCGCTGCGACCTTGGGTCTAGCGACGCCAAGGAGATGAAAGAGCGAGATGGCGTTCTGAAGAATTTGCGCCTTCGCGTTTAGGTCCGGAGAAATGTTTATCGCCGCATCTGTAATCGCCAACAATTTCGGATAGGTCGGGATATCGACCACAAATACGTGACTGACACGCTGGTCGGGCAGCCTGAGCCCGCGATCAGAATCGAGAACCGCCCGCATCAAAGCGTCTGTGTGAATTCGCCCTTTCATGAGTGCATCTGCTCGTCCACCACGAACGAGGTCAACGCCAACCCGAGCCGCTTCCTCCGCATCTTTTGCAGTGATGATTTCAACACCGGTGATATCGGCGTCAATTTCACCGGCGCATGCAACAATCTCGTCCGGCGCGCCGATGAGGAGCGGCACAATAAGACCGGCCTTCCGAGCTTGTACGACAGACTGAAGGACTAGTGCCTGGTCTGCTGCGATTACGGCCATTCGGATCGGCGGAAGCTTTTCTGCACGCTCAACCAGTTCTTCGAGCCCCTCAGCATGACTATGCACAGGCATTTAGTTCCCCTTTCCCCGAGGCGCTTTCCAAAACCGTCCGGACATGCCGAGCGATCACTGATTCCTCATCCGTGTCGAACGCATCAATGGGGACGCGGCTCCGATCAGTAGATACGACCGGAAGGTTTTGGGCATTTCTCTCTGGGTCGATTTCGACACCCAAATAGGACAATCCCTCACAAATTCGGGCGCGGATTTCAGGCGAATTCGCACCAATTCCACCGGTGAAGACGAGCCGGTCGAGACCGCCGAGAGACGCCGTCTGCGCGGCTAGATGCCTCCGAGCGTGATGGCAGAAAAACTCGATCGCCTCAGCCGCCTCGGGTAGATCCTGTTGCGCCAGAAGATCCCGCATGTTTCGGCTTAGGCCGGACCGGCCGAGCAACCCGGATTCACGATAAAGGATATGCTGCAGTTCGGCGGGAGTTAGGTTCTTTTCCATCAGAAGGTAAAGGACGGCACCGGGATCGAGATCTCCAGGTCGCGTCCCCATGGGAAGGCCCGCTAGGGTGCTGAACCCCATTGAGGTTTCGATGCTCCGTCCCCCCTTGATCGCCGTCATGGACGCGCCGTTGCCCAAATGCGCGGCAACGATCTTCCCGTCCGCCGCCTCATCGCCATGCCAACGACGCACTTGCTCGACAACGTACTCATAGGACAAGCCATGAAAACCGAACCGTCGTATGCTGTCGTCATCGAACCGGCGAGGCAGTCCGGTCAACTGTGCAACGCGTGGAAGTCCATGGTGAAACGCCGTGTCGAAACAGGCGACCTGCGGAAGTTCCGGACAACGCAATTTCATCGCCTTGATACCCGTCAGGTTATGCGGGAGATGCAATGGGGCAAGAGGGATCAGTCGGCTTAGGCGATCTTCCAAGTCGGAAGTGATGATGAGCGAGCAATCGCATTCTTCGCCGCCATGGACGATACGGTGCCCGACGGACACAGGCATGTATTGGGTGCCCTGAAGCCAGTCGAGGAGCGCGTCGATGGCGGCAGCGTGACTTTCAACTTCGAGTGTCTCGTCTAAAATGGTCGCGCCGGAACCATCCAACACTGAAAACCGGCCGGCACCTATGCCGATCCGCTCGACCGCGCCACGCGCAATCCGCACAGAACTCTCGAACTCAGGAGAAAAAAGCGCAAATTTTACGCTTGATGACCCACAGTTGATAACAATGATCGCCTCTTCAACCATCATCACGGCTCATCTTTGCCAGGCTTTTTTTGGGAGGGCTCAAACAAGTTCTGGCCGTAGAGCAAGCGGAACACGTGCTCGTTGCCCGCATCGCGCAACTCTCGGACCATCTCCATTGCCTCGGACACACGGCCGAAAAATTCCCGCTCATTCTTTATCATTGGGTAGTTGTCGGACATCGGTCGCCGCTCTTTTGCCACCACGTCGGCGAGACCCGCGACAACCCTCATCCAAGGGTTAAAAACTTCCGAAAATACATAGCGGCTGACACGCATGGGGTGCTGCCATTTGAGGGTTTCCGCGATCCAAGGATTTGTCGCGGCTTGCACCCAAGGGCTCACAAACGTCCGATAGAAAGCTTCATTCGCCTCCGACACTGCTCGAACCCGTTCGAAAGATTCCGGTTGTTTCGCAAAGTCGATGTCCTCGACTTTGCGCTCTATGAACCGGACGGAAAATTGCGGTTTATGGCAGTCCGGATCGCCGCTCGGGTTGTCGATTTGCATCTCATAGAGCCCGGGATTCAACTCTTCGATCTCATCAAGGCTTTCAAGGATCGCGCGGTGTTCAAGCCGAGCGACCTTGGCCGAGACGAATAGCCCAAGATGCCCGACATGCGGGTTCGTCAAATAGACGATACGTTGCCCTGCGCGCTTCAGGTCATCCGTATCCTTGTACACGGCCGGGATCCATCCCAAGGCCTGGTGCGGCGGGGTGATGTTATCACCGTAGGAGGCGAAGATGACGAGCGGGTTTCGAATTCGCCGAAGGTCAGCGGTACAGCCGTTGCAAATTCGGAATTCGCCATTTTCAAGTTTATTGCCGATGAACAGGTTTTCGACGATCGCGACGATTTCCTCGCGGCTCATGAAATAGAACCCGTTCCACCATCGTTCAAATTCAAGAAACCGCTCGCGCTCCGTATCGACCTTGGCGAACAGTCCGGCGTACTTTTCCCAGATTGCCTTTTCCGGCTTCAGATTCTCAAAATTCTGCGCAAGCCACGCGCCATCGAAACGCCCGTTACCGAGATCGGCGGCAAGATGTGCGAGCCAAACGCCACCGAGAAGCCCGCCGGTTATCCGCATCGGATTAACGCCGGCTTCCCCCGCCCAATAGGACATTGGCGAGCCGTTAAGCACAGCCGGGCCGACCAAGCCCTCGCAATCCGCGGATAAAATCGCCACCGCCCAACCGGCTTGGCAGTTTCCATACAATATGGGAGGTGTTTTAGGGTGGCGCTGAGCAACCTCATCGACGAAACGCCGGAGGGCATGCAACACGTCCGCAAGCGTCTGGCCAGGCGATGGTTCGGGATAGAACATTACGAAGTAAACCGGGTGACCTTCGTGTAGGGCCATGCCGACTTCGGAGTCGTGTTTGAATCCTCCGATACCCGGTCCGTGCCCTGCGCGTGGATCAATAACGATGACAGGTGGTTTTTCTGGATCGACGCAATCGTCCCAACAATCATCGCCAACTTCCGTAATCCGCAACAGCGCATAATTTGAAGGAGCCTCAAAATCGCGCCCATCAAGGATCATCTCATATTTGAAATCGAGCAAAGGCGGCAGGCCAGCGCGCTCATGGTCCAACATGTTGTTGGCGCGTTCACGAAGCGTGTCCAGAAACAGTATCGACCGCTGCCAGAGATCTCGCCCATATTCGGCAGCCTGAACTACCTTTTCTCCCGGAACGCCTAACAGTTCCGGCGATGCCTGATTCGCTCGACTAGATTGCGCTGCCTTTCCGACCTTGGTGGTCGAATCTCCCGCGTTCCCCCGGACTGCATGCCTTCGTTTCGTTGTTTCGTTCATCGGGAATACACCTCTGCAGAACCTTA
>TARA_R110000782_G_scaffold21299_1_pt1 | contig 53358 bp, 65 predicted proteins | sample TARA_R110000782 | Tara Oceans TARA_R110000782 (sample SAMEA4397859) | marine metagenome | biome: Polar Biome; feature: [SRF] surface water layer (ENVO:00010504); material: water (ENVO:00002006), including particulate matter (ENVO:01000060) such as... | depth 5 m | reverse complement strand
ACAAATACATTTTTCAACCCTATCATGATTGAAATCGAAATGGTCCAACATGATATTGAAACACTAGCTTTTTCAATGTTTGGTAATCAAACGAAATCACTAGATGATGGAATTTACACAATATATAATTTTAATAATGATATTTATAAACAATATAACCTATACGAAATTAAAGATGTATTCACTGGTACCCCATTATTCGAGGTAAGAGAAGAAAGAAGCGGTATTGATTTCTCAAAAACATTTAATAATATAACTACTATATAATGACTGGTACATCTAATACATCCAATAATCCTAGAGTTAAGGTGCCTGGTTATGCAAAGAGGGAACTTTTTGGTAACGGTATTGAATATAGAAATTTTAGTCCTGACTTAGTTGGTTTACAACTAGCTAGTGAGGGTGGAACCCCCTTGTTTACAATGGGGAATTTCTCTATTACAACCAATATGGAACCAAAGGTTACTAAAGATTTTATCACAAATCAATTTTCTAACTTTATTTCATTAACTGATTTAGATTTATCCCTAGCTCAAGCAAATTTGTTGCTTAGAAATAATGCAGGTGTTTTACTTAATTTAGATAAAAATAATCTTAAATATAACGCACAATTTGGGTCATTAAATGAATTCGTAAGAATATCACTAGAAGATATAATAACAAATTGGCCAGCATCACTATATGTTACAAAAACAATAATTGATGCAAATGGTGATGTTATTTATGGTAACACATATGAAAATTATTCATATGATGCGTTAACAGATATATCAAGTTTTAAAGTTAAAACAACATTTATAAATAATAATTTCCAAATTAATTTTAATAAAAATGGTAGTATCTTAGATACGTTTAATGCTAGTAATGATTTAAGGAATTTAACTGTTAATTATGAATCTTATGTTGTTTTGATTAATAATGAAGAATACGCAGTTAAAGGATTCACAGGTTCAACATATCCAACAAACGATTATATTTATTTAACTGTAAAAGGGAATCCATTTACGGGAACAGCATCTACTCTTATTTATCATATAAAACCAAATAAATTAAAAGAAGAAACATTTTTTAATTCGCTTCCAGATTTTGAAGCTTATTTATTGAATAGACTAGTTACACCTAAATACACTGCGTCATTTAAATATTCAGTTAAATCAGATGAAGGGTCAAATTTATTTATTACTGACTCGATTACTTGGCCAACAACTGATGGTTATAATATAGATTTTGACACTGATGATTATATTATTTATGCAAGTAATTTATTAGAATTATCAACAAATAATGATTTAGCTACTAGTGATTTAATGCATAGATACTTAGTGTCAGATTCAATTTCATCATTTGATACAGCACCAGTTAATATTGATTATTTAGACCGAGATACAACAGGTCAAAAAATCACAAAAACTCTACGTATTTATGGTAAAAATTATGATGATATAAATAATTTTATTGATGGTATTTCTTTTGCAAATGTAGTAACATATGATAAACAAGATAACATTCCAGATATATACATAAAAAATCTTGCTAGGGTTTTAGGTTGGGAATTGATATCGTCAGTAATAGAAAATGGTTTGTTAGCTAGTTATGTTACAACTTCCGAATCAACATATGCGGGTTTTTCAGTTGGTTTAACACCAGTTGAAGCTGATATCGAACTTTGGAGAAGGCTTATATTAAATTCACCATGGTTATGGAAATCTAAGGGTGCTCGTAAATCAATTGAGTTTTTACTTAAATTTATTGGTGTTCCAATAGGGTTAATTAAATTTAATGAATATGTATACAAAACTGAAGCACCTTTAGATATTGATTTGTTTGAAAAAGTGTTAGCACTTAATAATTTAGATAATACTGATTTAACAATATACCCTATTGATAGAGATGGTTACCCAACTCCTATGGCTGATACACCATCAATGTATTATCAAAACTACGGTCTTTGGTTTAGGGAAACAGGTGGTCAGGATTCAACACATGATATTTTAACGGGAAATAACCCTCACTTAGGACCATATGATGGTGGTTTTGCTTATATTAATCAATTTAAAAAGCTTATACCTAATTTTTCAGCGGTAACGCTAACATCATCAACAATAGTAACTGGTACAACTAAACTATTTACTAATTATGATATTGGACAAATAACCAATTATAGTGGTCAAACATATGTCGATGCAATTTACGATACTGGTATGGCTATAAAAGATTGTGTTGTGGTGACTAGTTTTGTTAGCCCAGACCCAATGCCACAAGATATAACTAATGAATGTGGGTGTTCACCAGCAAGTGAGGATGACGCATTAAGTATCTGTATTAAGATTAATAAATATGTGACACCACCTTTGTGTGAAAAAATGGCTTACCCACCAAATGACACTAATTTTGGGTACAGTAACTACACATACTATACTTATGACATAAATGGTAGTATTATTAAAGATACAAGTAATAATCCAGTAACAATTTCTAGTATATTTGCAACAAAAGAATGTTGCGTTGCAAATAATGGTTTACCAACTATTTATAGTACAGTATCTGATAACGTAGTTATTAATACTGGTTACGTTTGCTGTAAAAAAGATGTAAAATGTGGTTGTAATGTAGCTTGTGATTGGTTACCAGTGTTTCAACCTATTTTATTACCAATAGGTAACCCACAACAGATTCAATATTTGGAATATATAAAAAAAGATGGTAGTCATGGGGTTACAACACCAGATGGTACTCATTGTTTAACTGGTGGTTTAGCTTATACAACAGCAATTCCAAACGTTACTGACCCATATACTGGAGAAGTTGGTTTTGCGTGCAAATTAAACCAAAGTGGGTTAGATGATTTATTATTAGGTCAAAATGGTGTGATGTATAATCATATGTTTAATAAAAAAAATGGTAATGTTGGCTGTTGTATGCCAATTAGATTTAGATAAATAAAAATATAAATGGGAACAATAAAAGCTGTAGATTTAGATTTTGGTGTTATAAAATGCCTTACAGAAAGAGAAATAATTAGCAACGGTGGGTATTTGATTACAAATCCAGACGGTAGTGTAAGTGTGTTTAATAATGACCCAAGAACTGGATTATATCCAGTTCAATTAAATTTATATTGTTGTAAAGCGTTAAATGATAATTTTTACTTTGATATTAACACTCAAACATGTAGATGGGCAGAGCCACAACTTTGTAGTTTTGGTGAACCTATTAACCTTATTGTTAACCCTAAAGGGAATGATGGTAGTTTATTTTATGTTGACGTTGAGGATAATGAAACTTGTAGTTTAAAAATTAGTTTTGATTATTTGTTAAAAGTTAAATGTGAAGATTTATCTAGACTATCCACTCCAACCAAAAATTTACTAACAAAAGAATCTAATAGACAAATAAACGAAACTAATTTAGAAATTGGTGGTATAACTGTTGATATTGAAAATTTAAGTAATCAAATCTTCAACCTTAATGAAGAATGGACAAATACACCGTATTCAATCCATTGTGACACCTACGTATTAAACCAAATAAAAAAAGAAACAATAAATGTTGTTTCTAATGATTTAAAAGTAGTAAGTGATACTTTATGTTATGCGTATTCGTTTTATAGTGTTGTTGGTGGTACAATATTTTGGACCGATTGTGATGGGAACCAAAAATCAGTTTTTATAAACACAAATTCAACATATTTGATTCCATGTGCTAAAGTAGGTAGTGTAATTGGTGACGGTACAATAACAATGCTAGAAGCATGTAATACAACATCAAAATTTACTGCTTTTGATAATTCTGGTTTTAATAAACCAGAAACAGGTTTAAATCTTGATATTAATTCTCAAGAACTTCCATCAATTATCAATTATACAATGGTTAATTTATGTTTAACAGAATATGGTTTACAAATATGGGCTTCTATCCTTGGACCAATAAATTACCAACAATTTATTATTGGTAATGAAAACTCATATACCTGTGATAATATATACACATTAGTAAACCAAACATGGCCTAATGGGCAAGTTGTTGATAATTGCGATATACCATTCGGAACAAAATCTAATTTATTAACTGAAATTAATAAATTAATGGTAGATTTAGTTAACTTAAATGAATCATTAACTCAAAAACAAGGTACATTAATTAACATACAAGATAATTTAACTAATGTGTTAGACGGTGGGAAATGTCGCACACCAATAGAAGCATTTGAAGCTTTGGATATTGAAATGCATTTGGATGTTGTTGGTGATAACAACACACTTACTAGTGTATCTGGTTATACACTCTTTCCAGCAATTGGGGCAGGTAATTTATATAATTATCTTTCAACAAGTGGTGATAGTGGTTTTTATGTTTGTGGTGACCCAAATATAAATGATGTTGGGTTATCTGAATGTACACCACTATCATTAAATACTGGTATTGTTGAAATACCTAATGTTTCTAGTTGTAATTTGTTGATTAATGGATTGATGGGTGATTTACTTGTTGAATCAACTTTAAATAGTTTAGATGAATTATCACAAAATATAACAGATAGTGCTTTTGCGTCTAATTGGCTATCATACTCAACAACAATTACAGACCCAATAGCTATTGCTCAAATAGCTAATAAAAAAATTAAATTAAGTTTTAAAATTAAATATTCGTGTGTCGATTTTTGTTTATTATTAGATAATTTAGTGTTAGATAAATCATGTACAACTATATCAAAAACTGAAATTATTATACCAAAATCACCAGGTTTTGATTTTAAACGTGTAATTGATAATAAAAAATCTTGGGTTGATACTACAACTACAACAAATAGAGAATTCCATATTGGTAAGTTTGATGATTCAAATTCAATTAGACAAACTAATTATAGTTTAAACGATGAAAGACTTATTTTAAACACAAAAGAAATAGATTTGGATATAAGTGTCGCTTCAGCTATTGAAACTGATGTGTGGTGCTTCTTAAATGATAACCCTAACTTATTAAGCGGTAGTACTGGTAGTACTTGTACTGGTAATACTTGTGGTGATAATTTTAATATTAATGCTTTGGCCACTCAAGCAATTTCTGGTGTAACAACAATTGAAGGTTTTGAAACACTAATTATTAGTGAATTTATTGATGTTAAAAATAGACAAACAATTTCATCATACGCAACACTTAGGGCTATATATGAAAGATACCTTAATAGTGGTGCATATGTTGGTAATATTAGCTCTGCTTTCAATTACCAGAATATGGATAAATTTGCTGGGTTAATCGGTAACTATTGGATTGATTTAATTGAACAGGTAGTCCCATCTACAACAATTTGGGGTAGTGTTAAAATACATACAAATACAATCTTTGATGAACAAAAATTTAAATATAAAGCTTATAGTACTTTTTTATGTAATAAACCAATTAATAATGGGTATGTGTTAAGTCCAATAAATGGTGTTAATGGTGAGGTAGCATATCCTAACGTTGTATATAAAACACTTGCACCATCAAACACAAGTGTAAGACCAAAGGTATTTAAATGTAATGAGGTACATATTGTTCAAATGAATTCTGGTTCAGAATTCATTAGTTTTATCGATGTTGTAACGCCAGTAATTGTTTACCCAAATATCACTGGTACTACTAGTGATACAACAATATGTGTTGATTGTACTGATAAATCAATTGATTTTACTAATACTGGGGTAGCATTGAATAATATGGTAATTAATCAAAATGGTGATAAAATGTTTGTTGGTGATTATAGTGGTAGTGTTTTAGTTATTGACACATTAACAGATACGTTGATTACTGCAATTGGTATTGGTGGTTCTGGTGTTGTTAAGTTAATTTATTCACCATTTAATGATTCAGTTTATGTGATTTGTTTTATTACCAATGACGTTTATGTTATTAATGCTACAACAAATAATATTGTGGGGGCACCAATACCAATTGGTATTGGTTCAGAGAATGGTATTTATGTACCTAGTAATAACTCAATTTATATTTCAAATTCTATGAGTAACACTGTTAATGTTATTAATACAGCAAATAATACAGTAACAACATTAACAGTTGGAAATAACCCAAGAGAACTAATCTATAATTCTGATTTGGGCTTAATATATGTTTTAAATGAACTAAATGGAACTAAAACTGATATTAAAGTTTCAGATAATACTGTTAGTGCACCAACAGCTATAGGTAGTTCAAACACTACTTTCATTGGTGTATCAGTTCTTTACAATCAACGTTTGTATGTTTATAACCGAGTTGATAGTGAATTATATATAATCAATACGAATAATGGTAATATAATCAATAACGTTCCAATGAGTGGTATTCGTAGCATTGATTATAACCCATCAAAAAAGTTTTTATACCTTACAACGGATAATGACTCGACAATAATTTTTAATACGTTAAATGATACGATAGTGACAACAACACCTGTCTCTGGTAAACAAAGTATTTATGTGTCTTCTGATAACAACATGTATGTTCTTAGTGGAGGTGAGACACTAACAACAATTGATGGTTCGAATTCAGGTGTTCGTGTTAGAACAATACCATCAAAAGCAGTTTATGGGTTATATAACCCTACTAATGATTCTATGTATATTAGTAACGATAAGCTAATAACGATATTTAAATGTTTAAATATTGTTAAATCGTCTGAAATTCAAGCGTGTGATTTAGGTGTGACAATAGAATCAACAGAGTCAAATGGTGAAACACTATTAACGGCAATTACTGTTGGTGGTACAAGTCCGTTACAATTTTTATGGAGTAACGGAGAAACAACACAAACAATAGTAAGTGGTAACCAAGGGTACAGAGTTACAGTTAGTGATGCTAATTGCTGTTTCGCAAGTACAACAACATCAACAACTATTTTTTCATAAATAAAGTTACGTTAAAATAAAGGAAAAGTTAAAATATAATATTATCCTGATAAAATAAGTGAAATAATAATAATACCTTAATATATTTATATATATGCCACAATTAATTAAGAACATACAAGGAAGCGTCCAACCATATATAACAGGTAATGTCTTTTATACCTCTTCTATTTCTGGAATTATCCAAGAAGAGGACTATATAAATTTATATGGGTTTATTGGTTTCTTACAAAACCTTAAACAAACAGAATATACATCTGCATTAACCGTTCCGTTGATGTTTGGTTTACCTAATTTTGATAATATACCAATGGTTACAATACAAATAGATTACTAATGAGATATCAAGAAAAAATATATGTACAAAACAATAACAGTGCGTTAAGAAACAGAAATAACGTTAATGTTAACATGTCTTCTGATATATGTGTATTTAATGCACCATCGTTTAACGTAAGTGGTGCGACAAAAATAAATTGCACTGGTTCAACTAGTGGTGGGACGTATATAATAAGTACTGCAACAACAATACCTTTAACTTTTGAGTTCACAGGTAACACTAATAGTTTTTCAGCAACTAACGCATCTTTTAAATATGAAATTTATAAATTTATTGATTCAATTTATTCTTTTGAATTAGCCCCAAAATATAAATCAGAATTGATTCAGTACTCTGCATTTAGTGGAACAAATACAACAATACAAGAAATACCAGTAAGTGATATATCTTTAGATGGTGAATACCTAATTAAAGGTTATTATCTTTTTAATGTTTGTACTGATTTTAGTGGTAGACTTGGTAAAACTATAGATACATTATTCTATAAAACTGGTACCGAATATGGTATCTATGATGGCAATGCTGATTATTATTTTGTTGCTATAAAACAACCAGATAAACCCAATTTTCAAATAAATGGGTCAAATAATTTGCCTGCTTCATCATTACAACAACAAACAATATTAGGGGTAACACCAGAACCAGAATATGATGAAGAAGGTAATTTACAACCACCAAAACCATATAGGACTTTTGCAATAAATGGTTACTCTGGTAATTTTATAGTAACAGTCAATGGGTTGGTATTAGCACGTGAAGAAGATTACAGTTTTTCAGGTACAATAGTAACACTTAATGATGATATACTACCTGATGATATAATTACGGTTATTTTTACAACAAATGGTGAGGGGAGTGGTTTAATGGTTGATAACATTTTTATAGATGGACCAACAGTAAGTGGAACAACATCTTCTGAAGGTAATAATCAGTATTATTTTAATACTGATTACAATAAATTTGAACTATATACGACAGTAGAACCAACCGATGTAGATTCTATTATTGTTATGATTAATGGTGTAACACTGGCAAATGGTATCGATTTTTATCAATCTAGTACTAATAAAAAACGACTTATATTAGAGGGTGATTTGGTTTTAACTGATATTGTAACCGTTGCTTATTTTCCCCAAGCATCAGTGGTTAATGGGATAATAAGCTCAACTCCATTAGTTAGTTTTATAATAGAAACACCACCACAAAAAATAAATGGTTTATTTATGTTGGAAATTAGCGACACTAAATTATTTAATACGATTATATACTCAGGGCTAACCGATTATTCAATTGGCGTAACATCATATGGTATTCCATTTAATGTTACTGGTTCTGTCGGTACTCAATTGTATTATAGAGTAAAAAACGAAAAAAATTACATTACATTTTGTGGTAATTCAATAAGTGCTGCAACATATAGTGATATAATACCAATCACAATTCAAAGTAATATAGTTAATACTTACTAATATTATTTACTATTGTATATTTATAATTAAAATAAACATAAAACATATTTATAAACATGAGTTACATTATAAACAACACAAACCCATTTGTTAGTATAAAACTAACAGAAATCGGTAGAGAACAATTATCACAAGGTCAACTAACCTTCTCTTATTGGGGTATTGGTGATTCTGAGATAAACTATGGTAGAGAAGCAATTGTAGACGCTAACCAAACAGTGGCTGCATTATCAGGTTCGTCTAAAATATTAAGACCTTTTGACCAACAACCAAACATAAAATCATATATTACTGGTACGAATTTAAATCCATACCAAGTATTAAATGAATCAAATAAAAGTGTTATTAAAGCAATAGTGAATAATCAAGCTACAGAAAGAGGTTTTTTTGATAGTTATGGTGGTGTGTACACAACACTTATTGATAATAAATTTACACCATATACCCAATCTATATCTAACCTTAAATTAACTGGTGGGACTCAAATTAACTTAAGTGCTACAACAGCCTTTACGGTTGGTGATATTATTTTACTTAAGGTTGGTAATGTAGCTACTTCAGCTGTTACGGTTACTGGAAACTCAAAACCAATACCAAATCTTTGGTATAAAATACAAGCTTTAACTTCTACTAACGTAACTTTAGATAGAAAAACACCAAATTATTCAGCCCAAACAGCTGTTTCGCAAATTATCGTTTATAGAGGTGGAGAAATAACTGAAACAATAGCAACAGGGACAACAACAGCATATTGGGATACAGGGACATTATCATTTAATGCAAATGACAATATAACATGTCACGATGTACCTGTATGGAATATGAATAATATTTGGAGTGAAAACCCTGCAGGTATTACTGGTGCCACATATGAGAATTTTACAAAATATGGTTCGTATCAATATTTAGGGTTTAAAAATCCTTACTCGGAATATCTTCCAACAATTGACGTGGAAACTACTAGTAATAATTGTAATAGTGTTGGTAGTAGTTATAGTGATACTGTAAATAAAGCGATTTCAATAATTCATTTTACAAATAATAGTATTTCTAATTTATACGGTGAATTCTTATATATTGATAATTCTAACGGTAAAACAACAGAAGTTTACATGCCAGATTTTATGTATCATAGAAGAAATTACTCAACAGGTAGTGGAACAACTCAAGGTATGCGATTTATTGCTTCTGGTGTGACTAATGTAGTTGGTAATTCAAATGTTGAATATGTTAATTTGATTGAAGACGTTTCAATGATATCATCAGCATTAACACCTATTACTGTAGGTAGAGTTTACCCACAATTAAAAATTATAGTGTTTGATAATGATGAAATAGTAGCTGCTCTTTCTTATAAATCAAATAGAAACTGGACACTTCCAGAATTGGCTGCTACGTTATCAGCTCCGAGTGGTGGAACATCAACAGGTGCGTTAAATGTTAATGAAACTATGTATTTAACATATTCATTAGAAAATAGTGGTATGACTAGTGGGTTGACAAGTAGTCTTTCATGTCAAACTTATATTAAAATTACAAACGATACATCAGGACCTAAAGATGTTTCATTTAGACTTGTTGGTACGGATTTGTTACCATATATGCGTAAGATTGAATCTTCAGGTTATGATGGTTTAGGTTTTCATGCAAATAAATTTAAATTGGTTTATCAAATTGTAGGTGATGCCGAAATAAGACCAGATTCTGGAGCTTGGAAAACATATGATTTTACTAGTACAGCAATTACGGGTGTGAGTGGTCAAACAATAAACCCTAAATTATTAGAAAACCAAACACCATTTGTAAATGGTTTTGTTTTAGATTCAATTAAAAACGCTTCAGCTGGAATATTTAACATTGGAGCAATCTTAAATTTACCATTAAACACACAACCACAAAATTTACAATTTGGTGATGAAAGATTTTTCTATGGTAATGTTAAGTCTTATATTGGTGCAACAATTTACAAAACGATTTTTGATTTAAATATTTTTAGTGGAAATTTTCCACTAACTACAAATCCAACTAGAAGTAATAATTCTTTAACAAACCCAGCAAATATTAGGATAACTGAAGTTGGTATCTATGATACAAATAAAAATTTAGTTTGTATCGGAAAACTAAGCACTCCAGTGGCTTTAATACCTGGAGCAACAATAATGTTAGAAGTATCAATTGATTTTTAATTATGGGATTTAATAATATAACATCGTCAATTAACTTGGTAGCCAAGTTAACACCTTTTGGTAGACAAAGACTTGTTTCTACAAATAACGCTTTAATCACAACATTTAGTCTTGGTGATTCAGACGCTAATTATAACACACAATATGCCTTGACAAGTGGTCAAGTACCAGCATTGGGTGGTGATATCGGACCAAATAATTCATTTAGTAATAGTGTAACAACTGGTGTTAGTATAAAAAGTATGTTATTTGTAAATGGAAATGGTTTAACAAAGAAAAATGTTGAGGCTCAATCAACAAATATTATATCTGAAACTAAATACAATGGTTTAATAAGCGTTAGTGGTAACAGTGTCAATATGTTTAGTGTCGATAGAAATTCTTTTAATACTAATAGTTTAGTTAATTTATACTATTCGTTTGGTTTACCTATAACAGCTAGTGATGATGTTTTATATTCTGCAGTAACATATACTTACGGTGGGTATAGTGATACAGCATACAGTGCCTTATCAACAACTAAAATTGTTGTTTTAGGTATAAAAAACGAGACATATGGTGAAATGATTGATGGTAAAACAATCAAATTGGTTTTACCAACAACTGGTGGAACATATACAATTTATAGTACATTTCAAAATAAAAACTCTGCTTTAACGTTAGAAGATTCTAGTGTAAATGATAGCTCAGTAAATAGTAATAGTATTGATAGCAACATTGCGTTTTTATTTTCTGATACTATTAAGAAACCGAATGGTGATAGTTCATTATCATGGAGTACGGGTTGGAATTCACATAAACCATTTAGTTTGAATAATAAATCTCTATTCAATTTTCAAACCAATTCTAATTTAAATTTAACTGCAGATACACTTGTTGGTGTTGCTTATTTAGATAAAGGTATATTAGTTCTTACAAACCCAATAATCGTTGATAAATTCATTAATTCTTATTCATTAACTGGGGTAACAACAGGAACAACTATATCATTTGACAGCATTTCAACAGAAATCTATCAAAATATTACTTGTCTAGCTAATAGAGGTGAATTTGGTTCTTCAATGAACCCAACTCTTGCTAGTGGGATTAACCCTAGAATTAGTGAGGTAGGTTTATACGATAACGAAGGTCATCTGATAGCTATTGCTAAAACTGACCGTCATATTATAAAAAATGTGAATGAATTCCTAGCATTAGGAATTAAAATAAACTTATAGTGTTTATTTTTTAGCGTTCTAGTTTAGATTTAAATAAAAAATTTTTATATGAAAAAAGAACCAGAATTTTTATTGGCGTTGGATGTATCTACATCTACGATAGGTATAGCCTTATTTCAAGATATGGGCGATAATGGTGAATTGAAATTACTTCACCATGTATCCCCTAAGGTTAAACCAATACCTGTAAGTAAAATGGAAGAATTGTTCCGTAAGGTTCAAATCTTTGAAGATGACTTTCTTAAAAATTATGCTGATTTCAATATAACTAGTGTTGTTATTGAAGAACCTCTTTTACAATCTAATAACGTATACACAATCGCAACTCTTTTAAGATTTAATGGAATGATATCTAAATCGGTTTATGATACACTAGGAGTCGTTCCTACGTTTATTTCTTCTTATGATGCTCGTAAGTATGCTTTTCCAGAGTTGATGGCTGTAAGGACCTTTAAAAAGGATGGAACACCATTAGATGCAAAAGCCATTGCTAAAAATAAACCAGTTCTATTTGGTGGACACCCATTTGATGTTGATAAGAAATACATACTATGGGAAAAGGTTGCTGAATTGGAACCTCAAATCACTTGGTTTTTTGATAAAAAGAATAAGCTTAAAAAAGAAACGTTTGATATGTCAGATGCTTATGTATGTGGTCACGCATATTTTAATAAAAGAAATTTAGGTATCTAAAAGAAATATTAGTATATTTGCATAAAAATTTAAATATGTCGATATTATTAGTAACAATATTAGAGTCATTTCTTGGAGATATTAGGAAACATAACGAAGATACTGGACAAGTAGCTTTCGATTGCCCAGTATGTTCTGCTGAAAAAAACTTAACTGGTGGTGATGGTAAAGGAAATTTAGAAATAAATTATAATAGAAATATGTTTAAGTGTTGGTCATGTTCTGATACAAACTACATGCATGGTCCTGTTATCAAATTACTAAAAAAACACGCAACGCCTAAAAATCTTAGAGATTATCTATTGGTTAAACCTGATGCTAATATTGCTATAGGTAAAGACCGTGAAGAGATAATTGTAACACTACCTGAAGGGTATTTAAAATTAAGTGAGTGTACTGGAAAAGAGTATAAATATTCAATGGCTATTAAATACCTTAAAGATAGGGGTATTACTTCTAAGATTATCGAGGACTATAAAATAGGTTTTACAACCAAAGGTGATTTTTTTAATAGAATTATTATACCATCCTACGATTCAGAGAACAAATTAAATTATTTTATAGCTAGATGGTTTGTACCAGAGTATACAAAATTAAAATATATTAATCCGACAGCTGAAAAACAAGAAATAATATTTAGTGAGAATAAAATCAATTGGGATTCGACGATATATATAGTTGAAGGTGTTTTTGACCATATAGTTATACCAAATTCAGTTCCATTATTGGGTAAATTTATACCAGATAAGTTTTTAGAGTTATTACATGATTATGCTCAAGGACTTATTGTTATAGTTTTGGATGGTGATGCTTACGAAGACGCTAAAAATTTATATTGGAAACTTAATTTTGGTAATTTACTAGGTAGAATACGAATAGTTAAACCACCTGATGATTATGACCCATCAAAAATATTTGAGAGGTTAGGTTGTAAAGGTATTGTTAAATTCTTAAGTGGTGCTTATAAATTAAACCAATCGGATAGGTATTAAGAGTATAGTTTTTTATATTGTGGGAGAATACTACAATAACCATTTATATCATAATTTTCTCCATCGATAGTTAATTTATTATCACAAACCTCATTAGGGTTAAATACTGATAAATTTCTTATTTCTGATGCGTTATCAAATTTAAATAAACTATAATATTTGTTTGATATTGGTTCAGATACCTCTGCGGTAAAATCATAATGTTCACCAAAAATTTCATTCCAAGCATGACCCATTATTTTACCGTTTTCAAACATAATACCTAAAACAAATCTAACATCATACCCATTTGCTTTCAAAAAATCAAAAGTTTTACCAGCATTATGAAAACATTCATTTTGATTTATATTATTATTAATAAAATCTAAAATATTCTTTTTCATTTCTAGTTTTCTTTGTTTAATATCATCATTTAATAAGTCTTCTTGTTTTAAACCAATTAGACTTCTTAATGTTTTTATATTAACAGGTTCTTTATTTAACATTACCCATTTTTTATAATCATTAAGTTCAATGTTTTCTCTTAGTAAGTTTTTTATTAGATTTTTCATATCATATTTATTATAAATATAGTGAAACAATATAAAATAGTCCTTCTAATAAAAAAAAAATACGTATATTTGCAATAAAATATATATGAGCATAGCAAAATTATGGGAAGGTCCAGTCTTCCTAGAACCTATAGAACACAAATATCATCATAGAATAACTGGTAAGACATATAAATCAGTAACAACTACATTATCATCAATTGAACCTCACTTCGATTCTGAAGCTGTATCTGCAGCAATAGCACAACAACAAAACGCTAATAAACAAGAAAGATATATAGGTCTAACACAACAAGAAATACTTGACTTTTGGCAAATGTTAAATGATGAGGCAAACATATATGGTAGTTTAGTTCATGATATAATTGAACGTTACCTATTAGCTAATAAATGGTATTTCCCAGCGAGTACACCAGAAGGTGAATTTGAACAGAAGGTTATCGATGGGTATAATTCGTTAGAAATTGATGAAGGAATTGCAGTGTGGCCAGAAAGAATACTTTTTTCTGAACAATATGAATTGGCTGGTATGTCGGATTTAATAATAGATATTGATGATGTTTATTTTGATGTTCTTGACCACAAAACCAATAGAGTATTCAATTTTTTTAATCCGTTTGGTTTTGAAACTCTCTATAAACCGTTTGACCACTTACAATCATGTCAATGGTCAATATACACGTTACAATTAAGTGTTTATGCTTATATGTATGAATTGGAATATCCAAAGCGTAAATGTCGTCAAATTATAATCTTATATTGGGATAAAGTAAAAGAGTCGTTTGAAAAAATACATGTAATGTATCTGAAACACGAAGCAAAAAAACTTATTGAAATGCACCACTATAATATAATGAAAAACGCATAATATTAATAAATAAATAAATAAATAAATGAAAGCAGAATTTTTAGTGTTACCAGAATTGGTGAAAGAAGAAAAAATTGAAAAAGTTACAATGGTTAAAGAGCCAGATGTGTCAATGTTAAATAAAGAGCAAAAAGAGATATTTGACGATATAACTAGTATTCCATTAAAAACTTTCTCCGAAGCACTTTTAACTGGGTATTCAGGGACTGGAAAAAGTTTCTTAACAACAAAAATAATTGAACAAATAATTTACATAAACAAAGGTGTAAAGATTGCGATAACAGCACCAACAAATAAAGCTGTTAGAGTATTAAAAAATCTATCTTCAATATGTGAAACACATAGTCAAGTAGAATTTAATACGTTACATTCGTTATTAGGTTTAAAAAGAGTAATTACACATGATGGTAAAGAAGAATTTAAATCAGAATTTGGTGGTGGGAATATAAGTGAGTTTGATATTGTATTGGTGGATGAAGTTTCAATGTTAGATAACAATCTTTATGAAATGTTATTAGATAAATCCAAATTCAATAATATAATGCTTTTATTCATTGGTGATAGAGGACAGATACCACCAGTAAACGGTGGTGAATCAGTATTATTCACCAATAAGTTAGAAAATAGCTATAACCTTACGGAAATCATAAGACAAGCATCTGGAAACCCAATAATTCAAATTGCTAAAAAAATAAGAACTAATGAGGTTTTTGAAGAAGAAACAATTGTTGATGAAAATGGTGATGGTGTTATCTTTTTAAAAATAAACACTGAAATGCCATTATTAAATACATACTTTAATTCTAATAATTTTGATGTTAACCCAAATTTTGTTAAAGTTTTAGCTTGGACAAATAAAGCGGTTGATTATTATAATGATAAAATTAGAGTAATGATTTATGGTGAGAAATGTGGTAAACTTAATGTTGGTGAGAAAATGGTTTGTAATAAACCAATTATTGATAGTAAAAAAAGAGTTGTTTTAAATAATAATGATGAATTTGAAGTTTTATCTTATGATATAAAAACTGAAACATCTGGGTTAAGATTTTCATATTATTCGGTTAAGATTCTTTGCCATGGTAAAACACTTACGATAAAATTATTAGCTGAAATATCAGAAAACTCATTCAATAAAGAAGTTGATTCTTTGAAAACTAAAGCTACAAAAGCATCCCCAATGCAAAAAAGAATTGCTTGGCTTAAATACTACAACTTGTTAGGTAAGTATGCTGATGTTAAGTATAATTACGCATTAACGGTACATAAATCACAAGGTAGTACATTTGACAACGCAATTGTTATAAACTGTGATATTAATCGTGTTAGGGATAAAAAAGAAAAAAATAAACTTTTATACACAGCTGTAACAAGAGCAAAAAATAAATTATTTATAATATAATGATAAAAAAAGTAGTACATTTAGCTGATATTCACATTAGAACAATGAGATTACATGATGAGTATCGAGATGTTTTCGTAACACTTATTAGTGATTTAACTGAGTTATTAAAGGAATATAAAAGAGAAGAAATTAGGGTTGTTGTTGCTGGTGATTTGGTTCACCAGAAGATAACAATATCAAATGAACAACTTTTACTTGGTGTTTGGTTCTTACGTAAATTAGAAGAGATTGGTTCGGTGATAATTATTGCTGGAAACCATGATTTATTAGAGAATAATAAAGACCGTATGGATTCAATAACACCAATGGTGCAATTTTTACCAGATAAAGAAATCAATTATTTCACTGAATCTAAATGTTATTTAGATGAAAACATCGTATGGTGTCCATATTCGATTTTCGAAGAAAATAAAAGACCTGATATTGAATCAGCTAGAGCTCAATTCGGAGATGATAAAACTTATGTTGGGTTATATCATGCAGCACTTATGAATGCTAAGACTGATATAGGTTTTGAGATTGACCATGGTGCTGCCTTAGAGATATTTGAAGGTTGTGACGCTGTAATGCTTGGAGATATACATAAAAGGCAATCATTCAACCATAAAGGGATACCAATTGCTTATCCAAGTTCATTGATACAACAAAACTTCGGTGAAAACGTATCAAAACATGGGTTCCTATTATGGGATGTTGAAACACTAGAATTTACAGAGCATGATGTTGATAACAGGACACCATTTTACCAATTTAAGATAAAATCCATTGATGATTTAGAAAATGGAAAAGAAATAATAACAAATTTATAAGATATGACGCTAGGAGAATTAAAAATATTCGTAAATTCTATACCAGAAAACATGAATCATTACGAAGCGGTAAACGGAGAGTTTACACTAGATAAAGACGGGAATACATTCATCATGAAGAACAATTCAATCATGACTATATATGTTGACCAAAAAAATAATGATGTACAATTCCTACATCAAACTGATGAAGATGTTAAGAATATCTTATTAGCTGATATGGATTCAATTAATTCAGAAGATGACGATACCAACTAAGTTACAAGATGAAATTTGGGATTACTGCAGAAGTAATAAGATAACCAATATCGATGAATTCACGGTGAAACTAATCAAACAAGGTTTCACCGTTGAAAAATTTGGAGCAACACCGACAGTAAAAGAAAAAATTATTGAAAAAATTGTTGAAATTGAGGTAATTAAACCTTTGGACCTTAAAGTGCCAGAAAATGTTTCAACACATATAAAACAATTAGAAGATTCAAGAAATGAATTTAAAGCTGAAGTTGAAAGACTTGCTAAAGAATTATCACTTAGAGAGCAAAAAAATACAAAAAAGAAAGATATATATGGAGAGTAAAAAAACAGGGATTACTATATCCCCATATTCAAAGGTTAAGGTACAATGGAATGATTTATCGGAAAATTATAGTAAAGCTAATAAAACAAAATTAATTAATTATTTCGCAAGTAAGTATGGTATTAATAAGCAAAACATTGTTGTTAGTTTTAAAGCACATAAAACTAATGTTAATGGTGATTTAGTTGAAATAACTGGTGCTGGTATTGATAATATCATGGATGCTACTTATCAAAGAGGTCTTATGAAAGAGTTAATCACTAGAGAAAATAAAGTCGTAGACTTCAATCGTATATTAGCTTTGGATGATAAGGTAAATGCTGAGTTAGATATTGATTTAAATGCATCACAACATCGGTCATGGTCGGTAAAATGGATTATGGTTGATAATTTCTTATCTTTTGGTGAGAAAAACTTTGTTCCTTTTAGTAAATTGAGTGGTCTTACTATTGTAAATTCTATTCCAGCTAATCAAGGTGGTAAAACAACACTTACAATAGACTCAATAATGTTTTTGTTATTCGGAAATACAACAAAAACAGAAACGAATGAACAAATTTTTAATATGTATACCGATAAAAATGAAATGGTTGTTCGTGGTATGATTGAGATTGAAGGTGAGGAAATGATTATTGAGCGAAAATTAAAACGTTCAGCTAAAAAAGGTGGTGGGTGGAGTGTATCTAACAAGGTAAACTACTACACACTTCTTTCAAATGGTGATGAAGAAGTTAAAAACGAGGAACACGCTAAAGAAACAACCAAGAAAATAAAAGAAACCATTGGGACTGAAAAAGATTTTGAGATGTTAGTATTAGCAACTGAGAAAAACCTTGAAGATTTAATTGGGTATTCATCTACGGAATCTGGTAAGGTATTAACTAGGTTAATTGGTTTAGAAATACTAGAGATGAAAGAAGCTGCTGTTAGGGGTATGTATAATGAATTTGCTAAGAAAAAGAAATCAAATAATTTTGATGTTATTACGTTGGGAGATGAAATAATTGAAAACAAAGAAAACGTTGAACGTAATCTAGAGTTATTACATGAATTAAAAATAAAATTAGAAGACAGTAAAAAAGAAATTGAAAGACTTAATAACGATAATGATAGACTTCTAAACAGCAAAGAAACAATCGATGTTACGATATTCGAATTAAATCCATCAAAATTAAGTGTTGATATTGACTCTCTAACTGAACAAGGAATTCAATTAAGTGTTAAAAACAAAGAATATGGTATTAAGATAAGTGATATTGGTAAAGTTAATTTTGATGAAGATAAACATCACATATTAACAAAAGAATTTAATGTTAAAACAACAAATAAAGCGGTTAAAGAAGCCGAGGTTGAAAGACTTAAACGAGTTGTTAATGGTTTGATTGCTGGTGGTATTTGTCAATCATGTAATAGAAAATTAGATGATGTTGATAATTCAGAACATATTAACAAACACGAATTAGAAATTAAAAAACTAAATGATGATATATTTATTATTCAAGGGGAATTACAAACTATTGAAATAGAAATTGGTGAATTAAATAAAATAAAGGTTTTAATTGATGAGCGAAATAAACTACAGTTAGCTAAAGATAGGTCTGAAGTTGATATGGGTTCTTTAAGAAATTCAATAATAGGTAAAAAGAATGATTTAAAAAAATACAATCTTAATTTAGAAGCGATTGAATTAAATAGGAAAATTGATTCAGAAGTTGCAAAGGTTAAAACAGATATTGTTGTTGTTGAATTAACTAAAACAACTGCCATAACAAACATTGAAAGGGTTTCTAGAGATATAAAAACAGATGGTGAAAATATCGTAAGTAATGAAAAACTTATAGAGACAATAAAAAAAGAAGAAGATGTTGATAAAATCTATAAGATTTATATTGACCTTGTGGGTAAAAAAGGTATTAGTAAATTAGTATTACGCTCAGTATTACCAATTATTAATTCAGAAGTCTCAAGACTTTTAGAAGATGTTGTGGATTTTGAAGTTGAAATCTTTATTGATGAAAAAAATAATTTACAATTCCTAATGGTAAAAGACGGAGTTTCAAAATTATTAAAGTCTGGTTCAGGTTTTGAGAAAACTGCATCAAGTCTTGCGTTAAGATGTGTACTAGGAAAGCTATCAACACTCCCTATGCCAAACTTTATTACATTTGATGAAATACTAGGTAAAGTTGCTCCAGATAACTTAGAGAAGCTTAAAACACTTTTTGATAAGATAAAAGATATGTACGATATTGTTTTCTTTATTACACATAACGATTTGGTAAAAGATTGGGCTGATACTTTAGTAACTATTATTAAAGAAAACAATATATCTAGAATTAAAATAAAATAAAAATAGTTTCTGAAATAGTCATTAAATAAGTGGTTATTCAGAAACTATTTGTATATTTGAGCAAATAAAAATAACAAGGTAAATGAAAATTAGAGATTATTGTATTCTGATTCTAACGGAAACAGAAGGTGTTGTTTCAGAAATAGAGAAAATCAGTGAAACAGAGGTAAATGTACTGGACGCTAAAGGTATTTTAATTGCAACGTTTTCATCAAGCTTAGCACCATATAAAATAACGGAAATCTTTAAAGATAATAAACGTAATTTTTTCTTATTTGATTTAGATTCTGAATCATCTGGGGTTAATATTGTAAAAAAAGATATACACGAAGGTTTATTTGGTTTTATGAATGATGATAGTTTGAAAGAAAAAGCTATGGAGTTGTTAGATAAAATGCATGGTACCAGAATAGATGTTAAAATTAAAGCGAAAAAAGAATCGGAAAATGAGCTAACTGAGGAAGATATCGCTAAAATGAAAAACGAAGAAAAAAAAATAATATTTGATAGGATACTAGATAAAGGTGTGAGTAAAATGACTGAAAATGATAAAAAAATATTACCTTTTTTGGTAAAATAATCGGTCAAAACACTTGACTTTTAGGGGTTTATGTCGTATATTTGAATATTAATATAACAAAAAAAAAGAAATTGAATGAAAATTAATGAGTCGTAAATATGTAAATTTTGATGTTGAGGATAATATCTCAAAATATTTTAAAGATGTTAGGAAGTCTATAGTTTTAACCTCTGATGAGGAAATTAAATTAGCAAAAAGAATAAAAGAAGGTGATGACAAGGCAGTTGATGCTTTGGTTAGTGCAAACCTTAAATTTGTAGTGTCTATTGCAAAAGAATACCAAAACCAAGGATTAGCTTTATCTGATTTAATTAGTGAAGGAAATTATGGACTTATAAAAGCTGCTAAGAAATTTGACCATGAAAGAGGTTTTAGGTTCATTTCATATGCTGTTTGGTGGATTAGACAATCAATACTACAAAGCTTAAATGATAACGCTAGAATGGTCAGACTTCCATCGAATGTAATCAATAAATTAACCTATTTGAATAGAGAAATATCAAAATTTGAATTTCTTAATGAAAGAGAACCAGTTTATGGGGAAATTTTAAATAAAGATAACCAAGCTATGGAGTTACTTTATTTTCCAAAGTGTTTTTCTTTGAATGAAACTATTAATGATGAAGGTGATGAGTTGATAGAGCTTATTCCTGATATTACTGAGGAAGAAAATAAAATAGAAAATGATATCAGAATAACAACAGAGCTTAATAAAACTTTGAGTGTTTTAGACGATAGAGAAAGAGAGATAATCGAAAATTATTTCGGACTTAACACAGATTTAGAACCAATGACACTAGAAGCAATCGGTGAAAAATATGGTTTAACAAAAGAAAGAATACGTCAAATAAAAGAAAAAACTATTAGAAAATTAAGACATAACGCAAATGGGTTATATAGTTTACTAAACGAATAAAAAAATGGGCGTTATGCCCATTTTTACGTTAAAAATATTTAATATGAAAATAAAATTTAGACATATAATGTTACTTATGGCACTTTCAGTTGCTGGTTGTGCTGCATATTTTTCAGTTTGGGGTCTTAGTCAATTATTTGCTGGTGCTAGTTTTGCTGTTATAGTTATGGCTTCAGTACTTGAAATAGGTAAATTGGTTGTAACAACAGCATTACATACGTATTGGGATAAATTCGCAAAACCACTTAGGGTTTATTTAGCTATTAGTGTTATTGTTCTTATGCTTATAACATCGGCTGGTATATACGGTTTTTTATCTAATGCTTACCAAAAAACTGCGAATAAGCTTGAAATCCATGAAGGCGAGTTAAATCTATTAGATGGTAAAAAAATAATATTCCAAAAAGCTATTGATAATAACCAAAAGATAATAGAGACCAAAAACAAACGATTAGACCAATTATCTGGGCTTAGAATATCACAAGAAACAAGAATTGATGGTTCAAACTCTAATAGAGATAGGAATAGTGTAAGAGGCGATATTAGTTCAGCAAATACAGAAATTCAAAAGTTATCGGTAGATATAGATGTTTTGAATGCTCAGAATGCCACGCTTTCAGATTCAATAGGTAAATACAATCTTAAGTCACTTGAAACAAAATCTACAAGTGATGTTGCGGGAGAAGTAGGACCACTTAAATATATCGCTGAACTAACAGGTATCTCAATGGCAAAAGTTGTTAATTACTTGATTCTTCTCCTTATTTTTGTGTTTGACCCTTTGGCTATATCACTTGTATTAGCAACGAATAAAGTTTTTGAATTGGATGGTAAAAAAACACCGTTAGAACCTATTGAAGAAGATAATAAAATAGAATATAATGATGATTTTATTAAAATGGTGAAAGCATATAAAGAAAGGGATGAAGAAAGACATGAAGAACCAATACATGAACCATTTGATGAGGTTGTAAATGAGGTTGTAAATGAGGCTGTAAATGAGGTTGTAATAGAAGAACCAATAATAGCAGAACCAATAATTAAAGAAATTAAAGCAAACAAGATTACTGTTGAAGAAATCAAAGAAGCTAATAGAGGTTATTCAGTTCCAGTACCGCAACCAAAAGGGAATAATGCAATTGAAAGAATTAATAATAGATTTTTTTAATGGAAATTAATAAAAAATATTTATTACCATTAGCAAATTATAATGAAGTTGAAAATATCAAGAAACAGATTATAATTGGGAATACATTTAACTATGATATGAAACATATTATTAGTTGGGTTAATAGGTTTAACGGAAAATACAAAAAAACAGCTGCATTTACTATAGATGCAGCTGGTATTGTTTACAAACATTTTGAACCAAGTCATCAATCTGAATACTTTAATGATTTAGATTTAAATAATAAAAGTATTGTAATTTTATTAGAAAATGAAGGGTGGCTAAATAACAATCAAGAAAATAATCAGTTTATTTCATCTCTGGGACATATTTATAATGAAGATGAAGTTTTTCATAAAAAATGGAGAGAACATAGTCATTGGTCACCATATAGTAAGGAGCAAATTGATTCAGCAATAATGTTAATTAAGGGGTTGTGTAAAGAGTTTTTTATACCGTTGACAGTAATGACACATAACACTAAAATTGATGATTTGGAAGATTATAAAGGAGTATTATATAAGAGCAATCTAGAGAAACACTACACCGATGTATCACCAGCATTCAATTTTGAATATTTTATAAATAATATAACTTAAATAAAACAAAATGAAGGATAAAATTAATGAACATGATATGACTAAAAAAATGATGGAAATCATGAGAGGTGGTCATAAAGAAGTATTAGAAGAAGGTAGATTAACTAATTTGGCTGCTGGTATTGGGATGAAAGCACAAGCACAAACACAACAACAACAAACGACACAAGTACAAGCACAACAACCAAACCCAGAAGTAGAAGGTCTTGCTAAATCACCAAATGAAGGTCGTGAATCACTTATTCAATTAGATGGTTCATATTTTGAAATGGATAAAAATGACCAAAGATTTAAAGCTTTTGTTACTTCTTTAGAGGGAATCGTTCCAACAGCTACAGTAACTAGTATCTATATTTCTAAATATGGTGGGTTCGTAGTAAATGGTTATGCGTTAAAGTATAGTGAAAATTCTGGTTTATTTTTCACTATGTCATTAGCTGAGGATAGTATACTTGTTAGTAGTGAAAACGTACAAGGTAAAATTGGAACGGAAGTTCAAGGTGCTTTACAAAAATTCTTAGATAAATTAAGAGTTGATGCGATTGGTACCAGACAGTACCAATATGATGAAAAAATAGATAAAAATAATTCAAATGAGAATGAATAAAATTAATTTTTATGATGTGAAAACATTATTGCTAGTCGTATTTGGCGTTATTATAATTGGGTTGTTATTATTTGGTAATGTTATTGTTGATAACAACGCAAAAGAAATAAAAGCTTTAAAAATTGAAAACGCTGACTTAATGGGTAAAAACGATATTTTAAAATCAAATAATAATAGATTAGATAAGGTTTTAAATAAAATTGATATTGATTTAAAACAAAACAATAAAGATACTGATGCTATATTAACAGCGTTGGATAAAATAAATAAAAAGAAAAATGAAACACGTACTTATGTTAATTCTTTGTCTGCTAACGATGTTGCAGATGAACTCTCAAAATATCTTGAAAAAAGAACCAAGGGTAACGATATTAACAACTAAAACTGATACTTTAATACAAATAAAGTTCCAAGATTCTAAGATAATTTTAGAAGATTTAAAACTCTTTAATCTTTGTAATGAAGAAGTGGATAAAAAAAATGAAGTAATCGCTCTAAAATCAGAGGCAATTCAATTTCATATAGCGAAATTTGATACAATGAAAACAAAATATGATAACGGTGTTATTATGGTTGTAAATCTAGAAAAAGTTGTGGAGAATAAAAACACTGAGTTAGCCTTATTAAATGATATAATAAAAAAACAAAAAAGAGAAATAACCAAACAAAAAATATTTAAATTTGCTGGTTTTTCATTAGCTATAGCTTTACCAATAACTTATTTATTGTTAAAGAAATAATAAACGAATATTTATTATAAAAAAAACCTGTTATGGGTTTTTTTTGTTTTATATAATATATTTATAATAAAATACATAATATGTCAAAAATTAACGAAGAGGTAACTAAATCCGATATTTCAAAAGAAGTTAAGGTTTACATGAATACTGATGAATTCAAAGCAAAAATTGAGAAGATTGTAAAGGATAAAATTAAAAATAACCAAGAATTAGAAGATAAGGTTGTTGAAATAACAAGAAATGTTCTAACTCAATTATATAAGACTCTTTGGGTTAAAAGAGGTGTGTGGACAAATAATCTAACAAACAAAAGTAGCTAATATGAAAAAACTAAAAATTACGAAAGAACAATATGATAGAATTTTCAATTCAAGTCTTATCAATGAAAATATAAACCCTGAAGTTGAAAAACCAAAAGTTGATGTTAAAGATGGGGGTAATGATAATATTACTAAAGAAATTAAAGAATTATTAAAACATTTATATGGTTATACACCAGAATTTAATTCAGAATTCTGGGTAGAGTTAAAAGGTAAGAGTTCTCAAGAAGTAATCGACCTTTTGGTTGGTAAAGGTCTGATTGTTAAAAAAGGTCGTAATTATATTGTACCTAAAAGCTTAGGTAGTAAAGAAGAAGCTAAAGAATCTATTGATAAGTGTTTAAGAGAGTTCATCGGTGAACCAAAAGAAGTAATAGATGAAGATGGTGGGTATCCAGCTGGTGCTGAAGATGACCCAAGAGCTCCATACAACCAACCAGAAGAAGAACAAATATTTAATACTACTCAGTATGATATAATCGTTTATAATGACGATTTAGCTATATTAAAATATAATAAATCTAATGAGTTTTACTTATTAGATTTTAATGATAATCAAGTTGATTATGAAGGTAGAGAAATCAGTGAAGAAGATTTAAATAATTATTTAAATAATAATGAACAAGATTTAGAGAAAATGCTTATACCATTAAATATCGAAATACTTAATGAGTTGAACGATATGTATAATTTGAATAATTATTTCCTTAAAAAAATAGAACAAATAAAGAATGTATTAGGTGGTCTAAACGAAGGTGTTGAATGGGGAATTGCGTACCCAAAAACTACATCAAAACGTAAGATGAATGATATTTCACCTAAAAAAAGAACAGACGCTGAAAATAGTAAAATACTAGATAAATTAGCTACTTTAAAAGATAGAGAAGAACAAAGAAACCCACCAACAAAGTCTAAAAACCCAACAGAAGAATTAGAAGAAATGACTAGTGCGGCTGGTGGTTCTGCTGGTGGTTTTACGGCACCATTAGGTACTGAACCTTTAAAAAGAGAAATTAAAGAAACATTAAGCGTTGCTGGTGCTGGTAATTTTCAATTCGACACCCCAGGTCTTGCCAATATTGGTAGAAATGGTGAATTCAAAAAAGGTGGTAAAAAACCTAAAGCATTTTCAACACCACAATGGGCTGGTGGTTCAGTTGTTGACCAACCAGAATGTTCAAAACTTAATAATAATAAAGAAGCTCAAAACGGTGGTTGTAACTCAGGTGCTAGTAGTCTTAAAATGAAAAAACCTTCAGGTTCGATTAACGCACCTACATTAGGTGAAAACCAAATATTTGAAGAAATCGCTAGACAAACGGGTAAAACTATTGATGAGGTAAAACAAATAATACTAAATAAAAAATAATACTAGCTGACTTTAATAAAAAGTTAGATATTTATAATAAAATCAACTAAAGATGGATAAAAATATAATAAAAAATCATTTGATAGCTAGATTCTTAACAGAAGAAAGTACTCCTGGAATTGATGTGACTAAAAAAGCTCAAAAAGAATCTGGAAAGATTAATAAGGCTGGGGTTAAAGATATGGATAAGGAAGCTGCTGATTATGAGAAAACTATCAAGAAAACTGACAAGGTAACCAAAATGCCTACTAATAAATTCAATTACAATAGTGAGAAGGAAAAAACTTATCACGACCAGATGGAAATTAGAAACGGTCAAGAAATGATTCAATACGATAGAGACCCAAATCAAGAATATAAAGACAGAGCTGAAGAAGCTATTGCTGGAAGTTCTAGAATGGGAAATAACCCAGAATGGGCTAACGTAGTTGCTAAAGGACAAGGTGGTGACCCAGAATTTGGTAAAAACCTAGTTAAAACAATCAAAGCTGCTACCAAGAAAAGAGAAGATGCTGAGTATAGAATTATTAGTTTCGGTGATGATATTGAAACGGTTCCTAAAGGTACTAAACCAATGGCTAAACATTCTGCTTTAAGTGAAGGTACTGAACCAGATTCTAAAAAAATAGAAACTGGTTATGGGTCTGAAGAAGAATATGAATTTAACGAGAAAGAAAAAAACGAAGACTCAAAAAATGATGATAAAAATAATAATAACAAACCAAAAATAAAAGAAGGAATGAAAAGACTTAATTTCAAAAAAGAATTCAATGGTGTAGGAAACGCATTGAAAATGATACCAGAAGCATATAAAGTAGATGATAAAGTATTCGAAATGGCTGATGGTAATGAATCATATAGAATCCGTTGGGAAGGTACTCTTTCTGAAGGTAGAGCAGTTGTATTAACAGCATCAAATAAATCTATGGTTAATGAAGATATGCAAAAAATGAAACACCTTATGGGTTACAAATCTGAGCAAACACTTGGTCTTGTAAAAGGTAATGCTAGACTTAATGAAAATGCAATTTTCAATGATATCTACGCTAAAACTAAAGCTATATTAGAAGGTGAAGATATTGATGGGCAAACAGCACCAGAGAAAAAAACTGATGAAAAATTAGGACAAGCAAAAGAAGCTAAGAAAAACGTACAAGGGTCAACATCTGACGATAAAGGTATGCAAGCACCAAAAGCTAAAACTAGTTCAATGGAAGCTTTAGCTTCAGCTAAGAAACAAGCTCCAGAAGCTAAGAAACATGTTGAAGGAAGTGTTGAAACTAAAGTAGGTATGGGATTGGGTGACCAATCAGAAGGTGAAGGAGAATGGGACCAAATTGCTGTACCACAAGGTGCTGCTCATGGTAACCCATCTAAAACTACTTATGCTCCAGCTGCTGGAACAGGAGAGTGGGATAAAATTAGTGTACCACAAGCTACTGATGCTAAGAAACACGTTCACATGAACGAGTCAAAAAAAAAAATAAAGTAGGAATTCAAATAGGTGAAAACCATTTCACAGAAATGGAAAACCCTTATGAAAATGAAGAAGAAAATGATTATTCTGGTTGGGCTTCAATGGAAGAAAATGCTGGTATGACAAGTGAACCTAGTATAGAAGAAATTCTATCACCAGAAGAAATTGAGTATATCCAACGTGTTGGTTCAACACCTCAAGGTGTTGAAATGATTAAAACTATTGCAAGTCAAGAAGAAGGTGGAAGTCTTGAAGAAGAAATTGACCAGAATCAAAAAATGTCAACAAGACAAATCGTTAAAAAAGTAATTCGTTTAGCATCAATGGCTGCTTTGATTGGTATTTTACCAGCATTAGCAAATGGTGGTCATGGTGGTTTAGCAGTTGATTTAGGTATACTTGGTTTAAGTGGTATGGCTGCTGCTGGTAAATATAATGAAGATATGGATGAAGGTTATGGTGATGATAACATAGTTGCTAAGCTAGAAGAAAAAATTGCTAACCTTGAAGGTGAATTAAGAGACTGTGGTGATACTGGTCAAATAATGATTAAAAATGGTACTGGTAGTTTATATGAAAACGACACTAAAAATTTAGAAAGCTGGAAAGAAATTAATTATTAAACAATAAAAAAGCCACTAATATTAGTGGCTTTTTTATTGTTTAATATATTTATAAATAAATAACATAACTAAAACAAATACTATGAGTTTAATTAAATTACAAGAAAAAATAGGAGCAACACCAGATGGTTCGTTTGGTCCTAACACAATGAAAAAAGCTATGGCTTATTTTAAAATGACACCAGAAAGAGCAGCACACTTTTTCGGACAAACTGCACATGAAACAGGTGGATTCAATGCATTCAGTGAAAACCTTAATTATGGTGCTAGTGGGTTACTAGGCACATTCAAAAAATACTTTACACCAACAATGGCTGAAAAATATGCTAGACAACCAGAGAAGATTGCTTCAAGAGTATACGCAAATAGAATGGGTAACGGTAACGAAGCATCTAAGGATGGTTGGAAATTTCGTGGTAGAGGTGCTTTACAAACCACAGGGAAAATAAACTATACTGAGTTTTCAAAATACTTAGGTAAACCAGAAATTCTAACAACTCCAGATTTAATTGCTACACAATATTCTTTCGAGTCAGCTATATTTTTCTTTGAAAAAAATAAACTATGGGCGATATGTGATAAGGGTGTTACTGATGCAACAATATTATCTTTAAGTAAAAAAATAAACGGTGGTACAAATGGTTTAGAAGATAGAGTATCATTAACTAAAAGGTATTACAATTGGGTTAAATAATACTATTTATTTATTATAAACATAACCTATAATTTAGGTATGAGTGAATACAATAAAAATAGTTTTTTAGGATATATAAACAACCCTATGAGTAGGGATGATATGGGTTTACTATATCGAGAAAATAATATTAAATATGAGAAGTGCGAGTTATTTAGTGATTTCGCACTTTCTCTTATTATAACAATTTTTGATACCTATATGGGTGATGAGGTAACATGCATTGAAAATCAATTGAAACATTTCAATTGGGCGTGGGATAAAACAATATTAAATTTTAATGAAGAAGGTCTTTGTTTTGAAAATGATTTATTGTATGATTATTATATTGAGTTTATGGTTGAGGCGTTTTATATTATTCCAAATAAATCAGAATATAAAAATATTGATAAAAAGATAATTACTTTATGGGTTGATATCTTTGATTATAGTAAAATAAAAACCAATTCTGATATGGATGTTCTAATCGAAATTTATAAAATTTTCGAAAAATCATTAAATAATCGATAAAAAAAGGGTTTTACTATTGATTAATAAAAATTTTATAGTAGATTTAAATATATGGAAGAAAATAGATTTATACAAGTTATGCTAATGAGACTTAGTTCTAAAGTGTTAGTGTTAGAGGAAAGGTTAGAAACTATCATTAACTCAGATTTAGATATCGAGTGTAAAATTAAAAAGACTGAGAAATTATTAGCAAAACTAAGTATTGCTGAAGACAAACATTCTAAATTCATTAGTCTTTTACAAAAAGATGAAATAAATAAATAACAAATAAAAAAACAAAAAAAAACAAAATGGAAAATTTTAATGAATTAAAAGCACTTATCGCTAGTATGGAAGAAGACGTAACAAAATTTTACGATAAAGACAACAAAGCTGCAGGTGTAAGAGTTAGAAAATCTTTACAAGATATTAAAGGTTTAGCTCAAACAATGAGAAACGAAGTTTCAGATAAAAATAAAAAATAAAAATATGTTAGTAGATTTATCCAATAAAATATTAATGATACTTTTCTTTTTGTCATGTTTAACAACACTTAGACATGGTTATTATTTTATTCAAGCATTCTTTTCGTCAACTGTCGAAACACCAGTTAAATATCGAATTTCAAAAATATCATTATTTTTATTGGGTATTTCTATAGCATTTATTCTATCAACCTTATTAACAGGGATAACGCTAAATTAAAACTATGAATATACAAAAAACACTTGATTCACTTCAACCTTACGTAATTGGTATTCGATATCTAGATGGGACACCCTTAGTAGATGTTGTATTCAAAGATGGTTGGAATGTACCAGATGACCAAAAAATTAAGAAGGTTAAAGGTGATGATAATATGAATTATTACATGTTATTGAGCGAGATACCTGGTGTTGGGTTAGATGAATTATTAGCTTTTGTTGAAAGGACTATTAAACTTAATATTGAAAGAGAAAATAAACATGATTTACTAAAGGTTAAGTTCGCTGAATTAAAAGATATTTTTAAGGGAGCTTCTTTAGAAAAACTGAAACATTTAAAATTCGTATTTGGTGATGAAGATTTAGTACCTTCATTAAATGAATTCGATATTGATATTGTTGATATTGATGAAGAACCAGTACCACTTGAAAACGTGGTTGTTGAGGATTACCAACCATATCAAGATTTTGAGGAAGTTAAGGAATCTCAAACACCTATTGAATATACACCATATGTAGATGAAAATGGTAAATCAATTGAGTTATCTGAAGATGATATAGAAGGGTTAGCTGAAGAAGCTAGAGCTGAAAAAAATATGTTATATCTTGAAAACAAAAACAAAAAAACAAGTACTAATAAAATTGCAAGAAAAGTGGAATTACCACCAAAACGTAAACCAGTATCGGAATCAACCATTAATCATGGTGAGTGCGTTTGTGGTCCAGATGATGCTTGTGATAAATGTATCGATAATAAATACTAATAAAAAAAGAGCCATATGGCTCTTTTTTTATTTTATAGTTGTTGCTTCAAGTGCTTCTTGTAGTGTGTTTAGTAACCATACACCACCTGCAGATACTAAACCATTCATGAATATCATTAGCCATGGTAATGTTATAGCTCCCATAGGTGTTAAGTTAGCGTAACCGAAGTACCATAATAAACCTGAAATTGCGAATCCCATCCAAGTACCTAAACACATAAAACATGTGAATAATTTATAAAAGCTATACCCTCCAGTACCAAATTTGGTTAAAAATGTTCTAAATCCTTCAAATAAAGAACCATAAATTAAATTGTTACAAGCTCCGTAACAAATAAGTGTAAAAATAAGTGTTGTCATAATTTTTATTTTAAATGTAGTTTGGTTTAATCGAATAGTAAATAATATATTGACAAATTGATATTATTTACTATATTAATAAAAATAAATTAATATGGGAACAAATAAAAATGAATTAAATTTTGAAATTAAAGAAACAGAAAAAGAAAAAAAATTCTTTGATGAAAATAATGTTCGAAATAAAAATAAATTAATCAGTGAGATTAAGATGGGTTTAGGTGTTGAAATAAAGAAAAACCCAAGTAAAGCCAAAATAATTAAAAAAACCAGAAGTGAAAAAATCATGATATGGTTAAGAAATATATTTACAAAATTTTAATATGACTTACGAAGAATTAATATCGACAATAACCTCAATCATCACTGATGAAACAATTATAACAGAAGGACTATCATTAACATATGTGTTAAACGAAAAAAATCATAAAGCGATGCATGAAATAATATTTTATAAAAGTCACCCTATTACTGAGAACCCAATACTTACAGATGTGTTCGAAGTTGATATTCATGATATTAACGTTAAATTTATAAAAAAAGAGTAATTATAGCGTTACTTAAAAAAAATATGTATCTTTGTTAAATGAAAGATAATAAAATACTTGAATACGCACCTATAGAATATTCTGATTTGGAATATATCGCAGGGTTAGATGAAGTCGGTAGAGGTTGTGGTGCTGGACCAGTGGTTACAGCGGCTGTTATCTTACCAAAAGGTTTCACATCACCATTACTTAGAGATTCTAAGAAACTTACCGAAAAACAACGAAATGAAGCGTACCAACTTATAATGGAAAATGCTATATCAGTTGTTTGTCACGCTGGAAGTGTAAATGATGTAAATGAATTAGGGATAAACCCAACAACATTTAAAACAATGCGTAAGTGTCTTGATGACTTAACAATACGACCTCAACACATTCTAGTTGATGGTATTGTTTGGGAAGAATATGATAACACACCAGTATCTAAGGTACCAAAAGGTGATGATACATATTTAAGTATTGCTGCTGCAGCGATAATAGCAAAAGTAAGGCGTGATGAATATATGGTTAAATTACATGAATTATTCCCAATATATGAATGGAATAGTAATAAAGGGTATTTATCGTCAAAACACATAACTGCAATTAAAGAAAAAGGTGTGTGTAAATACCATAGAAATCAATACGTTAGAAACTTTATTTAAAATAACTCAAAAAAAACTTGGTATCGTTATGAGAAAGTTGTATATTTGCCAAACTAAAACATCATGGGAAATTCATTAATATCTGCTATGCAAACAAAAGATTCACTTACAGAAAACGGTATGGTTACAAACTCAACATCATTAAACCATTGTGTAGATTTATTCTTTCAGATTGGAGCGATGAGAGGAGCTGATAAAACTCGTCTTATAAATGTGTTTACAAAAGCATTTGGTGAAAATCCATTGACTGCCATGCGTTTATTATTTTGGGCACGTGATGTACGTGGTGGTGCTGGTGAAAGACAAATCTTCAAAGATATAATTTCTTACTTGGCCGAAAACCGTACAGAAGTTCTTGGTAAAAATATCCACCTTATTTCAGAATTTGGTAGATGGGATGATATTTTGGTGTTATTCGGTACAGCATTGGAGAACCAAGCGTTGGTGTTAATTACTGAAGCTTTAAACGCTAAAAATTCTTTAACAGCAAAATGGATGCCACGTCCAAACGTAGCAAATCCTGAGGCTAAAAGACAAGCCAACACGCTTAGAAAACACTTAGGTTTATCTCCAAAAGATTACCGTAAGTTACTTGTTGAAAACTCTAACACAGTTGAGCAATTGATGTGTGCTGGAGAATGGTCTAAAATCGAATATTCTAAATTGCCTTCAAAAGCAATGAGTGATTTAATGAAAGCCTTTTCTAAAAATGACTTGGCTCGTTTCCAAGAATATTTAACAAGTGTTGAAAAAGGTGAGGCTAAAATTAATGCTGGTGCTTTGTACCCATATGATGTTATTAAAAACCTTAAACAAAACAACGAAAAAGGTGCTAACGTACAATGGAACGCATTACCAAACTTCTTGGAATCAAACAATGAAAGATTTCTTCCAGTTGTTGATGTTTCAGGTTCAATGGAATGTCCAGCTGGAACATCAAAAACAGTAACATGTATGGATGTTGCGATATCATTGGGGTTATATATCTCTGAAAAAAATATTGGTGCATTTAAAGATGCTTTTGTTACTTTCACATCAAATCCACAACTTCAAGTTCTTAAGGGTTCTTTAAGCGAAAGGTATAACCAATTATCTAGAGCTGATTGGGGCATGTCAACAAATGTTGAGAAAGTATTCAAACTTATTTTAGATAAAGCGATTAAAGGTGATGTTCAAGAAGCTGATATGCCAACAATGATAATTATATTATCAGATATGGAATTTAACCAAGGAACTAAAGGTGAATGGAACTCAACGGCTCAAGAAATGTTCGAAAGAATGTATAGTGATGCTGGTTATATTATGCCAAAAATAGTTTACTGGAATATCAAGTCTAGAAGTGATGAAAACAAACCAGTTCAATTTGATAAGAATGGAACCGCATTGATTTCAGGTTTTAGTGCTAATATACTAACTAACTTGTTAGGTGGTAAAGAAATGAACCCATACTCAATGATGATGAATGTAATCGATAGTGAAAGATATCAATCGGTTACAATATAACGAAATTCTTAACTGAGCTTAAAGAATTAAATACTCCAATATCTTTGAAAAAAAAACCTACAGAAATGTAGGTTTTTTTTGTTTACATATTTTTTATTTTATTTATCTTTAAAATAAAAAATGAATTTAAAACAATTATTAGATAAAATTTTTATAGATGGACCATTAGCAATGGGTGGTATATTAGATTATCACATTTCAAGTGAATATTTAGAATTAATTAAAGATGAAATATTAGATTGTGACGAATTTAAAGATGTTAATTCATTAACTATTATTCACGAACCCACTTTTATCGAAGATGGTAAAACAATAACAACACATACTGCTAAACTACGAGATGGTTATGTGTTTTCTGGTGATGTTAAAATTTTATCTTTAGCTTTTACCCCACCAATATATAACCCAACAACAATTAATGACTCAATTAAAGACGGGTGTGTAATAACACCGTTAATGTTTAACACTGAGACATTTACACCATATAGGAAGTTAATAATGTATTTGGATATAGAAAAAATGAGAGATGAATCTCTCATGGAGAATAAAAATTATAAGGTTGAAATGCATGAGTTATTAGATAAAATATTAGATAACCCAAAAGATTATTACTCAAAAGGTGAAAGAGGTGTTTTATTACGTGGTTATTGGGAAATGTAAAAATATTTTCCTTTTTCTATTTACACATATTTTTAATTTCAGTAAATTTGAATATAAAAATAAAAACCCTATGAAATCAATACTTATAAAAGAAGTGGACCAGTTAAAAAGCAAATTACACAAGAATAGAGTAATTAGTGAATATCTTATTTATTTAATGGAGAATGACGTTAAATTAGCGTGTTACAGCGAACTTGGGAAAGAATCCAAAGACATGAGAGTAAATGAACTTATCGTGGATAATTTCGACCTTAAAATGAGTTTAGAAGATATAATTTGTGAAGTTAGTTTTGAAGAAACAATTAATAACTAAATGTTGGTGTAACAATTTACAAAACATTATTTTATCTTATAATTATAAAAAAAACTATGAATGAAAAACAACACCCATTAGTACTTGTATTCTATTTAGATATAGAATTGCTTAGTAACCAAGAAATAGCACAACCATTTGTTGATATGGTTAATGATGTTATTGCACAGAAAGATATGAATGCAGTTGCTTTTTTCCTACCTACAAGAGGTGAAGAAAGAATCGAGTGCATCAATCCAGTTATCGTGGCAGAACCTGATATGGAAAAAGTAAACAAGATGATTGAAGATATCAAAGAACAATTTTCAATTGCTGCGGAAATTGATGTACCTAACGAAGAAATAATCCCTGATGGAAAAGAACCTGAAGCTAAGACATGTAAATGTGATGGTAAATGTAAAAGAAATCAAACATGTGTATAGATTTCTTATCAAGAGCAGAAAACGATAAAGACAACAAATAAAAGATAAGAAAATGACTAACGAAGAAAAAGGCCAAGCATACGATAATTGCATTAGAGAAAGTGATGTACTTCAAAGAGTAAATTCAAAGATAAAATCAGAATATGCTGGTAACATACCAGAAGACCAACAATTGATTATTAATAGTAATAACACTAGAATCGAACAACTAGTAAAAATATTAGAAAACTTATTTGAATAATGATAGAACCTAGATGGATAGAAAAATGGGATTATGAATTTCCAAATCATTTTAAGGAATTCCTTGAAGTACAAACAGATTGGAACCAAACTTTACTTACTAAGGTAAATCTAGTATCGGCTGAAATTCATGTGAATACATTACGTGGGCCTGCTGATACATTAGAAATGAATTTAGATGTGTTTGAACTAATTAAAACTTTAGCGTATTATAACTCAGAGACTAATTCTATTGATAGAAGATATTCAGTTAAATTAAATGATGATTTAGGTGATGAAATTTTAGTTTATTCAAGTAAATATTCGTTAACACCTGTTTTTATTGCATTTTGTGAAAAAGGTGATAGTGTATACAACGATGATGGTGAATTAGAAACCGAATTAAAAAATATTCATTATAAACCTAGTACTGAGTTTACTAATGAAGAATTAATAGAACACCAAAATAAATTATTTGGTAAAATAGAGATATTAAATTATAAAAAACCCTAAATTAGGGTTTTTTTTATGGTCTTGTGCTAGTTTTTCTAATCTTGATATAAGGCCACCCAGTTTCATCATGAATTAAATCATACATACGACTAATAGTTGCTTTTGATGCTGTTCCCATAAATAATAGGCTTTTGATTTTTTGTTTTTTACAAATCTTTGCTAGCATATGATGTAGTCTTTGTGAATCTTCAAGATTTTTACAAATAACCATATCAAATTGGTCTTCATTATAAATTATTAATTTATTATAAACAATAATTATTTGTTTAACCATTTTTTTTGAATGTGCACCTATCATAAGTCTTTTTACTATCTCAGTAACACTAGGTCTATCTTTAGATTTATCTAACCCATATAACCAGAATGTTTCCTCTACTTGGTAACTGTCTGAATGTAGTATAGTCCAATCCCCTAGTGGTTCTTCTATATATAGTTTACCCACCAAATCCCTTAGTGTTCTGAAGGTATCGCCCTCTTCTGTTACCTTAGATATACATATTTGATACCTAACTGGTTTTAATCCATTAGAATTGATAAATTTTCTAGGAAACATAACGTTATTATCTGTTTTTAACTTATGAAAATTGATAAAAGCTGTTTCTCTTGTATTACATTTATGTAAAGTCTTCTTATATTTACCATTCACCAATAAAATCACACGAAATTTCATATTTATTTTGTTTATATAACCAAATATACGTATATTTGCGAAAACATAAATACATTATTATGAAGAAAAGGGATTATTATGAGATTTTAGGTCTTAAAAAAGGGGCTACCAGTGATGAAATCAAAAAAAAATATAGAAAATTAGCGAAAGAACTTCATCCAGATGTAAATCCAGATAATAAAAGTGCTGAAGAAAGCTTTAAAGAGGTATCGGAAGCGTATGAAATCTTATCTGATGCTGATAAGAAGCAAAACTATGACCAATTTGGACATGATGGTGCTAAAAATAGTGGTAGAAACCCATTTGGTTTTAATCCTCACGACATTTTTGGTGCTTTTCAACATCCAGTTGAGCGTTTTGGTGAAAATATGAGTCTATTGGTTAAATTAACACTAGAAGAAATCTATACTGGTACAACAAAGAAGTATAAATACGCCAGAAACGCTATGTGTGGAGGTTGCCATGGGCATGGGGGTACAGATATAGATGATTGTGATACATGTGGAGGTAGTGGTGTTATTAATAGGGTATATAATACCCCTATGGGGATGATGCAACAAACAGCACACTGTTCAGTGTGTAATGGTAGTGGTAAAACGTATGTTAAAGAATGTGGTGTTTGTCATGGTAATGGAACTACCGCTGTTGAAGAAACAATAGATGTTAAAATACCATCTGGTGTTCTAGAAGGTATGTCATTTGTTATGAGTGGTAAAGGACAAGGTATTAAAAGTGGTAAAAATGGTGATTTAATAATAAAAATAATGGAAACACCACATAAAACATTTGTAAGAAGTAATAATGATTTAAAAATGACCATTAAATTATCGTATCCTCAATTGATACTTGGTGATAAGGTTGAAATTGATACAATAGAAGGTGGGAAAATAAGGGTGACTATTCCAGAATATAGTGATGTAGGAACAAGTCTTAGAGTTCAAAATAAAGGTATGAAAGGTATGAATAATGACTTGCGAGGTGATATAGTAATAAATCTAGGTGTAGATATTCCTAAGGAAGTTGATGATGAAACAAAATCTCTTTTAATAGATTTAAAAGAAAAACTTCAAAAAACTGTCGCTGATAAAGAAAATTAGTTGTAAGTTTGCTAAAATAATAAAAAATAAAAAAGAAAAAAAATGGCAGATTTTAATGAACCGTTTGAAGAAACATCAGACCTATTTAACGAAAAAATAGTAGCAACTGGGTTAGACCAATTTATCACAATTACAATAGTTATCGATAATGGTGCGAAAAAAGTTACAACTGTAAGTAAAGCTAATAAATTGTTGAAATACCGAACTGGTGATGACGTAACAATTTTTGTGAATGAAACTATCTTTGAACAATTAACGGAACCACAAAGACATATTGTTGCTGAAGATGCATTAGCATGTTTACATTATGATTCCGAAAAAGATAAACTTATGATAACAAAACCAGACGTTATTGCATATTCTGGTATACTTTCTAAATTCACTTTTGAAACTTGGAATGTAGTTAGAGAATCAATCAAAACTCTTTACGCTACTGAAAAAGAGAGAGAATAATGAATAGAGATGAAATCGCCTCACTTAACCCAAACGCAATATTATGGGATGGGTTAGATGAGGCAATCATTGGACTAGCTAAAAGAACTAATCTTGGTCCATTGGTTGTTTATAATATAGATGGCCCTATCGATGTTAATTTATATTCATTAGAGAGTGAAGATGAAGATGTTGATAATTGGAATCGTGAAATATTTGAAGGTATTGTTGCTTATGATGCAGATAAAATAATTTCGTTGTTAATGGTAGATATGGAAGTTGATGATGATGATTTAGAAGAAAATCAAACAGTTGAAGATGCTAAATATGGTATGGCGTTAGAATATTTCGATTACAATATAGCTAGTGGTTATGTTGGGGAATTCACACCAATTCATCTGTTTATAAAAGAAATAGAATAAAAATTAAATAAAAATAAATAAATGAATTACACAAACGATTTTAAAGAATATGCGATGACGCAATTCGGAGTAACGAGTTATGAATTTAATAATTGGGAGATATTGCAAAATGCGTTATATAACCCAACTGTTTTATCAACATTTCAAGGTGCCAATGCATCATTAACACCTTATATCCTTGAAGAAAGAGAAATGCGTGTTACGCAAATGGATATTTTTTCAAGACTTATGATGGACCGTATTATATGGTTAGCTGGACCAGTAAATGATAGAATGAGTACAGTTGTTCAAGCACAACTTATGTTTTTGGATAATTTAGAGGTAAAAGATATTACACTTCATGTGGATACACCTGGTGGGTCGGTTAAATCTGGTTTATCTATTGTAGATGTTATGAATTATATTAAATCTGATATTATCACAGTTAACACTGGAATGGCTGCAAGTATGGGTAGTATCTTATTAGGTGCTGGTACCAAAGGTAAACGTTATTCATTACCAAATTCAAGAGTAATGCTTCATCAAGTATCATCAGGTGCATCTGGAAATATTCAAGACATCAGACGTTCAATGGCTGAAAGTGAAAAATATAACACAAAATTATTTACATTACTTGGTGAATACACTAATAAAACAGCAGAAACCGTATTGGAAGATGCTAATAGAGACCTTTGGTTAGATGCTGAAGAAGCGTTGGCTTATGGGATTATTGATGCTGTAATAACAAAAAAGAAAAAATAATTTTATGAATGAAGTAATTAGTTTAAGAAATAAGCTTTTTGGTGAACTACAAGACACTAATGAATATAATGGACCAACTGCTGTACAAGAAAATAATGAAGGTAATGAATATAGTGGACCAACTGACCAAGAGGTAGAAGAATCTAATGAATCTAGCGGTCTAAGAGAAATAATAATTAAACCGCTAGATTCTGGGTACTTGGTCAAGGTAGGTTGTCAAACACTAGCTGTTGAGACAACAAAACAGTTAATAACATCACTTTCTGATTATTTAACTAATCCACGATTGTTTGAAAGTGAGTGGAATAGAAATAAAAATAGAAATAAATTGTAAAAAACTTGCGAGTAATTAAAAAAGTTGTATATTTGCATAAGATTTAAAAGATATGTGGGTTTTTAATTAAATACCCACATATTTATAAATCACAAGTTCTTTAACATAATGGGGTATTTAAGGTATTGACTGGGTATAGTCGTAAACCGTAAGCATGTCGTGCTAGATTGGAAGCACGTTAATCTGTCTATTAAAAAATTGAATTGACAACGTTTTTAACGTATCTGAAAATTTCTTGAACGAAGCAGCAATGTTTTCTACAAGAGAGGTGGCTGTAGTCTAAATAAAGCAAATTGTGGTATTCCACTGGATAGTGATAACTCACCAAGAACACACTTTGGAAACGGTGTCAAAATACAATCTAGTTTTTTAGATATAAACTTAAAAATGTCTTGAAAGATTGCCAGTTAATGAATTGGATAAACATGTAGAAAACTTTTGAAGAATATTCAACACACGGGTTCGATTCCCGTATACTCCAAATCACCGAAGTTAATCCACTTGCACGTAGTGGTGGTTGCACGTCAGAAATGATGACTAAGAGATTAACAAAATTGTGAAAACTACTGCCTTACCAAGGAAAACAGTAATAATATACCTAATGTAGTCGCTTACATTAGGTATAATGTTTATACAAAAAAAGGGCGTATAGCCCTTTAATTATTTTTTAGGTGGTTTCCCACAACCACAACCTTTTTGTGTTTTCATGATATTAAGTTTTAGATGACGTTATGTTATATATAAATACTTGACATTTAAAAATAAATTCTTATATTTAAATATGGATAATATAAAATATACTGTATCAATACTAGATAGTAAATGGGTAGCATTAAAAAGAAATATAAAATTGGGAATTATTCCAAGAAGAGATGAATATATTTTCATGGACAACCAATATTGGGAAGTCTTAAATGTTGTTCATATGCTTAACGAAAAACAAGAAATTTTTATTGTAGTGACTACAATGAGTGAAAAAAAAGAATCAGAAGTACCTAAAGTACCTGAAAATCAAGAAATTAAAAAATAATTAAAAAAAAACGCTAAAAAACTTGACATTAAAGTAAAAGTTTTGTATATTTGCTAATAATTAATTAAACCAAGTTCATACACATATTAAAAATATCTAAAAAGGTGGTTTCTGCAAAAGAAACTAAAACAAACTAAATAAGAATGAGTAGGGTCTCTAGAGGTAGTTTCGTTTCCGTGAAAAGCGGTTACACTCATACCAACACGAAAGTGATAAAACCCAAATGTTGTGAGGGCATTTAAAATCTACTACCATGTACACGCTAGTCAAGGAAAAATAAAGCGAACCACCATCTTGAGATAATATATTGACAAAAGAATCCGTTCAGCAATCAAACAAAAACTTTCAATGTAAAAACAAAGTGATTCTGGTCAAACATACACAAGTAGTCTAAGTTAAGGCAAGTCCCGTTGAGGGACTCGATAGAGGTTCATATCCTTTCTTGTGTGCAAATAGCGTGGTAGAGCAGTAGGTCAGCTCGCAAGGCTCATAACCTTGAGGTCGCAGGTTCGAATCCTGCCTACGCAACTAGAAAATATACTGCGTGGTAGTGTAATGGTAACACTGAGGGCTCATAACCCTCGACTCTTAGTTCGACTCTAGGCTACGCTACTAGAAAAAAAACCCATAGTAATATGGGTTTTTTATTTTATAAAAAGGTTGTTAAATTAAAAAATATTTTGTATTTTTGTAGAAATTAAAATATATGATAATTGAAAATAATGAATATATATTAGATGGTACCAAACGAGTAAATGTTATTTGGAAGAAATATGATAAAGCTAATATATTAGAAGTAGGTATTGAATACCCAACAGCGATAGTTGATATTGATAGGTTAACAGGTATACCGTTAACAGAAGTAGAACTCATCAATTTAGGTTTTGAGATTGTTAGGTTTAAAAAACCTAATTTATTTGTAGGTACAGATAAATTCTATAATCTGGATTATGCTATTATGAGGATAAATAAAACTACTGGTAATTCAGATAGTTTAGTCATAAGATTTAGAGAAGGTAAATTTGTATTAGATGAGTTTTATGGTGTTAGATTTAATTTTGTACATGAAATAAAAATGTTTTTAAAAATAATAAATAAAGATGAAAAATAAATTTCCTAAATTACTAATAATCGGTTCGGCAAGACACGGAAAAGATTCAATGGCTGAAATACTATCAGAAAAATTTGGATTAAAATTCGCATCATCATCACAAGCCGCATCCGATATATTTTTATACGATACACTTAAAGATAAATATGGGTATAAAACATCGGAAGAATGTTTTGAGGACCGAGTAAATCATAGAGCAGAATGGTATGAAATGATTTGTGATTATAATAAAGATGATAAAGCAAGACTGGCAAAGGATATCCTTAAGGTAACTGATTGTTACGTTGGAATGAGAGATAGAGAAGAAATCGAAGAATGTATGCGTCAAGGATTATTTGACCTAATTGTTTGGGTCGATGCAAGTGATAGACTTCCGATAGAATCAAAAGATTCTTTTAATATTGATAAAAGTTGTGCAGATATAATCATCTCAAACAATGGTACTTACGAGGAATTTGTTAAGAAGGTAATTAGACTTGGTAAAATATTTTCAAAATAAAATAGAAAAACACTTGTCAGATTAAAATATTGTCGTATATTTGTACAAGAAATAAAGGATGGGTTATTAGTCGAATGGTAAGATAACGCTCTCTAAAAGCGAAGAATGTGGGTTCGAGCCCCACATAACCTACAATAATGACTTTTATAAAAGTCGAGATATTTATAAACAAACAAAAAGAATAGAACTTATGATGTAGATTAACAATCAAAAATTAAGAGTAGTTACAAGACGAGATTTAAATCTTGCATATCAAGCAGTTCAATCTGGACATGCTGCCATTGACTTCCAACATGAATATCCTGTTGAAGCAAAAGAATGGCAAACACAATCAAATTATTTAGCATTTTTAACAGTAGCCGATGAAGCCCAGTTAATCAAATTGATTAACAAAGCAATATTGATGGGTATCAAGCACACAGTGTTTTGTGAACCAGATATCGGAAACCAAATAACCGCAGTCGCTTTTGAAGCAACAGATATGGCACGTAAATTAACGAGTTCTTGTCCATTGTTAGGTAAAGAATTGATGGCGGTCTAATATAAAACCGAGAGTAGCTCAGATGGATAGAGCACCACTCAGATGTAGTGGAGGTCGGGGGTTCGAAACCTTCTTCTCGGACTTGTCTATACTCAAAGGGTATGTGACGTGGCGTTTGGCTCAGTCCATCCAATCGTATTGCCGTAAGATACGCTCTCCACCTACGGGGTGGAGTAATTCCTCAGATAGCTCAGTTGGTAGAGCACTACCCCGATGTGGTAGAGGTCGGATGTTCGAATCATTCTCAGAGGACAAATTTAATAAAAACAAATAATATGAAAACAATTAGAGAAACTTCGCATTAGGTAATCCAAGGATTACTAAAACACATTCAAATGGAAGGTGGTTCAAGAGTATTGGAACCATCAGCTGGATATGGCCTATTGGCTGACGGTATAAAGCAATATTATCCAAATATTGACTTGGAATGTGTAGAATTAAATCAAGACTGTAAGAACGTCTTAAAATCAAAAGGGTATTCTGTAGTTGGAAGTGATTTCTTCTTATTCAATCCACAGTATCAATACGATTATGTTATTGGTGCACCAAACTTCAGAGATAATATTGATTGCAAGCATGTAATGAAAATGTATGACCTACTTAAAAATGGTGGGAGTCTTGTTTCAATCATGAGCCCATATTGGATGACTGGTAATTCTGAATTACAAGTTTCATTCAGAGAATGGGTTAAGGGTAAAAAGCATGTGATTGATATGTTACCAGATAACACATTTATTGAAGACGGAAATACTGTTCCAACCATAATCATTAAAATTGAGAAAGATGAAACAGTTTAAGTCAATTCAATTTAGATGGAATGAACCATTAGGTGTTCCTGAGTGTCCATATGCATATAGATGGGTGTTTATTTTCTTTGGTTACTCAATTAGAATACACAATTTCCTTAGGAGTGATGATAAGAGATATTTTCATGACCATGCATGGTGGTTTTTAACGCTAGTTTTAAAGGGTTCATATACAGATGTTTCACCAAATGGTGATGATGTAATGAAACAAGGGTCAATAAGATATAGACAAGCTAAACACCCACATTATGTAAAGGTTTCGGAAGGTGGGTGTTGGACGATATTAATAACAGGAAAACCTAATAGAAATTGGGGATTCTGGGTTGATGGGAAATTCAAAAGACCACTTAAGTATTTTCATAAATTTGGACACCCACCGTGTTCAGAACAATAACAACAATTAAAAATAGAAATCATGAAATAGATTACCAGAGCACCACCTTAATTTTTAGCTTATAAAGGACATTTTCAAGGACATTTTGTGCTTGACTACAAAATAATAAGAAAAATAAAAATTAAAACATGAAAACATTCGAACAAGTTCAACAAGAATTGAACACATATTTAAACAAAACATCAGAACATGTATTTGTAAAAACAATCAACGATAAAAAAAGTATTTTTAGAGTTTTTAACGCTAAAACCAAAGATGGTAAAACATATTGGATGGGAATATTATTGAACGAAGATTTAACACCTAATAGAATCAATATCCAATTCAACATTGATGGTTGGTCAAGCTCCAATGCTAAGAATAATATAAAACATCTTATGTTTTTAGAACAAGGTTATATGAGTGTAAGACTTAAAAGAAAAACACAACCTATCATTGATAGTTTAAAAGAAATTGTTTCTTTAATGGATGCTCCAGATGTAAGTTGGAGAGTAATGGAACAATATAAAAAAGATGTAATTGAAAAGCTACTAGTAGCATAATAAAAAGGGACCTCATATGAGGTCCCTTTTTATTATATTAGTATATTTATAATCAAGAAAAGACCAAATACAATGGAAAACAAAACAATAAGAAACTTACTTAGAGAAGCTTTAGGTGTACCAGAAAATTTAACAAATCTAGCTATAAATGTATATAATGAATTTTTAGAAAAAATAAAATTAGAATTACCTAAAAATATTGAAACTCATGGTAATTGGGAGGGATTAATAACAATACGTGGTGATTTCAAAATAGCGGATTATAGATTTCATGAAATCGAAATCGATACGAAAATTGTTGTTAATAATAGAACAGAAACACCAACAGTTTATAATATGGCGTTTAATTCATCAGCAACTTTCGAAAAAGATAATATGAGTTATAAGTCATCAGATAGTCGAGGTGTTATAAAATTAAAGGTTAACATGGCGGTTAATGAAAAAAACACATATTCAGACATAATTAACGAGTTCCAAATAAATAAAGAACGCTATACTAGTAGTTTTGGGCATGAATTTAAACATGCTTATGATAATTATAAAAAAACAACACAACCAATACAAGATAGAACGGAATACGGGGTCTTTTCTAATCTAAGGTTTGGTATTAAACCAATTGATTCATTTATACATAATTTATACTATACAACTAAAGTTGAGAATTTAGTTAGGACCACTGAAGTTGCTACATCTATGGAGATTCTTGGTATTAATAAAATGGATTTTATAGAATTTTTAGCTAATAATGAAACATATAAATCATTAAAAGAGATTAATAATTTTACCTTTGATGGACTTAAAAATGAATTGTTCGACCAGATAGAACAAATAAAAAAAACTTTTATTAATTCAGGTATTGATATCCCAAATACTGATGAAGAAATAATAAATGAGGTTTTAGACCTAACTTTTAAAAATTTAAAAGGTGAGAAAATTCAAAGTTTGGGTAGAACACTTAGTGGCTTTAGAAATCCGTTAGCGGTATTATTTGGTGATGGTGATACAAGTATTGATAGATTTTTTGAAAATTATAAAGAAAAAACAGAAAAAATGAAAAATTATCAACAATATTTTGAATATGAAGAAAAAATGTTTAAATTTGTATCCGATAACTTAATTAAAAAAATACATAAATTATACGCTATGGCAAAAGACGATAAAAAAGTTTCAGCTTTGATGCAAAAGATAAACAGTAAAGAAACGACCAATGAATCTATAATGGATTGGGATTTACATTATGACGCTGAGAAAATTCCAGTGAAAAAATTTAAAAAAGAAAAATAAGATATATTTTATTTGGTGGTTTAAAATATAATAGTATCTTTGTATCAAATTATAGAAATAATGACAAAGAGAATTATATTTGATATGAAATTACCACAAGATATCCTTTTTATTAAAGATGTCTTCAAAGCCAATGGCTTCAAGTTATTTGTAGTTGGTGGTGCTGTTCGTGATGCGATACTTGGTATCTCACCGAAAGATTTCGATTTGGCAACAGATGCTACTCCAGATAATGTAGAACAAATTATGCAAAATGCAGGGCTTACAACTCTTGCTACGGGTAAAGCCTTTGGTGTAATCAACGTATTTACTAGTTCAGGTGATTTTGAAATCGCAACATTCCGTAAAGATTCAAAAGAAGGTGATGGTCGTAGACCAGATTCAGTTGAATTTACAACTATTGATGGTGACGTTTTAAGACGTGATTTAACAATCAATGCTTTATTTTTTGATATTGAAACTGGTGAAATTGTTGATATGGTTGGCGGTATTGATGACCTTAAGAATAATATAATAAGAACTGTTGGGTATGCCAATGATAGATTCACAGAAGATAGACTTCGCATCTTAAGAGCAATTAGATTTGCTGGAAGATTTAATAGTAAGCTAAATCAAGATATTGAGTTTGCTTTAATGATAGATAATAGCCTTGATGGTATATCACATGAAAGGGTTAGAGATGAGTTCTTAAAAGGGCTTAAATCGGCTAAAAATATTTCATGGTTCTTACGTTTAATTGATTGGTTTAATCTATTTGATTGGATTTTCCCTGAATTGAATATTAATAAAACGTTTAGAATAAATGATGACCCAATAGTTGTTATTGCTTCACTATTACAATTCAATGATAAAACATTCTTGGCTAAGCAACTAAACAAATTAACGTTTTCAACAGATGAAATCAAAGCAATACTTTTTCTAATTTCATTACAAGATTTAGAATTGGAGACTGCTGTTGATATTAAACGAAAACAAAAAAACTCTGGTGTTAGCGTTGACCAAATACTTAATTTCACGACTCGTGAGTGTATTCCATCACAATTGATTGATGCTTTCTTGGAATTTGAATTAAGTGTGATTGGTGGTGATGTAATGAAAGAGAGAGGGTTGGAGCCTGGACCTGAATTAGGTTTAGCGATTATGGAAATAGAAACAAACAATTTTAAAAAAATATTATTATTCTCTAATGGCGATTATAACGAAATTAGTACAAGATAACATTGTTTTTTATTGTAAGAATGTTATATTTATATAAAAATTAAGAAAAATGGCAAAATATTTGGCAAAATTTAGTGATAGATTTGATAACACCGAAATTAGTGGTTTTATCGTCATGAATGGAAATGAAGTTGAGAGCTTCGAAGAATTAGCTTTAAGTATTACTTGGGATTTTAAATATCCGTCTGATGATGATGAATTTGGGTTAGTATATTCTAACGGTGAAGAATTATTATCAATGATTGAATTTAAAGAAATAAGTGTTGATGAAGCAAAAAACATTAAACGATTATTTAATGATGAATTTGGAACTTTTATTGGTGAGGATTTCCTAAAAAAAATAATAGGTTCCGAAGATGATTCAGATTTTGATGATGATGATGATGATGATGATGATGATATAAATTATGAACGTAACTATTAAACATTACGCACAACCAACAGGAAATAGCTGTGGGCCATCATGTCTTATGATGGCCTATGAAGCACTTCCACATAACCCAAAACGAAAACTATACACAATACTAGAAATATGTGATATGTGTGGTACTGATTGGGTAGTTGGGACACCACCAGATAAGCTTGAAAAAGGTCTAAAAGGTTTGAATTTAGATTTCGTACATCATATATCTTCAAAAACACCTTTTGATTTACTTAGAGAAACTATAGATAAAGGAAATATACCAATTGTTAGAACAATAACAAAAGGAATACCACATTGGATAATAGTAAGCGGTTATGATACTGAAAAATTTAGTATTAATGACCCTTGGCAAGGTGAAATTAACTATAGTGAAACACAATTGGATAATATTTGGGGTGTAAAAGATTATGAGTTTTATGAAATTAAATTACTTCAAATAAAACAAGGTGTTCCATCAGAAAGGTTAAATGATATAATTAACTGGTCTTATCCTTTTTTTGAACACGTTATAAATCAATCTTATTTCATTAAGGTAATAAAATCCGAAGTAAATTTAGAAAAATCAGTGCTTATTCTTGATAGCGAGGATAATATTCTTGGAGCATATTTAATTGGTAATAAACAATTATCACACACTAAATTTAACAAATTGATAGGGGTTGAAGGTGTACTTCTAGCAGTTGATGAATCAATAAGAGGTATGGGTTGGGGAAATAGATTAAAGAATTACCCTAAAACACTTGGTGTTGATTATATCTGGGGTCAACAAGCTGAAGGTCTTAATAACCTAAATGATTGGTTGAAACGTAGAATATTAATTAATGAGATTAATGGTGTTTATATAACAGCAGAGATTTTTTAATAAATTACGATATTTATAATAAAAATAAATTATGAAAAAATTAATATTAACTGAATCAGAAAAAAAAGCTATTATATCACAAAGAGAGAAAGCTATCATGGAAAATTTCACGAAAACCTTTAATTCAATCAAACGTATTGATGAGAATGAAGTTAATGAGTTAGATTTAGGTTCATATGCAAACGCTATGGATAAAACCGATAGTTTCCCAATGAAAAAATTTAATAGTAGTGATAAAGACAATCCTAGAGACCAAGGGAATAGAGAAGGTAGAGTAAACGACTTAGCAAACGAAAGATTTAAAAGTGAGTTTATGAAAAAATACCCTATTGATGGTGTTAGTATTAATACTGGAATGGGTATGTTACCTTTTAAAGGAATAAAGTTTGAAGCCAATAATACGATGTATAGTCTTATGTTTGAATACCCAACTGAAATGGGTGGAAGCCTTGTGTTTATTCATATAGATTCATCATCACCAGAAGGATTCTATATTGATAAAAAAGGTTTAACACTAGCTGATGATGAATCAAAACAATTGGTAAAACAAATGTTACGATATAATTCACAACTTAGAAATAACTAATAATCAAGTATTTAGAAAATAAATTAAAAATAATTCAAAAAAAACTTGACAATTAAATAATTATTTGTATATTTGCATATATTTATTAAACAACGGATAATAATCCACAAAATTAAAAACAATGAGAACAATTAACATACATATGATATCGATTAGCAATTGGAGACGTAATAGTCACCAAGTGTCGGGTATGTTAAATTGTGAAGGTGGTACGGAAGTATAACTAAAACAAAATATAACAATTAAAACCTGACTACACAAATAGTCAGGTTTTTTTATTTTATGGATATGGGAGAGCTAGTAAGACATTTAGGAAAGGAGAAAAGTATCAACATAATTAAAGATTTTGATTTGATTGTTGACAAGTATAGAAAGATAGCGGATGCAAGTGGTTATCATGGTGAGTTAAAGTTTAAAAAAGAAGGTGGGTTTACCGTAATCTTTGTAGAGATTAAAAAAGACTAAAATAACTGGAGAGCATCTGGTTGGATGAAGGGCTGGTCTTGAAAACCAGTATGTCGGGTAAAACTGGCTTGAGGGTTCGAATCCCTCGCTCTCTTCCAAAAAAATCGTCTTGGGTCATTTAATATGATTTAATAGGTAAAACTTGGTAGGTTAAGCGATATCCTACAGATACAAGTGTAGTGCAATGGTAGCATGACCGTCTCCAAAACGGTTGATAGGGGTTCGAATCCCTTCACTTGTGCGAAAATAGTTTAAGTTTGCGGTGGTTGCAGGCGATAACCACCGCAGAAATGCGGTAATTGTAAATATAATTTACAAAAGTAGGTGTAATTGTAAATTATATTTAACGTTATAAACTAAATATGGTGGTATTAGCTCAGTTGGTTAGAGCATCGGCTTGTGGTGTCGAGGGTCATCGGTTCAAATCCGATATACTACCCAAATAAATGGTGTTATTAGCATAACTGGAGTAATGTCCCCGACTGTGAATCGGGATGATTGGGTTCGAATCCCTGTAACACCCAAAATATAATAAAAAATGAAAAAGAATTTTGATATGCTTTGAGGTCTACTAAACAATAGACTGAAAAGTTATGAGTGTAAACACAAGCAGAGGTAAGCTAAATAAAGCGACTTGTTCAAGAGATTACAAAAGAATATTATTGGATGAATTATATCCAATGTATTGGGATGAAGGATTAAATTTTAAAAAAGGTCATTCCTCGGATAAATACAGAAGTTATAAAACTTGGAAGTATAATCGAAAAACACAATGGAAGGTATAGACTTCCAAACACTGGGGTATATCGAGGCACGCTGATAACGTGTATATTCGTAACTGGTTATTGCAAATGTGGGTTCGAATCCCATTGCCCCAACAACATAATGCCTTGTAGCTCAGTTGGTTAGAGCACCGCACTCATAATGCGTAGGTCCTGGGTTCGAGCCCCAGTGAGGCAACAACATCAGCCAAATGATGTATTTTAGGTATAGATTTGGTTGGACATATTCTTCAGTAGCTCAGAGGCAGAGCAAACGGCTGTTAACCGTTATGTCGGGATTTCGATATTCCCCTGAAGAGCAAAATAAATTCATCGGTAGCCTAGAGGTCAGGCAGCAGACTGTTAATCTGCGAGGGAAACCTCAACACTGGTTCGAATCCAGTCCGATGAGCTAAATAAAAGAGTTTTAATTAGGTAATTTATATTATTTTTTATACATTTGCGATTATTAATTTAAAAGAGAAAAATATGAGTTTTACTGGATTTTTATTCGCATTTGCGTTAGCTTTATCAACATTTCATGTTAATCAGAGGATTGCTAAGATGACTAACGTTAAGATATTAATTAATTCATTATTTGATATCTATGGGCACGAATCGTTTGATGATTTTGATGGCAAAGAGGTTGCTACAAGACTAATGAATGAGATTATTAATATAGAAAAGATTAACGATAATAATTACTATATTAATTTAGAGTTGAAAAGAGTAAAAAAATTAAGGTTGGTGTATTATCATTTTAAAGATAAAAACACTGCCACAGAAGAAATTAAGAAGATAGGTTTTGTTAGTCTAAATAAAAGTTTCATAGTGTTAGCGTTTTTAGATATATCATTACCTAGATTAACACATATTATATGAAAAAGACAACACAAGCTGATATGCAGCGGTTTTATGATTACATGGATAAGATGGGTGTTAATTATACAGTAGATAGAAACCCAAGCCCTGAAAGGATTGCTTATATCAAAACACAAATTGAAAAGAATAAAAGAATTAGAGGAACAGAATAAATGCCGACACTTAGTGGGAAAGGGTTGTCCTTCATATGGATGATTAAGAGAGTTCGAACCTCTCAGTCGGTACCTCGGTGGTATAGTTTAATTGGACAAAACACACGGTTACGACCCGTGAGACTTGGGGGTTCGAGTCCCTCTACCGTCACCAATATGCCCTTATAGTGTAACTGGATAACACAAGCCCCTTCTAAGGGTTTATTCTAGGTTCAAATCCTAGTAAGGGTACCAAATAGTTTTATATGATAATAAATGGAGAGTTGTCAGAATGGTATTGAAGCAGCCTGCTAAGCTGTGGCCGTTAAATCGGCCTATGGGTTCGAATCCCATACTCTCCTCAGAATATAAGTTTTTTTAATAAATATTGATATTTATAGTTATGAAAGATTTAATAAAAAAATTACTTAAAGAAGGTTTATTACCAGAATCAATAAAAGGTGGGTCTTATGATGCATTTCATGGTTCACCAATTAAAATAAACAAATTTATTGATGATTTTGTTGGTGGTGAAAACGCCACTGACCAAGAAGGCCCAGGTATTTACTTCTCAACCTCACAATCAGATGCGAATAGTTATGGTGAAAATATTTATAATGTTACTTTAACACCAAGAATATTTTTCGATGAATCACCAGTAAACCCAAGGAAACTTAGAACATTACTAACCAAGTTGACTAAGATGGCACCAAACTGGAAAGATGATGCTCAAAACTATGACGAAAACCCTAGTAGAGGGTTATTAACGTTTATTGAATCAACATTTGAATATAATGATAACGAAAAAGATTGTTTATTACAAGTATGGATTGAATTTTATAAATATAATACAGTTGAATATGTTAGAAATTGTGTTAAGTTGGGAATTGATGGTATTATTGTTAATAGACCAGACCAAAACGTAAAACACTTCATTGTTTACAATCCTGAAATAATAACTGTTAAATAAAGTTTGTTATTATAAATAAATTTTGTATCTTTGTATCCTAAATGATAAAGATATGAAAGGAATACCACAAAAAACAACACAAGGAACAATAAACTCAATCGGTGTGATGATAACAAGACCAAACCAAATTCTATTTATAATGCGTGGCATCTCAGGTTCTGGTAAATCAAAAGCAGCTCTTGAAATATTGAATAATCGTGGCGGTATTATCTATTCAGCTGACGCTTTTTTGGAAGCCAAGGGTGATTATAACACAATATTCGCAACGATGAAAAAGACCAAAAATTATAGTCCATTATTCAATGCTCATATGGCGTGTAATCGTGGTGCTAAAAAATCAATGGAAGAAGGTATTTCACCTGTTATTATCGATAACACTAATATCAAAAAAGCTGACATGAAACCTTATGTTAAAGCTGCTTTAACACTAGGTTTTTCCGATTATAATATCCAATTCGTTGATATTGGTGATGGTGGTTTAAATGCTGATGAATTGTTTAATAGAAACGTTCATGGTGTCCCTCTAGATAAAATAAAATCGATGATTGCCAGTCATTACGGTCAAGGTAGTATATCAATA
>TARA_R110000782_G_scaffold259110_2_pt1 | contig 54789 bp, 58 predicted proteins | sample TARA_R110000782 | Tara Oceans TARA_R110000782 (sample SAMEA4397859) | marine metagenome | biome: Polar Biome; feature: [SRF] surface water layer (ENVO:00010504); material: water (ENVO:00002006), including particulate matter (ENVO:01000060) such as... | depth 5 m | reverse complement strand
CTGAGCTAGCTACCCGAGCTTGCAGGCTATTCGACGATTGGGCCGGGTCTGTCCCATCCTGTCCCACCGAGCTGAGCTTGTCCCACGGTAAAACAGCTCTCACGGCTCACCGGGGCTGGTCGAAGCTCCTGAACTTGTCCCAGCTCTGGCAGCTCGCCGTAGCTACCCGAGCTTGCAGGCTATTCGACGATTGGGCCGAGCTAAAAAGTCAGCCCCACGCCGACTGAAAAGCGTGAGGCCGACTAGGAGCGCCAACGGAGCTCGAGCGACAGGCGGATGGGGTGAGAGGGGGGTGAGGCACCCGTCGTCGGCTTCGCAGCTGTGCCTAACCCAACGACAGGAATGACACAGCTCATTGACAGCTCAGAGCTTACTCGATCGGAGCTGAAACGTCATCCGACACGGTATGCCGGAGGATGGAGCTTTCGCCCTTCCATGTAGCTCCCTCGACAGGGTCCATCGAGCCTTCGATGACAGCTTCGTCCACCAGCTCGTCGAACTGCTGCGTCACAGCGTCGATGCTCGGCTTGATGGCGTCGACCGAGATCATTCGTTCGGGACAACAGCTGAGTACCGTAGCTGCAATCAGGATGAGGAGCACAACGACGGCGAGCTGTTCAAAGCGAGCTGCCTTAGCGGGAGTCGTGTCTGGTTGATGTCGGGTCATCACAGCTTTGGGGCTTGGAATTTCTGCCAGCCGATCATGGTGACAGCTGTCGCCACGATTGCACCGCCAGCTGTCTGAGTGGCTGCATCTGAATTCAAGCCCCCCACGACAAGGAGAACCGCGCCAACAAACAGCGCGACGAGGTTGAACCAGAATCGGTGATTGGAGCGATCTGGCTGAGGCTTTGGATCTTCGGGGAGTGGCGTCATGAGCTAGCTCGCTTTGATGCCAGCTGCGCCGGCGAGGATTATGTTGGTCGCGACACGCACAGCTATGCCTGTGCCCGCGCTAACCACCGAATAGAACGTGTCCCACTGAGCTTCGCTGAAGCGGAGTCGCTGAACTTCAGCCAGGAGCCGAGCTTGCCGCTTCACGCTCGCGACAATGTTCGCATTGCCGACTGTCTGCGCGTAGACGAGCTGGCCGCTAAGCCGAGCTGCGAATCTGTTCAGGTCAGAAGCTCCAGACTCCAGCAAGCTTGCAGCTGTGTCGCGAATGAGCGTCTCCACTTCATCGAGCAAGCCGCCCTCCGACATGAGCACAGCGAGCTGAGCATCCTGATCTTCGTTGAGTTCTTCGGTCATGGCTGTCTGTGGCTTTAGACTAATTGACTGGAGGAAAGATGAGCTGCATTTCGGCGACCTCGCCCGTGTGCCGCATGTCCAACTCGCTAGGAAGTTCGTTTGGCTGCGACGGCGTGCTCACTTCAAGGACAGCTCCACCCTCTACGGCCCAGTGTGTCACGCGCCAGTCAGCTGCGACAGCTGCCCTGCGAAGGATGAGCTTCTCGACGGAAGCTTGCGTTCGTCGGCCTGTGAAGATCATCGTCAAGCTGAAGCCGATCGTGACAGCTGCGGAGATGACAGCGACAGCTAGCCAGAGGCGACCGCGGGCGCGGTAGTGCATCGCGTCACTTCCCAGCTCTGGTTTCGATGGCTCGGAGCCGTTCGTCGAGTGTTTCAAGGTAGCGCATGTTCCGGTCTGTCGAACTCGCGAGCTGCTCGACTTTGCCGGAAAGTAGCATGACCGCATCGCGCGTTCCTTGCGCTGCGCGGCTAACTTCCGAAACTGAGCTTCTCACATCCTCCACCGAATCAGCAAGCCTAGAAGATTGCTGATTGGCGGCCACCCAGAATGTAAGCACTGCGGCCACCACTGCGACAGCTGATCCGATGTTCACAGCTGATGCGGTGTAGTTACTCATGGGCCTGGTCATGGTTTTGGCTGGCATTCGGATGGTGTGTTCGTCGCAGAGCTGTCTCAGATTCGAGAATCATTGTACGAACTGAGCTAGACGACCAAGACGGGGGTTACCCCATCCAGTTCGAAAAGCAGCTCGCCAGTCCACTCGTCGATGTCCTGTTCGCCGATTGCTGGTCGTGTGACGCGGACACCAAGCTCGGTGAAGAGCGGGAGCCCCGCTGGGTTCTTCATGTTCGCGCCCGGCGCAGAGCTTGAATCGCGCGACAGGTTCGGGGCTGGTCGAACGCCACCCTGCCGGTCGCGCATAGCTTCGCGGCCTTCAAGTGTCCGCATCTCGCCGCGATATTCCCATGCGCCGGTGAGCTGAATAATTGGATCACCAGCTGCGTCGTACCCTACGATCCTCGCAGGTCGGGCATAGACATCGCCAGCTAGAGCTTCGCGGTTGATCGCGTCACGCCAGCTGTCGGTGTGTGCGATGGCTGAGAATGGCGGCCCGCCGGCAGCTCGGTTCTCTTCGCGGTGCTCGGTGAACTCGAATTGTTCGGCGCTGTTGTCGTTGCCGGTGAACACATCGTAGGCGATCAGGTGTCGCAGCTGGAATCCGTACTTCATGGAGCTAGCTTGGCCGGCGACGGTAGGTCACACGGCAACGTGGGTCTTGCGCGGATGCGCCGGAATAGAGAATGACGCCGATTCGGTCGGTGCTGTCGAAGTCTGCGTTGAGGTTGGTCTCGACAGAGCTGGTCCAGGTGCCAGCTGGCGTTGACGTATAGAAAGCCGAACTGTACGTTCCAGCTTCGTCCTCCTTCTGCAAGTTGGTGTTGCGCGAGTTGGTTCCGCCGCCGCGAACGGCCCAAGCCCAGCCGGTAACCGTGATGTCTTTGACGACGGGGATGCCGCGACCGTCGCTCACGAAAGCTGTGAGATTGCCTTCTTGCCGGAGGATTTGGTTACCCGTGCTCGTTGACGAGATGGCGAAGCTGTATTCCTCTTCGTGCGTCGACAGCCATTTCGTTCGCGAGCTGTCGTAGTAATAGATGCAGTTGTCCGTCGTGTGGAACCAGAGCTGAGCTGTGTTCGGAGCTGTCGCGGCGTGAACGATGCTGCTGGCCCAGACAGGCGGGTTGCCAGCTCCGCCGCATTGGTACTGGTCGCCGGCGGTTCCCGAATCGCCGTTGATCTGCTGGTCAGCTCCCGCGCTCACTTGCAGATTCAAGTTCGCCGAGCCGCAGGTGAACCCGGTACTCGACACCCCATCTTCGACAGCTGACACGACAACGCGCGGCACGCTGGGCTGAATGATGATCGAAGCTGTCTTGTTGTTGGCTCCCGTATCGTCGATCAGATTCAGGTACAGGTAGTAGTTCGTACCCGAAGCTATCGTGACAGTTCGGTTCGCCGTCAGCTCTTGCTCGGCGTTGGCGATGTTCTGGTCTGCCGTGGCTCCGTCAGCTACGTTCAGCACCGTTCGAGCATCACCAGCAGAGAGAACCTCGACAGCTCCGGTCGCAGCTGTCGTGCGGCCCAAAAAGCTGTCGGTCGCGATGTTCGCATGCTTCGCAAGCGTGACCGAACCATCGAGAAGCTGAACCGTGTCGACCGTGTCGAGAGACGCGAGGGCGCCGGCGTCAGTTACATCAGCTACGACATGCGTGTGAGCAGAATCAGCCTTGGCGTCGAGTTCAGCTTGCAGGTCGGTCTGCGCACTGAGTGTTCCGGTGATTGAGCCCCACGCGCCGCCGCCGCCGCTTGATGCACTTGGCCTATTGTTCTTTCCGGGGTCGTTCGCCATATCAGTAGAGCAGAGCTGCGTTGGTTCGGACGACGTAGCCGGTGAGCGAGATCTTGTTGACGTCAGCTGTCAGCGTGTAGGCTGTGATCGTCGATGTGTTCGATCCGCGAAGCCTGAAGCTCTCACCTTGGAGAACCCAGTACGAAGACTTGGCTGGAATCGACAATGTCACAGTCACGGCGTCGATGGCTGAAGTGCTCGTGTCGTCGCTCGGGTTGAGCACGAGATTCAGATCAACCGCAGCTGTCGAGCTGTTCCAGGCTTGGATCCAGACAGAATCGACATTCGTACTCGTGACATGATGGACAGCTGTGACGTCGGCAGCTGCGGTGTAGTCCAGAGCTACGAGGAATGCTGCGCCGCCGGTTGAGCCTTGAAGATGGTCTCGACGAGCTTCTTGTTCTGCGAGGATGACAGCCATTAGATGATTTCGCTTCGTGAGTGAAGGTCGCGGCTCGTCTGTTCGCTGAGAGCACGACGCGGAAGGATGATGTTGCTATGGAAGCTCTTGATGCGCAGATTGTAGTTCTCGTCTGGGCGGTTGACGAGCAACCGGAGCTGAACGTCCGTAGCTGTGTAGAGTCCGCACTTGAATGGGAGCCAGCTCGACCAGTCTGAGCTGCTGGATCCGCCGGTCACGTTGACTCGAATCTGAATGCGAACCTGGCAGTTAGCTAGGTCCTCGTCGCGCGGACTTGTCGGGCCTTCGAAGCTCCAACGCTGAAGCTCGAGCGAACCGAAAGGCGTCGTCATGTTCGCGAACGTGATCGGATGAACCTGTTCGGCTTCGACAGCTGCCATCACGAACAGCTCGCGCGGCTGCCTGGACTGGCCGAGCTGTGCCGCCGCCGCCGCATCTGATTTGACCTTGTACGTTCCAACGAGCCCCGTCGTATCAAACTCCAGCTCGCCGGCGGCGTTGACGACGAGATCGCCGGAGATGACGGCGTCGCCGATACCGGGCACGCCTTCAACCCAGCTACTTCCAGAGGAACTTGTTTCCCATCGTTCCGTTGAGCCCATGCCGACATCAGGCGTGTCGGTAGCTGCCGGCGGCGCGAGCGAGACATCGAGCGTAGCTTCAGCTGAGTGCATCCCGCTCCGCGCAAGCATCCTGGCGTGCAGCCTTCCGACAGCAAGATCCGCAGCTGTCGACGAGAGAGCTTGATACAAGTCGTGTGTTGGCCCGAAAGCTGGGTCGCCTTCGGTTGCGACAGCTACCTTCTGGCCGAGGATCCAACCGCCGCGTCGGTATTCAGCTTTGAGAGCCTTGGTTCGATCGGTGCCGTCGCGAGCTGTCGCGAAGTCGACGTCGTACTCAGCTCCGGTGTCTCGGATGTCCGCTGTCAAAGCCGTAGGAGCTTCAGGCCGCCAAGCAAGTCCGCGAAGCTTGACTGTGAATCGCGCACCCTCGTCGGGGTTCATGGAGCTGAAGCCCCGCGTCCGGGGAACGATGCTCACTTCGATCAGCGAACCGACCGACATGCCAGCTAGCGGGAACGAAGCTGTTCCGCCGAGACCGTGGACCTCGATCGCGAATTCCCAAGCTCCTCCGACTTCGAACGTGCTTGGAGATTCTCTCCAATAGATACCTGTGCTGAGGAGCTGCTTGCGAGTCTCGTGCTCATGTTCCCATGCGACAGTCAGCGAGCTGACGAAGCTGCCGGGGTCTGGTTCGGTGAGCGAGCTGAAACCCATCGAGATAACGGGCTCCTTCGGTCGAATGTCGGGGATAGTTCCGCCGCCGCCGCCCGGCGGGATCACCGTTCCGCCGCCATCGCTGTCTTCGGTAGCTGTGTCGAGGAACACATCCGCGTCGTACTCGATCCACTGGAACTCAGCTGAAAGATCAGCTTGACGGCTCATGCCGGACAGCTCTATCAGGAGTTCGTTCGCAGCTGTCGACACGATGTAGCTCGCACCTCGCGTGGCAATCGTGTCGAGTCCAGCTGACATGAACAACGTGTCGCCAGCTGAGTACGTTCCAGCTGGGGTCATCGTCAGATCTATCGTGCCCGAATAGATGCTGCCTCTGAAATCCTGGATCGTGACGGTGTTCGTCACCCCAGCTGCGACAGTGACATCGCCGTCGATTACGAAGCCTCTGAAATCCTGAGCTGGCGCGGCGTGTTCAGCTTGAGTCGCGACAACCTTCGAGAAGAACGCCGTGCCCGTGGCGCTCGGCGAACCCGGATACAGCCGCAGGTTCATCGTCGTACTCAACTCTTTGCCAGCTCCGGCCTTCACGAAGAACGATGCCGTGCAGTAGAACCACGAGCTGCCGACATCACGCATCGTACCGCGAGCTGGGATCTCGAAGCTGTCCGTCAGCGACACGATGCCTGTGCCGAACGTGTAGGTGATTCGCTGGCTGCCGCGATCGTTCACAAGCTCTATGTTCGAAGCTGCGGACGTACCAGCTTTGATGAACACACCAACGCTGACCCAGCCGTCGCGAAGATCCGGGAACCCAAGAGCTTGCTGCACATAGCCCACGCCGTCGAGCGTGTCGGCAGTAGCGTCGCCGTATGGATCCGTAGCTGTGTTTGCTGTCACCGTGCAGCTGGTGGCTGCCCAGTTGCCCGAGCTGAAGTCCTCGCGATCAGACAGCGAAGCAAGCTTCGTTGAGAAGCTGCTCGCCGCGAACCTGCCGCCGGATCCGCGCGGGAGCACTTCGCTCGAAACGCGGAGGACATCGCCGACTTGATACGGCAGCGTGTCGAGAGCTGCCGAGAACGAACCAGATCGACGTTGCAGCCTGTTGACGTTCAGGACGTAGTTGCCGTGTCGTTCAGCTTGACCGACGTCGGTTACGCCGAAGAGCTGGTTGTTCTGCTGGCGAATGAACGACTGATCCGTGATCGCGTCAAGCTCGGCAGACTGCACAGCTACGGGAACGGGCTCGTAGTTCTGTTCGGCATCGAGGATGTTCAGCGTCATCGAGTTTGCGCGAGTTCGCGGCGAGCTGTAATCGCAGACGAACGTGCCCTCAATGATGTTCGACGGAGTGACCACACCGACAGCTGAACGCGGATGCGCATAACGCAGGGACAACTTCGAGCCGAGCGGCACGGGCGTAGCTCTGCCAACAGCCATGAGATCCAGGAGCGAATCCCAGGCTGTGCCGATGCTGTCGTACGTTCCGTTGAACTCGAACCGGCGGCCAGCCCCAGAGACAACGGAATCGTTCAGGTCAGCTACGGTCAGGATGTCGGCTCCGAGCCGGCTGCCTGATGTCCACGGATCCGTTTCCGCGAGCCTGTCCCAGTAACACTTCACCGTCCAGACGCCGTCGATCAGCTCGACGGAGAAGATCTCGTAGGCCGTTTCAGCTGGGCTGTCGATGTCGTTGTTGACGCCGGTCTCTGCATCCGTTGGGAAGCTTGCGAAGAGCAGGTGGTATCCAGCTTCCCAATTCGACGGCAACGTAGGCTGCTCGACGATGCCGATCTCGAACCAGATCTCGCCGCGCAGCTCACCCGTGTTCGGGTCAGGCCAAGCGTTGCTGAAATAGACGTCAGCGTTCTTGTCTGTACCCGGATTCGTGACGGTGATTCGCCGCTGCCCGTCATACGTCAGCTCGTCGCAGTAGGCTGCCCACTCGAACCATTTAGTTAGGTCAACGTCAGCTGTGTCGTAGAACCGACCGATGCCGAATCGCCGATCGGTGATGAACTTCAGCGACACCCAGGCTGGATTCTTGCTGAACTGTTGGCGTATGGCTGGCACAAGAAGGCTCTGCCCATCCCACACGGGGCAGATGATCCCTTCGACAACAGCTGTCGTTGTCGGGATGCCGTCGTTCAGCTGCTCGGTCGCGTCGATCTCAATGCCGAGCAAAGGGCTGTTCGGGTAAGTCAGCGATTCGCTGATGACCGACGACATCGCGTCGACCTCAACCGTGTTCGCGATCGAGCTTTTCGTAGACCCGCGCGAACAACGCAGAACCTCGACTCGGTACTTCGAACGCTTGAGCTTTTGGTCAGCTCCAGAACGCACGAAGCCTGTGGCTGATCCGGAAGTAGCTCCGTTGTTGAGAGTGGGGGTCGCGGCCCAGTAGGCACTTGCCGACGTAGAACTGTTCGTGCCAGCTGCGCCCTCGAACGATGCGCGGAAGATCATCCTGTCTTCAAGGCCAAGAGCTGCGCCAACCGAGCCTTCGCCGCCGGAGTAGTCAGCTGCGAACTGTGGTGCACCGATGGCTGCGTTGTAGAGCTTGACTTCGTCGACAAGCATCGTCGCGCCGGAGCCGATGACCAAAGCTCGGCGATCCCATTCGAGATCGTTGTTGTGCAGAACTTCGACGTTCGCCGTTCCGATCACTCGCCCGTTCACGCACAGCTCGACACGATCATTTCTGATGTACCTGAAGCCTACATGAACCCACTGGCCCAGCGAAGCAGCTTCGAACAGTCCATCCTGAACAGTTGTCGGGGCTCCCGTTCCACCGAGCCCGCCGAGGTTTACGGATGCGTAGAAGTCGAGGATCCTGCTCCCGCGCCCGAGCCGGAGCTGGAGTACACGAACGGTGGTCACGACTCCGCTGAATGTGGTGAACGTGCGTGTAGCTAGCTCAAGTCTGAAGCCACGGTTCGTGCCCGTGTTCAAGCTGTCGATGATGACTTGGTCGGCCAGCGTTGAAACATTGATCCAAGCAAATCCGCCAAGGAACGGGATCTCCGTGCCGGTGCTGTAACCCTGCGAGGCCGCCAGAGCGTAGCTCGCATTTGAGTTCGATGTCGACGTAGTCAGCAGAGCTTTGCCGGGCGTACTCGGCAGGTAACTCTGTGGGTCCACGAACTGCGTTCTGAACTGAGCTTGAAACGGGCTCTCTTGCCGAAGCGCGAGTGGCCCAACGAGGGGGAGCCTAACGTAGCCGTCGTTAGCTGCGGGGAACCCTCCGCTCGCGATCGGCGAACCGGCTCCATCAAGCTCGATGTACCGAACTTGGTATCGCAGGAAAGCTGCGAGTGCCGAGCCAGTCGTCTGATCGGTGCGATACCAACCGCTCGGAAAGTTGAATGTGATGACGACGCCGTCGATTTCCTCAGCTGTAAAATCCTGAACGACAGCATGTTCAGCCCAGACGGCATCGTTCGTGGTATCGAATTCGTCGTTGCCGGCGTTGCTGAATCCTGGGACAAAAGTCGATGTCACGTCGCTGTCTTCTTCGAACGCCGTCAGCTCTGAGCCAACTGCGACAGCTGTGCGAGTCTCGTTGAATCCGGGGATCAGCTCTTGTTCGTTGGTGCCGAGCCTCACCCAGACCTTCACGCCTTTGAAGTTCTGAGCTGGGTTGCCGTTGATGAGGATATCGGGCGGGATCTGGTTGCCGACGAGCGGTACAGCTGCCGGCGTGTCTACCTTGACACCGCCGATCGAATAGAACGGCCCTTCGCCGAACGAGATGAGCTGGCGAAGCGTCGTTCGAGCTGGCAGACCTTCGACGTCGATGAACTCGTTGATGATCGTGCCGCCAGCTCGGATCTTGCCGAACGACACGGGGATCGCTTCGCCTTCGCCGCGGTTGTTCGTGATTCCACGGAAGCCGTACGTTGCGCTCGATTCATCGTCGCGCTTCTTCTTGGGCTTCGGCGGCGGGAAGAGCAGGGCGAAAGCTGCACTGATCGCAATCGAGACCAAGATATTGACGACGATCGGCGACAGCCCCTCTGGCTGAAAGAAGAGCACTACACCGTCGTCATCCTGGATCACATAATCGGACTCGACCAGCTTTCCGTTGACTCGAGCTAGCCCGCGATCCCAGCTCGACGGCATCGCCTCAGCTACGGTCGTTCCTGACTGGACGGTGTACGATTCACGGTCCGCCATGTTGAGCGGGTTCCGGATGGCGATTACGGCAGATGTCATGATTGATCCCCAGCGTAACGGTAGATGCACTCGATGTTCGCAACCGAACTGAGCCTCGCCGCGAAAACCCCCAGCTTATAGGCACTGGTTAGGGCCAAGCAGGGTTTCAGAGCTACGATCGCAGACACATGCGGGAGCCCCTGAGCGTTCGTCGAAACGATGATGTCGGCAAGCTGAGGTTCGTACGAGCTACATTCAAGCTCGAGGAAGCCATCGAACGAGCCGCCGGCGAGCCTAGACAGGAACGAAGCTTGCGCAGCTGGCCCGTTCACCCGGAGCAGGATTTCAGCCACGACGCCGGCGCAGTCCAGAGAACCAGGACGACTCGGATCCCAGCTCGTCGCGCCTGACGCATGCTGGATTCCGAGCAGATCGGTGTAGTCAGCTGTGACCCTCACGTTAGTTCCTTGGGATCCCCGGCGAAGCTCCGAAGCGAGCTGGGTGCCGTCGCGGAAGCGAACGCAGAACCTCATCGTCGCCACGGAGCTCGCAGTCCGTCAGCGTTTTTGAACATGTCGAGTAGGCGACGCCAGCTGCTTTGATGTTCATGCCGCATTCCGAAGAGCCGTAGATCCAGCGGCATCGCCGTCGTGAGTGGATGAACGGAGGGAACTGGAGCTGGTACAGATTGAACGCGCTGATCTTGAAAGCTAGCCCGCTCGACGTAATCGACATCGACACGACTTCGCCGCCCTGCTCCATAGCTGGTTCAGGGTTGTCGAGGTCCAGAAGCGAAACGAGCTTGACCCTCATCGGCTGGTCGACGAACCCATTGGCTGCGTCGACCGTGTTCGCGACGATCGGGCCAGCATGCCCAACCGTGAAGGTCATCGTGGGCAGCGAGCCATCAGCTCCCTCTTCGATCGAGCTGTGGATGATCGGAGCCGGCGAGTAGCTGAGCGGCACGCCGGCGTTGCTCATTCCGTGATTGATCGTCTTCGTGAAGTTCGTCAGCCGGTATCGCTGCGGCGGATCGTCAGTTGTCTGAAGCTCGTAGAGCCAGACCCACGGGTATTCAGATTCGAGCTGACTGCGGTGGGTGTCTGCCTGAGCTGAGAAGTTACGAACCATGTCACAGCTCCGGGTTGTATGTGGACTGAGCGAACAGCTCTTCTAGCTGGTAGCTCGTTTGGTAGACAGTCCGCCCGTCTTCGGCGTGAAGCTCTTCCATCGACAGAACGTCTTCGACGAACAGCACGACAACAGCCTCGTTGGTATACGGGTGCGTCCAGTTGATCGGCGTATGGTTGCCGTTCGCCTCATGGTTCGCAAGCAGAGCTTGCCACTGGGCGTTCTCCATGATTTCGGAGACAGACCAGATCCGGCGAGCTTGCGCCTGCTGCCTGATCGTCTGAACCTTGCCGCTCTCGAATCGGTGAACTACCGGAATGGTCACACGCTCTTCGCCGACTTGAGCGTTGACGCCGTTCGCGAGTGTGCCGGATGCGCCAGCTGTCTCGGCGCTGACGGCAACTGAAGCTTGCTCGTCTGGCTCGATGACTGGCGCGTCGGTCAGCGCAGCTTGCGAGAAGTCGAGGAACGCAGCGAGATCAGCTGTGCCGAGCGCATCCGGGTTGAAGTAGAGGCCGACACTGCCGAGCGAAGTCGTAGCTGCCGAACGGAAGTCGATGAAGAAGTCATCGTTCTCAGCTATGCCCAAGATCAGCGGATCTGGAACCGGCGTGATCGTGACTGTGTTGATCTTCACCACGATAGCCACAAAACTGCCGACGCCGAATGTGTCGCCGTCGAAGTTCCGGACCTCGACGTCAAGCTCGAAAGCTGTGCCGAGCGTGAGGCCCGCAGCTGTGATGTCTGCCGTCGCGAGGACATCGCCGGCGTATGTGTTGAGCAAGCTGCCATTGTGGTGCCGGATCTCCAGCTGCCAGACCGGCGTGACAGCTGTGTCGTGGACGACGTAGACAGCGTACCCCGTTTTGTAGTATCCAGCTGGGAGGCCCGTTGCGCTGAACCTGCCGCGCGTGTCGATCTCGAAGTTCGTGAAAGCTTGACAGGTGAACCTCATCAGGAGGCCCATCTCAGAGCGAGTAGTTCCATCGACGTTGAGCCGAATCATGTTCGCCTTGTATCGCTGCTCTCGCGTCGGTGGAGCATGTTGCCGGAGGAAGTAGCCCGGCCAGTCGATCGTTCCCGAGATGTTGTTGCCCGTTTGGATCTGGTCAGCTGACGCACCCGTGCCAGACACGAGATACCGAGCTGACTCGATGTTCGTGACCGTCCGCCCCTTGCCGTCGCCGAACCAGCCTTGAGCACACGAACGGCCAGCTATGACGCCGTCTGATATCTGCCTTGAAGCTTGCGGCTGGACTCGCCTGAATCTGTCTACGAAAAGACGCGACGTCTGAGCTGCGTTCCGAATCACGAACTCCTTCGCGACGCCGGTAGCTTGAGCTGCGCCGGGATCCGTACTTGTCCGGATGACTTGCATGCCGAATCCGCAGCGTCCGTCAGGTAGAGCTGTGCCGCGAACGATCTGGTTCGTGAAGAGTCGCTTCTCGACGCCGCCGACAGCTACCCGATAGCAGTCGATGAGCGCAGTTGCTCCAGACGAATCGACCGTCAGCCTGAGCTTTGCCGGCGGGAGGTATTCGAAGGCATTGCCAGCTGCGTGAACTGGATCAGTGACGCGAACCTCTTCGTTTCCCAGAACAGTGATTACGCCCGGCGTTGTCAGCCCCACCTCAAGCAGCAGGACTCGGTGCCGCGAAGCTGCCTGCTTCGTCTCAATCAGGAAGTACCCTTTGACGTTGGTGAAATACTCCAGCGTCGTATCAGCTCCGGGGATCGTCAGCGTTCCGCCGCTGACATGCGAGCAAACACCGAACTGCCGAAACGTGTCGTAGCCAGGAACGCCGCTTCGAACGTGCATGTCTGGCGTGAGAGCTACGCTGAAGTCGTTGCCGTAGACAGTTCGCTCCACGCACCAGTTCGCGTAATCGCCGCTGCCGTTATGTGGGGCGAACGCGGTCAGCTCGGCGTTTGAACCCTGCGCTCGATCATGGCCGTCGAACAGCTCGCCCTGGTCGACGCGGAGCAGCTGGCCCGTTGTTGTCTCAGGGTTCGTCGTCCACGGTTCGATCGAAAGGTACAGGTTCGGGTGAGTGCCGTAAGCTGTGGCTCCGTTCGCGAACAGATCATCGGGCCAATATTGATTCGCCATCAGCTGCCTCTGGTTGCCTTGACGAGCTTGCGGTTGCTGCCCGATTCGATCGAGTTCGCTACGTTGGTCGCGATCATGTCTGCGTTGCGGGCCAAGAACTCAGCTCCAGTCTGAGTGTCGATAGCTTGGATTTGGAACGTGACGTTCACTGGCCCACCGCCGCCGCCTTCTTGCTTGACTGGGATACTCTTTCCGTCAGGAAGCGGAACGTAAGCTTCAGCTCCACGGCCCTCGCCGAAGACTGCGAGCTGTGGCGTGTTCGCGACACCGCCGCTTGCGTAAGCGTTGATCGGCATGCTGCCAAGCATGTTACCCGGCATGATGCCGCCTTTCTCAAACGGCAGGATGCTCGCGAGTCCGCCGCCGGTTGCCCCACCAGCTGCGTCGAATCCAAGAGCACCGCGAAGAGCTTTCAGAATCAAGAACTGGATTATCATCGCCGCGACTTCCTTCAGGATGTTCTTCGCGAACGCGCCGAAGTCAGCTTCGCCTTCGACGAGCGACTGCGAGAAGCTCTGAATCCCGTTCTCAAGCGAGCCGAAGATTCCGTTGGCTAGGTCTTGTCCGAGCGCGAAGTTCGACAGCGTCGCGCCGTACTGGGCTGTGGCAGCCTCAGCGCCGGCGCTGACACTCGACAGGCGTTGAAGCTCAAGTGAGCCTGCGACAGCTGCCACAGCTCCTTGCTTCATGGCGAACGCGAAGACGTTCCACTCTTTCGCAGCTGCGCCGGCACTCGTGCCGGAATCAGTTGCCGCAGCTGCGGCGCGGGAGAGCGGTGCGTTCAACGCAGCGTCGAGCTGCCCAGACAAAGCTGCGAAGTCCGGCACTATGCCTTCAAGGTCGGAATCGTTGATGATCGAAGTGACGCTCGTTCGGATCTTGTCGAGCGACCGCGTGAAAGTGGCATTGTCAGCTACGGCCTTCTCGACACGGTTGCTGTACTTGGTGAAGTTCTCCACCGAACTGGCACCAATCTCTTCGAATATCTGCGCGAGCGGCTTTGCGTTGTCGATGATCCCAGCTCCGAAGTCCGTCCCGATATCCAGGTCGAAGCCAGCAAAACTCGCAAGGGCTTTGATGGCTGCGTTGGTCTCGTTCAGAATTATGAGCAGACCAGAGAGGCTGGTTTGCGCCGCGTCACCCAGAGCTTTGAAGTTCGTGACGGCGCTATCGCCGAGGAACCGCAGCGTAGCGATGAATGTGTCGAAGCTCTGGACAGCTAGCGCGACAGCTGTGCCGACGAACTTCAAGACGGTATTGACGCCGCCCATGTCTTCGATGATTCCGCGAGATGCCGTGATGAGCGCGACACCAGCTCGAACGAATCCAGCTGTCGCGAACGCCGCAACCGTGAATGCGACCTTCACATCGTTGACGATTGCCTTCGCCCCGCCAAGCTCCGCGACAGCATCCTCGATGATCGGAATCAAGAACTCGCCCAGCTCAGTTCGGGCTGACTTCACGCCTTCCTTCAAAGCTCGCATCGAGTTTGCGTACTGATGCGATGTCCGAACGACGTCGCCCTGAGCCCGAGCTGTCTTCTCGTTGATGATCGCCAGTCTGACGAGGATCGTTTCCTGAGCTGTGAGTTCTCCGTTCGCCGAACCAATTCCAAGCTCGAGCGCCTTGAGCTTCACCTCGGTCAGTCGAATGTCGACACCGAACCTGAGCAGGGATTCAGCGTTGCCGACGATGCCGCTTCGGATCGCTTGTAGAGCTTTCTCGAATGGCACGTTGTTGAACGATTCCAAGTCCTGCGCAAGCTGCGTCAGGCCGAGAGAGAACTTCGCAGCTTCATCGTCTGCGAAACCCATCGGGACCAGCAGGCCAGCAAAGTCAGCTGCCGCCCCGACGAGTGTTCCTCTAGCTCGACCAAGCGTCTTCGCCATTACGTCAATGGCCTTGCTCGACTCGGGCGCAGCTGTGCCGAAGAGAACTTCGAACTTGGAGTTCGCCTCCTCAAGAGCTGACGCAGCTTCGATGAACCCAAAGCCAGATCGAACGAGAACCTGCCCCGACTTGAGGATGCCGTAGAGCGCAGCTGCGCCGGCGGCCATCTTGCCGATACTCGCCTTGGCCTTCACCGAAGCCTTGTCGAGCTTGTTGAAGCTCTTCTTCCCGGTGTCCCCGGCCTTCTTGGTCTGGCCGACGAACTGCTTCAGCTCGCGAGTCGCGAGATCCTGCAATCGCAGTACGACTTCCAGCTCGTTCGACTTATCAACCATTCATCAACCTTCCTTGCGCTGCTCGGAGACAGCTTCGTTCATTTCGGATTCGAAGAGCTTGCGGAACTCAACGAAGGATATTGATTGGTCGCCAAGGCAGCCACCTTCAGGAAGTACGCCATCCTTCAGCCAGTGTAGAGCTGTGAGAGCTTCACCGATATCATGCGACATGTGCGATGCTGGACACCTGCGCATGAGCAAGAATCCGGGCAACTCGTCATGCCCGCACAGCTCGCAGTCGCCGCCTTCGCCGTCGCACTTCGGACAGCGAATGGAGTAATGACGCCTCGCGCCCTCTGGAATATCAACGTCGCAGCCGTGACGCGCTCGATGGTTGAGTTTCTGAGCTGACATGTCGGACAGTTCAGCTCCCCTACCGCCGCACCGTTCAGGACACAGCGGTAGAGTTTCCAAAGCCATTCCGCGCGCCACGGCTCTCACTTTTCCTTGTCGTCCTCGTCAGGGAAAGCTTGCGACATGATCTCGCCGGCCAGCTCGTTCTTGGCCTCAGCGTCGAGCAGCGCGAGCGTTTCGTCGCTCGGCTGCTTGCTGCCCGATTCAGTCACGAACGGAACCGCAGTTCCGTCAGGATACAGAGCATTTCGCCAGCCCTTCAAACCAGACTTCAGCGACAGGTAGATGCGCGTGCCGCCGCCGCCGATCGAGCCAGCTGTGTCGCCTTCGCTAGCTAGCGAAACCTTGAAGCTGTCCATGATGCGAACGCGATCACGTTCGCGAAGATCGTCCAGCTCGAAGATGGTCTGGGCGTCGGTAGCTAGCTCGCGTTCGCGAATGAGGATGTAGTCGCGCTTGCCGCGCGGTCGTGTGAAAATCATGTCGGGAGATTTCGGTAAAGGTCGATGCGGGAGCTTAGGGAGAGATGGGCCGCGCCTCGGCTCCCGACCCTGGCGCGGCCCGGCCTCAGCCTTGCAGCTGAAGCGGACTGTGTCTATCAGATGTGATAGATGATGACCAGCTCGTTATCGCCGCCGTTGGCGCTGAGAGCGTTGTTGGCTCGGAGGTCGAACAGGTTGCCGCCGGTGAGCCTGAAGCTCATGTCCTGCGTGACAATGCCGTTCTCGTCGCCTTCGCCATGATCCGTGAACTGGACACCCGGCATCGAGAACGTGAACTTGTTTCCGGCGACAGAGCCAACCGTCAGGCGAAGACGAGCTGTCTCGTTGTCTTGCAGGCGAGCCAGCCAGCCAACATCGGATTCGAGCGTATCGTCGACGCTCATCGAACCCGTGCCGTCACGAGCTGCCGTCGCGACTTCAAGCAGGCCGCTCGCAGCTCCGGCGCACTTGCGATCGGAGTTCTGGTTACCGACGTCGATCGACAGCGTTTTCAAGCAGGGCTCGAATTCGTCCGACAGCAGACTCTCGGCAGCTGTCTCGTTCTGAGCGTAGCCGATCGCGCTCGATTCCCAGAGTGGCGGGTCCACGTTCTCGTAGTCGATCCCCGTGAGGAACAGCGTGTCGGCAGTGCTGGCGAGAGCGCCCCGGAAGCTGAAGTCCATTCGCACTGGGCGGTTGACTTCCAGGTTGAATACGACATTGCCGCGACAGTTGTTGCCCGTGATGGCCTTGCCGTCCGTGAAGAGCTTCATCCCCATAGTTGGGAACTGCTCATACTGCTCAGCTGTCGAAGATTCAAGATCGCCGATGTCACCGACAGCTGTGTTGTTCACACGCTCCATCGTTTCGCTGCCAGCGAACGTGCCGCGAATTGGGTTGTAGTACACGATGGCACTGACTCCCGTGGAGGCAGCTCGGGTCACGATGCCGCGTGCACCGGATGATGTGCCGGCGATGATGTCACCAACAGCTAGAGCTGTCGTGAGCCCCGTTCCGCTCACGAAGATGATCTTCTTCTCGACTGACGAGATGGGCCACCATGCGTGACCCGCAGCTGAAGCTGTGGTCGACGTAGTAGCCGTTGCGCCGGAGTCGAGGCCGACGATTACCTCGGTTCCGTTGAACGTGCCGACAGCCAGCGAGCTGGTGTCGTAGTAGATGATGAGCTGGCCGTCGTGCGTATCCATCACGACGGTAGCTGTGGCTCCTGACGTCTCGCCGGTGATCGTCTCGCCGTGGCGAAATGTCGTCGACGTACTGGCAGCTGTGATGGTGCCAATCACCATGCTTGAAATAGCTTCACCCGTGAACCCACAGCCATCGAGGATCTTCGACCAAGCTGGTTCGCCCGTCCCCGCGTTCGTGCCCTTCATCTCGATGCCGAACGTGAACTCTACGGCCTTCTGGCCCGCGAGATCCTTACTCGAGCTGAGGGATGTGCTGGCGATCTGGCGGTCGATGCGTTCGACGTCGAGTTTGGCCACAGCTTCGAGAACGATATTCGTCGCGCTAGCCGCGCCGTCGAGTGTCGTCGGAAGTGTGGTGATTCGGTTCCGATCAATCGTCAGAACCTTCTTGCGCGTGAGAAGCGGCATGGTGTTGGTTACCTGTTTCGAGGCTCAGAGGGTTACGTCAGCTACGCTGACGCGGTAGATGATTGTCGCCGAGACGACACACACAGCTAGGTTACGGTTGCCGGATACAGCTGCATCCGAGATGTCGACTTCATCGACTTCGATGTAGACAGCTTTCTGCGTGAGCTGCCTGTCGTTCGCAATCGCCTGCTGGATGTCTCCAGCCAGCAAGCCGATCTTGTTCTTCCAAGTGTTCGTCGACGGATCGACACGGAGCACGCCTGCCAGCTGCACCGTCATTCGATACTCGTCAGCTGCGCACGCCAGAGAGCGAATGCGCGCGTCGCCGATCGGCACCACAGCTATAGCTGGGTTCTCGCCGCCGAGAACGAGTCGGTGCCCTTCGTACAGGAAGACGCGCTTGACGTCGTGCGCGTACGCCGGAGCTGCGATGGCTGACATGTTCGCCACGAGCTGCGCGAGCATCTGGTCGCGCTTCGTGGTTGCGTTGGCGTATGCCATTATCGTTGCTCCTCAGCTACAGCTGACACCGTCGCGATCCCGGCAGTCATGTAGTTGATGGCTGGCGGTTGGATCAAGACGATCGTGATTGGATGACTCTGGTCGTCTGGCGTGTAGTAGACAGCTGCGGTTCCGCCGGATGCGTTGAGCCATTCACGATACAGCTCTTGAGCTTCAACGTGCGACAGCGAAGGCCAGCGAAACTCAAACACCTGCTTTGGCTGAGAGTAGATCTTGCGCCCGAACACGGGGCCGTCGTTCTCGCCGATTGTGTTTATGCCGGCATTCCGCACAGCTCGACGAACGATCGGCGCGAGCGCACCGGAGTAAGCTCGGTCGGTGATGTGCTGTCCCGGATACCTGAATCGAACGAGCGTCATCTTGACTTAGGATCCAACCCGGCCAGCTGAAGAGCTTGGTAGATCCCTTCGTTCAGCCGTGCGATGCCAAACTCGCGCATGCCCTTTGACTTGAACGTGCTCTTGAAGCCGAGTCGAGCTGGAACCTTGACTTGGTCTTTCAGGATCCAGAGAAAACGAAGCGTCCCGTCAGCTCCTGGCGCGACAAGAAACTCCTTCGTTCCGAGCGTGAGCTTGAACAGACCCTCGACATCACGCGGACTGAAGCGAGCTTGACCCGTCGACGTCATTGCATCCGGAAGCGGAACCGTCAGCTTGCTCGCACGCTTCGGCCTGATCGTCGCGCCGTATTCCTGGGTGAAGACATAGTTCGCAGTCGCCGCATCGCCGATCGTAGCTCGCAGCTGAATGTCGTTGGTGCGACCGCCATTTGAGACGACCCGTGTGCCTAGGCTCCTTCGGAGGTCACCCGACCTGTTGGCGAGCTTGCTCTTCGTGTTGTTCGAGAGATATGGCCCAGACAGCGTAGCTGTGAAGCGAGCGTGCATCTTCTCGATGAACTTGTCGCCGATCAGCTCCATCGCGTCTTCGACGGCAGTCCGTGTGAGATTCGGAACACGGATGATCGCTCGCTGCAAAGCTGAGAAGTCCAGTTCGAATGAGCCCTTGGCGGCCATCAGACATCCGCCCGTCGATGAGATCGAAGCGTTTCGCGGACAGACGGCAAGAAGTTGTACTTGCCCTGGAAGTTGGTGCCCTGTCCGCCAGCTGTGTCGATGTTGCCGCCGAGCGAGTCTTGCCGCTGAAGCCGGTAGAGGATCTGAAGCTCAGCTGCATCTGTCAGCCAGTAGTGCTTCATGCCCAGCTCGCCAGCTGTCGCGAAGTACCCACCGTTGTAAGTCACCTCGACGAAAGCCGGCGCGTACGGCTGGTCGCCGACGAAACGGATGAGGCCCGATCGAGCGTTCAGGATGTAGGTCTCGTCGATCGTTTCAGCTGTCGCAGCTGCAAGCTGTGACGGGAGACCCGCGATCTTCACCGTTGGGGTTCCCGTGATGTGCTTCGCATCCAGCGAAAGCAGCTTTGAGAAGCGACGGAGCTCGTACCGCTCCGTCCGCTCAACTGCCAGGGTGTGCACGCCCAGATACTCGGTGATCTGAGCTGACACTTCCTGAATCGCCGACTCGATCAGAGCTATGCGCGAGTCCCCGCCATCCGACAGATCCATCTTCGCGATGATGCTTGCGCTCGTCGCTAAGTCGATGTGGCTGAGGGCATTGGTGAGGTTCGGCATAGCTTATTCGTCCGGGTCGGCGAGACGTTCGAGAGCGGGAGCGGGAGCTGTCGTCGGAACCTCGGCAGGCTCGACGCCGGCGACGCCGCCGTCAGCTGGGTTCTTCGCGATCCGGAAGTGCATCCGGTGCCGAGCTGCGACAGGATCGTCAGCTGGGTAAACCACGCCAGGCATGAACGTCACGCCGTCGAAGGTTCGGGGGCTTGCGCTAGACAGCTGCACGCCGCCGCTGACGCGGCCTGTGGAGCCTGCGTAATGGCCTTTCTTCTTGCTCATGAGGGATCAGTCTCCTTTCCTGTCGGAGCTGGTAGACGGCTTCTCAGGAGCTTTCTCAGGAGCCTTCTCGCCCAGGCCAACTTTGCCAGCTGCCTTCTGTGTCCGAGGTGCTTCCGCTGGCTTGGTTTCAGCGACAGGTTTGCTACCGACAGACGGCAGCTGGTCCATGTCGATCTGCCTACCAGCTTCGCGCTTCTCGAATTCGCCCATCGCCTTCGGAGCGTGAGGCTGAAGCTGTTCGTAGCTGAGAAGTGCAGCTCGGATGGATGGCGGGCAATCGGATGCCCGAATGACGCGGTCCTTGGGGCCGACGTCTTCAGCTTCCATCTTCTCGAGCTTGTGCAGCTGTCCAGTCTTCTGGACAAGCTCGCAGAGGAATGGCGAAGTCAGGTCGACGACATCAGGGTGACGGGCCCAAATCATCGGCTTGCCATTTTGCGAGGGCCAGTGAAGTGCTCGCCCGCGACAGACGCGGTACATGCCTTCTTGCTGGGGCTGGATCTTAGCTTTCATGAGGGGTGTTCGGTTGTGGGAGCCGGGATGGAAAAGGGCCGCCGCCGCGAATGACGACGGCGGCCCTTCTGGGATCAGGTTCACAGCGAGCTTAGCTCACTGGGTCACATCACGAGAGGATTCGGAAGGTCAGCTCGTCAGCTTCGCCAGATGCGGAGTTGATGTACTGGTCAGTGTTCTTGCATCCGTAAAGGACGCCGATAACGCTGATTTCCGTAGCTCCGCCCGTGCCGCTGGTTCCGGTCATCTTGATGAACCGGCTCTGCTGCTCAAGGTCGATGACGCCATGAAGCATGGTGTTGTCGTCCGTAGCCGCGACGGTGAACGAAGCTCCCGTGACGGTGGCGAACGTGCCGCCGGTAGCGGTCGCTGACTGGATCGCGACGGAGCCGCCAGCTGTAGCTGCGACGGTGCCTGTCGAAATCGTGACATGAAGCCAACGCCAACCGATCGTGTCGATCTCGATTCCAGCGAGGCTACCGCCGGCGGCGATCTCGTCGGGGTCGAACATCGAAACAACGCGGCCTGCGCTGGTAAAATCTGAAGCTGCCATATCTGTTCTCCTGGTTGGAGGGGTCTTGTTGCTAGAGGGAAAAGGTCGCTAGACCAGGAGAATCAGAGGCCCGAAGTGTCGAGCCCAGCTGAGATGGAGAACGCAGACGGCTGCGTGACAGCTACGTCGACGTCGATGTAGCCAACGATGTGCGTCTGGCGGTTCTGGAGCGCATCGTTCGCGACGTTTGAAGCTTCGATGCTGAGGTTGTTCCAGGTTGCAAGGACAGCTTTGCTCCAGTCGCCGAAGATGGCTTCCGTGGAGCTTCCGCCCGACAGCTGGGTCGTGCGGCGGTACTTGTAGCCGAGGATGAACTCTTCAGCTCCAGCTGAGAAGATCTTCCGATTCATGTCGAGGTTCGTTGCGGTAGCTCCCGCAGACGTGTTGCCCGACTCGATCTGGCGGCAAGCTCGCAGGAACTTGTTCGCGACAGCCCAGCCAAGAGACTGAGCACCGGAAAGCGCGTTCGCGTCAGCGAGGTCGTCTTCCATCTCAAGCATCTTCGTGAACATGATCGGCGTGACTTTGGCCGTAGCCGTAGCTCCGGTGAACGTGGTCGTGTTCACACCCGCCGTGTTGTAGATGCCGACAGGCTCGCCGTCAGCTCCGGTGCCCTTCAGGATCCATGCGTTCCACTTGAGCGCAAGCTCTTCAGCCATCCGACGACGGATGAACTGGTCAGCTCCCACGCCGAGCGAAAGGAATCGACGCGATGCCTTGATGTAGCTCTGAGCGGTGTGCGGCTCCATCCGGTGATTACCGAAGACCATGTCGCTCGAAGTGTTGCCGCTGTTTTCGGCAACGGTGTCGACGGTCGGGCCGGTTACTTCGGTCGGGATCTCAACGATACCAGCTCCAGTGACGGGCAGCTGCGTGATGCCGAGATCCATCGCGACGACTTGAGGCCGAAGCAGCGGAATGATCTGGTCCTCGAAGACTTGCGTCGGAACGAGGAAGCCGCCGGAGCTATCCGGCACGGTGCCTTGAGCGAGGAGCTGACGAGACATGTCCAGCTCCTTCGGGCAGTATCGCTCGGGGTCGCCCATGGCGAGGCCCTGATAGACACGGCCAAGCGAGTAATCGCCGCCGTCTTCATCGGCAGCTGTGCCGGGGAGATCGTGCTTGCGGAAGCTTTGGACCATGTCGTCCATTCGCTTGTCGAACGCCGTGATGCGATCATCAGCTGCCTTCTGTGCGTTGGTCGCGTCGAGCGTCTGGCTAGCCAGGGCTTCGGTGATCTCGGCACGAAGGAGCAGCTTGAATTCCGCTTTCTTCGCTTCGGCTTCGGCCAGCCGCTTCTTCTCTTCTTCGGTCATAACGAAGTGGTGGGGTATGGGACTTAGAAGCCCAAGTCGATGGCTGCGGAAATGAGGGGGTCGTCAAGCTCGCCGCTGCCGTGCGAGCTGTGGACTTCGGAAGTGTCAAGCTCAGCGTCATCGCTGAGCAGGAGTTCGTAGAGATCTTCTTCGCGCGAGCGCGTCAGGAGTGCGAGTTCTTCGCGGAGCTTGGACAACTCTGCGCGAAGCTCGGTGATCTCGGTTCGGGCCGTCACATCAGCAAACGTCACGGGGTTCATCTCGTTCGAGATCGTGAAGTTGCTGACATTCGTTTCAGCTTCTGGTTCTGGGAGCTTGTTCGCGGCGAACTCGGGGACTGTGACGGAGCAGCGGGTAGCTGTGCCTCGGCCCTGAAGAAGCTGTTCGCGGAACTCGCCAATGACGCCGTCGCTGTGGACACCAGCTTTCGCGAACTCGGCAAGCTTGGCTTCGAGCGGATCAACGCCGTCGTTCGCGAGGCGCTGTGCATTCTCATCGCGACCGAGCGGCGTGACGCTGAACTCGAACAGGGAAGCTTTCTGAATCACCGCGCTATACGGCTTCATGCCCTGCTCTTCGATCTCGCCTTTGCTCGGTGCACGCATCTTGCCGATGTCGAAGCCAACAGAGCCATTCGTCAACAGCTTTGCGTCGACAAGGTCGTGAATCATGCCGGCGAACTCGCTGATCGTGCGGTCGACGAAGTGGACATCGCCCGTCAGAGCTTTGAAGCTTTTCCCGCCGCGCGTCATCTCGACACTTTTCTTCACGTTCGAGCCCACGCCGATCGGCGGCTTGGTCTCGTGCATGTTGTGGTCCCAAAGGATCGGGCTGCCCCGATACTTGAACTGCTTGAGGTCCCAACCAGCAGCTTCGACTTTGTCGTTGAATGGCGGAATGAGCGCGTCGCTCACCATCGCGTAGCTGATCGGTGCGCCTTCTGTGCCTTTCGGCTGTTTCGAGCTGTCGCTGTGCGCGGCCAGCGTTTCAACCATCGCATCGAGGTTGGTCGTGCATGCAAGGATGCCGTCGCCAGCTTCAAGGCGAACCTTCATCCAATCCTCAGCTGTCACATCAGCGAGGTCAGCTTCGGAAACAAAGCCAGCTTGGAACTTGGCGAGTAGATCGGTGTACTTCATGAGATCTCAATGTCTGGGTCATCGAGCCGATTGCGGCGCGAAGCTACTCTGAACGTGCAACGGCAGTTGACGACTTCGCCAGCTGGGGCAAGTGGATCATGCGGGCGGCGAAGCCCGTTGGCGAAGAACCCGCCAATCTGAACGCGCGTTCCGTGGACGCCGATATGCGAAGCTCGAGCTTTGTCGTCGACGGAGGTTACCCATTCGATCGTGTCGACGTTCGAAGCTTGAAACTGGTTGTAGCGTGCGCCGTTCGTTGCGTGCCCACGTTCTGTCCTGGCAATCGCGGAAGCTCGCGCATCCTTCGAGCCGAAGACTTGCTTCAGGTTTTGCGTAAGCTCGGGGAGAGCTTGCTTGATGACGTTCCGAAGGTCGCCGGGTGCAGCTGAACCAGCGAAGACGCGGGCGATTGCATTCCGAATCCGTCGTTGCGTGACAGCTGTCACCCCGCCGGAAAGCTTGAGTTCTTGCAGAGCCAGATGTTCGATGACGCTCGGATCTGTCATGGCAACGATCGCGCCGCCAGCTTCACCGTGCGCAACCTTGAGAGCTTCGAGGTAGACAGCTCGCAGTTCCTTGCGGACAGACTTCGAAAGCTTCGATGCCCACGGTGCGTTCTCAAGCAGGATCATCTGCCAAGCTTCTTCCGTCAGAGCTTCTGGATTGACCAGCTCGTCGAAGATGCTCCAGCGGTTGAGACGGTTTGCCGCGATCGAACGCAGACGCTTGAGCTGCGCAGCTTCGTACGCGGCGAGCCAGCCCGAAACCTTCGACTTGATCTTCAGCTCCAGCTCCGATGGCGGCGAAGACTGAGCAAAGGTAGTGAGGTCGGTGACGGCGTTCTCTGAAGCTTCGTCTCCCCCCGGAGTCTCGCTGTCTGAACTGTCCGATTCAGCTTCCACCACTTCGTCGGACTCTTCACCGTCACCGGCCTCGCCATCTTCAGCTGGCTCTGGAAGCTCGGGCTTGCCAGCTTCAGGGTCATCAAGGTCAGTGAGCGAACCAGCAACCCAGCGACGATCGCCTTCTTTCGGCTGCTCGACTTCGACACCCTGCATTTCGAGCGCCTCGTTGAAGCTGACAGCTACGCCTTTGCTGGCGATGTCTGCTGCGACGACCAAGCGATCGGCAATGTCTTCCTTGAGAGCTTCGATGCTGGAGCTGTCGAAGAACGCAACTTGCTCTTCGCTGCCGCCGACTCGCGCGAGCCTCGGCATGAGGTCATTCGTCAGACAGTCAGCTGTCATCGACGCCATCGACAGGATGCCGTTCGAGCCCGTCCAAAGCTCGCGGTATGCCGTGTCGACATTGTTCATCGTAGCCGCGTCGTAGATTCCAACGACAGGCGGCGGACAGCCGAGCCCCGAGAGAATCGAATCGCGGATCCAGGTGAGCAGCTCGGGATACTGCATGTCGCTCGGTTTCACGTTGTTCGGAACGAACTTCGCGGAGTCTTCGAGCAGCTTGATCCGGCGCTGGTTCGGGCCGGCGAACTCCTCATCAGCTATGTCTTGCCGGCGACGCAGCTCTTCGCCATCGACAGGGTGATTGAAGATGATGAAGCCTCCAGGATCGCCGCCGTTTCGGATAGCTCCGTCCATGGCGCGGAACGCCTGGAAGTAGAGATCGGTTTCGCGAGCTAGAGATTGGACATCGCCAAGCCCTCGGGTCACGTTGTACGGGTCGTAGTCGCGGAAGTGAACAACCGAGCCAGCTGGGAACACGGGCGAAGTGTTCCCCGAGTTCTTGCTGAAGCTCGTCGTGTAGCGATACGTCGACGGCATGCCCATCTCGTCGTATTGCAGCTCGACGAGCGAACCGCGAACGGGCAAGGTCGTGACGGGCAAGCTCAGCAGCACACCGTTTTCGTCGGATTCGACGGGATTGCCGGAGGCGTCCATGAGGAACCAGATCTCCTCGCCGTCGAGCTTGTGATTGACGGCATGGCCGCGCCAGAGCCCGCGCGAAGTCATGATTCTGTTCGGACGCTTCAACATCTCGAACAGCGGATGCTTCGGAACTTCCGTAGCTCCGTCATCTGACGGGTCGCCGTTGTAGACCGTGAGCTTGAGACGCTGGAAGCCCTCGCTGATGGCTTTCACCGCAGCTCTGACCCAGACGTTCTCCTCGTAGGGCCGATCGCTCTCTTCGCGGTCAGCGATCGGATTCGTGATTCGGTAGAGATCCGTGCTGCCGGAGCTGGCGAAGTTCTCCCGAGCTAGACCGTGTTCGTCGAAGAACCGCCCGCCCGTTCCGCCGCCCATCTTGACTTGCTTCGCCATTGAAGCTCCAACCGAAGCTTTCCACATCGGCTGCGCTCGAACCGGCTTGTGCCAAGCTCGAGGCCCAGCTTGGTGAGCTGATCCGGGGCCTTTGGCTGGTGGGGTGCGAAGAATCACCAGCTCAGTCGATCATGCCTGATGGTGACTTCGCGAGCTGAAACACCTTCGGGAGTCGCGCGATTTTAGGGATTGACAGCTTGGCCGTGCTACGATATGCGCGCGGGAGGTCGCAACATGGAATGGACTCGACAACGTGAACCACGCAGGCTCGTCACAGCTCGCAAGCCTACGAGGCGGCATCAAACAACAGTTCGCTGGTCCGACCCAGAGTTGCGACAGCTGCAACAGATCATCCCAGCTGGGATGAAGCTCGCTGACTTCATCCGGCGGTCAGCTCTCGGCTCACCGCTCGATGGTGTAGACGAGCGAGACGTTCATAACTGAAACGTCGCCAGCCAGCTCGGTTCCGGCGCCGATGGACGTTCGCTTTAGCTTCCCCATGATCGTGCCGGCGGCTGTGGCTGCCCATACATCTACCGACAGAGTGACGTCCACGAGCTGCAACGTGCCGAGCGTGGCTGACAGCGCGATGTCAGCTGTCGAAGTTGACTGTGCTCCAGTGCCCGCGACTGGCGTCGATCCAGCTGTGACTGTATCCGAGCTGAACGTGAACGCGCATGACTTCGAAGCTTCCGATGTGCATGGCGCAAGGGTGAGTCGAAGTACCGGAGCTACGAGGATGTCAGCTCGATCAGGGATCACGAAGAACGACGTAGCTTGCTCGTTCAACGCGAACTCCATCCCGCGCAGCCCGGCTATCACGCCGCTCGATGCGGAGACCAGCGGCCCAGCTGAGAGTCCGCCGTGCGAGCTGCGCGTTTTTACGCCGTTCAGGATTGCGACGGAATCGCTCACGAGCGTCGATGATGTGAGATCGGTGTAGGTCATATCAAGCTGTGTAATTGACGGTGAGTAGCGAAGTCGTGCCGATCAAGCCAGCTGTGACCCCCTCGACTGTGATGGTTTCGATGGTGAGCAGCAAAACGTCGCCGGGCGTAGCATCGAAGACGCTGACCAGCTTGACTGTCCGTTCGACAGCTCCCGGCGCGAACCTCCAATAGTAGTTGTTCGTCCCCGTAGCTGTCGTGCCCGTTGCGTCCTGGGACACATAGCAAAGCTCCTCCATCCACGTTGGCGAGCTGGATTCGAGATAGAGATCCTGCTGATCCCCGTTCGCGATGCTGATTGTAGCTACACCAGCTGAGCCGTATCGCGACTGGTCCCATTGGATCGTTGCGAAGGTGCCTGGGTCGTAGACAAAAACGTCCAAAGCTCCAGATCCAACGAGCACGGCATTCGAGCCCGTGTCGGTGAGCTGGTAGCGGATGAGACCGGGGCTTGATGGATCCGTTGGAGCTTGGACATTCGTAATGTCGAACTCTGGCCGCTCTTCGCTGTCAGCCCAGTTGATCTCGTTGTCGAGATAGGTGAATGTCATCGTTCCGCTCGCTCCGCCGTCGCCGTACTCGACGACGCTGTTCGCCGTTTCGGTATACAGCTGAGCTGTGTAGTTCTCGAAGGTGCGACTATATGTCCACGTTTGCTCGCGGATTGAGCGCGACTGCTGCTTGTGCCCAGCGTAGACCTTCAGCTCACCTCCGACAGGCAAACCAAGTCGCGTGTCTTCCCACTGCGCAGCTGGAAGCCTGCCGCCCTCGCCCCACAGCGGCGTGCCGTCGAACGGCGTGTTGAGGTTTGAGTCCGTCAGGGTGCGGTCTTCGGAGCTAAAGTTGGCGAGCCTTCGCGAGCGGAAGTTCTTCATCTTCGGCACGCTCCCATGCCAGCCAGGATATTCCGAAATCAAGCCGGTATACGGCTCGCCTTGCCAGCTGCCTATCCGCAGATCCCATGTGATCCCGTGACCAGCGCCGCGCTCGGGTAGGCCGTTGATCATCTGCAACGAGTCGCCTGAGCTGACGCCGACCTTATCGGTAATGAACTGCTCGCGGAAGTGCGTGCCGGTCATCGAGAAACCTCTGATGACGATTTCCTTGCAGCTCGACAAGCCGATGGTTTGCCGACCGTTGCCATTCTCCCAAGCTACGATGTCGCCATAGATGTGCATCGACTTGGTCGCGTACAGGTAGCCGTCGTAGTCGTAAGCCTTCGAGACATTCGGGATGCCCGTGTAGACGATGTAGTAGGACCCGGCGTATGTCGTGATGGCGCCGCGTCGGCCTGTGCCGTTGCCGTGGACAGCTAGCCCGAGATGCTCGTTCTCGACGAAGTAGCAATCTGCCCCTTGGCCTTGAACGGTCAAGTCAGCTCCACCGCGGAACTCATCACCAGAGCTGGTGTCCCAGATGACGTTCCTGATGAACACGATGTTGCCGCTGCCGTACTGGCTCAGCTCGGGTTGGCGACCAGCATCGTAAGCTCGGTTCACAGACTGGCAGAACGTGGTCGAGTAGCCGCCACGAATGCTGGTGCAGTTGACAACGAAGAACCCGCCGTTGGGCGAGTTGACATAGGCGAAGTGCTCCAGGGCCAGGAAGCTGTAACAGCTCCGGAAGTCCCAGCCTGCCGTGATCGAGAGAGAGCGGACGTTCCACTTCTGCGGGCGGTCAGCTCCAACGTAGTCGCGATCGTTCGTAAAACGGCAGTTGTAGAATTTGATGAAGCCGTTCGTCTGGTAGTCGTTGACCACATCAGAGAGGCCGATAGCTCCGACGTTCCGCTGAAAGCCATTGTTGCCCTCGATCGACACGCGCTCGAATCGGATGTTGGCGCAGATTCGACGGCCCGTAGCTGGGGAAGCCCCGAAGTCTTCGCGGAAGTCATCGTAGAAAGCCTGATGCCCGATGATGTCGGTGTTCCAATCGCTAGCTCCGTAGATCACGATGTCGCGCAAGATGGCGAGATTCGGGCTAGCCCACGCAGCTGTGTTCGTGTCGTCTGGGTCCGTGCTCCACTTGACATAGCCGTTTCCGCTCGAATCGCAGTCGCCGTTGACGCGGATGCGAACAAGCTCGCCCTCGGCGTGAAGCGAGTTCACGCGATCCTGAAGAACGGTCGCGCTGCCGGCAGATGCAGCTTCATTGAGAGCTGTCCAGTAGACCTGCGAGTCACTGATAGCCTGGGCAAGATAGTATCCGCCCGTGTTGACCGTAGCAGCTGTGATGCCGAGCCCGACGTTCGCAGCTCGCTCGTAGCGGTCAGGGTAGACGTCGTATTCAGCTCCGGTGAGATCCACAGCTTGGCGTTCTGGCACCAAGCCGTAGAGGTCGCCGTCTGAGCCGGATCCGCTCGTGTCGTCATCGAGGATCGTGGCAACGTGCGTCAGCTGTGCGCCAAGCGTTGAGTTGCCGCTAGAGCTGGTCAGCGTCAGCGTCAGCGTTTCGTCAGCTTCGACGATCGTGTCGTCGACAGATTCGAAGTAGATCAGGAAGACTTGCTCCCCATCCGGAATCGTGATCGGCGAAGTGATCGTAGCTCCGAACTCGTCGACAAGGTTGTAGTCGGTATCTAGCAGATTCGTGCCGCGCGTCTCGGTGAAAGCTACGACGACATCGCCCTCGACCGGCACCGAAGCCATGATTCGGATCTCGCGCGTAGCTGACTCAAGCACCTGGGACGCAGCTTGCGTGAACTGCACTTCGGCTTGAGCTACGAAGTCGTTGTCGTTGACGATCAGCGTAGCTGTGTCGTTTTCGCCGACAGTAAAGCCAGCTGACACCGAGTCGATCTGGAGCTGCAAATACTCTTGATCTTCCGTGTTCGTATCGTCGACGGTCGAAATGACGACGTTGCCAGTCAGATCGCCAGCTGCGATTGTGATCGAGCCGCCAGTGACGTCTGTGTACTCACCCATAGACAGCTGGCTGAAGGGGATCGAGTAATTGACCGTGCAGTCAGTTGCTCCGACCCGGTGCAGCTGAACCATGAACGTAGCTGTCGCACCTTCGGTAATGGTGAGGCCCGTTGTCTGAAAGCTTGCGGTTGGCACGACCGAGGCAGCTATCTCGGCGAAGTCGACGATCGTGACGCTGGCGACATCGCGCTTTCCGACCAAAGCTCCATCGGCGCTGTCGATGTGAATGAAGACCTGCTCGTCGTCTTCGCTGGTATCGGCATCGGGGTAGATGACGACAGGCAGCTCGACACTCGAACTGCCAGCTGGCATCGTGATCGAGGCCGGAGCTGAGTAGTCCGTCCCGTTGGTAGCTTTGCCCGCGTAGATCAGGCCGATGACGACATCGGCGATCAGCGTGTCAGCTGTCTCGATCGTGATGTTCAGCGTCTCGTTGCGCTCGCTGATCGACAGCACCGTGTCGTCAGCTGCGAACTGGACTTCCGTGCCAGCTGGGTTACTCAGCGATTCGGTGCGAGCTTTCGGTCGGTACAGCCCGCGAGCTGTCGGAACCTTGTCGCGGTGCTCGTCGACATAGAGCGGATAGCCCTCAACATCGAGGATCCTGCCAATCGGATTCGCCACGCCGGGATCAACCGTAGCTAGAGGCGGGAATTGGTAGACAGTTGTGCCAAACGCAGATTCAGCATCAGCTCGAGGAGCTTCGACTGTCGGCGAGGTGTTCGGCGGAATCACCGTAGCTTCAGGCCACGGCTCGACTTCGAACGTGACTGACGCAGCTGTGTCGATGAAGTCTGAAGGCCAATACCAGCCAACACCTGCATGCGTGTTCAGAGCTGTGAGTAGCTGGCCGTCCGCGTCGCTGAGATTGCCCTGAGCCCGGAACCCGATATCGGTGATGTTGCGGATGAGCGACAGCTCGCCGGCTGGATCCTGATTGTCGGCTGCGGATCCGATTCGACAGCTGTTGATCCTGAGTGCAGCTGGCGTGTTGCCGCTGTCGAGCGAATACGAGTTGATGAGGTAGTCGCCGCCGCCGTAGAGCCAGCTGCGTTCGAACTCGATGTTTCCAGCTGAGTTCGGTCGACGGGTCGTGAGCGTAATCACGCCGCGCCCGTTGAACCCAGCTACGGCATTCGTGCTGCTTTCGTGCGGACAGTTGATCTTCGACTTCGTGACCAGGAGCTTGTGCCCCGGCGAAGCTGAGATCGCAGCTGAGCCGCTCACGCTCCCGACCTTCTCGATCAAACAAGCATCGAGCGTCGTGATGCTGGTTTGCGGAATAGGCGTCGAGATGTTGAGAGCTGACAGGCCGATCGTGTGCCAGTGGCATTCGCTCGCAAAATAGCCTGTGCCGACAATGGCATGCCCCGTTGAATCCGTGAACGTGCAGTTGAAGAAGTTGACAGCTGTCAGCTCTCCGCTGATTCGGATCAGGTTCGCAACGGTGCCGCCGCCGTTGAATGTGCAGTTCGTGAATGTTGCGCCGTTAGCTTGAACACGCACAAGCCCCGTGAATTGCGTGTCGGTGTAATCGCTGCCATCGGCGGACACCGTCGTAGCTCCAAGAGTCGTGCCGTGCGAACCAGCTGCACCAGCTGTCGATGTCGTCGGAGCTGAGAAGCCGAAGATCTTTCCGTCATCCTCGCCAGCTCGGACGTTCACGGTCAGCGGCGAGTTGTTTGAATCCTGCGAGTAGAGCCGAGCTGTCGCGATACCGCTTGCGTCGGTGATCGACACAGCTCCGGTGCCGTTCGGCTTGGCCTGGCCGTGTTTGATGTAGGCCGTGCGATCTTCGGTGGCTGAGTCCAGCTCGAAGACCACTTGCGCGCCGGCGACAGCTGCGCCAGCTCCAACGGAATCAAGAACCGTCGCCGTGAGCAATGCGTACTCGGCACCGTCAGCTTCAGCTGTGCCAGAACTGATGGCGACGCCGGATCCGTCGAAATACGTTACGGCGACTGAGCTGTTCGATGTCGAGATTGTCATGAGATCAGCGGGTCACAGCTGGGGTTGCGGAGCCAGAACCGCCGAACCAGATATCGGCCTCGCCGCCTTCACTGGCTTTCAGATCCCAAACGAAGTTCTGCCCGGTGCCGGCGCTTTGGAGCAGGAGAGTTCCCGCAGCTGTGACGCTAATCTCCAGCTCCTCAACATCGTCGCCATCGGGGTTCTTCGACATCGTGATGATGGCATCGCCGGTGCCGCCAGTCGAAAGCACAGCTGTTGTCGCAGCTATGCCGATGCGCACATCCATCGTGAACGTGATGTCGGTCACATCTATGCCGGTGATCTTGAGCCTGAATTTCCAGGTAGACCCAGCTTTGACGATATGGAAATGCCCGACGCCGGAGCCGTCGAGCACATAATCGTCGTCGTCAGCTAGGCCGACGCCGTCGAAGTTGATGGTTTTCCTGGGGGTGAGGCTCATGCCCACGATCGTAGCAGCTCGGAGCTGGGTGCCATCCCTGCGTCAAGTAGAAAAAGGCCGACTCGCAGACAAAGTGTCTACGAGTCGGCCAACTCAGCTCGAGCCCGTGCGGGGATCCGAGCTGTGGAGCCAAGTCCCTAAAGCTTGTCTCGCCAGTGCAGGTGGGTGTACTCGGGCAGCTCCGGTTCTTTCACATGTCGATGTCGCTGATCTCGCGCCAACGCCAGAGCTAGGTCAGCTCGCCTCTGAGCGGAATCCCTCTTTCGCTGCCTACGGCCAAAAACGACGTAGATGACAAACGACCCCCATTTCACAATCCAGGCCAGGAGGCGTGAGCTGAGGGAGCTTTGGTTGGGTTCTCTCATGATCCCTGCTCCTCATGGGCCTCGCCAGCTTCGCGAATGGCGAGAAGCTGCTTCAAGCTGTCTACGGCTTCGAAGCACATCTCGACGGTCTCGCGTTTGCCTTCGAGCATCTCCTTGAGCAGCTCGATGGTTTCCTTCAGGCGCACGACCTCAGCTTCGATCTCCCTTTCGCGGGCCTTCGGCATTACCGTCACAGTGCGTTCACCGGCAATGATCCCAGCTCGGGCAGCTGTGTTCACCAGGCGTTCGCCGAGCTGAGCCCCTCTGCGAATGCACGCTCGACATGTCACTTCGCCGAATCGTGCCGACCGCACAGCTTTCAGCTCGGCAGTCGCGTGGATCCCAGCCCCGCAGCGGACGCGCGGTTCGGAGCTGAGTAGGTTCCGCGTGAGCAGGTGCACCCTCTTGTTGTCGATCTCACTCATAGCTCAGCCTCCTCAGCTGATGGTTCGTTGGGTTCTTCGGGCGTGTCTACCATTCGGGCGCGGCTGCACACAAAGCAGATCTTAGTCCAAGCTGCGCTTCGGCCTCCTGGCATCGGGGTCAGCTTGTGAATGTATCCGCGTCCGCCGCACTCGGGGCACGCAGCTATCTCTGCATCCCATTCATCTTCGAGCTGGCCCATTATGTGAACGCTCGCGTTCCGAGGATCTCGGCAGCTCGCTTCGTCACTTCGCAGGAGTCGTGCGCTCGGAGCGAATTCCAAGCTGCGTACTCAGCTCTGTTCTGTCTACCACTGTTGAGGTACAGCTCAGCTGACGATCTGAACAGACACGCGGCTTTGCGATGGTGGCCGGCTTCAAGCTCTGACACCGCAGCTTTGTACTCCTCGTCAGCTGAGTACGCATAGAGGTACGCGCGAACGTCTTCGAGCCCGTCCGGCACCTCATCTGCCAGCTGTCCGACATACAGAGCTTTCTCGTGATGCCCGTCCATCGGCGTGGCAGCTACCGGCCTACCGTTCGGGTTCTTCGACGCAGCTTTGCGACGCGCGAGATCGCCGCCGGGTCTGCCAGCCTTCTTCGGCTTCTCAGGCTTCGGCTCCGGCTTAGGCGGCGGAACGTATGTCCCCGCCTTCTGAGCTTTGCGCCGTTCGTTGTCGCGGACAGCTCGGACAGCTCGGGTCTTCTCGCTCTCTTCTCGATAGGGGCGGCTCAACGGGACACCTCCGTACTCAACTTGATGGCATCGGCGAGTGCGTGGCGAACGGCGTCAGCTCGATGTCTGAGTTCATGGACCGTGGCCTTGTCAGCTCCGCGCGACGCGAGATTGCGCAGCTGGTCGATGGCGTGGCTGACACTGGATTCAAGACTGTCGAGGCCGTCGATCAGCTCGACATGTTTCTTTACCAGCTTCTCGGTCGCGTTCATCACCCTGTCTACGGGATGGATCGGAGCTTCGCCCAGCTTGGCGCGTTGTGTCTTTGAGATCATTTCGACAGCTCCATCGCTTCAACGACGATCTTGGTGATGCGGCGGATAGCTCGTTCTCTGTCACCATTGTCTGTGTTGGTTCCATGCGAGTTGCATTCCTCAATCTCTCGACCGATGGCGATCAAAGCTCCGCGAGCGATTGACTTCCGGACGACCATCGAGCTGACCAGCTCGGCGACTTCGGCTGGTTCGTAGCTGTTCATCACGACGCGGCGTTTGCGCAGATCGCTCATTTCACGGATGGAGCCCAGGGCTATCTGCTGAGCTAGGTTGTCGTTCTTCATGGTGGTTCGGATGTTGTCGGGGTTGTTGAAGTGGGTTCGTTTCACTGAGGCTACGCTAGCGCATTCATTGGGAAAAGTGCCAGACTAATAACCGGGGAATCGAGAGAGATTCAGTAAGTGAACAATGCGTCGAAGCTGGTCCAGCTGATGTCTGTCGAGCTGACCGCGTAGACGCAGTCTGGGTGCAGCGAATCGAGGTGTTCGATGTAGCTCTCAAGCTCGAAGCGGATCTTGCCTTGGCTTGCATTCGGCTTGTAGCTGAACTCTGTCTTCGCTTCGAGCTGGTCGCGGCCTTCGTTCCACTTTCGGTAGACAGTGAACGTGTTCGATGTGTCGCTGAATTGAGCTGGTCGCCGAGCTGCGAACTTGACTTCGACGCTGCGCATTGTGGTATCTGACATGGGAGTTGAGTTGGAGCTAGTTTTCATGATCGGCGGCCCAATCATCGAGTGACGCAGGGCAGTTGTCGGTATGGAGCTGGTCGGGGTCGAACAGTCCAAGTCGCATCGCGATGCGAGCTGGCTGATTCGAGCCGAGCACGCCATCGTTCTCCATTGTCGCAAGGGCACCAGTGCAGTAGACAGCTGAGCCGTTTTCGGCACCGCCAGCTCCAGTTGTCTTGTGGCACTGGAACCATTCGCCGGCACGCAGCCCGTCAGCTATCTCGCGTGCGCGAGCTGGGTCGAGGTACGGGTAAGTTGGGCCGTTGCAATCGAACGGGCATCCGGGGCATGTCCTGTTTGAGATCCTTTTCTTCACAGCTGGGAACCTGGAGCTAGAGGGGAAAGAAAGCGAGCGACGACAAGGCAAGCTCATCGCCGCTCGCGCGACACATCACAGAGCCACCAAGCTCCGCAAGTTAGTCTTGGGTGAGCGGATGGCGATCAGCTCCCCTTCTTCTTGGGCTGTTGTTTGGCGTCGTTCTGCGAGAGCTTCAGGAAGCCATTCACTCGACGGAGCCTCGATTCGAACTTCTCGTCAGCCAGCTCGTCAGCGGAACAAGCGACTCTTTCCGCGCAGTCGTCCAGCTCTGCACCGTAGACTTCCCGCATCTCAGCTGAGCCGAACGTGAACTCGTTGAACTTCACGCCGTTCTTCTGCTTGTTGATGCAGATCTCCGTCATGGCATTCATGAACGCGACATGATCGAGAAGTCGAGCTGTCAACAACTCGATCGAGATCAGCAGAGCTACGGTAGACTCGACATGCGACAGCTTCCCCGTCTTCTCGGCCAGCTTGAGATCATGCTGAATCCCCAGTCGAGCTACCTCCTCCCATTCGTCGCTGATGGCTCCTGCGATCTTGCCGATGCGGGCTAACTGACCAGCCGACAGGGCGTCCTTGCCGATCCCGCCAGCTCGTTCGGGGATCCCAGCTGTGTCTGGCAGCTCAGGGCGCGGCTTCTTCGGGACAGGCTTGCCGTCTGGCTGAGTTGCGTCGATCTCGGTCATCCCGACGTCTGTGAACATCTTGCGCAGCTCGGCGGTTGTGCCGTAGCAGTCATCAGCTGTGTCATCCTGGATCGCGAACGTGCCATCGGCGTTGATCGTGACAGCTCCGAACTTCAGGCCGTGGTCGCCGTTGATCTCGACGTCGAATCCGGTAGCTTCCTTGATCTTGGCAGCTACGTCAGCTGGCGTGGCGTCTGCATCGACTTCGATCATGTCGAAGCCATCTACGTTGAATCCCTTGTCAGTGGCGAAGTCGGGGCTGATGCCGAGCTTGCGAAACAGATCGTCGTGCTTGTTGTTCGTCATGATGTTGACTCTATCTTTAGGCTGGTGGTTTTCGGTGGAATGTCGTATGAAGCAGATGCGTCACAGTTCGCATGCTACACATTCGGCGAATGCCTGTGCTGTCATTCTTTGGAATTCCTCAACTAAACTCAATCGGTGAACAACGTGTCGAAACCCAAGCTAGAGGCCGGATGGCTGTCGATGAAATCTGTCCGCGAAGAACAAGCTGAGCTGATCGGCAAGTGCGGAATCCTGGGGAGCTACCACACATGCCGCATCGCTGAGCTGGACATGTTGTATTTCGTAGACGCCTACGAACAGCTGACTCTGATCTGCCGCAGACACTCAGCTGATGAAGTGCTCAGCTCGAAGATCGCGACAGGGCGCGAGTTCGACGAACAGCTCACGCAGCTGCAACGGCAGAACATTCTGTTCATGGGCACAGTCACGTTGGCGCAGAGCATCACGCGAGCTGACGCAGCTTTGCGAGCCTCGATCAATGCAGCTGGACTCATGGACGAGCCAGGAATCGTGGACTGCATCTCGGCTTACGAAGGAGCGCGAAGGGTCCAAGCTCGCCGAGAGCTGAAACGTGCGACAGACAAGAACATGGAGTTCGCCGAGATGTTCAGCTTGGAGCCGCATGAAGCTCTAGCTCGTGCGTTCAGCGGACAGGGCATTCAGCACTTCGACAGCTCGTGTGAAGTCAGCTTGCGAATGGGCGTGTCGCGCGATTTCGTGAATCGGCAACGCGCACGGCTGGGCTTGTCTAGGATGTGAGCTGAAGGAAGGAACTGGATATCGAGCTGTCGCCTTTTCAGGCGGGGTTGCAGCTCGATTACTTGAACCCCGGCACCTGGGCAGGATGTCGGGGTTCTTTCGTAGACAGCTTTCGTAGACAGTCAGCTGATGCGCTTTGCGCCAGGAAGCTTGGTCGGCCTGAGCCGGCCAGCTCGCATCGGTTGGCCTTTGACATCTGTCAGGATCTTGGCTCCTGTTTGCCCGAACAGCTTGCCGCTGCCCGTGTCGCGCATCGCAAGGATGTCAGCATCGAACGCATCGGGTGATTTGCCGCCATGTCGAGCTTTGACCTTGTCCTTGCCTTCGAGCTTGATGAGCGGCCCAGTGCCGTCGTAGCTCCGCTCGTAATGTGTCCATGTAGCTTGGTCCCAGCTTTCACGGAACTCCATCGGTATCACGAAGATGCCTTCCTGCAAGCCGCGCCGAGCTACCCAATGCATCTCGACTCGGATATTCAAGAAACGCTGCGTGCCAACGATCTCGCGCCATTGGCCCTGAGCTGACCGAGCGAAGTTCACTCTGTCGACATAGCAGCCACGGTTCGCAAGAATGTCGCAGACACCGACCAAGCCTGAATCGTCGATGCTGATCCTAGCTCCAGATATCGGCAAGCCGCCAGACCAGTTGTCTTCTTCATCCAGCTCGGATCCCCACTTGGCAGCGAGCTGCAAGATGACGTCAGCGATCGACACTTGGCCTTCGTGATCGTCCGCAGCTGGTGCCCATTTGTGCTGTGCTCGTTTCACGCCGTTCACGAACAAGCTCGCAACGCACGGATCCGGGTTGCCGGTGCCGATGTCGATTCCGATGCGCGGCCCGAGCGGACGCAGATTTCGATAGTTCGTACCGAGCGCAGCCATCAGAGCTGTTCGCGGAACAACGACGCTCGTAGACGAGCCTGGGCTGAATCGCCCAAGCCAGTCAGAAAGGAAGATCGGCTCGTCGGGATCGTGCTGCGTCAAAGCCCGAGCTTTGTCTTCGTCAGAAACCAGATACTTCGGAACCTTGTCGAAGACCTTGTCGTATTCGACAGCTGTCTCGGGGAACTGCTCTTGCGGAAAGCTCGAAACGCGGATCCTGTGAAAGCCGCTGCCTTCGCGGAAAGCTTTGACATACGGGTGATCGTCGTCGACGCCGAGCATCGGGTTTCCTGTCCAAAGACAGCTAGCTCCCGGCTTCGTCATCATGCCTTCGAGCGCATCGAACACGCGCGGATCGACACCTTGAGCTTCATCGCAGATCCAGAGCAGATCAATGTCGTCTTCTTCTTCTTCAAGCTGGGCGAAGAAGTCCATGTCGTCTTGCGACAGCTCATCAGCATCGGCGTCGCCGGGAATGCTCGGCCCAGCATGGAAACCCCGCACGTTGTCGGGGTTCCGAGCTGGGATGCCGATCAAGAAACAGCTTTCAGTCAGCTTCAGCTCGAGGTTGCTTGGCCGTCCGTTCATCGCGAAGAGCTTGCGCTGCGACTTGAACCAGCTGTCGCGCAAGTTCGCCATCATCTGCTTCTCGACCTGACGCAAGCTCGGCCCCGTGATGATGACTCGGCTCGGACGCGAGTACAGGAAAGCTTGAGCTATGCGGCCCAATGCGTGCGTCTTCCCCGTAGACCTGGAGCTAGCTACAACGGTGCGCCGATTGCGGAATGTCGACTCAGCTAGATACCGCTGGAATTCCCAAAGCGTCGTAGCTCCAGTTCGCGGATGTTTGCAGTCGAGCACCTCGGTCATGAACTCGACAGGCTTGTCTTTGAACTCTGGCAGCCAGATCGAGTCACTCGCCAGATGGCTGTTCGGGACCGACTTCGGGAGCTGCAACGTCAATGCGTCCAGCAAGCAGCTCGCGATTCGCTCTTGCGAAAACTCTGGTAGCTGCATCAACGCCAGCTTCCTCGCGAACCATGCGAACGACTTCCGACATGAAAGTCAGAGCATCCGCCTTGTTCAGCGCATTCAGCGTATTCGTTCGAGCCCTGTGAGCCCCTTCGACTTGGTTCGACAGCTTGTAGGCGCTGTCGCTCAGCTGCTTGAGTGAATCGTCCTCGCGTTGTCCGCGCGTGAGCCAGCTGTCCATTTCGCGAAGAGCCTTCTGGATCAGATCCGGCTCCTTGGCGAACAGCGCATCTTTCAAAGCTCGGAAGCGTCGACGACATTCCGCTCGATACGCCGGCGAGTCGTTTTCCGCCATTCGCTGCGAAACCCGCTCGATGACCTTTTGCTGAATCATCACGCCAGCTCGGACATCCAACATCGAGGCGTCGTTTGGATCCGGCGGCTCTATGCCGAGCGTCTTCAACCAAGCTGACTGCCGGCCATGCTTGAAGCTCGGATGTGACGGCCCGCGCGGCGAGCTGCCTCCGTGCATCCTGCACCGAAGAGAGCCGTAAACGGGATTCGAGCGACAACGCTTTTCGGCGCTTTGCTTCGACTTGGCGTTGCAGCGTGGAACCCCAGCTTCGTCGCGATGGACATCTAGTCGGTGCCCATCGGCTCCGATCTGAATTGAGTGGCTCATAGCTCAGATTCATGGGGTCTCTGAAATGCATCGACTCTCACTGAGCCAGCTCTTCAGCTGTGAACGGGTACGGAGCCTTCTTGCCTTTCGACAGTTCCTTCGCGCAGACCAGCTGCACGGCAGCTTCGACATCGACCATTGGGGCTCCTGTGTAGCGAAACGTCGCATTCTGCCGTCCGCCGACAGGCATCGTTTTGCTGTTCTTGCCGAGGTTGCTCCCAGCTTTGGTCGTCTGGTTCCACTCTGGAGCTTTCTGGCAAGCTCGAATGAGTGACGGGTGAGCTGGGTAGCAGTTGATCTGCATGCCTAGAGCTGCGTACGCCTGGGAGATTCGCTCGATCAAAATCATGACCAAGCCGAGCCCCTGATAGTCGGGGAAAGTCACGCCGCGCGAGAAGCCGAACGTCGTGCATTTGCCACCGAGCCCGCGCGATGACACCGGGTAATGATGCACAGCTGCGTACGCGGCCAGCTCCCCGTTTACCATCAAGCCGAAGCTCCGAGCTGCACGATGCAACGTGCTGCTCATGTAGTGAAACGGAGCAAATTGGCTCCAGTAGGAATAATCCAGGGCTCCGATCGTGATGTCAAGCTCGGGTCGCCGCCGTAGTGGCCTCCTGCGGAAAGCTCCGCTCGAAGGTTCAAAGATCCAATCAGGCTGAAGCCAGTCTTCGACGTCATGGTGACATGTCACAGCTACGAAGCGTCGCTCGCCGCGGCGTACCATTTTTTGTACGGCGTGGCTGCCGATCTGAGCTACCTGTCTGTCTACGACACTCGTGAATTCATCGCAAAGCATGACATCCTCGAGGTTCTTCGCGTCCATAGCTGGGGCATCGAGCCCTGACTCAGCCATGAGCCGAGCCATCGAGACTCTGAACTTCTCGCCGTTCGACAGAACATGGAACGGCCTGACCCAAGCTGGGATTGTGTTGAATCCAACAGCTCCGCAAGCTTTGCTGATTTCATCGACAGTCAGCCGTTCATCGAAATCGTCGATGACTCCTGTCTTGGCCCACGCCATATCATCGACGGCATCGAGCTTGGCTTGGCCGAACAGATCTCGCGCGATCGTGGTTTTACCAGCTCCGCTCGGCCCGACGATCAGGCCGACATTCCACGGCTCGTAGCCCGGATCGCCTTCGCAGATCGGGAGCATTCCTTCCCATCGTCTCGAAGCTCGTTCCGCCGGCGGAACGTCGAACATGGAGCTGAGCTGTTTTGAGCGGATGGACGTTGAGACATCAGTCTCGACTACAACATCAAGATTCGGCATTCGTATCCTCGGGAGCTGAGTTCTTCGTAGAGCTTGGCCTGATCCTTCTCACCTTTGCAGGTGACGACGAGCTGAAACGACAGCTCATCAGGGTCTTGGCTGTTATCGGGAATGGCCTTGTCTTCGTCGTCTTCGTCATCGTCATCGTCGCCGCCGATGTCGGGGCTGAGCCCTTGCATCATCTGCTCGATGTCGTTGGAGCTGAAAGCTGTGAAGTCGACCAGCTCTGGATCCTGGAACTTGGAGATCTGCTCAAGCAGCCCCTTCTCATCCCAGAATGCTAGGTCAGCTGTGCGGTTGTCCGCGATCGAAAACGCTGTCGCTTCATCGCCGACCAGCTCGGTGAAGTGCACGGCGATGGTTTTCCAGCCCAGTTTGGTAGCTGCGTCGAGCGTGCCGTTGCCGGCGATCACCGTCCCGTCCATTTGAGCGACGATGGGTTTCTGCTGCCCGAAGCGTTTCAGGCTGTTGGCGATGGCATCGACAGCTGCGTCATCTCGCCGGCGGACGTTGTTCGGGTCGTGTTTCAGCTCGTCGAGCGGAACCTGTTTCACAGCTAGGGCTTTTGGTTGAACGGTCATGTGGCTTGAAAGGGGCGGCGGGTCGGGAGAGCTTTAGACTACCAAGCTAGGCCCGAAGGTCTGCGGATGTATTCGAACTCGATTCGTGTGATCCAATCATGGGGTTTTTTCTTATGAATGGTGCAATACAGAGCTATGAACTCGATCGGATCAAGCTCTGGGAACCCCTCAGCATCGCAGTCGGCTTGGTCAATGTCCCGAACTCTGACTAGATCGACAGCTGTGATCTCGACGAAGCAGATCGTTTTCGGGTGAGGATTCTGCTTGGTAGGCAGCCGGTTCACGCCTCTCAGCTGCATGCCGATCTTGGCGTGTCGCCAGTTGTTCCGCCGGGTCACCGTCTTGGTTTTCGTGCGGATCTGGCTCGGCGTGTCGCGGAAGGAAATCATTCGCATCGAAGCTTCTCTTGTAATCTGGCCGTGTCTGCGATGAGCGCCGCGTCTGCGAAACCCCAGTTCTTCTTGAGGCTCAGAGCTTGGTGCAGCTCGGGATATCTCTGCGCGGCTACCAGAGCTGCGCTTGCTTTGATCTGTTCTCGTTTCCCGCGCGGGTGTCCCTGAAGAAAAGCTTTCTGCCAGTCGCGCGGCGGAACCTCGGTGGTTCGAGCTTTCAGCGCATCTGCCATGTCGAAGCAAACCTGCCTTGACGCTCCAAAGCTGAACGCGGACTTCACGCCGTCCGTTGGCATGGAAGCTACCCGCTCGATCGCAAATGTGCAGGACAACGACAGCCGTTCGAGCTGAAGGTGCAGACACTTCGGAACAACATCGCGTTCCCACCAGCTGAGCAGCAGAGCTAGAGACACGCGCTCGCGCCGTGTTCCGGCTCCGATCTTCAACATCTCCGTTCGAGCTATGTATCTGCCATCCTGGTCAAGAACGACAATGGCTCCAGTCTTGCCGGGGTCGATTCCTACCCAGAGTTGAGCTTGGTCATTCACGCGAAGAACACAGCTAGAGCTGCGACGGCGACAAGACACAGGCTGATCGTGATGAGGACAGCTGTCCGTGCTGTGCGTCTACTGCTCATCTGACAGCTCCACTTCGGCTTCGACCTGAGCTTCACGTTCGGCTTCCTCGAGTTCGTCGACGACATTGGCGGTGTGGCTGAACAGGGCGATGCAAGCTCCGCCCGTCAGGAGCATCGTTCCCATGATGAACAGAACGCAGATTCCTGCGAGAATGCCGATCAGCCTCCAAATCGAGCTGAGCAGTGAACGGCGAGGGGCGGGTGCGTAGATTTCTCGGTGTGTGTGTGACATATCTATTGGGGGTTCGTTGGGTTCTTCTCAGAGCTGGGTCATCTGCCGTTCATTCTGAACTTCTGAAGTCCCGACAGCTGGTGGCGTAAGCCATGGCTGCACTGCGGCACTGCTTCGAATTTCCTCGATCGCAGCCCGAGTCCGAACACATTGCGAAGACATCCACAATCTCGCGATCGAGCATGTTTCCGAATTCATCATAGTCAGCCTCGATCCGCTCTGTGGTCCGCAGAGGTTTCCCGCATATACACGTTGGCGGGGGGCCTACTGCGAGAATCAGTTCGGTGTTTTCGTTGGGTTCTGGTTTCATGACCAAAGGCTAGAGCGGCCATGAACCGAGTGGCCCAAGGAATCTTTGGAAATATTCCTTGGGCCAAACAAAGCTGTCTAGCACTGAAGCTCGGTACTTAGAGCTTGAGTGGCACGCGCACGACGACGAGTGCTTCTTTTTCGAGCTGGGTCATCTGTCGCTCGACAGCTAGCTCGCCGACGCCATCTGTCGATCTGATGTTCACGGAGTTCAGGTACTCAGCTCCGTACAGCGACACAGCTCCGTTGTCGAATCCAGCGACGCGCATCGACCACTCGTTCGGCAGAGCTAGAACAGCTCCATTCAGGAACTCGTTCGGCCCGATGTGCAGCTCCTTGACAGCTGCCACGCTCACTGCATTTCTTGATGGCAGGTTCGGCGGATGCCCGACATGTCCGTTGTCGAAAACATTGTCCCAGATATACAGCCGTTCGACAACGTAGGGCAGCTCGGTGCCAGTGGAGTTTTCAACCGTGAACCAGTTGCCCTTGCTAGCTGGCTGAGCTGTCACCGTGAGACAGCCGTACTTTGCGTCGATGACCTTGTTGCCCGCGATGAACACAGTGTCGTCGGGAGCTGTCCAGACTGTGATTGCTGAACCGCCGGCGAAGCTAGCTCCATCGGAGCCGTGATCCCAACCATAGCTGTCGCCCTTGTTCAGCAGAACAACGAAAGCTCCTCGCGGACGCACGTTGTTGCTGGGGTCTGGCCGTCGTTGGAACCAAGTTCTGTTTCCGCCGCGCATGTCGTTCTGCACAATCCAGCTCGGACCAGCGTAGCTCGACTTGTCGTAGAGACAGTGTTCTCTGCCCCTGAAGCCAGCGAACTTGTGCCGACGAAGAATCAAGCTGCGGTGATCGCCCAGATGCAGCCCGCTCGTGTGCGGAGGGTATTCACCTTCGGACCACTCAGCTCGGTTGAGCCACCAGCAGCCATCGAAGAGCACATCGCCGATGTCTCCTTGAGCTGACGGATCATGGTCGACAGTGCTCAAGATGAAGTTGCCGTATCCGCCACGGAAGCCAATGTTGAAACACCGCAGCGAATCAATGAAGCCGTACTTGTCGCCGAGCGTGCTTCGCATCTCGGCATCAGCTGTCAAGCCAACGATGCCCAGCTGGATATCCTCGTAGTCTCCAGCTTCGTTCTTGTATCCAAGCGTTCCGCCTTGCGAGCCGTATCCGTAGCCGATCAGCTGATTGCCGATGTTGCCGACGACGCCCATCATGATCTCGCCTTCGAAACCAGCTTCGCGTGACAGCTGATACGCAGCTGCCATGGGCTCTGGCCCGTGATACGTCGGTTGCCCGTGCATCGACTCGGCGAGCCGATCAGAGATGATCCAATCACAGCTGTCGCGCGTCGGCACATCGTAGTACGGGAACGCCGGCATCTTGTCTTTGAACGGCAAGCTGTCGATGTAGTCAGCTAGAGCTTGGTCGTCCGGATCGCTGTGCATCGGAGGATCAGGCTCGACAGCCGTCTCGTCTGGTTCAAGGCGCAGAAGCTCAGCATACGCAGCTCCCGTGTACTCCCGACTCGACACAGCTCGTCGGAACTTGAGTGTCTGCCCGTTCCAAGCTTCTCGCGCGTCGAGGAAGTTCTTCTTTGCTAGACGGACATCTGCCGAGGCCATCTTCATGGTCTCGGCGAATCGCCGAAGCGAGTTCTCTTCAGCTGTCTCGATCGCAAGTGTCAATCGGAGCTTCGCTACCAGCTCGTCTACTCGAGCTTTCCATTCTTCGTGTGTCATGAGGTTCCCTCTCCTTTCGGAGCGTTGCTGTTGTTGGTGTGTTGGGGCTGTGGATCAACTTGCCGCGCAGCTTTCTGGTTGGCGATGACCCGGTCTGTGATTTTGGAGTAGATCAGTTCTCGGTAGCCGCACAGCTCTCGACGGAGCACGTTGCAAGCTTGGTCGATGTCTGCCACCAGCTTCAAGTCTTCGTTGACTTCGTCGTAGCTGATGGTCGTGCGCATGGCTGATGTTCTTCGAAGCAGCCGGTTTGCAGCTTCCTGGATCTCGAACACTTCTGTTCTGAGCGAGTCAGCTTGTGATTCGTCGAGCTTGCACCCGACGTATTTGCTGCGGAGTTTGTTGTCTTCCATGGTTATGGCTGTGTAGCTACCAAGCTACATGGGGTACGGGTCGGGCCTTGCGTGTTGGTCTTCTGTTGCCGTGTTGTCCAGCGAGCGACGGAGCTACCAGCATGAGCCTTCGCGAAGCTCTGGTCATGCCGACGTAGAACGTGTGAACGAGCGCGTCTCTTCCAGCTCTCTTGCCCATCGTTTTGGCTGATGCCATCGACAGGTCGGGAGCCAGATACACCGTGCCAGCTGTTCCGCCTTTGACTGAATGAACAGTGCCGACGATGACTCTTGGATCGAAGCGCAGCTGAGCGACGCCGTGCTTCGCGACGTTGAGCGCATATTGCAGGCTCTTCTTCTTGGCTGCGTTCAGCTGTGACGAGTACCACGACAGAGCTTCGCGTTCGCGTGCGGGGTCAGCCAGCATGGGCAGCAGCTCGTTTTTGACGAACGCTGGATCTGCGAACACCCGAGCTAGATCAGCGCCGTCAAGAACCTGACCGGCTCTCTTCTTGGCTTGTTCGGCGCAGATCTTCTTCATGCCGTGACGGACGAGGCCCTTTGAAGTCACGGAGCTGAGCCATCTGTTCAGCTCACCCCATGTCCAGTTCCGGGTTTCAGGATCAGCATCATCGGGCGACATGTCTTCGCGCAGCGGCCCGAACAAGCTCAAGAAGTGAGACTGAGCTGTGCGCATGGGGTTCCAGCTCCCATCGCTCAGCTTGTACGGGTTCCAGAACGGCACGCCTTCTCGACGCAGCTCTTGAATCAGCGGCTTCAGCATGTACGCAGCTGTCGCGAGAACCATGACTCTGTCGTTCGGAGACATGTCGAACGTGGAGTCGTACCGTTTCAGCTCAGCTTTGATGTCGTCTACGAGTTCAGCCGGTTGCGACAAGCAGAGCGAGCTGCGCTTCTTCACGATCTCGACGCCGACTTCTGCGTCAGCTCTGGGCTTGTACTCAACCGGCATGGCATCGCTGGCCTTCGACAAGAAAGCTTCAGCGTAGTCTTGGACAGCCGGCGGGAGCCGGTAGCTCTGCCGCAGGTAGAACGTCCGTTCAGCTGGAAACGTCTTCGGGTCATGGAAAGCATGGGCGTCAGCTCCTCGGAAGCCGTAGATGCTCTGATTCGGGTCGCCAGCTAGAACCAGCACCGGAACCATCGAGCCCCACTGTCTCACGAGCTTCATTTCTAGGGCGCTGAGATCCTGAGCTTCGTCGACGATCAGGCAGCCGATTGACTGGCTGTCGTGGGTTGGAGGCTCAGAGCCATACTCGACAGCCTTGTCGATGAGATCCGTGAAGTCAAAGAGCTGTCGCTCGATCTTCCAGTCACACCAGGCATTCCAGAAAGGCATAACAGCCTGGGGCCAGTGTTCCAGCTCGACGCATCGGTGGCGCAAAGTCTCGACAAGAGCTAGTGCGTCGTCTCCTGAAGCTGTGCCGCCCGAAGAACTCCACTTCTCGCCTGCGCGGACATGCCGGCCAGAGCTGTCCTGTGTTGCCCCCGGCTGGTCGCCTAGCCTCGGAGCCCCAGAAGACAGCTGGAGCGAACTGCGGGCCTTAGCGGGGCCTTCGTTCCACTCCTGAAGCCTCGTCGCGTCCTGAGCCAGCTCCGGCACGCCCAGACCATCGGTCAGGGCCTTGCGGGCGAAGCTGTGCAACGTGCCGACACGTTCGCGCGGAATGTCCAGCCCTCGGGAGCCGATCTCGGTAGCTGCGGCTCGCGTCAACGAACAGACGGCGACGCCCGAAGTGCCAAACCTTTCGACAGCTCGCGGGATCCATCTCGTCGCCAAAGCTGTCGATTTGCCACAGCCGGGAGGCCCGATCAGATGGAACTCGCCGAGTGGCTGTTCCTTGACAGCTGGAGCAGATGAAGCCTGTTCACCTTTCTCGTACACTTCACGAACCATAATTTAGCTCCTTTTCCTGGCGAGTTCGTATTGACAGCTGGCTGATTTTGTGCAACGCGCAGGCGCACAGGCGTGCGCTCACCCCCCCTCTTGTTTTTTTTGCGCGATGATTTTTGTTTTTGCCCCGCGGGTAGAAAAGCATCACTCTTCCCCCCGGCGTGCAGCTCTCTTGGACTCGTCGCCTTCGATGGCTTTGTTGACGCCATCGGCAGCTGTGTCGAGCGACGCATTTAGGGCAATCGCAGCTGGTTCGTTGATCGAGCGGAGCCATGCAAGCGAGACGAAGACCAGCTCACCGCGCGGCGTCGTTCCGCCGCCGAGCCGTTTCACCGGGAGCGAGACTGAGATGTCTCGCATCATGGAGCTTCTCGTCCGCTGGATCAGCTGACCCAGAGCTGTCCCGATGTTGGCTGTGTCAGCCAGCTGTGCGCTCTGCCATGTCGTCGCCAGGAACCGCGACCTTCTGACGAGCACGCCGGATTTTGTGGGGAGCCACTTCGCTGTTTGCTTGCCGGGTACTCTCAGCAACAGCGGCGTGTCGCCGTCAGCTGCACAGTCGTACCATTCTGTGCTCATCGGTACAGCCAGATCGACTTCGTGCACGTTCCGCCCGATCCACGTCGCCAAGGCAGCTGCGATGAGAGCTGTGCCCGTCAGCATTTGGTTCCGCTCCGCCAGCTGCCACATGGCCTGAGCGACAGGATGGAACTTCTCAGCTTTCATCGGCGGGATCATCTTGCCGGTGCACTGAAACACAGCTTGCTTCAGCCCCGAGTGACCCTGGTTTGACTGCGGGCCGGGGCGCAGAGCTGAGCCCTGTCCGTTCATGAACTCAACCGAGTAGTCGAACTGCCCAGCTAGATCGTCCTCCAAAACGAAGACCCGCGTGATGCCCAGATTAGCTGGCAGATCGAGCATCTTGTTTAGAGCCGCGAGGAGCTTGGTTCTGATCTCGGGGTCAAGCTGGTCGCCGGCGGCTGTGCTGGTCGCGCTGGGTTTTGCCTCGTCGACGGGCATCACAGCCAGCGGTTCGCCAGGTTCTCCCCATGGCTGGGGCTGTGAGCCCCCAGAATCTACGTTCTCTTCGGCTGTGTCTTCTGAGTCAGGCTCATCGTCGGACGCAGCAGACGGCCTTGCAGCTGATCCTGGGCCTTGAAGCACAGCCGGTTCAGCTGGCTCAACTGGACGGGGACTATCGGGATCAATTGCATGGGGACTAATTCCAGCTAGATCCAGAGCTTCTTCAAGGTCACGCTCGAGATCAGCTCCTTTCCGTGCCTGGTCAGCTGAGGCTCTGGCGACCTTGAGCCTGGACAGGTAGTAGTCAGCTCGATGCAGCTTGGTCTGCGAGGCTTTGGGATTCGCAGCTCGGTGCATCCGCAGAACATCGACGATGTCTTGATCGCTCCAGCCGCCGGCAGCTAGCTGTGTCGCCATCGACAGATCGAACGCACTCTGCGAAGTGTCCTTCATGCCGCGAGTCTTTCGATCCCAGCGAAGCGCGAACTCTTCGACAGCTTCACAGGCTATGTCGACCCGCTGTCGAAGCAGCGAAGCTCTGGCGTCGGTGATCGGCTGAGACACATCGAACGTAAACTCGCCGTCTTCTCGCTGGACCAACTTGCCCGAGCTTGCCCGCCGTCGTCCGTCTGTGAACTCGATGTCGTCGGGCATGTGCAGCTCGACATGGTCCAGCTCGTACCGATCGCCCGTGATTTTCCATGTCACCTCGCGCGGCATGCCAGCTTTCTTGATGTTCATCGTGCCAGCTGGCCTGAGCACCCGAGCCAGATCCCATGTCCCGTCCAGCTCCCAGCCTTTCTTTGCGTAGGCATCGCGGATGACCTGCTGCATCTTGCGATTGAGCAGCTCCAGAGCATCGCGCTTCTCGTGTTCATCGAGCGACAGCTCTATCAGCTCGGGGAACAGCCAGTAGAGATGAACGCCGCCGCCCGTCATGACTTCGCATGTCCATGGCAACGGCACAGCTTCACGAGCTACGTCGAGCGCAGCTTCAAGCGTCGGCGGCAGGTTCGTCTTCTGATGGCTCTCGCGATCAAGAACGTCGATGTCTACCCAAAGCCCCGGAACGCCGACACACTCAGCTGCATCGCCGCGAACAAGATGATTCGGCTTGTTCTCCCTGCGGGCTCGAAGGCTCAACGCGCGCCCCGATCTGGTACACACCCCGAAGTAGCTGACGTTGCTCCAGCCTGAGCTGTGGATCTTAGTCGCGGCGTCGTCAGCTGTGGCAGCGACAGCTGTGTGCTTGTTGGTCAGGTTCCAGACTGTGATCTGGTGTCCTTCGGGAATCGGCTCGTCGTTCGGCTCAAAAATAAACCGGAGGAATTCAGGAGTAGGGCTGTCGCTGGAAGCTCGGGAGCTATAATCCATGAGTCGCGTGCAAGGGTTGTGCTTTGGGCGGGATGTTGTCGAATCCGCTGTTGCGGTGGGCTCCGACAGGAAAACGAAGGGCTGGTGGTTTGTGCTCCACCGGAACTACAAACGGCGCAGCTGAGTGGCGACACTCGGCTGCGCCGTCTTCTGTTCTACACGATCAGTCGAGGGGCTCGTACTCGCTGTCTTCCGGAAGATCAGCTCCGAGGTCGACAGCAACAACGGGCTCTTCTTGTTCAGCTGATGCAGCTGGTCCAGACGAACGCGCGTCCGAGTCGCCGATGGCCTCGACCATCACTTGCGCCAGCTGTCCGAGCCGTTCAACCTCCAGCTCTTCAAGCTCCCGCTTGAACTTGAACGTCAGCGCGTAGTAGTCTGGCGAGCCCGTCACCTTTTCCAGCCCGATCGTCGTCACGCATTCCGACAGCTTCGCATCGCCGCCCGCCAGCCTCAGCTGGTACTTCCTAAAATTGCGAAGCGAGCCGGGCGAGACCTGAAGCATCATCGGCAGCGTCGACTGCGGGTCGAAGATAACGATGAGCCTGCTTTGCGAACAAGCCTGCGAGCTGCGACCGCGCAAGCTGGAGTCGAACTTCGAGAACGGACACTCTGCGCATGCACAGCTGGTCTTAGTCAGGCTCCCCCATTCGTCGCCGGCAGCTGAGATAGCTGAGACATCGCGGACGCCGAAGCCGATCTTGCCGTCAGAGCTAGAACAGTGCGGCGGGCCGCCGTCGCCGTCTTCGATGGACGTTGCGTAGAACGTGCGGCGCGGGCCAGAGTCATACGCGATGGCGACATCAAGCTCACGCTCGGCGACATCGCCAGCTAGCCTCTCGATGTTGAAGAAGGCTCCGGATGAGCCCGAAGGGACAGTGAGCTTCTGAAGCTCGAACGGTGTCGGAGCTGTCTCCTTCATGATAGCCAGCGTGCGCGGGGACACGAGAGCTTTGAAGCCTCCATCGGACACGGCGGGGACGTTGGAACTTGCGGAGCTGCTGGAGCTGGTGGGGGCTACTTTCTTGGACATGATTCAGGACTTGGGTTGTTGGTTGTTGGGATACAGGTAGTGGTGCAGCTAGCTGGGTGGCCAGCTAGCTGATTGTCCGCCGGACGCTCAGGGCATACTTGCTCTGCACGTTGACGAGTCGGATGAACTCTTCGCCCAGCTCTTCTCGCAGAGCTTCGACGATCTCATCGGTGGTGCCATGGCGCACCTTCAGCTCTTCGGCCATCTCGCGCACGACACCAGCTAGCGTCGATGCGTTGACGCTTTCTTTGATGATCTCGCTGAAGCCTAGCTTGCGCAGCAACGCATGCATGTCGTGAGCTTCGGCGTCCTTCTGTCGACGAGCGAAGATCTTGTTCGACAGAGCCAGCTTCACGCGAACGCCGTCCGATGTGATGACGTCAAGTGAGCCAGCTCCTTCGTCAGCCATCTCTTCGAGCAGATGCGCTTCGGCATCGTCGAGCTGGGCACGCAGAGTTTTCACTTGAGCTTGCGCGTCTTCGTAGTCTTCTCGGAGCAGAACGAAATCACGAGCCTTGTCGTGAATGTCCTTCGCCTTGACTGGCTCGGGGCTGACATGTGTTGGCGGATCTGTGGGCATGATGAATTCAGGGTCGGTCAGGCTAGCTGGGAACTTGTGAGTCCAGCTGTGGGCATATGTATGCGACGGCTGCGTTTGCGTGGCTGGTCTCTTGTACTGGATCGGCTGAGGCTTTAGCTCTAATAACCGGGAATCTTCCAGAGTTTTCAGTAGAGCCAACGACCCATGAAGGGAGCGAGAGATCTCAGCTCGTCGCTGCGCTGCGTGAGCTGGCTGGAAAGCTCCCGTCCGTAACAACTCAGCGACATGCTGATACCGTCTGCCGGCGCGGATCCATAGGGTCCGTTCAAGCTCCTCTTTGGCGTCGCTCAAGCTCACAGCCTCCCTCGTTTGCCGACACCATCGAGGTGAGCTTGAACCAAGCTCTTGCGAGCCTTGAGAGCTTGCCATGTTGTCTCGTCGACAGTGTCGCGAGCATGCAGGTGATAGTAAACAACGCCGCGCAGCTGTCCGGGGCGATGCACTCGTTTGAGCGACTGAAGGTAATCGCCCATGTTGAAGCCGGTGCTCAGGTAGCAGCAGATTCTAGCTCGCGTGAGGTCGATGCTCTCGGAGCCCGACTTGATGTTCACACCGAACACGCGCGTCTTGCCAGCTTTCCATTCGGCCAGCTGGTTGCAGGATCCTGACAGCTCAGAGTACCCAGCGTTGCAAGCTTCAGCTGCCTCGCGGACAATGCGCATGTCCTGCTTGAACAGCCCGAAGACAACGATCGGCTCATCGGTGTCGGCGATGATGTCAGCTAGAGCATCTCGCTTAGCTGTGCAGATCACTTCTTCCTGGCGAATCGGCTCGCCGCGCAGAGCTGCAAGTGCCCGCTCGTCTCGGTCTTTCTTTGAGCCGCTCGTGCCGATAAAGCCGATGTTCTTGGAAGCTACGTCGATGACAGCTAAACCAGAGCACAGCTGTTGCAGCCGAAGCAGCCGAGTCAGCGCGTTGCCGGCGTCGATGATTCCAGCTCCGACATCAGCAATGAAGTCTGACTTCAGCTGCTTGTATACCTTGCGAGCTTTGGGAGCTAGCTCAACGATGATGCGTTCATGCCTTGATTCCGGTAGGTTCAGCTGAACATCCCTGGCGTCGGGCGCGAACATCAGCCGGTGCATCTGATCGCGAAGCTCCTGCTGAGCTGTGAAGCCGACAACCTGCTTGCGGTTGAATCCGCCCATGATGGCGAACTTGGCTCTGAACCTGAAGAAGCTCAGCCCGAAGACAGCTGGATCTAGGGCTCTGTACTGAGCAAAGATATCGAGCGGATCATGCGGGAGCGGTGTCCCCGAAAGCATCAGCCGTTTGTGCGACACCTTCACCAGCTGTGCAGCTGCCTTGCTTTGCTTGCCCGTTGGCGATTTGAGCCTGTGAGCTTCGTCGTAGACAAGCAGCGACCACTTGTACTTCTTCATCCACTTGAGCCCAGCTTCGCTGCGAAGGAACTCGTAGTTGACAATGATGGCGAAGCGAACGCGGCGAGCTACGAAGCCGTCGATGAGCCCCGACAGAGCTGTGCAGCGTTGCTTGATCGTTCCCTTCAGAGCTGTAGCTGGCACGATGGCCCAGCCTCCTGGGTTGTACTTCTCGAACTCAGCCGGCCACACAGCTTCGACAGCTGACTTGGGGCACACGATGAGCACGCCGCGCGAGCCTGTCTGGTCAGCTATGTCTACGACTATGCGCGATTTGCCAGCTCCCATCGGCAGGTGCAGGTAGACAGCTGGCCGAGCTTTGGCGAACTCGACGCCAGCTGTCTGATGCTTCCACGGTGGGGGTATCTCAGAGCTTTGTCTAGCTGCGACCAAGCTCACTTCTTCACCTTGTGTGTGACGGTGAACGTGAGGTCAGCTAGCTTGCCAGCAAACGTGTCGACGTCGATCTTCAGGAGCTTCGCGATGCGAGCTGCCATCTCGACGGTCGGCGGGTCGAATGTCGCAAGCCCTTGCATGTTATAGAGCGTGCTGAGGCTCACGCCGAGCTTGGTAGCTAGAGCTTCCATGGACCAGCCGCTAGCTTGCCGCAGCACGCGGAATGTCTCGGGGTTCCAAGCTGCACGAGCTACGCGCTTTCGCCCGCGTCGTTGGACAGCTGACAGCTTTGCGTTGAGCTGGACACGTTCGGTGCGTGGCTCGATTCGAGCTTTCTTGGTGCGTCTGGTCATAATCGTTGTCGCTGAGCTTTGAGCTCAGCTGAGTTTTCGAGGCTCAATCGGGGAATAGCCCGCAAGCTCGGGTAGCTAGCTGAGCTGGGTGAATCTGGGTAGAGCTGGGCGAGCTAGCTTCAGCTTGAAGCTGAAGAAAGCTCGAGGCTCAATCGGGGAATAGCCTGCAAGCTCGGGTAGCTAGCTCAGCTGGTGTCTAGTTCTCACTGTCCGACACCCGTGCACCTGCAACCGTGTCGGTCGGTCGTCGGTCGGTGTCCGGGTCGTCGGTTGGTGTCCGGGTCGGTCGGTGTCGTCGGTGTCGTCGGTCGTGTCGGTCGGTGCGCGTGTCCGGGTCGGTGTCGGTCGGTGTCCGGGTCGTCGGTCGGTGCGCGTGTCGGTCGGTCGGTGTCCGGGTCGTCGGGGGATGTCCTACACTCTTTGGAGACGGGGGCGGATGGAATCCATGGAATCATTCTAGTCTATAGGGGCCGCAGTTGCGAGGCCCTGGGCCTCATTTCATTCTGTCTGTCTACCGACTAGACTATGAGGCCGCTATCGGTTAGCGGTGTCGGTGTCGGTGTCGTCGTCGTCGTCCTGGGGAGTCGATGCGAGGCCCTGGGCCGTAGACACGGTGTCTGCACCCGTGTCTGTCTGTCTGTCTACGGGGTCCCGATCCGGTGTCTGTCTGTCTGTCTACGGGGTCCCGATCCGGTGTCGCCCTAGTCGATTCTGTCTGCGGGGCGGTGTGTTTTTTGGGAAAATTCCGGTGAATCTGGGGACCGATTCGGGGGTCCGGGGGACGATCGCGGACAATCTCGCGGACAATTCCCACGGAAATATCGGAGGCCCTAAGTCTCTTAGCCTCAAGGGTTCGGTCGTCGTGGTGTCGCCTGGAATCGTTCCGTGGAAGTGTCCCCATAGAAAGGGTGGCCCCGGATCCCGTCGACACCGTATCTTCTCGGTGTCCCCGAACCACAACCCCAACCCAACGACAGACATGCAACACCCCAACGACAACCTCAACGCACACGACACCGCGCGCCTCGCACTCGCGCGACGGGTGCATGCACTCGCAAGTGAGATCATGCACCATGATGGAAATTTCTACGTGTCAACGGATCATGACATGCACACGACTCTTGAGATCATGAACGAGGGTATCCGGTCGTTCGCGTTCGAACCCGTCGTTGAGACGTTCGCGAATATGGGAGTCGCCGTCGAGATCCTGCACTTCGAAGGGTACTAAGAAAGACAGACAGACAGACTCACTCACTCACTCACTCACTCACTCACTCACTCACTCACGACATGCAACGCAAGACACTCACGACGACGACGACGACCCGGACGACGACGACGACGACGACGACGATCGTTCGCGACACCGACACTAACGCGATCGTCGACACGCGCACCGACACGCGCACCGACACGACACGAGACACGACCGACCGACTGCACCGCGATTCTCCCCCGTCGATGGGAGAGACGTTCCCCCCGATCGGTCGTCGCGAGTCACTACCCGACATGGACGCGATCGACACTCTGACGACGTCGAACCGTCGCGCATCCGCGAACGCATCGAAGTAGTCCGGACCCCGCAGACAGACAGACAGACACTCACGGACACCGTTGACACTTCGTCGACGGGTCAACCCAACCCAACGAAAAGAGAGACTCCAATGGCCGGTTACACCTGTTTCAATTCTGACCCCGCAACCGCCGGGTGCGGTGCGTTCCACCGTTCACTTGACGCATCGCAAGAGTGCACGATGGTGCACGCATCCGTGTTCGGGGAAGTGCGTACACCCCTTCGCGTTGCGAACCGTTCCGCGTTCGCAGATACCCCCATTGTCGCAGGTGTCGAACGTCGACGTACCCTGTGGGGGATTACCGTCGACGCGAACACTCGGACACCGTACGAACCGGAGACGTACTTCGCGGGTGCATCGGTGTCGCGCATCGGTCTATTCCGGAACCCATCGATTGAAACGGTGGAAGAGGCCCGACTGTTACCGACGAAGTCGACCCGGACGAAGTCGACCCGGACGAAGTCGACCCGGACGAAGTCGGTCCCCAGGACGACGACGACGACCCCCGCGAAGTCGACCGTGTCGACCGAACCCGATACGTCGTTCGACCCGATCGACTTCGG
>TARA_R110000782_G_scaffold54637_8_pt1 | contig 54931 bp, 47 predicted proteins | sample TARA_R110000782 | Tara Oceans TARA_R110000782 (sample SAMEA4397859) | marine metagenome | biome: Polar Biome; feature: [SRF] surface water layer (ENVO:00010504); material: water (ENVO:00002006), including particulate matter (ENVO:01000060) such as... | depth 5 m | reverse complement strand
ACCAGCCGCGTCCCTACCCGGAGTACCACGAGGCGACCCCGCCCCTGATCCAACTCCTCCAGGACCTGCTCTCACCGGGCATGCAGACGCACACGCTCTGCAGCATCCACCACCTCTACCCCAACGAGTTGGCCGCGGCGCTCGCATCCGACGAACTCGCGGCCGCGATGGAAAGCGTCCATCGCATCGCCCGAACCCGCCTCGAACTCATCAAGGCCGAGGCCGAGATCGCCGCCTGGTCCAGGCTCACCGATCTCGCAAGCAACTTCCCAACCAACGCACGAGAACGCGAGACCTCCCGCAAGGCCGCCGCCCAGATCATGCGCCTGCTCCAAAGCGAGCGGCGTGCGTCGGCCCCCGCAATCACTGACGATGCACCCCCGCCCGAGTCCGGCCCGATCGCCCCCGCCGACCCGGACGCGGCCCCGCCTCCCGACGCCCGCCCGGGCTCCGCCCCGAACCCGTCCCCAAACCCAGCGCCGGAACCGGCCGCGACGCAGCTCACAACCCAGGCCGCAGCCCGGATCCCAGCCGGCGCACCGCAACCCAGCCCCGTTCCCGCAGATCCGCCGCCCGGCGACGGGACCCCTACGATCCCAACCCACCACCCGGAAACACCCCGAAGGAGGCCGCCATGACCGCCGTCGCCGCCGACACCGCCACCAAATCCCAGATCAAACTCCCCGCCGACTCCAACCAGGCCCTGGGCATCGCCCGCTTCGCCATCGACTTCCTGTCCGATGACGCCGGCAAGCGTGGGCAGCCCTCCGCCGCGGTGCTCGAGCGGGCAAACCTGTTCTACACCGACGCGGTGCTCTGCGGCCTCTCCGCCCTGGCCCTGAAGACGAACGCGCCCACCGTCCTCCGCGACGAAGCCCTCCAGTACCCGGTGACCGAAACCACCCGGCTGATCGGCAAGGCCAAGCGCCCCGGCGCGACCGTCTTCGGCTCCAAGGCCCAGGTCCAGCCCGAGAAGGCCATCGTCGCCAACTGCTCCGCCGTCCGCGAGTGGGATTCCAACGGCACCAACTTCGGCTACAACCCCGAGTTGGGCCACACCGCCGGCGAGTTTGGGCACAACGACTTCTACTCCGTCGCCATCGCCGCCGCCCAGATGACCGGGCGCGACGGGGCCTTCGCACTCCGCGCCATGGTCCTCCACGACGAGATTCGCGGCCGCCTCGCCGAGGTCTTCAGCCTCAAGACCTACAAGGTCGACCACGTCGTCCACGGCGCCATCGCCTCCGCGGCCGTCTTCGGCGCGATGCTCGGTGCCACCGCCGAGCAGATCGAGTCCGCCATCGGCATGACCGTCGCGCACGCCATTCCCTTCCGGGCGATCCGCGCCGGCAAGCAGCTGTCAGACTCCAAGGGCGCCTCCGCCGCCATCTCCACCGAGTTCGCGGTCCTGAGCGTCAAGCGCTCGATGGCCGGCTTCCTGGGCCCGCGCGACATCTTCCGCAACCCCGAGGCGATCTTCCGCATCTTCGAGGGCCCCGGCCAGATGTTCCAGAAGGTCGGCGCGACCACGGCCAATGCGAAGAAGGCCGACGCGTCGCCGTTCGACCTGGTCCTCAGCCGCGCGGGCGACGACTTCGCCGTTATGGGCATGCACTTCAAGCTGGGCCTCTACGAGCACCAGTCGGCCGGCGCGCTCCAGGCCGTGATCGACCTGATCAACAAGGCCCCGAACCTGCTCGCGGACAAGTCCGGCTCCAAGATCGCCGGAATCAAGATCACCGCCTACGAGCCCGCCTTCGGCATCATCGGCGACCCCGCCAAGCGCAACCCGACCACCCGCCAGTCCGCGGACCACTCGATGGTCTACATCGTGGCGACCCTGCTCCGCAAGGCCCTCGAGGCGGGCAAGGCCGGCTGGACCGAGCTGATGCTCGAGCCCCAGGACTACCACGCCGACGCCATCAACAACCCGCTCACCCGCAAGCTCATGGAGAAGATCGCCTTCGCCCACGGCGGGGACGAGTACGACCGCAACTACCCCGACGGCATCCCGACCTCCATGGTCATCACCGACGCCGACGGCAAGACCCACGACTCCGGCATGGTCATGTACCCCGCCGGCCACGCCCGCAACACCACGGCGGACCTCAAGGGCATCCTCGCCCACAAGTTCGCCCTGCTCGGCGCCATCGCGCAGGCCGACCCCAAGTCACTCATCGCCCGATTCGAGAAGCTCGACGCCAAGTCCGCCGACCAGGTCCGCGACCTGCACGACTTCTCCTACACCACCCACGACGGCTACGAGTAAACCGATGCCCGCCACCGAAACGCGTTACGTCGCGGTCTTCTGCGGAGCCCGCACCGGCACCGATCCCGCCTTCACCGACGCCGCCCGCCGGGTCGGGCGCATGCTGGGCGAGCGCGGGCTGGGCCTGGTCTTCGGCGGCGGCCGCGTCGGCCTGATGGGCGTCGTCGCCGACGCCGCCCTCGACGCCGGCGCCCCGGTCATCGGCGTGATCCCGCGCTCCATGGTCGACAAGGAACTCGCCCACACCGGCTGCACCGAACTGCACGTCATCACCACCATGCACGAGCGCAAGGCGATGATGGCCGAGCGGGCGTCCGCCTTCCTCGCCCTGCCCGGCGGCGTCGGCACGCTCGACGAGGTCTTCGAGGCCATCACCTGGAACCAGCTGGCCATCCACGACAAGGCCATCGGCTTCCTGAACACCGGCGGCTTCTATCAGGGCCTGCGCACCTGGCTCGACGAAGCCTCGGGCAAGGGACTCGTCCCGCAATCGACGATGGACCGGCTCGTCTTCGAGGAAGACCCCTCCGCCATGCTCGACCGCATCGCCGCCACCGACGACCTCCGCGTCCAGCGATAACCGATCAGTCCCGCGCGGGCACCGGGAACGCCACCGGAGACCGGTACCCGTCCCGGTCGTACGACCGCACGCCGAAGGTCGAGTTGTCCTTCGTCCGCGGCACCGTCCCCTCGGTCGCGTCGCCCACGTCCTGCGTGTGCTCCCAGACCGGGCTGGTCGTGTCCCGCCAGACGATCTCGTACCCCGCCACGTCCGGCTCCGGCACGGCGTCCCACCGCAGCGTCGTGTCGTTCGTCAGCTCAGCCACGATGATCCGCGCGTTCGACGGCACCGACGGGGCATTGGCCATGTGCACCAACGCCACGGCGTTGAGTCGCGTTACGTCGGCCAGGTAGACCTCGTCCACGTGCTTGGCCAGATCGCCGTACTCCCGCCCGTTCTCCACCCGCACGTCCTGGTGCTGGCGGTCGTACACGTCGTAAATCTCCGTGAACCGCACCGCGGGCCAGCCCAACTCATTGAACGGCGTGTGGTCGCCGCCGCGGAGGAACCGGTCCGGGCGGAAGACCATCTTGGCCTTGACCGGCGCATCGTGCAGCTCGCCGATCGTGTGGATGTACCGGGCCAGCTGGCGGCTGGCCCCGTCGGACTCGGCCCCCAGATTCCGGATCTGCCGCACGGCGCCGGCGATCCGCTGCGGGTCCTCGGACAGCAGTTCGAGCGGCAGGCCCTCGGAGAAGACCCGCACCTCGTTCCGCACCGTCCGCGACCCGGTCGGATCGCCGATCGTGTCGTTGTTCAGCACCGCCCGGATGTCCTTGCCCGCCGCCTTCGCGGCCTGCGCGTGCAGTCGGGCGCCGTACAGGCCCTGCTCCTCGCCGCTGGTGGCCATCAGCACGATGGTCGAGTCCAGCCGCTCGCGGCTGAGCACCCGAGCCAGCTCGATCAACGCCGCCACGCCCGACGCGTCGTCGTTGGCGCCCGGGGCGTCGCTGGTCGCGTCGTTGGCCCCGCTCGCCCGGCTGTCCAGGTGGGCCAGCACGTAGTACAGCCGGTCCCGCGACGCCGGGTCCGCCCCCGGGATCGTGCAGACCACGTTGACGACCTCGACGGCCTCGGTGATGCGCCGTCCGTCGGGTTCGACCGAGTGCGGATCGAACTCGACCCGCACGGCCAGATCGCCGGTGCGTTGCGAACCGGCGGTCACCCGCCCGAACTCGTCGCGGACCCAGCGCCGGGCCGCGCCGATGCCGCGGGTGTCGCTGGCGGTGTCGGACAGCGTGTGGCGGGTGCCAAACCCGGCCAGCGTGTCCACCGACCGGCGCAGGTTGGCGGGATCGATGGCCGCCAGCACGCGGTCGGGGGTGCGAAGGGCGATGCGTTCGACGATGGGGGCTGCGGTGTCCGACATGCCGATGGCCTTTCCGCGTGCGATGGCCGATTCGACCGGCACGCCCTCGTTGATGACCAGATGGGCCGCCCACATCGCGCTGGCCCGGCCGCCCGAGGCGCAGTGGAGCATGATCGGGCCGCTGGTATTGCCCACGGTCCGCCCGAACGCCTCGACGCTGGGCAGGTTGATGCCCCCGTAGCCGGCGGTGGGCTGGTTGAGGTACTCCAGCCCGGCGCGTCGGGCGACGGCCGGCTCGTCAAAGCCGACCTTCTCGGCCATCTCGGCTTCGGTTCGCAGGTTGATGACGGTGGTGCCGCCGTCGGATCCGAAGGCCTGGATCTGCTCGATGGTCGGCTGGCCCATCACGACGCGGGCGCGCCCGTCGCCGGGCTCGAGGGCCAGGGTCAGGCGGCCCTCGACCAGCGGGCCGTCGCCCGGGCGGGCGGCGGCGACCGTGTCGGCGGTGCGGGCCGGCTCGGGGCGGTCGGCCAGTTGCGGTCGGTTGCAGGCGGTCAGCGTGGTCGCGAGCCCCGCGGCCAGGGCGATCCACGGGGCGGTGCGGGGTCCGATGCGTCCGGGGTTGGTCATGGGATCAGTCTATCGCCGCGGGCGCGGGAGGGGGTGAGCGGCCCACGCGTACGATCCGCCATGAGCAACCAGACCCACGCCGGACGCCGTTTGCGGGACCAGATGGACCAGGGCGTGGTGGCCGCGCCGGGGGCGTTCAACGCGCTGGTGGCGATGGCGGTGCGGGACGCGGGGTTCACCGCGGCGTACGTCTCCGGCGGGGCGACCTCGGTGGCGGCGGGGGTGCCGGACGTCGGGCTGCTGACGCTGGACCATTTCACGCGGGTGGTGCGCGAGGTGGCGATGGGATCCGGCCTGCCGGTGATCGCCGACGCGGACACCGGCTTCGGCGAGGAGGAGATGACCCGCCGGACGGTGATCGAGTACAACCACGCGGGTGCGGCCGGGCTGCACCTGGAGGACCAGGTCTTCCCCAAGCGGTGCGGGCATCTGGACGGCAAGGCGCTGATCCCGGTGGAGCAGGCTTCGAGCAAGATCGCCTGGGCGGCCAAGGCATCGGCGGACTGCTCGGGCGGCGAGTTCATCATCTGCGCCCGTACCGACGCCAAGGGCGTGGAAGGCTTCGACGCGGCGGTGAGCCGGGCCAAGGCGTATGTGGAAGCGGGGGCGAGCATGATCTTCCCCGAGGGTTTGGCCACGGCCGACGAGTTCGGTCGCTTCGCGCAGGCCATGGAACCGTTGAAGGACCGGCGGCCGTACCTGCTGGCGAACATGACCGAGTTCGGTAAGACCGAGATGATCCCGCTGGCCCGCTTCGGCGAGTTGGGGTACGACATCGTGATCTACCCGGTCAGCACGCTGCGGGTGGCGATGGGGGCGGTGACGCGGATGCTGGCCGAGTTGCGTGAGACGGGGACGCTGGAGGGGCAGTTGGGCGCGATGCAGACGCGGCAGGAGTTGTATCGGATGGTGGGATATGCGCCGGGGACGGCTTGGGAGTTTCCGGGGTGAGGTGAGGGGATTTTTGAACGCAGAGTTCGCGGAGATCACGCAGAGGGCGCGGAGGGAGGGCTCGAGGGTGGCAATCTGCTGTGATGATCGTTTGGAGTTGGGCAGTACATCGGAAGTCGCTTTTTCTGCGCGGCGTGGGCGGGGTTCTGCTTAAGGCGCGGGTATGACTGCCTTGGGTTGACAGGTGTGTCAGTCCGGAGTGCAGGGGCGGGCGGGGCAATCCGCCGGGCGAGGAGGCGTTGTGGGCGTGAACGAGCACGACATGGCGGCGAAGGCGCAGTTGCTCTGCGAGGCGGTGGAGTTGGAGGACCGCGCGTTCGGTATGCAGGTTGTCGAGCAGTTGCTCGACGAAGGGGCGGATCCCAACGCGGTGGGCGTCTATGGCTGGCGTCCGATGGAATGGGCCGTGGGGGCGCGGAACTGGGAGGCCGTGTCGCGGTTCATGAACGCGGGGGCACGGTTCATCGTGGAGCCGAGTCGGGATCTGTTCTCGTTCTCAGGGTTGGCCGCGGAGGCACCGGAACCTCTGATCGAGCGAGCGCTCAAGGACGGGGCGCGATGGGACGATCTCATCAAAATGCAGAATGGGGAGGAGACGGTCGGTCAGAACCCGATCGTGCTGCTGCTGGAGGCGAATCACTACCCGCGGCTGGAGTGGTTGTGGGGGCTCGGGCTGGATCGGCTGAAGAACACCTTGACCTCGGACCTTCCGTACACGCCGCTGATCCATGCGGTGCTGGCCGGCGATCTGGTCGGGGTGCGGTGGTTGATCGGCAAGGGGGTGGATGTCAACGCGCGGGGTGAGTTTTCGAACGGCTCGACTGCGGTGGAAGATGCGATCAGCGGGGGTAATCTGGAGATGGTCCGTGCGCTTGTTGCGGCCGGGGCGAATCCGAACATACCGACGGGGATGTGGTTGACGGCCGTGGATGGGCTGTTGGATCGGATTCGAAAGGCCAAACGCGGCACGCCGGAGCATGAGAACGCGATGGCGATGTGGGCGATGGTGGAGCCGGCGGCGCGGCGGTTTGCGAAGCCGGTGTATCCGGATGGGCGGACGGTAGAGGTGTGGCCACCGGGGGTGTGACAGTGGAGGGGCGAAGAACCCCACGATTCGAAGACTCATCGTGGGCGTTGAGGGGTGGAGAATGGCTAGAATGGCTTTCAAAGCACGAACAGAGGGAGCCCCGCCATGTCGAACGCCACTTCGGAAGCGCCTGTCGCCAAGGGACTTGATGGAGTGATCGCCGGTGAAACGGCGATCTGCAATGTCGAGCAGTCGGCGTTGATCTACCGCGGCTACGAGATCGCGGATCTGGCCGCGAACGCGACCTTTGAGGAGGTGGCGTTCCTGCTGCTCGAGGGCCACAAGCCTTCGCAGGACGAGCTGGCGCGGTTCAAGCAGGAGTTGCTGGCCGAGCGGGAGATCCCCGACCTGGTCAAGCAGAACCTGAAGCACTCGGCCGAGCTGGTCAACAAGCGGCACGCGGTGCCGATGGACATCCTGCGGACGGCCGTCTCCGTGTGCGCCCACTTCGACCCGGACTGCCAGGACAACTCGGCCGAGGCGAACCTGCGCAAGGCCAAGCGGATCCTCGCCAAGGTGCCGACGATCATCGGGCACATGCAGAACGCGATCGAGGGCAAGGAGTTCGTCGCCCACGATCCGAAGCTCTCCCACGCGGGCAACCTGCTGTGGATGATGACCGGCCAGAAGCCCTCGGCCGAGGCCGAGAAGGTGATGGACGTCTCGCTGATCCTCTACGCCGAGCACGATTACAACGCCTCGACCTTCACGGCCCGCGTCATCGCCGGCACGCTGGCGGACATGCACGGGGCGATCGTCGGCGGCATCGCGGCGCTCAAGGGCCCGCTGCACGGCGGGGCGAACGAGGCGGCGATGGACATGCTCAGCGATATCCGACGGGACATCGGGCCGGAGAACGACCCGAAGAAGATCACCGACTGGATGCACAACGCCTTCGCGGAGAAGCGCAAACTGATGGGCTTCGGGCACCGGGTCTACAAGAACGGCGACCACCGGGCGCCGATCCTGCACAGGCTCGGTCGCAAGGCCGCGGAGAAGCGCGGGGCCGAGTTCGTCAAGCTGTTCGACCTGGGCGAGGCGGTCCAGAAGATCATGGAAGACGAGAAGAAGATCTACCCGAACGTGGACTTCCCGTGCGGGATGACGTACTTCACGATGGGCATCCCGGTGCCGCAGTACACGCCGATCTTCGTGGCGTCGCGGGTTTCGGGCTGGGCGGCGCACGTGATGGAGCAGCACGCGAACAACCGGCTGATCCGGCCGCGGGCGGCCTACACCGGGCCCGAGCTGTCGAAGTGGAACGGGTGATCGCGCCCCGGTCGCGTCTGGCAGGGGGCACACCATGATCCGGATCGTCTGCGACAAGTGCGAGCGGGACATCGAGCTGGACGACTCGGCCGCGGGGACCAAGATCACCTGCCCGCATTGCGGCGACATCAATCGCGTGCCCGAGTCCGAGGCCCCGATCCCGCTGTCCGAGAAGTCGGCCAAGGCCGGCGACAAGGCGGCGGCCGCCGGGTACCCGCCGGACTTTGGTCCGGAGACGCGGGTGGTCAAGGTCCGGCGGTGCTGGTTCCGGTCGCGACCGGGGCGGTTCGGGTTGGCGGTGCTCTTCCTTGCCGGCGGTCTGGCGGGCGTCATCTGGATGCAGGTCCGCCCGGCGGAGCGGTGGTGGTACCTCGCCTTCGCCCCCGCGGCCATTGTGCCCGCGTTGTTCTTGCTGTGGTGGTGGGTGGACCGGTTCTCGGCCGCCCTGGTCATCACGACCAAGCGCACCACCATGCACAACGGGTTCTTCCGCCGGTCCACCAGCGAGGTGGTCCACGACAACATCCGCAACGTGCAGGTCGATCAGACCTTCTGGCAGCGGGTGTGGAAGGTGGGCAAGCTGGGGATCTCCTCGTCCGGGCAGGACGGGGTGGAGGTGCAGGTCAACCACCTGCCCAACCCGAACAAGCTGCGTGAGATCATTGATCTGTACCGGCCGTTGTAGGGTCCGCGGTCGGGCCGTGCCGCCGTTGTGAGCGGGATGCCTGTGCGGGATCGATTGGTGGATGAAGAGCCCGCTTCCTTCGTGCGCGGCTTGTATCGGAGACCTTCGGCGGATGAGGAACGGCCGTGTCGGAATCGCGTGGCCGGTGGCCCACCTGCTGGCGCTCGCGCCGCTTGACGTCTGGCTTCGGATGCTGGCGGGCTCGGGCGGTGTGAAGCCGCGGTATTGGGCGCGGCTCGGGTTCTGTCTGTTCACCAGCTGGATCGGCACGGTGATCACGCTGCCGGAGCGGCTCGTGATGGGCGCGGTGCGCCTGATCAAGTTCGGTGGGCGGGCGCCGCGGTTCGAGCACCCGCCGGGCGTGGTGGTGGTACTGGGCTACTACCGGTCCGGGACAACGCACCTGCACAACCTGCTGGCGTGCGACCGGCGGGTGGTGACGCCGCGGTGGTACCAGTGTCTGGCGGGTCAGGGGTGGTGGGTCAGTTGGTTCGTGGTGCGGTTCATGCTCACGCCGTTTCTGGGGCAGACCCGGCCGCAGGACGGGGTGGGGTTCGGCCCGGCGTGGCCGGCGGAGGACGACTTCGCACTGGCGGGCTGGGGCGGTGCGTCGTCGCTGGCGGGGCGGTTCGTGTTCCCGCGCGGGTGGGAACGCTGGGGGCGCTGGCACGCGTTGGAGGGGCTGAGCGAGCGGGAACTGGCCCGGTGGCGCTCGCTGACGGCCATGTTCTGCTGGAAGGTCACCCGCGGGGTTCGCGGCCGGACCGGGCGGGTGCTGGTGCTCAAGACGCCGAGTCACACGGCCCGGGTCGCGGAACTGGACCGGCTCTTCGGCGGCAACGTGCGGTTCGTCTCGATCGAGCGGGAGCGGGGCGCGGTGGTGGCGTCGAATCTGAAGATGCACGGATCGCTGGCCGCGCACGCGCTGCAGGACGGGCCGGACGGGGCGACGCTGCGGGCTCGGATCGAGTCAGAGTTCGACGCGACGAACGCAAAGCGGGACCGCGAGTTGGCCCGGCTCGATCCGGGGCGCGTCGTCCGGGTGGATTACGGCGATCTCGTCGCCGACCCCGTCGGGGTGATGCGGCGCGTGACCGAGGGGCTGGGCCTGGCGTGGGACCGCGAGGCGGGGCGATCGGTTGTCGCGTACTTGCACCGGGTCGGTCGCTACCGGGACGGTGACCTGCCGGCCGGTCTGCCCGCGGATCCCGAGCCCGACGCGGGGGTGCGTCGGACGTGGCCGGCGGTGGCGACCGGACTGGGCGTCGGGCTGGCCTGTGCGGGCGTGTGGCTGGGCGTCGTGTGGGTGACCAACCGCCAGCTCGGTTGGCAGCAGCGGTTCGACAGCTTCGTGTGGCTGACGGGCGGGCTGATCGGGGCGGCGATGCTGCGGGTGGGGCGGGTGGGCTCTCCGGGCCTGGGCGGGCTGGCCGCGGCGGTGACCGGGGTGGTGTTCCTCGGGCTGTCGTTCCCGATCACGGTGATCAACTGGAACTGGTGGGGTGGGCTGGGCCACCCGGATCAGTGGTGGTACCACAACGGCAAGGGGGCGCTCGCGGGGGTGACGAGCACCTCGTCGCTGGTGCTCGGGGCCCTGGGGATGGTGACGGCGTGGCGGCAGGCGTCGCGGACGGGTCCCCGCGCCCCGGGGGTGTAGGCTCGGGGCCTGCCAGATCGGCAGGCGGCCGAAGGGCGGCGGAACGGATCGGCGGGAGGCACGGGGGCGCGCCCCGGCCCGATCGGGTCTGGGGCGGCCCGGCGGGCTGGCATCGGGCTTGCATTGAGAAGTTTGCGAGCCGCACCGTCCGTTCCGGGTGGTCGGCGGAAGGAGGCTTCACATGGGCAAGATCATCGGAATCGACCTGGGCACCACCAACTCGGTGGTGGCCGTGATGGAGGGGGACACCCCCAAGGTTCTCATCAACTCTTCGGGCAACCGGACCACCCCGTCTGTGGTGGGCTTCACGGAGAAGGGTGAGCGGCTGGTCGGGCAGCAGGCCAAGCACCAGCAGGTGACCAACCCGCGGAACACGGTGTTCTCGATCAAGCGTTTCATGGGCCGGCGCCACGAGGAGGTGGCCAGCGAGGAGAAGCTGGTGCCCTACGAGGTGTTCGGCTCGGCCAAGGACTTCGTGAAGGTGAAGATCCGCGGCGAGGAGTACACGCCGCAGCAGATCTCGGCCATGATCCTGAGCGAGCTGAAGCGTACGGCGGAGGACTACCTCGGCGAGCCGGTGACCGAGGCGGTCATCACGGTGCCGGCGTACTTCAACGACGCGCAGCGGCAGGCGACCAAGGACGCCGGTGAGATCGCGGGCCTGACGGTCAAGCGGATCATCAACGAGCCCACGGCCGCGGCGCTGGCCTACGGGCTTGAGCGGAAGAGCAACGAGAAGATCGCGGTGTTCGACCTGGGCGGCGGCACGTTTGACGTGTCGATCCTCGACGTCGGTGACGGCGTGTTCGAGGTGCTCAGCACCAACGGCGACACCCACCTGGGCGGTGACGACTGGGACCAGGTCCTGATCAACCACCTCGTGGCGCAGTTCAAGCAGAAGGAGGGCGTGGACCTGTCGGGCGATCCGATGGCCATGCAGCGGCTCAAGGAAGCGGCCGAGAAGGCGAAGGTTGAGCTGTCGAACTCCCAGGAGACGACGATCAACCTGCCGTTCATCACCGCGACGAACGAGGGGCCCAAGCACCTCCAGGAGACGCTGAGCCGGTCCAAGTTCGAGTCGCTGTGCGACGCGCTGTTCGAGCGGCTCAAGAAGCCCTGCCTGGAGGCGATCAAGGACGCCGGTTTGGACATCAGCAAGATCGACGAGGTCGTGCTGGTGGGCGGGTCGACGCGCATGCCCAAGGTGCAGTCGATCGCCAAGGACATCTTCGGCAAGGCCCCGAACAAGAGTGTCAACCCCGACGAGGTCGTCGCGGTCGGCGCGGCGATCCAGGGCGGCGTGCTGAGCGGATCGGTCAAGGACGTGCTGCTGCTGGACGTGACGCCGCTGAGCCTGGGCGTTGAGACGATGGGCGGGGTGATGACCAAGCTCATCGAGAAGAACACCACGATCCCGACGAGCAAGAAGGAGACCTTCTCCACCGCGTCGGACAACCAGACGAGCGTGCAGATCCACGTGCTGCAGGGCGAGCGGGAGTTCGCCAAGGACAACCGCACGCTGGGCATGTTCGAGCTGGCCGACATCCCGCCGTCGCCGCGCGGGATGCCGCAGATCGAGGTCGAGTTCACGCTGGACGCGAACGGCATCCTGCAGGTGACGGCGACCGAGAAGAAGACGGGCAAGAAGGCCGACATCCGGATCGAGAACTCGGGCGGGCTCAACTCCGACGAGATCGAGAAGATGAAGGCCGACGCCGAGGCGCACGCCGCGGAGGACAAGAAGCGGCGTGAGGTCGTCGATCTGAAGAACCGGGCCGACGCGATGATCGCGGGCACCCGCAAGAGCCTGGACGAGCACGGCGACAAGGTGTCGTCGGAGGTGCGTTCCAAGATCGAGAACGCGGTGTCGAACCTCGAGGGCAAGCTCAAGGACGAGTCGGCGTCGAAGGAATCGATCGAGGCCGCGGTCAAGGAGCTCGAGAATGCGTCGATGGAGCTGGGCAAGGTGATCTACGAGCAGACGGCGGCCCAGGCGGGCGCGGCCGGAGACTCCGAAGCCAAATCCGGTGGCGGCGACGACGTGATCGACGCCGAGTACGAGGTCAAGGACGACAAGTAATCCCTGACCGCACACGCGACGAACACGCCCGGGGCTTCGGCCCCGGGCGTTTTCTTGCGCAAGTCGGTGCGGCGGTCGTCGTAAGTGGAGTCTGGTCATGCCAACGGTCATCGGAGCGGACGGGTGCCGGGGTGGTTGGGTCTGTTGCACGCTGGCGACCGACGGGGCGGTTTCGTTCCGGTTTGTTGAGCGTCTGGGCCGCATCGATCGCGCGTGCGACCTGTGCTGCGTGGACATGCCGATCGGGCTGGCGACGAACGGGGTTCGGAAAGCGGACGCGCGGGCCAAGCGGCTGCTGTCCCGCTGGAACGCCCGGGTGTTCCTCACGCCCGCGCGGGGGGTCTTCGAACAATCGGTGTACCCGGAGGCGAACGCGCGCTCCAGGGAGTTGACCGGCAAGGGGCTGTCGAAGCAGATGTGGCACATCATGCCCAAGATCCGCGAGGTCGACTCGGCCTTGCGGGCGGATCCGGGCCTGCGTGCGCTGGTGCGGGAGTGTCACCCGGAGGTCTGCTTCTGGGGGCTCACCGGCGCGGTGATCGGGACGAACAAGAAGACGCCGGAGGGCTTTGCGGCGCGCGTCGCGGTGCTGTCACGGTTCGTGGCCGACGCCCGGGATCGCGTCCGCGGCGCGATGGATTCTTTCCCGGGGGGCGTCGCGCAGCCGGACGACCTCGTCGATGCCATGGTGTGCGCGGTCACCGCGGCGGGCCTGTGGGACGGCTCGCTGCGGACGCTGCCGGAGGCCCCGGCGCGGGACGCTCTCGGCCTGCCGATGGAGATGGTGTACCGGGACGGGTCGGCGGCCTCGGTCAGCCCGCGAGTTGCTTGACCTTGGCGATCAGGGCGTCCACCTCGTCGGTGTCGTCGTAGCGGTACAGGCCGATGACATGGCGGTCCGGGCCGAGCAGGATGAGGCGGGTGGGGTGGTTGATGGCCCGCCCGCCCGAATCGGGATCCACCCCGACGTCGCCGATCTCGAACTTGAGCCCGTCCTTGACGATGGACGCGACGAGGCGGGGATCCCCGGTCGCGAAGGCCCAGCGGGTGGGGTCGGCGCCGTACCGGGTCGCGTACTGATCGATGATCTGGGGCGTGTCCAGGTCGCCGTCGATCGAGATGGACATGAGGCGGGCCTTGGTGCCCTTTGTCTCGTTCTGCACGCGGGCCATCGCCTGGCTCATGCCCGGGCACCAGAGCGGGCAGGAGGTGAAGAAGAAATCCAGGACGGTGTAGTGCCCGTCGAGTGCGGCGTGGGTGATGGGGTTGCCGTCGCGATCGGTCAGTTCGAACTCGGGCACCGCGAAGTCGGCGTAGGGGTTCTCGCCGGCGTCGGCCGGCATCGGGGTGATGCTCCCGGCCCCGTCCTCGGGCCCGACCGCGCCCGCCGGCGGCGCGTAGGTCGCCACCAGGAACAGGATGATCCCGACGGTCAGGAGCATGAGCACGAGTGAGATGACGATGATGTGGGGGCGCATGGGCAATCCTACGGGGTGTTCGGTGCGGGCTTTCGGTGGCGGGCCTTGCTTGTCATGGATCGTGGATGGCCGGTTCGGCCGATGACCGAAATCCCGGCAAGGAGCCCTGCGACCGTCGCCGCGATGGTCACGCTCCAGGCGATCCTCGGATCCGATGTCGGGTTCATGCCCAGCGCGTGGCGCATGGCCTCGTGGCCCCAGGTCAGCGGGTTGAAGCGGGCGATCAGGGCGAGCCATCCGGCTGCGGTGGCGATGGGAAAGACCGAGCCGGAGAGCAGCCACATGGGCATCAGGATGGTGTTCATCACTCCGTGGTAGCCCTGGGTCGAATCCACGCGCCAGGCGAGGGTCAGGCCCAGGCCGATCAGCCCGGCGGAGATGCAGGCCAGCGCGCCCACCGCGGCGAGGAAGCCGGGGACCGAGACGGCGTGGCCGATCGCGGGGAGGGTGAGCAGCACGATGGCACCCTGCAGCGTGGCCATGAGCGAGCCGGCCGCGATCTTCGCACCGGCGATCGAGGCGCGGGGCGCGGGCGAGACCAGGGCGGCGCGCAGGAAGCCGTCCTGGCGGTCCTGGATCAGCGAGATCGCACCGAAGATCGACGCGAACAGCACGGTCATGCTGGCTACGCCCGGGACCAGAAAGACGCGCATCGACGCGTCGACGCCCAGGTTGGTCATCCCCGAGAACCCCGCGGCGAAGAAGACCCAGATCATGGCGGGCGTGGCGACGGCCGCGACGATGCGGGTGGGCTGGCGCACCTGCCGGATCATCTCGCGTTTGAACAGGCCCAGGAGCGCGCTCACGGCACCGCCTCCGGCGCCGGTGACTCCGCGTCGGCGGTGTGCCAGAGGTAGACATCCTCGAGCGAAGGCGCCGAGAGCCGCAGCGTGGCGGCGTCCATCGGGCAGGCTTGGATCAGGTCGGTCCTGGCGTGCGCCACGATGGCCCCGCCCGACCACCAGCGGGCGTCCACGCCCGTCGTATCGAGCCAGCGGCGTACCGCGCCACTGTCCGCGCCCGGGCGCAGATCGACGCGGGCGACGCGTCCGCCCAGCGGCCCGCGGAGTTGTTCGGGCGTGCCCTGCGCGACGATGCGCCCTTCACGGAGCAGCACCGCCCGGTCCGCCCGCTCGGCCTCTTCGCCGAGGTGGGTGGCCAGGAGCACCGTGAGATGCTCATCTTTCCGCACGGCGTCGATGGTCCGCCAGAAACGGGCCCGGGCGTCGATGTCCAGCCCGGTGGTGGGCTCGTCGAGGATGAGGACCGTGGGGTTGCCCATCAGGGCGCGGGCGAGGTCGGCCCGCCGGCGCTGCCCGCCGGACAGACGGCCGCAGCGCGTCGTGAGGATGTCGCTCAGCCCGATCGTTTCCGTCAGCCGGTCGGCGCGGGCCCGCGCCTCGTTGGTTGAAATGCCCGCGAGCGCCGCGGCGAGACGGAGGTTCTCGCGCACGGTCAGGAGATCGTCGACGGCGGGCGTCTGGAACACGACACCGAGCGACCGGCGGTCAGCGGGAGAGGCGACGGTGCCGGACGCCGGGCGGTGCAGGCCGGTGAGCACGCGCATCAGGGTGGACTTGCCCGAGCCGTTGGGGCCCAGCAGGGCGACGAGTTCGCGATCGGCGGCGAGGGTGACGTCATCGAGGGCGGGCCGGCGGGCGCCGGGGTAGGTCGCCGAGATGGCGCGGAGGTCGATGGCGGGCATCAGAAGATGGATCGCAGGAGCGCCTCGGTCACCATGACGATCAGCAGCACCGGCAGGTGGATGATCGAACCGATGAACACGGCCCGCGCCGTCTTTTCGGTCGGCTGGAGCACCACCCGCATGCCGAGCGCGACCAGCATCAGCCCGAGCAGCACGCAGGCCGCGATCGTCGCCCAGCCGAGCAGGTCGGGGGCCGCGAACACCACGCCGGCGGAGACGGGGATCAGCAGCACGGACGTGCCGACGATGATCCCGGCGGTCAGACGCCCGGTCGGATCGACCGCGGGGAGCATGCGGAAGCCGCCCTGCTCGTAGTCAGCCCGGCACATCCACGCGATGGCGAGGAAGTGGGGGATCTGCCAGACCATCATCAGGGCGAACAACGCCAGGCCGATGGGGTCGCGGAGCGGCTCGAAGCCCACGCCCGGGGCCACCGCGGCGGTGCCGATCATGACGGGCAACGCTCCGGGGATCGCGCCGACCAGTGTGTTCCAGATGGTGATGGGCTTGAGCGGGGTGTAGAAGATGATGTACGAGCCCGCCGAGACGAGCGCGATAAAGGCGGGCATCGTGCCGCAGAGCGCGAAGAGCCACGCGGTGCCGGAGACGACGAGTGAGAGCCCCAGCCAGAACACCGCGCGCGACGACAGCCGGGCGGAGGGGATGGGGCGCGATCGCGTGCGGCCCATCCGCGCGTCGCGGTCGGACTCGTACCACTGGTTCAGCGCGTTCGCGCCGCCCGCGGCCAACGCGGTGCCGATGACCACGCCGGCGGCCAGGCGGACCCAATCCCACAGGTGCAGCCCGCCGTAGTGCAGCCCGGCGAGCATCAGGCCCACGGAAGCGGTGATGGTCACGAGGCGCGTGATGCCCGGTTTGGTCACTTCCACGCACGCGGACAAGACTCCCGCGGCGGGGCGTTCGGTGGGCATGACGGCCTCGGAAACGGCGGATCTGGTCACGGGACGATTCTAGGGCCTCGGTTGGGTATTCGTGTCGGGCACGACGATTTCCGCCCAGACCGGAAAGTGGTCCGAAGGACGGATTGATGGTTCGCCGGCCGCGGGTCTCCAGATGCCCGTTCGGAGCACGCGGAGGGCCGCGGACGGGAGCACGTAGTCCACCCGCAAGCCGAAGGAGGCGGTGTCGGTCGGGTCGAGGCGATCTTCTGCGGATTCCGCGGCCGGTCGCGGGTCCGGTCCGAGCGTGGGGGACGCGAGCAGGTGGGCGATCGGCTCGCCGACGGAGTTGCCGTCGGTTGGGTCGGCGTTGAGATCGCCGAGGACCACCGCCATGGCACCCGGAGGCAGGCCCCCGGGGTCGCCGTGGTCGTCGACGAGCCACGGGGCGTTGTCGAGGTAGGCCCGGAGCAGGCGGATCTCGTCCTGGTTGCGGAGCTTGTTTCGCTGCTCGGGCCCGTCGAAGGCCGGGGGCGTCGGGTGGGAGATCACGCAGTAAAGGATGCTGCCGTTGGGCAGGCGGACCGGCACCGAAGCGAGGGTCTTCGAGGGGAGTGGGAACGACGCCCAGGCTTCGGGCGGGTACCAGGGCGAACCGTCGGGCGCGCGCGGCTGGACGGCGCCGGGGAGGTCGGCCCACCGGAACAGGCGGTAGGTGCGGATCTGATCGTGCAGGATCTCGAAACGGGGGTCGACGAGCAGCGCCATCCCGTACTGGCCGGGGAAGGTGCCGAAGCCCCAGGCGTCGTTGCCGAAGGCTCGCTGTTCCGGGGTCTGTGTTGGCGGCGAGCCGTCCGCGTTGGCGGGGGCGGGGACGGGCCAGTCCCGGACGGCGGCGCCGGAACGGTCGAGGTCGAACGAGCTCGGCTCGCCGGTGTTGACCGGCGGCATCCAGGCCCGGAACTCGATCGCGGTCAGCCCCGACGCCTGCGGCCGGGCCAAGAAGCGGTCCACGAACCGGACCGCGTTCTGGCCGGCGGGCTCGTCCGGGCTGTCCGGGTGCGGGCGGTCGTAGGCGATCTCGTTGAGAAGCAGGATGTTGGGGCGGAGCCGCTGGATGGTCTCGGCAAGGCGTTCGAGCCGGGGGTGGTCGGGCGTGTCGAGGTCCGAGGTCCGCACGTCCTCGATGTTGAAGGTGCCGACCCGGATGGCGAGGTCCTGGGACCGGGCGGCCACCGCGGCGACCCCGAGGATGACGGGCAGGAGCGGGCGGGTGAGACGGGCGGAAGTGGCGCTTGGGGGCATCGGACGATTGAAAGCATGGCTTTGCGCTTTGACAATGGGGCCAGGACGGCGAAACTGTCGTGGTGGGGATCCGTTCCCCCGGGCCCCGGTAGCTCAGCTGGATAGAGCAGCGGACTTCTAATCCGCAGGTCGTGCGTTCGAATCGCACCCGGGGTGTATTGGGCTGTTATCCTTGGTAGTCATTGTTCCGCGGACGGCTGACGCCGGAAATGGGAGGTTCGTATGCGGATTCTGATCGTCGAGGACAATCCGAAGATGGCCGGGGCTATCCAGCGGGGGCTGCGCGAGCACGGGTACGCGCCGGACGTGAGTCACTCGGGGTTCGAGGGTGAGGATCTGGCGGCGGTGGAGCCGTACGACCTGATCGTGCTTGATGTGATGCTGCCGGACCGCGACGGGGTGGACGTGTGCCGGAATCTGCGCCGGCGGAACATCAAGACCCCGGTGCTGATGCTGACGGCGCTCTCGAGCACGGACGACAAGGTGAGCGGGCTGGACGCGGGGGCGGACGACTACCTGACCAAGCCGTTCGAGTTCGAGGAGCTGCTGGCCCGCGTGCGTGCGTTGCTGCGTCGGGGCGAGGCGGTGGAGGGGCGCGTGCTCGAGATGGAGGGGCTCGAACTGGACCTGTATACCCGGCACGCGAGGCGGGGCGAAGACGAGTACGAGCTCTCCAACAAGGAGTTCGCGCTGCTCGAGTACCTCATGCGCAACCCCAACCGGGTGCTGTCGCGGACGCAGATCGCCGAGAAGGTCTGGGACATGAACTTCGAGCCGGGCAGCAACGTGATCGACGTGTACGTCTCGTCGCTGCGCAAGAAGATCGACCGCGGCTACGAGCGTGAGTTGATCCACACCATCAAGGGCGCGGGCTATCGGTTCGGCGTGCTGGACTGAACGTGGGCGAGGGTCCCCCATCCGTGACTCGGGGAGCGGCCGAGTCCCCGCGTTTCTCGCTGCGGCTGAAACTGACCGTGTGGGTCGTGGCGATCTACACCGTGATCCAGTGGACCACGGGCGGGGTGCTGTGGCTCTACCAGGCGTCGTCGATCGAGCGGGTTTCCAACGCGCGGCTGCTGGAGCGGGCCGAGGACCTGACCGGTCTCGTCGCCGCGATCGTGCCGGGCGTCGATCGCGAGCGTCTGGACGAGATCGCCCGCGAGCAGTCGCGGTTCATGCGGTTCGAGACGCTGTCGGTGGACGTGCTGGGGCGTGACGGCGCTTCGGTCGTCCCGGGCGGCGACGGGCCGGTTCGGGTCGGGGAGGTGCCGGTTGCTCGGCTGCTGTCCAGCGGGCGTGAGTCGTTTTTCCGGCTGCGCCGCCTCCCGTCAGCGGGGACGGATTCGGCGGAGCGTGCCGACGCGGAGCCGCCTCTTCGGGCGGTGGGCTTGACGATGCTGGGTGCGGACCTGGAGCCGTACGTGCTGGTCGTGGCCAGCTCGGACGCGTTCGCGCGCAGCCAGCTGGGGCTGGTCAGGCGGGTGGTGCTGATCTCGGCCCTGGCCGGCCCGCTCGCGGCCGCGGTGAGCGGGTGGTTCATCGCCGGAATCGCGGTGGCGCCGTTCGAGCGGCTGCGGAGGATGGCCAGCGACTTCGGGCCCGATTCGCTGAACCGATCGCTGAGGATCGAGCCGGTCAGCACGGAGGTCGCGGAACTGACCGAGCAGCTCGAGCAGGCTCGTCGTCGGATCCGCGACGCGTTCAAGGCCCAGGACCGGTTCCTGAGCAACATCTCGCACGAGATCAAGACGCCCATCGCGGTGATCGCCGTGGAGGCCGAGACGCTCGATCTCGGATCGTCGCCGGCGGAGGTGGCGGATTTCGTCGAATCCGCGCGGGAGGAGATGATGCGGCTGGGCAAGCTCGTGGAGAGCTTCCTGACGCTGGCCCGGTTGCAGGAGGGCAGCGAGGGTTCACGGGCCCAGCGGTACGCGGCCAACGACCTCGTGATGGATGCGGTCGAGCACAACGCGTCCATGGCGGGTCAGGCGGGCGTCCGGCTGACCGCCGAGCTGCTGTCGGACGAGGGGACCATGGGCACGGCGGTGCGCGGCGACCCGGAGCTGCTGCGCACGATGCTGGACAACCTCATCCGCAATGCCATCCGGTTCACGCAGCCGGGCGGACGCGTGGTGGCGGCGGTCGGGTTGGTGCCCGGGGGGGTGGAGGTCTCCGTGCTGGACGAGGGCCCTGGGATTCCCGAGGGGCAGATCGACACGGTTTTCGATCGGTTCGCGCAGGCCGCGAACCAGGATGGGCGCGCGGGGGGTGGGCGTGGCGGGGGCGTGAACAGGCCCCAGAACGGGCACGGCCTTGGGCTGGCGATTGCCCGGGGGATCGCCGAGATGCACGGCGGGTCCATCGCGGCGGAGAACCGGGCGACCGGGGGGTGCGTTTTCCGTGTCCGGTTGCCGATCGCTCCGGACACCTCGGGAAACCCCGAGGTATGAGGTCGCAATTGGTGGATTTTTTTACACTATGAATCGGGATTCATCTCAATCTTGGGGCGTGTTCATCCAAATGGCGGACCATACTGGGGATGAAGCGATCGGATTCCAGATGGAGTCAGGTGTTGATCGCGATCGGGTTTGTGACGGCGGGGCTCGCCGGGGCACTGGTCAGCGGTTACGCGATGTTCGTGCTCGGCCGGAGCGGCGCCTGGTGGGATGTGGTGTTCGTGTCGGGCGTGCTGCTCGTGGTTGTGGTCCTCGTTCGGGGGCTGGCCTGTGCGGCCGCGGGCTCGTTCGAGCGTGGCTGGAAAGGCCACCACGAGAACGGCCGCGGCTGATCTCGCTGCGGTACTGACAGCACGGTGCGGCATGGCACAACGCCGGCGGCGGCGAATCGCCGCGGCGGGTTTGCCGGGTCGGCCGGGATGGAACGAATGAATACGGCGCACGAAAGACCCCGGACGGGACGCCCGGGGTCGGCTTCATATCGGCTGCTTGGCGCGTTCGATCAGGGCTGGCCCATGCCATCGTCGATCGCGTCGTCGATGTCGTCGGCGGCATCGTCCATGGCGTCGCCGGCGTCGTCGGCGGCGTCATCAATGGATTCGCCGATGTTCTCCGCGGACAGGTCGTTGTCATCGTCGCACGCGGCCAGGGACAGGCCTGCAACGGAGATCGCCAGGACGCCGGCGAGGCGCAACAGTTCGGTTTCAAATCGGGAGTTCTTCATGTCGTGCTCCTATGTCCGCCCGGGTCCCGGGGGGCCGCGAGGCGAAAAAATGGTCGGGAGTGAGGCGGGCCTTGGCCCGTGTGACTGGCGTCACGAATGGGTCCGGTGGGGTTTGACCCACCGGACCGATGGATTGCTGGGGCATTATACCGCTGGTTTGCGGCCACGCACGACCCCTGCGATCAGAGAGAGCAGGAAGAGCACGATGAAAACGAAGAAGAGGATTTTGGCGATGGACGCCGCCCCGGCCGCGATGCCGCCGAATCCGAAGATGGCGGCGATGATGGCCACGATGAAAAAGACAATTGCCCAACTCAGCATGGTGAGTCTCCTTGTGTGTGGGTGGGACGGCCCTTGCCGTCGGTGGGGTGTCTCGCTCGGCCGCTCGGCCGAGCGCCGGTCACTTCGGCCGATCGCCCGTCGGGACGGGCGTGATCGGCGGTGACGGGTCAGTCGGCGGCATCCTGGATGCCTTCGCCTGCCGCTTCGATGTCCTGGCCGACGCCTTCGGTGGTGTTGCAGCCGGTCAGACTGACGCCGACGGTGGCCAACACGGCCGCGGCGAGCAGGGCGCCGAGACGGGTCGTGAGGGAGGACTCTTGGGCAACGGCTTCTCTGGTGTTCATGCGTGGCTCCTTTCTTGGGGGCCTTGGTTGTTGGAGGACGGGTGCCCTCGTCTGGATGTATGTTGTGGTCCGGGCGTGCAGGACCCCTGAAAGTAGGGTGAATCCGGATTCATTTTGAACCCTCGTCTGGTCTCGGGTGGTGGGGAGATCGCCGGGACGCGCCTGGTCGCCCCTCCTAAGCGTCTCGCAGGCAGACGGATGCGCAAGGGTGAACCTGATGCCCGGTTGCGGGTATATTGGCGTGTTGCCGGGCGACGCCTTCTGTCGCCCGGTCGTCGCTGTTCAGTCGCGGAGAGAGATGACATGATGCAACGTGTGAATGGTCTGCTGTGCCGGGTGTGCGGGTTCCTCGTTCTGGGGAGCATTGCCGCTCCGGCCGCGGGCGCCGAGGTCGATCTGCCGCGGTACCCGTCGATCAGCCCGGACGGGAAGGAGATCGTGTTCTCTTGGCGGGGGGATCTGTGGCGGGTGGGTGTTGAGGGCGGCGAGGCGGTGCGGCTGACGGCGCACCCGGCGATCGAGCGGGCGACCGCGTGGAGCCCGGACGGGGCCTGGATCGCGTTTGAGTCGAACCGGTCCGGCGGGGGGCAGGACATCTTCGTGATGCGGGCCGACGGGAGCGGGGTGCGGCGGGTGACGTTCGAGGACTCGACGCTGTATCTGGACGGGTTCTCGAGCGATGGGTCACGGATCCTGGTGTCGGGCTCGGTCGAGGGCGACGTGTACCGTTCGCGCCGGGTGTATTCGGTGCCGTTCGAGGGGGGGCCGATCAGCCGTCTGCACGGCGCGTTCGGCCAGTCGAGCGACGCGAACCCGGAGGGGTCTCGGTACGCGTTCGAGCGGGGCGGGTCGAGCTGGGATCGCAGGCACTACCGGGGCCCCGACCAGCGGGACATCTGGGTGTTCGACGAACGCGACGGCTCGTTTTCGCGGGTGACGAGCTGGACCGGCAACGACGGGCAGGCGAGGTGGCGTGACGACGACACGCTGATATACATGTCAGACCGCTCGGGCGACTTCGTCCGGCTTTGGACGCTGGACATCGGCGCGGGCGAGGACGCCGCGGTGCAGTTGACGGACAACGCGGACCGCGACATCACCGGCTTCGACGTGTCCCACGACGGCCGGGCGGTGGTGTTCACGAAGTGGGACGGGATGTACACGGCCCGCTTCAAGGGCCGGCGGCTGGACGAACCGCGGAGGCTGGTGGTCACCGCGCCCGACGACGCGTTTCCCAAGCGGGAGCTCAAGTCCGTGGACTCCGACGTGGACGAGGCGTCGCTGAGCCCGGACGGGAAGGTCATGGCGTTCGTGGCGTTCGGCGACGTGTTCGTGCGTGCGGTCGAGGAGGGCAGCCCGACCCGTCGGGTGACCGAGGGCATGGCCCGTGAGCGGGACATCGCGTGGTCGCCGGATATGTCGCGGCTGTACTTTGTCTCCGACCGCGGCGGGAGCGAATCGATCTATGCGGCGACGGTGACGCTGACGCGCGACGAGGTCAAGGAGCGGTTCGAGAAGGCGACCAATCCGGAATCGGAGCCTAAGTCCGAACCCCCGGCGACGGACGCCGACGGGGCCGAGGCCCAGGGTGAAGCGGGGGCCGAGGCCGGGGACGACGCCGGCGCCGGCGGGGAGCCGGACCCCGCGGCGGCGGAATCGGAGGCCGAGGGTAAGAAGCCGGCGGAGAAGAAGGAAGAGAAGCCCAAGATCGCCGACCGGTGGGCGGACGCGCTGCGGTTCGGGATCGAGCCGATCCTGGTCGAGCCGACGGCCGACATGCGCCCGGTCCCCTCCCCGGACGGCAAGACGCTGGCGTTCCGTCGCACCCGGGGTGATCTGGTGTTGCTGGATCTGATGACCGGCGAGCAGAAGACGGTGCTGCAGGCGTGGGACTTCGGGATGGATTTCCGATGGTCGCCCACGGGCGAGCACATCGCGTACAGCGTGGACGACGAGAACTTCAACTCGGACGTGTACGTCATGCCGGTGGACGGCTCGTACGCGCCGGTCAACATCTCCCGCCACCCGGACAACGACTACGGGCCGCGGTGGTCGGCGGACGGGAAGATCCTCGCGTTCCTGTCGCAGCGGGAATCGGACGAGTACGACGCGTGGGTGGTCATGCTGGACCGCAAGCTCGAGGCGATGACCAAGAGCGAGATGGACGCCTACTTCGAGGAGCGGGGCAAGGCGGTCAAGAAGCTCGGCGTGATCGATCCGATCGCGTGGGACCCCGGGTCGGATGCTGAGGACGGGCGCGAGGATGCCGCGGAGGACAAGAAAGACGCGAAGTCAGAGCCCGCGCCGGCACCGGCGTTTGCCGAGGCCGATCTCGCCGACGCCTACCGGCGGCTGCGTCGTGTGACCAGCTACCCGGGCAACGAGGGCAACCTGGAGATCGTGCCGACGGGCGAGCGGATCCTGTTCACCGCGTCGGGCGGTGCGGGCGGGTCGTCCGGCGTCTACTCCGTCAAGCTGGACCGCTCGGACGAGAAACGCATCGCGTCGAGTTCGTCCGTGCAGCAGGTCAGTGCGGACGGGTCGCGTGTGGTGCTGGTCCGTTCCGGGCGGGCGAGCACGGTGGCGCCGACCGGCGGGTCGAGCACCGACGTCAACATCAGCGCGACGACCGAGCTGGACCACGAGGCCCACAGCCTCCAGAAGTTCGACGAGATGGCCAGGACGCTCGGACGCACGTTCTATCACCCCGAGATGAAGGGGTTGGACTGGGCGGCGCTGACCGCGGACTACCGCGAGCTGGCGCGGAGGGCGTACACGGGCGACGAGTTCAAGGAGATCGGCACGCGACTGATGGGCGAGTTGAACGCCTCGCACCTGGGCGTGTACCCGAGTTCTGACTATTCGAACCCCGATTTCCGGTCCGCCGGACGGCTGGGGATCGACGCGACGCCGGTGGAAGGGGGTTTCCGCGTGGACCACGTGCTGCCCCGGGGCTCGACCAACGCGGGCGACATGCGCCTGGAGGTGGGCGACGTGATCACCGCGATCGAGTTGGAGCCGATCGGGCCGCGGGACACCCTCGACTTGTTGCTCTCCGGCCGGGTGGGCGACGAGATCATCGTCACCGTCCGTCGGGGCGAGGGCGCGGCGGCGGTGTCGCTCGACCTGCTCATGACGCCGATCTCTTCGGGCGAGGAACGGGGACTGCGCTATGACGACTGGCAGCTGACCAACGCGGCGAAGGTGGCCGAGATGTCCGGCGGGCGTCTGGGGTACCTGCATATCCGCTCGATGGGCACGCCGGATCTGGTCGAGTACGAGCGGGACCTGTACGCCGCGGCCAACGGCAAGGATGGGCTGCTGATCGACGTGCGCAGCAACGGCGGCGGCTGGACCACGGACCGGATCCTCGCCTCGCTGATGTACCCGCAGCACGCGTACACCATCCCGCGCGGGGCGCACCCCACGGACGGGCAGGGATACCCGCGTGACCGGCTCTACATCCAACGCTTCAACGGCCCGGTCAACATGCTGTGCAACGAGAAGAGTTTCTCGAACGCGGAGATCATCTCGCACGCGTTCAAGACGCTCGAGCGGGGCACCCTGGTGGGCCAGCAGACGTACGGCGGCGTGATCTCGACCGGCGCGTTCTCGCTCATGGACGGGACCCGCGTGCGCCAGCCGTTCCGCGGGTGGTACCTGCTCGACGGGACGGACATGGAGAACAACGGCGCGGTCCCGGACATCGTCGTGGACCAGACCCCCGCGGACGAGGCGGCCGGGCGTGACCGGCAGCTCGAGGCGGCGGCGGCCGACCTGCTCAGCCGGCTCGAGTAGCGACCGGTCCGGCATCGGGCGCGGGCCGGACGGCGAAGTTGGGGGTGTCCCCGGCGTTGGCGGCCGCATCGCCGCTGTCCGGTGCAGATCAGGAGCGTCCCATCCGTCCGCGTGTGCTCGAGCCCGAACTGATGGACGACCCCGCGCTGGACCCGGCCGAGCACGCTTTGGCCCTGCGGGGGCTGGCGCGGATCAACCGGATCTCCTTCGCTTCCCGGGTGCACATGGGGCCGCTGCGATCGGTGGCCGCCGGGCTTGATCGCCCGGTGCGCGTGCTGGACGTGGCGAGCGGGAGCGGGGACATCGCGGTTTCGGTGGCGTCGAGGGCGGCGGCCGAGGGCATCGGCGTCGAGCTGATCTTCGCGGACCGGAGCCCCCTGGCGGTCGGGGCGGCCTGCGGGCGGGCTCGGGACCGGGGGGTCGTGGCCCGCGGCGTGGTTGTGGACGCGCTGGCGGGCGAACTGCCCGCGTCGGATCTGGCGATCTGCTCGCTGTTCCTGCACCACCTCACCGAAGAAGGGGCGGTATGCCTGCTGGCGAATATCCGGGCGTCTGGCGCGGTGTGTGTCTCGGTGAGCGATCTGCGTCGGTGTGCGGTCGGGACGGCTCTGGCGCGGCTGGTTCCGCGATTGGTCACGCGTTCCCGGGTGGTTCACACGGACGCCGTGCTGTCGGCCCGCGCGGCGTGGAACCGGCGGGAGTTGGCCGGACTGGCGGAGCGGGCGGGGATGTCCGGTTCGCGGGTCCGTCCGAGTTTCCCGTGCCGCATGACGCTTGTCTGGAGGAGGGGCGATTGAGCGGAGCGCCGGGCGATCTTGGGGACGGGGTCTGGGACACGGTGGTCGTGGGGGCCGGGCCAGCGGGTTCGCTGTGCGCGCGTCAGCTCGCCCTGGGCGGGCGGCGGGTGCTGCTGGTCGAGCGGTCGGTGTTCCCGAGGGCGAAGGTGTGCGGGGCGTGCCTGGGCGCGGGCGGCGTCGGGGTGCTCGAGCGTGCGGGGATGGGCGGGCTGCTCGACGAACTCGGGGCGGCTGCGGTGCGGCGGACGCGGCTGGTGTGGCGGGGCCGCTCGCTCCGGGTGCCGATGCGCGGCATGGTGACGGTCTCGCGGCGGGCGATGGACGCGGCGCTGGCGCACGCGGCGGAACGGGCCGGGGCCGTGTTCGTGCAGGGGGTGCGGGCGTCGTGGGACGGGGCGGCGGGGATCGGTTCCGGGCCCGTGGCGGTGCGGTTGGAATCCGACGAACGGGCGGTCGAGGCTCGCACGCGCTCGCTGGTGATCGCCGGCGGGCTGCGCACGGCCGACGCGGACGGCGTTGGGGGCGCGTCGGTGGACGAAAGGTCATGGATCGGTCTCGGAGCGTCCGGTCCGGCGGGGGACGCGGGCGTGTTCGGCGCCGACGAGTTGACCATGGTCGCGGCGCCGCACGGCTATGTCGGACGGATCGTCACCGAGGACGGGGTGGCGAACTGGGCAGCGGCGGTCGATCCGCGTTCGTTGCGGCGGTTCGGGGGGCCGGCGGGGGCGGTCCGGGCGATCATGGAAAACGCGGGTCTGGCGGGGGGTCTGGTGGGGGGCCTGGACGCGGGGCCCCCGGGCTCCGGCTGGACGGGCACTCCGGCGTTGACGCGGCGCACGCCGGCCCAGCGCGGGTGTGTGTACCGGGTCGGGGACGCGGCGGGATACGTCGAACCGATCACGGGCGAGGGGATGACGTGGGCGCTGCTGGGGGCGGCCGCGCTCGCCCCAGTGGTGGAGGCGGCCATCGGATCGGGCCGGCACGAGTCGGTGTGGGCGGCACGGCACGCATCGCTGCTGCGCGTCCGCCGGGCCCGCTGCCGGCTGGTGGCGCGGTCCCTTCGGTCTCCGCTGATCATGCGGGCGGCGTTCCTCGGGCTCGGCTCGGGCGGGGCGGTGGGTGAGATGCTGGTGAACCGGCTGATCGGCGCACCGGGCGTCGCGGGGAGGGCGTGATGGCGGTCCTGCGCGGGATCGGGACGGCGACGCCCCGCTTCGATCTGGGACAGGACCGCGCCGCGGAGATCGCGGCCGGCCTGATGGAGCTTACCGACCGACGCGGGCGGTCGCTGGCGGCGCTGTACGCCCAGACCGGCGTCGTCACTCGGCAGACGGTGATCGCCGAGGAGGGGGAGTCGACGTTCTTCGTGCCCGGTCGTGCCGATCCGACGACCGCGGCTCGGATGGAGCGGTACCGGGCCGTGGCGCCGGGCCTTGCGTCCGGGGCGTGTGACGACTGTCTGCGTCGGGCCGGGGTACAGGCGGTCGCGGTGACGCACCTGGTGACGGTTTCGTGCACCGGATTCCACGCCCCGGGCGTGGACTTCGAGCTGATCCGACGTATGGGTCTGTCATCCCGGGTGCAGCGGACCATGGTGGGGTACATGGGCTGTCACGCGGCGGTCAACGGGCTGCGGGTCGCCGCGGCGATCGCATCGTCGGATCCGTCCGCGGTGGTGCTGCTGTGCTGCGTCGAGTTGTGCTCGATCCATTTCCAGTACGAGCCGGTCGAGGGCGCGGTCACGGCGAACGCGTTGTTCGGCGACGGCGCCGCGGCGTGCCTGGTCACGCAGACGGGCGACGGACCGACGCTGCGGGCGTTCGGGGCGAACCTCTTTGAGAACTCACGGGACGAGATGGGCTGGCGGATCGGTGATCACGGCTTCGTGATGTCGCTGTCGGCCCGGGTCCCGACCCTGCTGCGGGAGGGGGTCGGCGGCTGGGTGGACGCGTGGCTGGCTGAGCAAGGTCTGGAACGGGGATCGGTCGGATCGTGGGCGGTGCACCCGGGCGGGCCCCGGATCGTCGAGAGTGTGCGATTGGCGCTCGGGCTCGAGCGCGGCGCGGTGTCGGACGCGCTCGATGTCCTGCGGACGCACGGGAACATGTCCTCGCCCACGATCTTGTTCATCATCCGGCGGATGCTCGATCGGGGCGCGGCGTTGCCGATGGTGGCCTTGGCCTTCGGGCCCGGTCTGGCGGGCGAGGCCCTGCTGATCGAATCGTGATGGATCCCTTGCGTCAACAATCCCGGGTGGCCGGCGAACTCATCGTTCCGACGGAGCGTGGCCTCTGGTGTGAAGCCGGGGGGTTCCACATCGACCCGTGGCGTCCGGTGGATGTCGCGGTGGTCACCCACGCCCACGCGGATCACGCCACGCCGGGCTGCGGGAGCTACATCGCGTCGGCGAACACGCTGGCGTTGATGCGGTCGCGGATGTCCGGGACGATCGGGGGCACCACGCCCGCGTTCGGCGAGCGGGTGCGGCTGGGCACCGTCACGGTGTCGCTGCACCCGGCCGGGCATGTGCTCGGGTCGGCGCAGGTCCGCGTCGAGCCGGACGAAGGCCCCGTCTGGGTGGTCACGGGCGACTACAAGACGGAGGCGGACCCGACCTGCGAGCCCTTCGAGCCGGTGGCATGCGACACGCTGCTCACGGAGTGCACCTTCGGGCTGCCGATCTACCGCTGGCCGGATTCGGCGGAGGTCTTCGGCGACATCAACGCGTGGTGGCGGGCGAACGCGGCGGCGGGGCGCACGACGCTGCTGCTCACCTACGCGCTCGGGAAGGCCCAGCGGGTCTTGGCGGGTCTTGATGCTTCGATCGGTCCCATCGGGATCCACGGCGCGCTCAAAGGGCCGACGGAGGTGTACCGGGCGGCGGGGATCGCATTGCCGGACTCGGTGCACGCCGGGCCGGATTCGGCGGCGGACCTGAAGGGGGTGGGGCTGATCATCGCCCCGCCTTCGGCCGCGTCGACGCCGTGGGTCCGGCGGTTCAAGGGGCCGGGCGGCATGCGGACGGCGTTCGTCTCGGGCTGGATGCGGGTGCGGGGTCGACGGCGGTGGGGGTCGGTGGACCGCGGCTTCGTGCTGTCGGACCACGCGGACTGGGACGGGCTGATCGATACCGTGCGTCGGACGGGCGCCAGCCGAGTCGGTGTCACCCACGGATCCAGCGAGCCGCTCGCGCGATACCTGCAGGAGCGGATGGGCCTGGACACGTTCGTTGTTCCCACGCGCTACCGCGGCGAGGGCGGCGAGACGGACGGCGGTGACGGCGCCGCACAGGACGGGGAGGACGCCTGATGCGGCGGTTCACCCGGCTGTTCTTCGATCTCGACGCGACCACCTCAACAAGCGAGAAACTCGCCTGCCTCGAGTCGTACTTCCGCGATGCGCCGCCAGAGGACGCGTGCTGGGGCCTCGCGATGCTCACCGGCAACCGGCCGAAGGGGGCCGCCTCGACCGGCGTGCTCCGGGCGGCGTGTCTCGAGCGGACCGGCCACCCGGAGTGGCTGCTGGCCGAATGCCACGCGGCGGTCGGTGACCTTTCGGAAACGATCGCCCTGCTGCTGCCCGAACCGAATAAAGACACCGACGAGCCGCTGCACGTGACGATGGCCGAGCGGGTAGTTCCGCTGCGCGGGTCGGAGGACGGCGAAAAGGCCCGGATCATCGGCGGGGCGTGGGACGTGTTCGGCAGCCGCGAGCGGCTGGTGTACCACAAGATGATCCGGGGCGGGTTCCGCGTCGGTGTGCAGAAACGGCTGGTCACGCGGGCGCTGGCCTCGGTGGCGGGGATCGACCCGGAGGTGATGGCCCACCGGCTGGTCGGGCGGTTCGAGCCCACTCCGGGGGCGTTCCGGGCGTTGATGGGCGCGGAAACGCCCGAGGACCAGACCCAGCGGCCGTACCCGTTCTTCCTGGCGCACCCGCTGGAGGGCGAGGCCCAGGCGTTGGGCGACGCGGCCGACTGGGTGGCGGAGTGGAAGTGGGACGGCATCCGCGCGCAGTTGATCCGGCGCGGCGGTGAAACGGCCCTGTGGTCGCGTGGCGAGGAGCCCATCGCGGCCCAGTTTCCGGAGATCGTGTCGGCGGCCGCTGGGCTGCCGGACGGGACCGTGATGGACGGGGAGGTCCTGCTCTGGCGGGGCGGCGGGCCGTTGCCGTTCTCTGAACTGCAGACACGCCTGAACCGGAAGGTGGCGCCGACGCACCAGCCGGGTCTTTTCGACGACACACGCGCGGTGCTGGTCGCGTACGACCTGCTTGAGTGGGAGGGGGTTGACCTGCGAGGTCGGGCCCTCGAAACGCGGCGTGCGAAGCTGAGCGAGGTGGTTACCCAGGTCGGCTCGGACACGATTTTGGTATCGGAGCCGGTGAGGGGCGCGTCCTGGGCGGCCTGGGCCGCGGCCCGCGAGCAGGCGCGAGCGCGCGGGGCCGAGGGCCTGATGCTCAAGCATCGCGGGTCTGAATACGGCGTCGGTCGCACCCGGTCGGCCGCGGCCCCGGGCTGGCTGAAGTGGAAGGTGGACCCGTACACCGTCGACGCGGTGCTGGTCGGGGCCCAGCCGGGTTCGGGACGCCGGGCGAGCCTGTACACGGACTACACCTTCGCGGTGTGGGATCGCGAACCGGAAGACGGGGATGCGGAACTGATCACCTTCGCGAAGGCCTATTCCGGGCTGGATCAGGACGAGATCGAGCGGCTGGACCGGTGGATCCGGTCGAACACGGCCGCGCGGCGGGGGCCTTTCCGCCAGGTCCGCCCGCAACAGGTGTTCGAGATCGCCTTCGAGGGGCTGCGGGCCTCGGACCGGCACCGTTCGGGCATCGCCGTACGCTTCCCCAGGATCCTGCGTTGGCGGACCGACAAGCCCGCGTCCGAGGCGGACACGGTGCGGACGCTGCGGGGCCTGCTCGGAGCGCATCGCGGATGAAGGCCACGCCCGTGGAAACCTGGTTCAAGAGCCGCGGCTGGACCGTCTTCGACTTCCAGCGCGACGCGTGGTCGGCCTACCTCGACGGGCGGGACGGTCTCATCCACTCCCCGACGGGCACGGGCAAAACGCTCGCGGCGTGGCTGGGGCCGGTGATCGAGCGATTGGAAGAGGAGGCGCCCGCGCGGAGACCGGTCGGCGCGCGGGACCCGGAAGCCGAACCGATCCGCGTGGTGTGGATCACGCCGCTGCGGGCGCTCGCGAGCGACACGGCCAAGGCCCTGCAGGCGTCGGCCGATGCGCTGGGGCTGAACTGGAGCGTGCAGACGAGAACGGGCGACACGAGTTCGTCGATCAAGGCCCGCCAGCGCAAGCGGCTGCCCACCGCACTGATCACCACGCCCGAGAGTCTGACCATCCTGCTGACCTATCCGGAGACCGCGCGGCAGCTCCGCGGACTCCGTTGTGTGGTGTGCGACGAGTGGCACGAACTGATGGCGACCAAGCGCGGCGTGCAGACCGAGCTGGCGCTGGCCAGCCTGCGGGCGCTCGCCCCCGCCCTGCGGGTCTGGGGGGTCTCCGCGACGCTGGGGAACCTGAACACGGCGGCTCGGTGCCTGGTGGGGCCGGACCGGCCCGAGCCGGCGATGATCCGCGGGCGAGCGTCCAAGCCGATCGAGATCGAGTGCCTGCTGCCGGACTCGATCGAGCGGTACCCGTGGGCCGGTCACATCGGGACGACTCTGGTCAGGCAGGTCGTCGAACGGATCGGCCGGGCCTCTTCGACGCTGGTGTTCACCAACACGCGTTCGCAGGCCGAGATCTGGTTCCGGGCGATCATCCGGGCCAGCCCGGACCTGCTCGGCGGGGTGGCGTTGCACCACGGATCGCTGGAGCGCGATCTGCGCGACAAGGTGGAGCGGATGCTCAAGGGGGAAGAGGGCGGGCTGCGGTGCGTGGTCAGCACCTCCAGCCTGGATCTGGGCGTCGACTTTGCGCCGGTGGATCAGGTGATCCAGATCGGGAGCCCCAAGGGCGTGGCGCGGATCGTGCAGCGGGCGGGTCGGTCGGGCCACCAGCCGGGGGCGACCTCCCGGATCGTCGGCGTGCCGACGCACGCGTTCGAGATGATCGAGTTCGCCGGCGTGCGCGACGCGGTGGAGCGGGGCGAGCTGGAGTCCCGCGAACCGATCGAGAAGCCGCTGGACGTGCTGATCCAGCACCTGGTGACGGCCGCGATGGCGGAGGGTTTCGACGAGGACGCGCTCAGGGCGACCGTCCGGTCGACCTGGGCGTTCCGTGACCTCACGGACCAGGAATGGTCGTGGGCGATGGCCTTCGTGCGTTCGGGCGGCGAGGCGCTGACGGTGTACCCGGAGTTTGCGCGTCTGGTGGACATCGGCGGATTGATGAAAGTCGCCTCGCGGTCCATCGCCACCCGGCACCGGATGAACATCGGAACGATCGTCGCCGATGACGCGGTGAAGGTGGCGTACCCGAACGGCAGGACGCTCGGCTCGATCGAGGAGTCGTTCGTGGCCCGGTTGCAGATCGGGGACCGCTTCGTGTTCGCCGGGCGGGTGCTCGAACTCAAGCGGCTTCGGGAGATGACGGCGACGGTCGAGCGCGCCAGGTCCGTTCGCGGGGCGGTGCCGCGTTGGAACGGCGGCAAGATGCCGCTCTCGACCCAGCTCGCGGCGGCGGTGCAGGAGCGTCTCCGCCGGGCCGAGGCCGGGGAGTTCGAAGGGCCGGAGATGGGGTGCGTCCGGCCGCTGCTGGAACTGCAACGGAGCCTCTCGCGGATACCCACGCCCGACGAACTGCTCCTCGAGCACGCCAAGGTTCGGGGGCGGTACCACGTGTTCGTGTTCCCGTTCGCTGGCCGGCTGGCGCACGAGGGTCTGGGGGCCGTCCTGAGCCTGCGGCTGAGCCGGCTCGCCCCCCGCACCGTGACGGCGGTCGTCAACGACTACGGCATCGAGCTGACCTGCGACGAGCCAATCGAGACGGACGCGCGGACCTGGCTGTCGCTGCTGGCGCGGGCGGATCTGCTCGACGATCTGCTGATCGCGGTCAACTCGGCCGAGTTCGCAAGGCGGCAGTTCCGCGAGATCGCCCGGGTCGCGGGCCTGACCCATCAGGGCTTCCCGGGCCGGAACGTCCGCACCCGCCACATGCAGGCGTCCAGCGACATGTTTTACGAGGTGTTCCGCGAGTTCGACCCCGGCAATCTGCTCTTGTTCCAGGCGCAGCGGGAGGTGCTCGATCAGCAGCTCGAGCTCGAGCGGCTGGACCGGGCCCTGGAACGGGCGGCGACCTTGGACATCCGCGTGGTGGAAACGCCCGTGCTCTCGCCGCTCGCGTTCCCGCTGTTCGCCGAGAGCCTCCGCGCGACCACCGTGACCAGCGAGAGTTGGGAGGACCGCGTGCGGAAACTGGCGGCCCAGATGGAAGCTCGCTCCCGGCGCAGCTACAAGGCACGGGCATGATCGAAGGCGCGTGCGAGATCGACTGGAACGGTGTCGGGCTGGTGTTGCTGCCGGACCGGGCGGTCTGGCTGCCGGCCGAGCGGGCCGTGCTGGTCGCCGACGTCCACCTCGGAAAGCCCGCCTCGTTCAGGGCGGGGGGGGTGCCGGTGCCCGAGGCGGTGACGGGGCGGGACCTGAAGCGGCTCGCGTGTCTGCTTCGGGCGACCGGGGCTGATCGGCTGGTCGTGCTGGGGGATCTGATCCATGACCGGGTGGCGCTGCAGAGCCGCACGCTCGACGCGGTGATCGCGTGGAGGGCATCATTGGCCGATGTCTCCGTTGAACTGGTGCCCGGCAACCACGATCGGAAAGCGCGCTCGTGCGAGCCGCTGGGGGTGACCGTGCGGGGCGATTCGCTGAAACTTGGCGCGCTCGTGTGCACGCACGTCCCTCCGGGCGACGACGCGACGGATGCGACGCTCTGCGGCCACCTGCATCCGGTGGTTTCGGTCGGGGCCGGGTACGGCACGGCCCGGCTGCGGTCGGCGTGCTTCTGGTTCGAGCGGTTCACGGGGGTGCTGCCCGCGTTCGGGACCTTTACCGGCGGACACGCGATGCCGACCGGTCCGGGGCGGGCGGTGTTCGCGGCCGGGGCTCGCACGGTGGTGCCCGTGACCGAGCTGGCGACGCGATGGGCCGATCGGAAGGGCGGTTTGGGGGCCGCGAGAGCCTACGATCGCGCATGACGACCGGACCCGGAAAAGTGAACGTCCTGCTGATCGGCGGGGGTGGACGCGAGCACGCTCTGGCGGAGGCGATGACCCGCTCGCCGCGGCTGGGCACGCTGTACATCACCCATCCGGGCAACCCCGGCCTGGGCGCGCTGGGCACGCCGGTGGACGTTCCGGTTTCAGCCCGCGAGCTGTACCGGCTGGGGCAGTTCTGTGACCGCAAGGACGTCGGGCTGGTGGTCATCGGGCCGGAAGATCCGCTGGCCGAGGGCTACGCGGACGCGTTGGCCCAGCGGGGCGACGGGGGCACGCGGGCGGTCTTCGGGCCGGGCAAGCGTGGAGCCATGCTCGAATCGGACAAAGCATTCGCCAAGCAGATGATGCGTGCCGCGGGCGTGCCGACGGGCGAGGGGCGGGTCTTCACCGACGCCAGCGCGGCCAAGCACTACCTGCTGGCTGTGGCGCGGGATGACGACGGCGTCGCCCGGCTGATGGAGGGCCTGGACCGGATTCAGGACGCGGGCACGCGGTACGCGGTGCTGTCGGCCTTGATCCGGGTGGGCGACGCCGCCGAGCACGGCACGACGGTGAGCGCGCCGGACCTGTCGCTGCTGAAGGATGCCGAGGTTGGGCGGGACCGGTCCGAGATGGTGACGCTGGCCAGGCGGATGGCCGCCGCGTGGGACCTGCCCCGCAAGGGCCTGCCCGTGATCAAGGCGTGCGGGCTGGCCAAGGGCAAGGGCGTGGTGCTCCCCGCGACGCTGCGGGAGGCGTTCGACACGGTCGACGCGATGATGACCCGCCTGGAGTTCGGCGACGCGGGGCGCAAGGTGATCATCGAAGAGCGCCTCCAGGGCACCGAGGTGTCGGTGCTCGCGCTGATGGACGGGCACAACATCCTCGTCCTGCCCCCATGCCAGGATCACAAGCGGCTCGGCGAGGGCGACACCGGGCCCAACACCGGCGGCATGGGCGCGTTCTGCCCGGCCGACACCGTGGACGACGCCACCATGCGGGCCATCGAGTCCGACGTGTTCGTCGCCATGGCCGACGCCCTGCGGCGCGAGGAGATCGATTTCCGGGGCGTCCTCTACGCGGGCATCATGCTCACGCCGGGCGGGCCCAAGGTGCTCGAGTTCAACACCCGCTTTGGCGATCCTGAGTGCCAGCCCCTGATGGCCAGGCTCGAATCCGACGCGGTCGAACTGCTGCTCGCGACCGCCGAGGGGCGCCTCGACGACATCGACGTGCGGTTCAGCGAGCAGCACGCGGTCTGCGTGGTCCTCGCCAGCGAGGGCTACCCCGCGGCGCCCAAATCCGGCGACGCGATCTCCGGGATCGACAAGGCCGAACAGGTCGAGGGCGTGCGGGTTTACCACGCCGGCACGAAGGCCGGCGCCGACGGCGAGATCCAAACCAACGGCGGACGGGTGCTCGGGGTGACGGCGCTGGGGCCGGACTTTGCAACCGCCCGCACCCGCGCGTACCGCGCGTGCGAGCGGATCGCGTTCCGGGGGGTGCAGTTCCGCCGTGACATCGGTAAGGCCGCGACCCCGGCGGCGCGGGTCTGAGACCTCGCCGCGGTCCGGTCGGTCAGCCCCCGCTGGCCATCAACGCGGCCCACGCGACCACCGCGCTGGCCTGCTCGGTGGCGGCGGTCCAGACGATCTCCGCGCCGTTGCTCAGGTCCATCGCGATCAGCAGACGCATGCCGCCCGACCCCTGGGCCGTGCGGAGGCGCAGCGACGCCACCGGGACGCCCTCGCGGGTCAGGCACTCGACGGTGCCGAGTTCGCCAACGGTGGCCGATTCTGCGCCGGGCTGCGAGATGTTGATCTGGGCGGCCGGCTCGGCGGTGAGCACGCGGACGAGCCGGTCGATCGCGTCCCGCTGCGCGGGCGCGACGGGCTCGGAGCCTGTCAACCACTCGCCGCCGGACCGCGTTGCGTCCAGACGGGGCCGGCCGTCCTTGCCGAGGAAGCGGACCCGACCGATGTCGCCCGGGTTCATGTTCAGCGGCACGCGGCGGGCATAGGCGGCCGGCGCGGCGGAGATGCCGGAGAGCGATTGGGCGTCGAGCCGCACGGTGGCCGCCGTCTCGCCGGCGGCCACGCGGGCGAACAGCAGCCCGCGACCCGAATCAGCCTGCCCGCCGACTTCCATCGTCCGGGTGCCCGTTCGGCTGTCGAGCCGGACCGTGGCGATCGGCTCGTCGAGCCCGGTCACGGCGTCTTCGGGCGGGTCGGCCTCGAACGAGGACGCCTGCAGCGTGCGGAGCACGCCGATGGCCCGTTCGATCTCGCCCGTTTCGGCGTCGAGGCGGAACGGCTCGGTGATCGACCAGCCCCGCGGGCCGCGCTCGAGCCGGACGCCGTCCGCCGCGGTGCGGATGGTCAGGGCGTCGGCCGTGGCGGCGGTGGCGTCGAAGAGGGTGGGGTCGCGCCAGATGGACCAGTCGGCCCGGACGAACGCGTCCGGCACGCCGGATCCGATCCGGCCGTCCACGCGTTTCTGGGCGATGCCGTCGGTGTCCTTGACGAGCACGACGACGGGGGTCTGACCGCCCGCGGCCCGCTGGCCGAACCAGATCTCCACCGACCGGCCGTCCCGCTCGGTGGCCTCGATCGTGTCGGTCGGCTTGACGTCCAACTCTTCATCGGAGACGACGATGGCCGCGGTGCTCAGCAGGCGCAGGGCGGCCCGCACGCGTCCGGGGTCGGCCTTCCAGACCTGCGGGCGGGCCTCGGCGTCGGACCATCGGATCATCCAGGTGTCGGCCTCGGCCCGGGTCACGCTGGTTTCGCGCCCGTCAACGCCCTGGACCAGCCTTTCCACGCGGGCGGGGTCGATCGGGATCGTCCAGGTTGTGGGGGCGTCCGAGCGGGCCGGCCCCACGCCGCCGGAGCGGGTCCACGCCACCACGCCGGCGAGCAGGCCCGCGACGACCACCCAGATCAGGACTGTTTGGAGACGCATCGGGTGACTCTATGGCCTGTTCGGGCCGGTCGTTGGACGCGGGCGGGCCCGCGCGCCGACAATCCCCGGCCATGCCCCATCGCCCCCTCGTCGCCATTACCCCGGACCTGATCGATCGCAACGGGCGGGAGACCGCGATCTGCACGACCGCCTACGCCGACCGCGTCTGGGCGGCGGGGGGGCTGCCCGTGGTCGTCTCGCCCAACGCCGAATCAGTCGCAGACCTGGCCGGCCGCTTCGACGCCTTCGTCTTCACCGGCGGCGACGACCCGAAGACCGAGCCGTTCGGCCAGCCCACCGACCCCCGGATCACGCCGGTGTTTCCGCGGCGCCAGGCGTTCGAGACGGCCCTGCTGGCCCACCTGCGTGACGAGTGGCCGGAGAAGCCGCTGCTCGGCGTGTGCCTGGGCATGCAGATGCTGGCCCTGACCCGCGGCGGGCGTCTGAACCAGTTCATGCCCGAGACCCACCCCAACCACGCCGAGCACTGGGACCACGACCACCCGATTGTGTCGGCGGACGAGTCGGTGCTGGCGGCCGGTGTGGTGCACAGCCGGCACAAGCAGGCCGTGGACGACGCGGGCCCGCTGCGGGTGCTGGCGACCGCGCCGGACGGGACCATCGAGGCGGTGGACGACCCTCGGGTGCCGTTCTGCCTCGGGGTGCAGTGGCACCCGGAACGGACGGGGGACGGAGAACTGGGGGCGGGGTTGTTCGAGCGGCTGGTGGCGGCGGCTCACTGAAGCGGGAGCAGTCAGCGATTCGAATTTTTGCGCTTTCCTCTCCGGAGCATCTCTGTGAACAAATGGTGTGCAAACGCGTCCCGGCGGTTCTGTCTTGGGTGTTTGTGCGCCGCGTTCGTTGCCGGCTGCGCCCACGCGGTCGAAGCCGCCGCACAGCCTGTGGCCATACAGGACCCGCCTGTGGAGCCCCCGCAGATCAGCAACTACGTCCGCGAGGTGTTCCAGGACCGCGAGGGCAACCTGTGGTTCGGAACCAACGGCGACGGCGTGTGCCGGTTCGACGGCGAATCCCTCGTGTTCTTCACCGTGGACGAGGGCTTCGGCGGGTACGCCGTCCGGGGGATCGTGCAGGACGCCGCGGGGAAGATGTGGTTCGCGACCGACAACGGCGTCAGCCGCTACGACGCCGGGAAGTTCACGAACTACACCGCGGCCGACGGCCTCAGCGCCGACAGCATCTGGAGCATGATGCTGGACCGGTCCGGCGTGCTGTGGGTGGGCACCCAGGAGGGCGTGTGCCGGTTCGACGGCGAACGGTTCCTGCCGTTCCCGCTGCCCCGGGTGGACGTGGACGAGCCCGAGTCGCGGTTCTCTCCGCTGGTCGCGTTCGCCATGCTCGAGGACGCCAACGGCCACCTCTGGTTCGGCACGGACGGGGAGGGGGCCCACCGGTTCGATGGCGCGTCGTTCACCACCTACACGACGGCGGAGGGGCTCGGCGGGAACATGGTGCGGTCGCTCCGCGCCGACCGGCACGGCCGGGTCTGGATCGGCTCGGACGGCGGCGGCGTGAGCCGGCTGGACGGGGACACCTTTACCACGTTCACCACGGCCGACGGGCTGGGCAGCGACCGGGTCTACGAGATCCTTGAGGACCGCGCGGGCCACATGTGGTTCGCCACGCTTGGCGCGGGGGCCACCCGCTATGACGGAACGTCCTTCCGCAAGTTCGGGGTCGAGCAGGGGCTGATCGTCAACGAACTGCCCTGCCCGTGCGGCAGCGGCAGCAAGTACAAGAACTGCCACGGCCCCGGCGGTGGGCACGTGCAGGAGTTCTTTGAAGACAGGGACGGCAACCTGTGGCTTGGCTGCTCGGGCGGCCTGTTCCTGCTGGAAGGCGAGAACCTGGTCAATGTCACCCGGGAAGGGCCCTGGCCCGCGCGACGATCCGGTCCGGAAGGGGCCGGGGACGAGTGAACGCCCCGCTTCCCCTGCCTTCCTCTGTGGCCTCTGCGTGATCTCAGCGTGCTCTGCGTACCTCTTCGACGGCGGCGTCTGACCGCTCCCCATCCCCTCGCTGGCGCTCGGGGCTATTTGATCCCCCTGGCCGCCGCGTTGGCTCAGATCCCCAGGTCGTTGCCCTCGAAGAACTGTCCCGAGTGCGCCACGCCCAGCGTCTTGTAGATCTCGATCGTCGCGTTGGACTTGTTCAGCGTGTAGAAGTGGATGCCCTTGACGCCGTGGTCCAGGAGATCGCGGCACTGCTCGGTGGCCCAGTGCACGCCCACCCGGCGGATCGACTCGTCCGAGCCGTCCGTCCGGCGGAGGGAGCGGAGCATCGGGGCCGGGTAGCGCATGCCCAGAGCGAGTTCGGCCATGCGGCGCATGCCCACGACGGACTGTACCGGCATGATTCCCGCGATGATCGGCACGCGGATGCCCGCCAACTCGCACCGGTCGCGGAAGTCGTAGAAGTCGCGGTTGTCGAAGAACATCTGCGTGACGATGAAGTCCGCCCCCGCGTCGATCTTGGCCTTGAGGTGGTCCATCTCGGTCATGCGGTTGGGGGTGGAGGGGTGACCCTCGGGGAAGCCGGCCACGCCGATGCCGAAGCCGCGGGGGTCGGGGTGGCCGAGCTTGGGGCCAATGTCGCGGATGTAGCCGACCAGCTCGGAGGCGTACTTGAACCGCTCGGCGCCCCAGTCGTGGGGCTGGCCGTTCGGTGGGTCGCCGCGGAGCGCGAGGATGTTGCCCACGCCCTGCGTGGCGTAGGCCCCGATCAGCTCGCGGAGTTCGTCCTCGCCCTGGCGGACGCAGGTCATGTGCGGCATGGGCGAGAGGCCGGTGCGCTCCTTGACCCGCAGCACGAGGTCGCGGGTCAGCTCCCGAGTGGTGCCGCCGGCGCCGTAGGTGACGGACACGAACGTGGGGCGCAGCTGCTCGAGCTTGACCATGTGGTCGTAGAGCACCTCGGCCTGCTCGGCGGAGCGGGGCGGGAAGAACTCGAACGAGAACGTGGTCGGTGACTGCCTGAAGATGTCCTGGATGTGCATCAGCAGGCCCTCTGGTGGGGTGGGCGGTACTTTATCGGGTCGGGTAAGGGTAAGCCCGCTTCGGCCGGCGGGTGCGCCGTGGTACACTGGCGCTCAGCGAGAGGCCCGCCATGCTCGATTCGATGACCGCCACCGACACGCACGCCTGCCACGAACTGGTGGGCGATTGCCGCGGCCGCGGGGCGGACCTGGACGGTTGGCGGGTGCGTCTGCTGCAGGGCCTGCGAGAGCTGGTGCACGCGCAGGTCATCATTTTCGCCGAGCTGGTCAACCTGGGCAGCGGGGCGGACGGGCCGATGCGGTCGCTGGCCACCCACCGCATCGGATGGCCCGACGACGGATCGGAACGGCGCTGGCGCGAGTACACGGCCTCGGTGCCCGTCGAACGCACCCCGGAGTTCGCGTACTTCAACCGTTTCAGCGGCGCCAGCCTCACGCTCTCCCGAGACGAGATCTGGGGACGCGAGAGCTGGTACCGCTCGAAGACGTTCAACGAGATCCACCGCGCCTGCGGCATCGATGACTACGTGATGTCCGTGCGGGCCACCGCCATCCCGGGGCGGTCGCTGTCGATCTGGGTCCACCGGGAGGTGGGCGCCCCCGGGCTGACCGATCGGGACCGGGCGATGATCGGGCTGGTGCACGACTCGGTCTGCCGGGAGGTGGGCGGGTTCCTGGCCCCGGCCGACGCCCCCCGTCTGGCGGACCTGACCGACCGGCGGCGCGAGGTGCTCGCCCATCTGCTGCGCGGCGATTCGGAGAAACAGATCGCGTTCGCCCTCGAACTCGGGCGGGCCACCGTGCACGAGCACGTGCTGGCGTTGTACCGGCATTTCGGGGTTTCCAGCCGCGGGGAGCTGCTGGCCGGCTTCATCGGGCGGGCCCGCCCGGACCTCTCCCCCGTCGGGAACTGAGTTCGGTCGCGGGCTCATCCGGCGGATGGCCCGGTCCACCCCACCAAAGAGTGGGGCCGTGTTCGGCTGATTCGGGGCGAAACTGGGAGTGACGGCGGGGACGACCCACCGCCACGCACGGACCCACGCGAAAGGAGCAGATTCATGAATCGCACGCAGATCATCCTGGCCCTGAGCGCCGCCCCCGTTTGGGGGCTGGCCGTCGGAGCCTCGGCCGACGAACTCATCGTCACCGGGGATTCGGGGATCCTCCAGACCATCGACCTGGACACGGGGGAAGTCGGCCATCTGGGGGTGTGCACCGGTTCGGTGCGTTCGATGGCCGTGGCGGACGGCACGCTGTACCTGGGCGTTCATTTCGGTGGCGTCCACCGGTTCGATCTGGCGACAAACCAGGTCGAGAGCAGCTTCAGCGTGCCCGCGGACAACAGCGCGATGGCCTGGGACGGTCAGCGGCTGCTGATCGGCGACAGCGACCGTCGGGTGCTCTTCGTCGATCCGGCCACGGGACAGGTCGAGCAGACAATCTCGAACCTGGGCACCGACGTCACGGCGATCGGCGTGGACTCGGGCGGCATGTTCGTCGGGGGCCAGTCCAGCCTCGCCCTGCGAGCGCACATCGGCCAGCCGAACTTCGGCTTCTTTGCCGCTTGCGGCTCGTTCATCAACGCGATGGCGTTCGGGCCCGACACCATGTACCTGGGCGGTTCCGCATTCGGGGGGAGCGTGGGCACCATCTACAAGTTCGACAAGTTTGTCGGCGGGGTGAACTACGCCGGCACGTTCCCGACGCCGAACAACGCTTCCGCGCTGCTGGCGTACGGCGGGCTGATCTACGTGGGCGGCTCCGACGGCATGATCCACGAGATGGACCCCGCCACCGGCCAGATCGTCCGTTCCTTCGACATGTTCCTGCCCGTGACGGGCATCGCGCCCACGCAGGGGCTGGTCTCCTGCCCGGCCGATTACGACGTCTCGGGCGATCTGAACTTCTTCGATATCGCGCAGTTCATCGACCTGTTCGTCCAGCAGTTGCCCGCCGCGGACACCGACGGCGACGGGGTGCACGACTTCTTCGACGTGCAGCGGTACATCGACCTGTTCAACACCGGTTGCCCCTGATCTCACGGCGGCCCCCCGCCCGCTGCCCCGTCGGCCGTGCACGCACCGGCCGGCGGGGCGTTGCCGTCGGCGGGCTCTGTGATGATCGCCTGGGGCTTCTCGCCGATCTTGAGAACGAAGAGCACCAGATCGCGTCCGCCCTTGCCCCGCAGATCGCGAGAGAGCCGGTCCGGATCGACGACCGCGGCCCGGGTCTTGACCGTGACGATGCCCGCGTTCAATTCACGCAGACGCGCGCGGACCTTTTTGAGATTCCACGGTGCGTCCTCCACGACGCGGTACGGGCGAAGCCAACCGGACGTGCCCGCCGAGCCGCCGGTGAGCAGGCCCGTGCCCGGGTGCACCAGTTCCAGGCCGGTCTCGGCGATCAGGAGGTGGACCAGATCGGCCCGCTCGACCGCGGGGTCGAACGTGTGGATCCACGGCCCGATCTCGGTGGCGTCGTACGGTCGGTCGGGGTCGCCGGCCAGCGTCCGGACGGTGCCGTCGCGGTCGATCATGGTGGCACGACGCGTCTGGAGGTCTGTCAGCCCGGTCCAGTGCACGCCCTGGGTCAGGCGCCCCGCCTCGGAGATGATCTCGAGTTCCCCGTCGGGCAGCCCGGCGGCGTCGGTGCCCGGGTTGAGCTTGACCGCCGTCACGCGGGCACGATCGATCAGAGCCCGGACGTCGTCGAGGGGCGGTTCGAACGCGTCCGCGTCCCGCGTCCGGCGGCCGGCGGAGCGCCGAGACGGGTCGATGTGCAGCCCCGTGATGTCGCCCTCGAAGGCACGGATGTCGGCGCACACCGCCTCGCATCCGGCGTTGTAGCCGGCCATCCAGGCCCGGCGTTCGTCCGCGTCGACCGCTGTGACGGACAGCCCGGCCCCGACCAGGCTCATTGTGTCCCCGCCGATCCCGCAGCAGGCGTCGAGAACCTTCGCGCTGTCACCGAGCGTCGCCCGGAAGCGGGCGGCCTTGTACGCTGCCGCACGGGCGGACGAGGCCATCTCCGCACCCTCGCGATCGCAGGCCATGCCCCCGGCGCGCTCGCCGAACTTGGTCGACGCGGCCGACCGCCCGGCGAGCAGTTCGGTCACCACGGCGACGCGTTCGGCCGGCCAGCGGTCCCGCAGGCGCGCCAGCGTGCCGACGGGAGCGTGGGGCGTGATCAGGGCGCGCAGGTCGGCCGCCTCGTCCGAGACCGCCCATCGCCAATCATCGAGTGATCCGATCATGCAACGCCGCGGGGCGCCTCTCGGCACCCCGCGGCCGTGTCTGCGTCAAAAGCGGCCGCAACCGGCCCGCGGGATCAATAGCGGTACTGATCCGGCTTGTAGGGTCCGTCTACGGGGATCCCGAGGTACTCGGACTGCTCCTTGGTCAGCTTGGTGAGCTTCACGCCCAGCTTGGCCAGGTGCAGTCGGGCGACCTCCTCGTCGAGGTGCTTGGGCAGCACGTAGACCTTGTTCTCGTACGCGTCGAGGTTGGCGTGCAGCTCGAGCTGCGCGATCACCTGGTTCGTGAACGAGGCGGACATCACGAACGAGGGGTGCCCGGTGGCGCAGCCCAGATTGAGCAGGCGGCCCTCGGCGAGGATCAGGATCGACTTGTCGTCCTGATCCTTGAACACGAACTCGTCGTACTGGGGCTTGATGTTGATCCGCTCGACGTTCGGGTCGTCCAGCAGCTTCTCCATCTGGACCTCGTTGTCGAAGTGGCCGATGTTGCCGATGATCGCTTTGTCCTTCATCCGCCGCATGAGATCGAGCGTGATGATGTCTTTGTTGCCGGTCGTGGTGATGAAGATGTCGGCGGTCTCGACGACGTCCTCGATCGTGGTGACCTGATAGCCCTCCATCGCGGCCTGCAGGGCGCAGATCGGATCGATCTCGGTCACGATGATGCGGCAGCCCTGGCCCTTGAGCGACTGCACGCAGCCCTTGCCCACGTCGCCGTAACCGCACACCACGGCGACCTTGCCGCTGAGCATGACATCGGTGGCGCGGTTGAGCCCGTCGATCAGCGAGTGGCGGCAGCCGTAGACATTGTCGAACTTGCTCTTGGTCACCGCGTCGTTGACGTTGATGGCGGGGAAGGGAAGGGTGCCCTTCTTTTCCATCTCGTACAGACGGTGCACGCCCGTCGTGGTTTCTTCGGAGATGCCGCGGACGGCGGGCGTGACCCGCTGAAACCAGCCCGGGTTCTCCGCGATGGTGTTGCGGATGGTGTCGAGCACGTACTTGTACTCCTCCGCGTCCTTGCCCTTGACATAGGCGGGGACCGAGCCGGCGTTCTCGAACTCGAGGCCCTTGATCAGAAACATGGAAGCGTCGCCGCCGTCGTCGACGATCTGGTCGGGGCCGGAACCGTCCGGCCAGGTGAGCATCTGCTTGGTGCACCACCAGTACTCGGCCAGCGTCTCGCCCTTCCAGGCGAACACGGGCACGCCGTCGGGCTTGCCCGGCGTACCGTTACGACCGACCACGATCGCGGCGGCCGCGTTGTCCTGGGTCGAGAAGATGTTGCACGACGCCCAGCGGACATCGGCCCCCAGCTCGGTCAGGGTCTCGATCAGGACCGCGGTCTGCACGGTCATGTGCAGCGAGCCGGCGATCTTCAGGCCCTTGAAGGGCTTCTTGCTGCCGTATCGCTCGCGGAGCGCCATCAGGCCGGGCATCTCCTTCTCGGCCAGGCGCAGCTCTTTGCGCCCGGATTCGGCCAGGCTCAGGTCGCGGACGCGGAACTCGATCCCGTTCAGGGTGTCCACTTCCATCGTCGGGTTCGTTGCGGTCATCGTCATCGATACTCCCTTCGCTCGCGCCGTGCGCGGCAGTGTCTAACTCGGATCAGGATCTGCGGATGCGCCCGGTCGCGACGAACAACGCCGGGCCGGTCGCGTGGATGTCGGGCGGCAGCGTGCGGACGCGCACGCCGACGAACCCGGCGGTTTCGAACATGTTCTTCACGGCGTCCGTCGGGAAGCCGGCGTGCTTGTGGCCCATCTCGTGGCGGTAGTCCGCGCGGTCGTGCGGCGTGATGTCCACGACCAGCCCCACGCCCCCGCCGCGCTCGGTCCGGAGCATGGCCGCCATCCGCTCGAGCACACGGCCGGGCTGATCCACGTGGTGCAACACGAGCATGCACACCGCGGCGTCGACCGAGCCGGGCTCGACCGCGGCTTCGGTCAGGTCGGACCGCACGAAGCGCACGTTGTCGCGGTCGGCCAGGCGCCGCTTGGCCGCGTCGAGCATCTCCGGCGAGGCGTCCATGGCCACCACCTCACGGACCCATGGGGCCAGCAGCTCCGCCGCGTTGCCGGTGCCGCAGCCCAGGTCGGCCACGGTCCAATCGGGATCGAGCAGGCCGAGCAGCGCCTGGTCCGTGAAGCGGGGTCCGAATAGATCGCTGCGCAGGTCGTCCCATCGTCCGGCGTGGCGGCCGAAGAACTCCGTCGGGTCGGCCATCCGCTGCGCCAGGACCGCGGAAAGCCGCGCGTCGTCCTGAACCGCGTCGCGGTCCGAACCCGCGTGGTCGCGCACCGCGATCCAAATGGCCCGGGCGTCCGCGGGCAGGTCGTCGAGCACCACGCGGTAGTAGGTCGCCGGGCCGGAGGACCGCTTGAGCAGCCAGCCGCCCTCGGAGAGCACCTTGAGGTGACGCGAGGCCGAACTCTGCGGGATCTGCAGGACCTTGGCCAGTTCGCCCACGGCCAGTTCTTCCCGTTCCAGCACCCGCAGGGCGCGGACGCGGACGGCGTCGCCGAGCTGCGAGAGCCGGTCGACGATATCGCGGGTCGAGATGGGGGAGGTTCGGCTGGTCATCGGGCCCTTCATCCGTCGATTCGGATGGAAGGATATGTCCGATGCGGGCCCCGCGTCAAACCGGGAATCAGCCCCCGGTGCGGGGCGGGATGGCCAAACTCGGCCCGGGAATCACCCCAAGATCACGCAGGCGACCGTTGGCCTCCGCGTCGGTCGCATCGAACCAGAGAACGGTCCGCCATGCCTCGATTTCGGCATCGGGATCGCCCGTCTGGCGGGCGAGTTCGGCGAGCATGCGGTATGGGGCGTCGGAACCGGTGCCCTCCACCGCGGCCGCGATGCGCAGCGACTCTTCGGCCTCGTCGACCAGACCGGCGCGCATCGCGAATCGGGCGTACCTCATCCGCCCGGCCGCCAGGCCGCCCTCGCTCATGGTGTCCTGGAGGAGTTGGAACATCGTCTCCCGCTGCCCGCTCTGGTGGAGCGATTCGGCCAGGGCCTCGAGGTAGTCCAGCCGACCCGGCTTGAGGTCATGGGCCACCCGGAAGTGCTCGGAGGCCTCACCGGCCTCGCCGGTCCGGAGCAGCACCTGGCCGAGCCGGTAGCGGGCCATCGCCTCGTGCGGGCGGCGGTCGACGTACTCCCGCCACAGCTCGAGCGCGGTCGCGTCGTCGCCCTGCTGCTCGGCGTATCCGGCGTGGTTCTGGAGCTCGTTCAGCGCCAGGGTCCGGCGGACCTTGGAGGCCGGCTGGCAGCCGGCGATCAGCAGAGCGGCGAAAAGGACCGGGATCGTTCGACGCATGGGGGTGGCTCCAACGGGGTTCGGGCGAATCTTAGCACCGGGCGTAGGCTTCCGGATGCCCCGCGCCGTCGTGCTCGAACACACGCTCCCCGACGGGACCGCCCATTTCGACTGGATGATCGAGCACCCATCCCTCGGGGTCGAGCACCGGCTGCTGACGTGGCGGACCGGAGAGCGCCCGGATCGGGCGGACCGGTTCGAGGGGTCCCGGATCGGCCATCACCGCGCGGCCTATTTGTCGCACGAGGGTCCGGTCACGGGAGGCCGGGGATCGGTCCGCCGGTTGGCGTCCGGCACCGCGTGCTGGGAGCGGCTGGAGGAGGCCTGCCTCATCGTCTCGATCCGCTGGTCGGAGGCCGACATCCGCGTGTACGAGGGTCGCTCTGAGGACGGGGCCGAATGGCAGTTCGTCGTCCGACGCGATTGACCCTCGACGCCGGGGTCGGTTTGTGGTATGTTCTGTGGCCCCGGCCAGAAACCGCGGCGTGCAGGAGCGGCCCATGACTCCGATACTCCGAGATCCGCTCCCCCCGGGATACTCCGGCGGGGTCCCGGACGAACCGAAGAAAAAGCCCGGCTCTGAGCCCTCCCAGTCGCTCGACGACACCCTGCCGATCGACATGGGCGACGAGCCCGTCCCGGTGAGCAAATCTAGCGATTCCGGCGGCAGTAAGATCCGCACTTTCGAGCAGAAGCTCGGCGCCGGGCGACACGAGGACAAGTGGGTCCGCACCCCGAACGTCACCGGGGCCGGCGCGATCCACGTCAAGAGCTTTCACTGCCGGTTGACCGGCGATTCGCTCGAGTTTCTGGACCAGCAGATCAACGAGTGGCTCGACGCCCACCCGCAGTACGAGGTCAAATCCGTCACGACCTCGATCGGGATGTGGAGCGGCAAACTGAAGGAACCGAACCTCATCGTCAACGTCTGGGTCTGATTGGTGGAGCGGGGGATGATGCAACATCTGTTTCTTGTGATCGCCTTCGCGGCGGGTGCGGCGTTCGGTGTGGCCCCGTGGCCCGAGGTCATCGACAGCCCGGCCGGAATCGCCGCGCCCGCATTGGACGCCGACGGCCCGCCGTTGGCCGACCCGCCGGATGCGGAGCGGACCGTCCCGGCGCTGGTGCTGACCGTGCAGGACGGCGACAGCGTCACGCTGATGCTCGACGGGGAGATGCGCCGCTTCGAACTGCTCGGCGCCGACGCGCCCGAGTGGCTTGACCGGGCGGAGACCCAGCGCCCGCACGCGGCCGAGTCCCGGCGGTTTCTGACCAACCTGCTCCTCGGCGAACGGGTGCTCGTGTTCGAGCCGGAGCCGGGCGCCACCGACGCACTCGGACGCCGCCGCGGCTACCTGTTCAGGCAGCCCGACGGGATGTTCGTGGATCTGGAGATCATCCGCCAGGGCTACGGAAAGGTCTCGACCCGAGCGGCCGAGCCCTACGAGCCCGTGCTGCGTTGGTACGAGCGCCGGGCCCGCGAACTCGACCGCGGCGTCTGGGGCGGCCCGCCCGAGCCCGAGCCGGCCGTCGAAGATCCCGAAGCCCCCGCCCAACCCGCGCCCGCGGCCGACCGGGCGCCCCCGCGGCCGGAACCGAAGCCGCAGCCCGAGCCCGCGTCCGAAGACGGGTTCGTGTGGATCACCCGTTCCGGGAGCAAGTACCACCGCGAGGGATGCTCCCACCTGACGACGAGCCGGACCCGGGTGCCGCGGGACTCGATCCGATCGACCCACGAGCCGTGCAAGACCTGCAGCCCGGATTCGTGACCGGCTCCCGAAACTGACCGTCCGAAGGGCGATCCGCCGATATCGGCGGTGTGTGCGGCATTGTCGGTGTCTTCGGCCTTGGTGCGCCCGTCGGGATCGACGACCGGGCCCTTGTCCGCATGCGCGACACCCTCACCCACCGGGGCCCGGACGATGCGGGCATCTGGCGATGCCCGTGGGCGGCCTTGGGCCACCGCAGACTCTCGGTCATCGCGCCCGGCCCCGAGGGACACCAGCCCATGGTCACGGACGACGGCCGTTGCGCGCTGGTGTACAACGGCGAGTTGTACAACGACGCCGAACTGCGGTCCGAACTGACCGGCCTGGGCGTTCGGTTCCGCAGCGAGTGCGATACAGAGACCGTGCTGCACGCCCTGGCCACCTGGGGCGAGCGCGGAGTGGCCCGGCTGCGCGGCATGTTCGCGATCGGGTTCGTCGATACGCGGGACCAGCGGGTGATCCTCGCCCGGGATCCGCTGGGCGTCAAGCCCCTTTACACAGCCCGGGTCGGGGATGGCGGCGGGGTCCGTGTCGTGTTCGCGAGCGAGCCCGGCGCGGTGCTCGCGCACCCCGGGATGTCCGCACGGCCGGACTGGGTGACGGTCTCGGCGTACCTGACCACGATCCGCCCGACCCTGGGATCTCGCACGATGTTCGAGGGGGTGCAGACGCTGATGCCCGGAGAGACGCGGGTCTACGACGCGCTGCATCCGGATCGGGTTCGGGTGATCGACGCGTGGGACCGGCCGGAGGACCCACCCGGGGAACCGTCGCAGACGCGGGAGCAAGTTTCGAGTTCGGTGATCGCGCACTTGCGGACCGACGTCCCGATGTGCGCCCTGCTCTCCGGCGGGCTGGACAGCTCGGCGATCGCCGCGATCACGGCGGCGCGCCTGGGCGGGGGCCTGAACACCTACTGCGCCGGGGCGGCCACCGGCGGCTTCGACGACGATTTCGCCCACGCGGCCGAGATGGCCCGGCGACTGGACACCGAGCATCGCGCGGTCGTGCTCGACGAGCCCGGCTTTCTGGATCGCTGGGGTGCGCTGATCGACCGGACCGGCGTGCCCGTCTCGACGCCCAACGAAACGGCGATCTGGGCGGTCGCCGAAGCGCTGCGGGCGGACGGGCACGTCGTCGCGCTCTCGGGCGAGGGAGCCGACGAGCTGTTCGGGGGCTACGCGCCGCCGCTGATGCAGGCCGCCGAGCACGTCCGATCGCTCGGGGGCGGACCGGACCTGGACGGCGGGCTGTTCCATCTGCGGTCCAACGCGTGGGTGACGCCCGAGGCCAAGCCCGCGGTGCTGCGGGACCGGGCCTGGAACGACGCGGGGCGCGACGAAGAACTCACCGCCGTGTACCGGGACAGCTTCGACCGGCTGGCCGCCCGGGCCCCCGCGGACTCGCCGCTGCAGGCGCACCTCCGGTTCCACCGGCGCATGAACCTGCCGAATCTGCTGCGTCGGCTGGACAGCGCGACCATGCTCGCGTCGGTCGAGGGACGGACGCCGTTCGCCGACGCACGCGTGGCGCGGTTCGCCGAGTCGCTGCCCGTGTCGGCCAAGTTCGTCCCGGGCGAGCCGGCCCGCACGAAGATCGCGCTGCGCGAGGCGTTCCGCGGCGTGCTGCCCGCCGAGGTGGTCGACCGGCCCAAGGCGAGCTTCCCGCTCCCGTTTCAGGGCTGGATCGGCGGGCGGGCGGGCGTGCTGCGAAACTCGGCCTTCGCGCGAACGGCGTTCACGGACGAGGCCGTCGAGATGGTCGCCTCGGCGCCCGATCGCCTGTGGACGCTCGCGTGGCCGATGATCAACATCGCGATGTGGGGTGAACGCTGGTGGGGGACCGGCGTGCCGTCCGCCGAGGATGCCGCCGCCGCGGTGTGAGCCAGCATGTCAGGCTTTGCGGGCCGTTTCTGGCGGCATGGTGAACGCCGCGGGCACCTGCTGGCTGGCGCAATGGATCGCCCCCAGGCCCCAGATCAGCTCCGTGCAGTCGATGCCAACAACCTCGTGGCCGGGCAGACGCTCGCCGAGGATCGCCAGTGCGCGGCGGTCGTTGCGGCGGTCGCGGAAGGTTGGCACCAGCAACGCCCCGTTGACGAAAAGGAAGTTCAGGTAGGTCGCGGGGAGTCGCTGGCCGTCGCGCTCGATGCGCTTCGGCATCGGCAGCACGCAGAGATCGAACGCGGCGCCGTCCTGGTCCTTGAGCGACCGGCAGCGCCGGATGTTCTCTGCCAGGATCGCGTGGTTCGGATCGGAGGCGTCGGGCTCTTCGGCCACGGCGATGGTTGTGGGGTCGATGAACCGGGCCAGGTCGTCCACGTGCCCGTCGGTGTCGTCGCCCTCGATGCCCTCGCCGAGCCAGAGGATGTTGGTCTGGCCGTAGAAGTCCCGGAGGTACCGCTCGATTTGTTTTTTCGGGACCCCGGGGTTGCGGTTGGGGTTGAGCAGGCAGGACTCGGTGGTCAGCAGCGATCCGAGCCCGTTCACGTCGATCGCGCCGCCCTCCATCACGATCCCCGGCAGGAACAACGGGAGCCCGGCCCGTTCGGCGATCCGGGTGGGCACGGCGTCGTCGTCGTCGTACGGGGGATACTTGCCGCCCCAGGCGTTGAAGCCCCAGTCGACGACCGCCACCCGCTCGGCCCCCTCTTCCTCGCGGACGACGAACGCCGGCCCGTGATCGCGGCACCAGCTCTCGTTGGTCTTGATGTGATGAAACCGGACCTTGCGGAGGTTGACCCCGTGCTCTTTCAGCTGCGAACGGACGATGCGTTCGTAGTTCGAGTTGGGCACGTTGACGTGCACGAGTTGGCGGGGCGTGATGGCGTTGAAAATGGACGCGAAGTTCGCAGGGATCTTGTGGTAGGAGTCGGGGAACGAGATGCCCTCGGGCCGGGGCCACGAGAACCACGTCCCCGACTGGGGTTCCCACTCCGCCGGGAAGCGGTAGCCCATCTCGGCGGGCGTCTTGTCCTTGACGACGCGAAACTCGGCCATGCGGCGTGCCCCGATCAGTCGATGAACCGCTTGGTGATCGGCCCGTACGCGTCGATCCGGCGGTCGCGCAGGAACGGCCAGTGCGTGCGGCTGAACTCGACGCGGTTCAGATCGCACTCGACCAGCAGAACCTGCTCCTTGTCCACCGAGGCCCGGTCGATGACCTGACCGTCCGGGCCGGAGACGAAGGACTGGCCCCAGAACTCGATGCCGTCGGCGCTGTACGGCTTGCCGTCGGGGTCGAGGACGTGCTCGTGCCCGATCCGGTTGGCCGCGGCCACGAAACAGCCGTTCGAGATCCCGTGAGACCGCTGCATGACCTCCCACGAGTCGTGCTGAGCGGGCCCGTACTCGGCCTTCTCGGTGGGGTGCCAGCCGATCGCCGTGGGGTAGAACAGGATCTGGGCGCCCTGGAGGGCGGTCAGGCGGGCGCCCTCGGGGAACCACTGGTCCCAGCACACGAGCACGCCGATCTTGCCGAACCGGGTGTCCCACACGCGGAAGCCGGTGTCGCCGGGCGTGAAATAGAACTTCTCGTAGTAGTGCGGATCGTCGGGGATGTGCATCTTGCGGTACACGCCCATCAGCGAGCCGTCGGCGTCGATGACCACCGCCGTGTTGTGGTACAGGCCCGCGGCGCGTTTCTCGAACAGGCTGCCCACGATCACCACGCCGTGCTTCTTCGCGAGGGCGCACATCGCCTCGGTCGACGGGCCGGGGATGGTCTCGGCGTAGTCGAAGAACCGGTGGTCCTCGCCCTGGCAGAAGTACAGGCTGGTGAACAGCTCCTGCGTGCAGATGATCTGGGCGCCCTGCTCCGCGGCCCGTTCGATCAGCTCCATCTGCCTGGCCCGGTTGGCCTCGGGCGGCTCGACGCAGGCGAACTGCGTCAGGCCGAGCCTGACCGTGCCGCCGCCCTTGATCACGCGCTGGTCCATGGTGCGGTCCTCCTGGGGTGCGGGGGTCACACGCCCGCGGGAGCGGGCGGCTTGGCGGTGCTCTTGACGCAAAGCTCTGCGAGTTGCTCGTCGTCGACCACGTTGGGCGCCTCGCACATCAGGTCGGCCCCGGTCATGGTCTTCGGGAAGGCGATCACCTCGCGGATGTTCTCCGTCCCGGCCATGTGCATCACCAGGCGGTCGAGGCCGAACGCGATGCCTCCGTGCGGCGGGGCGCCGTAGGACAACGCGTCGAGCAGGAACGAGAACTTGACGCGGGCCTGCTCCTCGCTGAGGCCCAGCAGCGCGAAGACCTTCTTCTGGATGTCCTGGCGGTGGATACGGATCGAACCGCCGCCGATCTCCGACCCGTTGCAGATCATGTCGTACCCGTCCGACACGATCGACTCGACGGCGTCCACGTCCGACGGGTCGACCGCAAGGAATCGCTCGGTCTCCGCCGCGGTGGGGGCGGTGAAGGGGTGGTGCAGCGAGTAGTACCGCCCGGTCTGGGCGTCGTGCTCGAACATCGGGAAGTCGTAGACCCACAGGAAGTTCCACGCGCCGGCGGGGATCATGTCCAGGTCCTTGGCGATCTTCTGGCGGAGTTCGCCGAGCGCCTTGGCGCACACCGAGTAGGTGTCGGCCCCGAAGATCACGACGTCGCCGTTGACGAGCCCGAGCCGGGCGATGAGTTCGTCGGCGATCGGGCCGAGGAACTTGGCCACGCCGCCCTCGAAGGCCCCGTTGGCGAGCTTGGTGAACGGCACACCGCCCGCGCCGAACTGCTGGGCGAAGGTGGCGTATCCGTCGAGCACCTTGCGGGTGAGTTTGTCGGCCGCGCCGGGCACGCGGATCGCCTTGACCACGCCGCGGGGCTTCTGGACGGCGCCCGTGAACACGCCGAACTCGGTCTTCGCGGCCAGGTCGGAGATGTCGTGCAGACGCAGGTCGTACCGGGTGTCGGGCCGGTCGATGCCGTAGGAGTCCATCGCCTCGCGATAGGACATCCGCGGCATCGCGCCCAGCTCAACCCCGAGCACTTCCTTCCACAGTGTGCGGGCGAAGCCCTCCATGACCTCCATGACGGTGTCGCGGTCCACGAAGGCCATCTCGAGGTCAATCTGGGTGAACTCGGCCTGCCGGTCGAACCGGGGGTCCTCGTCGCGGAAGCACTTGACGATCTGGAGGTACCGGTCGGACCCGGCGATCATCAGGATCTGCTTGAACAGCTGCGGGCTCTGGGGGAGGGCGTACCACATCCCCTCCTGCAGGCGGGAGGGCACGAGGAAGTCCCGGGCGCCCTCGGGCGTCGAGCGGCACAGCATCGGGGTCTCGATCTCAAGAAATCCGTGGCTGTCGAAATAGTCGCGGGTGACCTTGGTGACCCGGTGCCGGGTGCGCAGCACGTCCTGCATCTTCGGGCGGCGCAGGTCGAGGTAGCGGTACTTCAGCCGCGTCTCCTCGCTGGGAAGGTTGCTTTCGTCCGACGGCAGGAAGGGCAGCTTGGCGGTCTTGGACAGCACCTCGAGCCCGGTCACGACCACCTCGACATCGCCGGTGACCATCTTCGGGTTGGGTTTCTCGCGCACGCGGATGGTGCCGGTCACGGCCACGCAGTCCTCGTTGCGGAGCCGCCCGCCGGCCTCGGCCACCGCGTCGGGGGTCGTGCCGTGCTCGAACACCGCCTGGGTCAGGCCCGCCCGGTCGCGGATATCCACAAAAACCAACCCCTGGCCGTGGCCGCGGTACCCGTTGACCCACCCGTTGAGGGTGACCGTCTGGCCGGCGTGTCCGGCGGTGAGTTGGCCGCAGGTATGGGTTCGTTTGAGCATCGCGTGGCTGCCTTCCTGACCGAATGAACGCCACCCGGGCGCGTGCCCGGGTGGTGCTGTGATTGGGCCATGATGGTAGGCAGAAGCCGCGGGATTTCGTGGCTCAGGCGGCCCGCGTCCGGGCGGACCCGGCCCCCTCGGCCATGATGGTGCCCATCGCGTCCAGGGCGGCCGACCAGTCCGACTCGAGCCGGTCGGTCCACGCGTAGTCCGCGACGTCGCCCATGGCGGCCAGCCACACCTCGCGGATCAGCGGGTACCGGTCCGGCGCGACGCCCCGGGCGGCAAAGCCCGCCCCGAGCGACCGCAGCGGTTCGGCGATCGATCCGAAGTCGGGCATGGACTTCCCCAGCCGCCCGACGACGGCGGCAAAGCCCTCGCCGTGTTC
>TARA_R110000782_G_scaffold20398_5_pt1 | contig 56420 bp, 46 predicted proteins | sample TARA_R110000782 | Tara Oceans TARA_R110000782 (sample SAMEA4397859) | marine metagenome | biome: Polar Biome; feature: [SRF] surface water layer (ENVO:00010504); material: water (ENVO:00002006), including particulate matter (ENVO:01000060) such as... | depth 5 m | reverse complement strand
GGAGAAGCCGGGACCCGCCAGGGACGATTAGTTGTCTGCGGTCGTCATTTGAGTTGTTCGATCGTGTCGGCCATGTGCTCGCGGCCGGTGCCGCCGTGGACGGCGCCGCCGGTCCCGGGGAACTGCTTGATGTGCTCGTTGTGGGGCGTGCGGCCGGTTCCCTGGGCGTTGGGGGAACGCTCGGGGATGATAAAGTCGGAGTTGGGCAGGGTCTGGCTGTGGGCCAGCGCGGCCTCGGCGGCGGTGAGCATGGTGTCGTCGGCGTTCTCGTGGAGTTCGCGGAAGGCGTTGTGGATGGCCAGTTCGGCCAGGTCGAAGAAGTGGAAGGCGGCGGCCTTGTTGCGCTCGAACTCGGTACCAGACTCGCCCTTCTTGATGTCGTGGTCGAGGCGGGCCAGGGTGCAGTTCCAGGCGTGGATGTAGATGGCCGCGTCGGCCAGGCGGGCCTGGACGCACTGGCGGGTGACGATGGCGGCGTCGTGCTTCTTGCTGGCGATCTTGAACTGGTAGGTCAGTTCGGAGATGAGCTTGCACACACGCTCGGCCGAGGCGGTGAGCGACTGGTGGACCTTGGGGGTGGCGGGGGCCTTGGGCCGGATGCCCATGAAGACCTCCATGCCCAGCGGGATGGCGGCCTTGATCATGGGGATAGAGAACTGCTTGTTGTCGGCCATCTCCTTGACGCCGAGCATCTTCTCGGCGAGCTGCTTGCCGCCGTAGGCGAAGATGAAGGACTGCATGACCTCGTTGGCGCCCTCGACGATGGTGTTGATGCGCGAGTCGCGGAAGATGCGCTCGACCTCGTTCTCGGTCATCATGCCCTCGCCGCCCATGATCTGGACGGCGTCGTTGACGGCCCGCCAGCCCATCTCCGAGCAGAAGACCTTGCAGACCGCGGTCTCGACCATGATGTCCTCGTCGTGGCGGTCGAGCATGCCGGTGGTCATGTAGAGGACCGAGTCCATGGCGTAGGTCAGCGCGGCCATGTGGGCGATCTTCTGCTTGACCAGGTCGAAGTCGGCGAGCGGGCGGTTGAACTGGTGGCGGGTTTGGGACCACTTGATGCCCTGGTCCATGGCCCGCTTGGCTCCGCCGAGCATGCCGGCCGAGAGCGTGCAGCGGCCGTAGTTGAGGCAGGTGAGCGCGACGTTAAGGCCGCGGCCCTCCTTGTGGAGCAGGTGGTCCTTGGGGACCCTGACGTTGGTGAACTTGATGCGGGCCTGCCAGGTGCCGCGGATGCAGGCCTTGGAGCGGTTCTTGGAGAAGATGTCCACGCCTTCCATGTCCGGGTGGCAGACGAGCGCGGTGACCTTGTCCTTGCCGTCGGCCATCTTCTGCTTGCACATGACGGTGAAGAGGCCGGAGATGGCGCCGGAGGTGGCCCACTTCTTCTCGCCGTTGAGGATGTAGTACTCGCCGTCCTCGGAGACCTCGCAGCGGGTCTCCTGGCCGCCGGCATCGCAGCCGACGTTGGGCTCGGAGAGGCAGAAGGCGCTGAGCCACTCGCGGGCGAGCTTGGGCAGCCACTCCTGCTTCTGCTTCTCGGTGCCGAAGAGCATGACGGCCTTGCAGCCGATGGACTGGTGGGCGGAGACCATCACGGCGGTGGAGCCGCAGTACTTGCCGATCATCTCGAGGACGCGGTTGTAGCTGGTGATGCCCATGCCCAGGCCGCCGTGCTCCTTGGGGATGGTCATGCCGAGCGCGCCGATGTCGAAGAGCTTCTTGATGACCCACTCGGGGATGTACTGCTCCTGATCGATCTCGACAGAGGGGTGCTCGTTCTTGAGGTAATCCTCGAGTTCGGCAAGCAGGCGGTCGCACTCGGCGGTCTCGTCGGGCGACTCCTTGGCGACGTCGGGGTAGGGGAAGAGCAGGTTCTCGCGCAGGCGGCCCCAGAAGTAGTTCTTGACCACCCCCATCGCGTCGGGCTCGGGGCCGAGCAGGGTCTCGGCCTCGGCGATCATCTGCTTGTCACGCTCGGAAACGCCCTTGAGGTTTTTCAGGTCGGCCATGGTGTGTCTCCTCGGCGGAAGGGGGGTCTGGGATGGAACATCCCGGGCCGGCGGTGACCGGCCCGGTCGGGATTACTTCTGCGCGGGTTTGCCCGTGGACTTGGCGAAGAACGATTCGATGGCCTCTCGCGCGGGCCCGGTGTGGCGGAGGCGGACGAGTTCGTCGCGCTCCTTCTGGCAGGCTGCTTTCCAGCCCTCGCGCAGGCCCACGGCGACCGCGTCGAGCACGGCGTCGCCTTCGGGGCTGGGTTCGAGCTCGCGCCGGGCGGTGTCGAGGCCGGACTCGGAGGCCGCGAAGTGCCGGTCGGCGCCGATCCAGTGCATCGGCGTGCCCAGGTCGGTGTGGCCTCGCTGGGCGCCGATCCACCGGACGGCGGCCGGGATGAGTTCATCGCGCGAAGCGACGGTGGCGTCGAAGAGCCCGAGTTCGTTCGCCGAGTGGGCGTTGAACGGGGCGCCCTTGGCCGTGGCGACGATGGCCGCCTTGGGGTCGATGCGCGCCGGGAGCAGGTTGGTGCCGCCCCACCCGGGGCAGATCTTCAGGCCGGCCTCGGGCAGGCCGATCGGGTAGGGCCGGGCGTTGGGATCGACCAGGCCGATCAGGCCATCGCAGTGCATCGCGAGTTCGAGCCCGCCGCCGAGCGTGGCGCCGTGGATCGCGGCAACGGTGGGGCAGGGCAGGTCGGCGATACGCTGGAAGATCGACGCTCCGAACTCGAGGTAGCGATGCAACGTCGGGTCATCCATCGCCATGATGGCCTTCAGGTCCGCGCCCGCGACAAATGCCCTCGGGGCGGAAGACTCGAGGATGAATCCGTCCGGATTGGCGGGAAGGCTGGCGAGGGTTCGATCAAGCCGGTCGAGAAGGGATTCGTCGATGACGACGACCGGCCGGTCGCCCTGCTCGAGCGTCAGAACAGAGATGCGGCCGGATTCGGCCGCGTCGATGGTGCGGATCGGAAGCAGTGGCTCGGACATGGACACCTGACGACATCGTCGGCGTGGCCGCGGCGTCCCTCACGCCGGGCGCACCCCGTCGGGGGAGTTCACCTGCCCCCAGTATACGCCGCGGGGGGGCTTCTCGATGCTCCGGAGCGGGCTTCGTCAGGGCGTGATCAGCGGGTCATGCGGGATTTGAGGGCCGCCTGGGCCTCCGGTGTGGCCAGAACCGAAGCGCTCAGTTCGGCCCCGCGGAGGACGCTGTCGCGGTCCTGCGAACCGTCCAGACGATTGAGCAGGACCTTGGTGGCGGCCAGCGCCTTGGGGCCGCCGGCGCTGAGTCGCTGGGCGACTTCGTCGGTCAATGTGTCCAGCCCCGCGCGGTCGGGGGCGAGGAAATCCGCCAGGCCGATGGATCCGGCTTCTTCGCCGGACATCACGCCGCCCATGAGCATGGCCCGCCGGGCGACGCCGGGGCCGAGCTTGCGGACCACCCAGGGCGCGATGACGGCCGGGCACAGGCCCAGATCAACCTCGGGGAAACCGAGCTTGGCGTCCGCGTGGGTGACGGTCAGGTCGCAGACGCAGGTCAGGCCGCAGCCCCCGCCGATGGCGGCGCCGTTAACGCGGGCGATCGTGACCATGGGCAGGGCCCGCAGGCGGAGGGTCAGTTCGGCGAGGCGGGTGAGCAGGCGCTTGCCCAGCGACGGGTCGCCGGAGAGTTCGACCAGCACCGCCTTGAGGTCCATGCCCGCGCAGAACGCCTTGCCTTCGCCGGTGATGATCAGGACATGGGCGCCGCGCGGATCGGATTCGAGCAGACCCACGCGATCGTGCAGCGCGTCGAGGATCTCGATCGACAGCGCGTTGCGGGCGTCCGGGCGGTTGATGGTCAGGCGGGCGACGGGGCCGTCGAAGCTGAGGATGGCGGGGTCGGACATGGTGGTTCCCGTGGGAAAAGGCAAGGGGCAGTGGGGGGCGGGGGTCAGGACCAGAGGGCGGCGAGGCGGTCGCGTTCTTCGTCGGAGCCGGTCAGGGCGAGAGACGCGGAAAGGCCTTCGAGGGCGTGGTCGGTCCGGTCGCGGGCGAGGTGGTTGCACAGCGCCTTGGTGGCAGCCACGCCGATGCCGGGCTTGGCGGCCAGATTCCGGGCGATGTCGTTGGCCCGTTCGCGGGTGGCGCCAGGGCCGTCGGCGATCTCGTGGACGAGCCCGATGCGGAGCGCTTCTCCGGCGGTGATCAGTTGTGGATCGAGCATGCGGGCGCGGGCGGGGCCGTCGGCGATCGTGGCGGCCAGGAACGGGGCGGACACCGCCGGCGAGACACCGATGTTGGCGACCGGGTAACCGAGCTTCGTCGCGCGCTCGGCGACGACGATGTCGGCCCCGCCGAGGAGTGCGCAGCCGCCCGCCACGGCCGCGCCATGGATGCCGAGGATCACCGGCTGCTCCAACGCCCGCATGGCCCGCACGCAGCGGGACAGGCCGGTGAGGAGCTGCCGCATGGTCTCGCCGGACGGGTCGGCGGCGCAGAGTTTCAGGTCGAAGCCGGCGCAGAACGCCGGGCCGTCCCCGAACATGACCACGGCTTTGATCTCGGGGGGGATGCGTTCGAGGGCGCCGGCGAGTGAGTCGAGCATCTCGGGCGTGAGCGCGTTGCGTTTGTCCGAGCGTGCGAGGGTGACGGCCGCGAGCGGGTTGAGGTACTCGACGCGGATCATGCGATCAGCCCGGATGCGAGTTGGTCGGCGGCCGCCTGCGCGCGGCCGTCGATGCCGGACGAAAGGCCGAAGTCCTCGATGGTGCGCACCAGCGTGGACATGGCGATGTTGCCCGGCGCCCGCCGGCCCGGCTTGGAGGCGTACGGGCAGCCGCCGAGCCCGCCGGAGGACGCGTCGAAGGAGCGGACGCCGAGTTCGAGTGCGGCGCGGACGCAGTCGGCGGCGTGGCCGAAGGTGTCGTGCAGGTGCAGGGTCAGGGTCGGGTCGCCGAAGCCGCTGGCGGCCCGCCCGGCGAGTGCGTCGATCACCTCGAGCAGCACGGCCCCGATGGTCTCGGGCGTGCCGGCACCGATGGTGTCGCCCAGGTCGATCTCGTCCACGCCCAGCTTCAGCAAGCGGCCCGCGACGTCGGCCACGGCGGTGGGGGGGATGTCGCCCTCGTAAGGGCAGGCGATCACGCAGGAGATGTACGCCCGCACCCGCATGCCCTGCTCGTGGGCACGCGGGATGATGGGGCGGAAGCGTTCGATGGTGTCGGCGATAGTGGCGTTGGTGTTTTTCTCGGCGAACGACTCGCTGGCGGCGGTGAACACCGAGACCTTGTCGATCAGGCGTTCGACGCCGCGAGCATCGCGGGCCTCCCGGTTGGCGGTCAGGGCGGCGTCGAACCCGCGCTCGTTGGGGACCAGCGCCGAGTACAGCACGCCGTCCGGCTTGTCGATCGCGAGTTTGGCGAAGAGTTCGGGGGCGTCGCCGAGCTGCGGGATCCACTTGGGGCTGACAAAGCTGGAGACTTCGACCTCCGCCACGCCGGTGCGCTGGATCGCCCGCACCAGATCGGCCTTGCGCTGGACCGGTACCGGGGTGGTCTCGGCCTGCAGGCCGTCGCGGGGGGCGACGTCGGTGATGCGGACGCGGTCGGTCACTATGAGGGATCCTTGGCCGGACCGGCCGGCGGGATCTCGGCAGGGGGGTCCGACGGGGGCTGCGTGGCGGCCTCGTCCGCCGGGTCATCCCCGGAGATCTTGAGGAACGGGATGGTCGAGTCGATGTTGCTGATCGTCCGACGCAGCGAGGCGAGGTGCTCGCTCACGGCGGCCAGTTCCACTTCCAGCGACGCGATGCGCGCATCCATCGACTCCAGGTTACCGTCGATGGTGCCGAGTTTGGCGTCGATCGCCGTCAGGTTGCTGTTGATCGACTCGAGCTGCGCGAGCTGGTTCAGCTGATCGTCGAGCTTGTTGAGCAGCTCGTTGGCCCGCTCGACCTTGGCGAAGCTCTCATCGATCTGCGCGAGTTTGTCGTTGGACAGGGCGATCTGGTCGTGGATGTCCTGCACGATGCATCCCGGCATCACAAAGCACGCCAGCAGGAACACAAGAACGCGTGGTGGGCTCATCGGGGCTCTCCTGGGTCTGCCGCAACGGTAGGGGGGCGGCGTTGCGTCGGTTGCGGGCGCGAGGTGAGCGCCCGGAGCACCGCGTCGAGTCCGGCGCCCGTCGCGAGGCGGGCTTCTTCCGGACCGTGCCCGCGCTCGAACTCGATGGTCAGGATTGGGATCCGCAGATCAACGCCCGCGAACGTGCCCAGCGAGCCCGGCGTCGGGTAGCCCATCGAGGGCACCACCCGCCATCGCGCGTCGTTCGCCGCGGCGGCCTCGGCGAATGCCCGGGCGAGATGACCGGCCGGTTCCGGCCCGTCGAAGTTGACGAACGGCCCGCCGCGCCGGATCGAGTGCATCACGATCAACAGGTCCGGCGCGAACCGCATCAGATCGGCGAAGACCGCCTCCGACTCCGGCTCGGACAGCGGGGCGGGGCCGCGGTCCGGCGCGGGTGCGAAGTTCGAGGCGGGCCAGTTGCGATTCAGATCCACGCCGCGGGCGTTGCCGCGGCTGTCGGCCGCGTGGCCGTCGGGGTTCATGGTGGGGACCAGGCGGGCCCGCACGCCCGGGTGGTCCCGGAGCACGCGGCGAATCTCATCAACCGCGCCGAACCCTTCGGGCTCGTTGCCGTGGATCAGGCCGATGAGATACACGCGATGGTGTCCGCGTCCGTGGTTCTCCGCCACGAGCGGCGCACCCTCGATCGACCGCCCGATCGCGACCGGGCGCGTCGGAGCGCAGCCGCCGAGCAGCCACGAGCACGCGATGGCGAACAGCAGGCGGGTCACACCTGCAGGACGCCGGTCTTGAACGGCTGCTCGTGGTTCCAGCCCTGGGCCGCCGCGTCGAGCGCGGCGATGAGCTCTTCGCGGGTCTTGTGCGGCTCGATGATGCGGTCCACCCAGCCCCGGGCCGCGCCGTAGCGGATGTCCTGCTGCTCGTTGTAGCTGTCGCGGACGGCGGCGAGGATCTGGTCGTGGGTTTCCTTGTCGATCGTCTCGCCCTTGCGCTCGCGGCTCTTCTCCTCGATCATGGCCAGCGTGCCCGAGGCCGAGGCCGCGCCCATCACGGCGCACTTGCTTCCCGGCCACGCCAGTGCCAGGAACTGGTCGAACGCGCGCCCGCACATGGCGTAGTTGCCCGCGCCGTACGACCCGCCCATGATCAGCACGATCTTGGGCACGACGCAGTTGCTCATGGCGTTGACCATCTTGGCCCCCGCCCGGATGATGCCCCCCTGCTCGCTGTCACGCCCGACCATGAAGCCGGTGGTGTCGTGCAGGAACACCAGCGGGATCCTGCGCTGGTTGCAGTCCATGATGAACCTCGCGGCCTTGTCGGCCGAGTCGTCGTAGATCACCCGCGGCATGTTGGTGGACTTGCTCGGCCCGGCCTTGCCGCCGGGCAGCTGGCGCTGGGTCAGCTTGCCCTGATTGGCGACGATCCCGCACGGGTGCCCGCCGATGGTCGCGTAGCCGCACACCAGGCTCTGGCCGAACTCGGCCTTGTACTCGTCGAAATCGGGCGCCAGCGAGGTGTGGCCCTCGGCGTTTGGCTCGCCGCGGGCGTCCACGAGGCACGCGACCACGTCTTTCACGTCGTACTGCTGACCCGGCTTGTCGGTGAAGATCTCGTACAGATCCTCGCCCGGACGGACGCTGCGGAGCTTGTTGCGTTCGGCCCGCCCCGCCTCGGCTTCGGCGGGGGGGTACTTGGCCACCAGCGAGCGGATCCGACGCAGGCACGACGCGTCGTCCGGCTCGCGGAAGTCGATCGTGCCCGAGATCTGGGCGTGCATCTGCGCCCCCCCGAGTTCCTCGTCCGAGACGTCCTGCCCGATGGCGGCCTTGACCAGCGCCTGACCCGCCAGGTACAGGCCCGAACCCTCCGTCATCAGCAGCGTGTCGCACAGGACCGGCAGGTAGCCGCCGCCCGCGACGCAGAAGCCCATGATGGCCGAGATCTGGGGGATCCCGGCGGCGGAGATCACCGCGTTGTTGCGGAAGATCCGCCCGAAGTCGTCGGTGTCGGGGAAGACGTCCTCCTGCATGGGCAGGAACACGCCGGCGGAGTCGACGAGGTAGATCAGCGGCAGCCGGGCGGCCATGGCCACCTGTTGCGCGCGAATGATCTTCTTGCAGGTCATCGGGAAGAACGCGCCGGCCTTGACGGTGGCGTCGTTGGCGATGACCATGTGCAGTCGCCCGTGGACTAGGCCGATGCCCGTGACCACGCCCGCGCCGGGCGCGCCCCCGTGTTCCTGGTACATGCCGAAGGCAGACCACAGGCCCAGTTCCTGGAAGGCGGCCCCGGGGTCGATCAGGCCCTCGATGCGCTCGCGGGCGGTCAGACGCTTCTTGGCGTGCTGGCGGTCGATCGCCTTGGGCCCACCGCCGAGCCGGATCGTCTCTTCGGTGGCGAGGAAGTCGTCGCTGATGGCACGCAGCGTCGGTACGGTCTGGGTCATGCGCGATTCCCTCTCGCGGAAGTCCGGCGTGGGAGCGCACATCGGGCGTGCACCCCTGATTCGGGCAGGGGGGTGGAAAACTCCCCGGGGCGAAGCGTATTCGCACCAATCGGGACTCGCGCGGACTGGAGGCGGAATGCACCGCGGTCCGATCGGAACTACAATATGTTGGGAATGCGAGCTCACCGTTCCCTGTTCTCTGCAGGGTGCCGAACCCTCTCCTGTGTTTCTTTCGGCCCCAGAGTGTCCCCGAGCGAGCTGGAAGTTTCCCCTTGAGCAACATGTCAATCCCGACGAACGCCGCGCCCGAGCCCGCGTCCGCCAATCGTCCGCGAATGCACTCCGAGATGGCCCATGCCCCGAACCGTGCGGTGCGCATCGCCACGCTGGTCACCATCGTGCTCCCGCTGATCGGGCTGATCACGGGCATGATCCTGCTGTGGCCGATCGGCTTCGGCTGGACCACCCTGGGGCTGCTGCTGGGCTTCTACATCTTCACGGGCCTGGGCATCACGGTGGGGTTCCACCGCTTCTTCACGCACAAGTCCTTTGACACCAGCAACTTCATGAAGTGGGTGCTCGGCATCGCCGGCTCGATGGCCTGCGAGGGGTCGATCCTCTACTGGGTCGCCACGCACCGCAGCCACCACCAGCACTCCGACTCCGAGAACGACCCGCACTCCCCGCACCACCACGGCGAGGGCGTCTGGGCCATGATCAAGGGCGCCTGCCACGCCCACGTCGGCTGGATGTTGCCCGGCGAACACCCCAACGTCCACCGCTATGCGCCGGACCTGGCCCGCGACAAGGGCGTGGTCACGATGAGCCGCCTGTTCCCACTCTGGGTGTTCCTGGGCTTGGCGATCCCGACCGTCTTGGGCGGCGTGATCACGCTGAGCTGGTCGGGGGCCCTGCTGGGCTTCATCTGGGGCGGCCTGGTGCGGATCCTGCTGGTGCACCACATCACCTGGAGCATCAACTCGGTGTGCCACATCTGGGGCACTCGTCCGTTCAACAGCCACGACCACAGCCGCAACAACGCGATCTTCGGCATCCTCGGCTTCGGCGAGGGGTGGCACAACAACCACCACGCCTTCCCGGCCTCGGCCCGCCACGGGCTGCGGTGGTGGGAGGTGGACACCTCGTACATGGTCATCAAGGCGATGTCGTGGGTGCGCCTTGTCAGCAACGTGAAGGTCCCGACCCGCGAGCGGATCGAGGCGAAGATGAAGGCGGCGTGACCAGTAGAAACGGCGCGGCCGGCAGTTATGAAGCCAAATCAGATTGAAGCTCGCGTCCTGCGGATCTTGGACCAAGTGGCGGATGCTGTGTCACTTGAAGATCAGTATGTTGAACTGAAGCGAGAAATTCCAACAGATCTCCACAAGTTTGCGCGACAGATTGCCGCCCTGTGCAACTCTTCACGCGGCCAAGATGTCCTTGTTTTGCTGGGAGTAGATGAGAACAACGGCGCTGTCGGCTGCGAGCCTCCGGATTTTCAGGAATGGTGGGCACAGGTTGCTAGGCACTTTTGTGACTGCACACCTGAGATGTACCATTGCGTTGTACAATCTGGCAACTCCGTCGTCGTCGCAATTCACCTAAAATCAGATAGAGCACCCTATTTGGTAAGAACGCTCGATGGTGGAAGAGTAGAGTCTGAAATTCCTTGGCGAGAAGGGACGAGAACTCGAACCGCCCGACGCCATGAAATCCTGCGCATCCTCGATGACAGTGTCATGCGACCGGTATTGCAGGTCCAGCAGGCTCGCTTTGTAGCCGATCAATCAAGAAACCAAGTCGATGGCAAAAAGGCGATTGATGGATCACAAAATCAAATTCTTAGTCTTTCAATTGAAGTAGATCTCTATGTTATCCCTTCAAGGCGAAGCGATTTCATTGTTTTTCCTCTCCACCTTGCCAGTGTGGATATTTCAGGCGCTGAACAGCCAGAGATTCTTTGGCAATCTAAAGGGCCGTTTCAGCTCTCATACTTGGGGCCTAGGCGCCGTACATTCTCGTCTGGAGAGGAACCGATCTTTCCTGTCGATACCAGGCAGTCACGGACCATCGACTCCACCACGTCAGAGGCGATCGTCAGTGGGCCGGGCTTGATGATCGCAAAAATCCACTTTGGCGTGGTCAAACATCATCCCCCGGACAAGTCCGTGTCCGTTTCGGGCGTAATCCATCTGGAATCCGCGCCTGATTGCTTTGAGTACCGCTTGCCCTTTGAGTCTCGCCTCTACTGACTGATGTGCCTTTGAGAGACAGTGGATAGGCCGCCTCCGAGAAGACGTTAGTTTTACAGAACATACATTCTCGGACCTTGGGCGTGGTCCCGGCCGATCACCGGCCCGGCGGGGCGTGGACCTTCAGGCGCCGGTCCAGCAGGCCCAGGGCCAGTTCGGAGCCGGGGCCGAGCATCCTCGGGAGCGGGCTGTCGGGCCGGGGGCGCTCGCCGTCGATCTGGACCGGGTTGGTCTCGGGCGAGGCCGGCTCGGACGGGCGGATGACGAAGCGGGCGGCGCGGACGCGCCGGATGGACTTCGACCGCAGCTTGCTGCGCAGGAAGCCGTAGGCGGTGCCGACCGAGGTCGCGTAGGGCAGCAGGGCCAGATCGAGCCGGCCGTCGGACGGGTCGGCGTCGAAGGCCGGGTCCATGCGCAGGGCGTAGGCGGGGATGTTGGAGACGACGGCGGTGCCGACGAAGCCGGCGATCAGGGGCGTGCCGTCGGCCTCGATGTCCAGGCGTGCGGCGCGGGGGCTCAGGCCCTCGGCCAGGGTCGGGCGGACGTAGGCGAGGTGGCCGCCCTTGGCGCCGCGGACGTCCTCGACACGGTGGATGACCGAGGCGTCGATCCCGACGGAGCACATCAGCGTGAAGGGCACGCCGTTGGCCGTTCCCAGGTCGATCTCGGAAGGGGGGTGATCGCGTTCGAGCCGCTCGGCGGCCTGCTCAGGATCGCGGGGCATGCGGAAGTAGCGGGCGAAGAGGTTCTCGGTCCCGGTGGCGAGGTGGTAGACGGGCACGCCGGACTCGGCCGCGGCCCGGGCGGCGTGGTGGATGGTGCCGTCGCCCCCGACGATGACGAGGCGGTCGGACCCCCCCGCCGCCTCGGCGAGATTGAGATCGGGGTCGATCAGCGGTCGGAGCGTGGTGTGTCCGCGGGCGGTGAGGATGGCGTCGAGCCGGTCGGCGAGGGCGAGGGCTTTGCCCCGGCCCGAGCGGGGGTTGGCGAGGATGGTCACGTGCATCTCGGTGTGCTCCGGGCGGGGCGGCGGGCTGCGGGACGGGTGGGCGGACCCTATCATCGTCACCCATGCGCCCGGCCGTCCAAACCGAGAAAGATCTGTCCGGCGCGAAAGACGCCGCTGGGCTGGTCGTGGAGACGCACCGGGCCCTCGCTGGGTTCCTGCGCCACGGGCAGACGCTGGCGGAGATCGACGCGTTCGTGGGGCGCACGCTGGACACGCTCGGCGCGTCGTCGTGCTTTTTCAAGTACAACCCCGGGCGGATGCCGCCGTTCCCGTCGCAGGCGTGCCTGAGCGTCAACGAGTGCGTGGTGCACGGCACGGCCGGCTACCTGACCCGGCCCATGGAGGCCGGCGACCTGCTCAAGATCGATATCGGCGTCAAGTACCGCGGATGGATCGGCGACGCGGCCTGGACCTACTCCTTCGGCGAGCCGTCGGACGAGAACCGGCGTCTGATGGAGTCGGGCAAGGAATCGCTGCGCAAGGGCGTGCAGCAGCTCCGCCCGGGCAACACCTTTCTGGCGTGGGCCAGGGCGGTGCAGAAGGTGGTCGAGGACGAGTACGGCTTCCATCTGATCCGCGGATTGGGCGGGCACGGGTACGGGCGGTCGCTGCACGCGCCGCCCTGGATCTCCAACGTGGTGCCGACCTTCCCGGGCGAGTGGCCCGACGCGAACCTGGCGTGCGAGCCGGGGATGCTCGTGGCGGTCGAGCCGATGATCGCGGTGGGCACCGGCGAGACGCGTCAGGGGCGCAAGCAGTGGCCGATCTTCTCGGCCGACGGGTCGATGTCGGTCCACTACGAACACGACGTGCTGATCTCCGAGAACGGGCCGGTGGTGCTGACGGCCGGGCTCGAGGAGATCGAGGATGTGATCACGCGATGAACCGCATCGACGCCGCTTTCGAGCACCTTAAGAAGTCCGGGCAGGGGGGGCTGATGCCCTTCGTCTGCGCCGGGGCCCCCACTCTGGAGGCGTTGACCACGGTGCTGCCCGCGTTGTCGGACGCCGGGGCGAGCGTGATCGAGGTGGGCATCCCCTTCTCCGATCCGATCGCCGACGGCCCGGTGATCGCCGCGGCGATGCACGAGGCGATCGGGCGGGGGGTCACGCCGTCGATGGTGTTCGAGCAGGTCCGCGCGGTGCGCGACCGGGTCGAATCGGGCGTGGTCGCGATGGTGTCCGTCAGCCTGGTGCACGCGATGGGCGGGCCGGACGCCTTCGCCGGGCGTGCGGCCTCGGCCGGGTTCGATGGTTGCATCTTCCCCGATGCGCCGCTGGAGGAATCCGACGATCTGGCGGCGGCGTGCACGCGGGCGGGCCTGACCTGCTCCCTGCTGATCGCCCCCACCACCCCGGAAGCGCGGGCCCGCCTGATCGCCGAAAAGTGCTCCGGGTTCGTGTACCTGCTGGCCCGATCGGGCATCACCGGCGAGCAGCGGGACGCGCCGGAGATCGCCGACCGGGTGAAGATGTTGCGACGGGTCACGGACCTGCCGGTGGCGTGCGGTTTCGGCATCAGCACGCCCGATCACGTGCGGGCGGTCGTCGAGCACGCGGACGCGGCCATCGTCGGCACGGCCCTGGTCCGCCGGCTCGAGGCCGCCTTCAAGCAGGGTCAGCCGCTCGCAGCGGAGGCCGAAGGGTTCCTGACCGAGCTTTCCACGGGGCTGATCCCCATGAATCTCTGACCGGGGGAGCACTCCCCCGGGAGTCTCCCGCCTATTCCCGGTCCGGTTCGCGCCGGTCGCCGGACTACGATTGCCCCCCCACCAACGGGACTATCAGGAGCGAGAACAGACATGGGCATGCCAGAAGGATTCGTGTGGGGTGCGGCTTCCGCGTCGTATCAGGTCGAGGGCGGCGCCCGCGAGGGCGGGCGGTCGCCCAGTGTCTGGGACGAGTTCTCGGAGACGCCCGGCAAGACCTTCGACGGCCACACCGGCGCGGTCGCCTGCGACAGCTACCACCGTCCCGAGGAGGATGCCGCCCTGCTCGCCGACATGGGCGCGACCGGCTACCGCCTGTCCATCGCCTGGCCGCGCGTCATCCCCGGGGGCGACGGCGTCATCAACGATGAGGGCCTGGCGTACTACGACCGGCTCGTCGACGCCCTCCTGGCCCGCGGCGTGGACCCGTGGGTCACCCTGTTCCACTGGGACTTTCCCGCCTGCCTCTACCGGCGGGGCGGCTGGCTCAACCGCGACAGCGCCGACTGGCTCGCCGAGTACACCGCGGCCGTGGTGGACCGGCTCTCGGACCGGGTGACCAACTGGTTCACGCTCAACGAGCCACAGATCTTCCTTGGGCTGGGCCACAACGAGGGCACGCACGCCCCGGGCCTGAAGCTGTCCCGCAAGGACGTGCTGCTGGCCACGCACCACGCGCTGCTCGGGCACGGCAAGTCCGCCCAGGTCATCCGCGCCCGGGCGAAGAAGCCCAGCCGGATCGGCTGTGCGCCCGTGGGCAACCTCAAGTCCCCCGCCACCGAGACGCCCGCCGACATCGAGGCCGCCCGCGCGGCGACGTTCAGCGTGCCCGAGCAGGGCTGGACGTTCAACTACACCTGGTACTGCGATCCGATGCTGCGGGGCCACTACCCGGAGGACGGACTGAAACTGTTCGGCAAGGACGCGCCCGCCGCGCCCGAGGCGGACATGAAGACCATCCACCAGCCGATGGACTTCTTCGGGGTCAACATTTACAACTCCGAGATCGTCCGCGCCGGAAAGGACGGCAAGCCCGAGCCGGTCAAGCGCGGGCCGGGGTATCCGATCACCATGTTCCGTTGGCCGGTCCAGCCCGACGCCCTGTACTGGGGCCCCCGCTTCTTGCAGGAGCGGTACAAGCTGCCGGTGGTCATCACCGAGAACGGCCTGGCCTCCATGGACTGGGTCCACGCGGACGGCAAGGTCCACGACGCCGGGCGCATCGACTTCCTGACCCGCTACCTCGGCGAACTGCGCCGGGCGATTTCCGATGGCGTGGACGTGCGGGGGTATTTCCAGTGGTCCATCATGGACAACTACGAGTGGGCCGAGGGCTACGCGCTGCGGTTCGGTCTGGTCTACGTGGATTACCTGAGCGGCGAACGGATCCCCAAGGACTCCTACTACTGGATGAAGTCCGTGATCGCTTCCAACGGCAAGTCCCTGCCCGAAACACCCGCCAAGCTCCGATAACCCTTCGGGTGAAGGGTGACAAGGGCGAATCCGCGGCGGGAGCGCGAAACTGTTACACCCTTTCGCGGGGCTCCCCCGAGTATCCCGTGGCGATTTCGTGCCCGAAACTCGCTTTGATGCGGTGAATTGCCCTTGACAACCCGCGCCGTTCCGGTACATTGATGTAACTGTTACGGATTGCAGGTCCATCGGCGGACCAGCCGTGTCAGACAGAGGGATACCTGATCCGGAGGGATGTTTCCATGCGTACCAAGATGATGAGCGCGGCCATTCTCGCCGCCGCCGCGACCAATGTGCTCGCCGGCTCGCCCAACCTGGCCACCAACGGCAGCTTCGAGACCCCCGGGCCCGGCTTCGTGCTGTTCCAGGGCTGGGAGAACTACGGCAACGTGTTCGACGACGGCGCGGTTGACGTCGGCGCCCACGACGGCAACGTCGCGGTGAAGATGTTCGGCGGCTTCCCCGGCCCCGGCATCCAGAGCGACCAGGTGCTGCTGCAGACCGTGACCGGCATCACGCCCGGCACCACCTACACGCTGAGCGCTCAGCTCCAGCAGAACAGCGCCGACCTGCTCGGCTCGGGCAACCTGATCCTGCTGCAGATGGTGTTCCAGAACTCCACCGGCGGCAACATCGAGGTGCTCGACCAGCCCGTGCTCGAGGCCGGCTCCGCCCTGGACTCCTGGATCCAGTACGACATCACCGGCATCGCGCCCCCGAACACCGATCGCATCCTGATCGCGCTGCTCCACCTCCAGCTCGACGGCACCTCGGCGGGTGCGTCGTTCTGGGACAGCATCTCGCTGACCGAAGGCCCCGCCGGCTGCGGCAACCCCGCGGACTTCGACGGCAACGGCGTGCTGAACTTCTTCGACATCAGCTCGTTCATCAACGCCTACCAGCAGGGCTGCAACCCGTAAACGCTGCTTCCGATCTTTCGGACCATACAGAAAACGCCGGGCCGTGCCCGGCGTTTTCTCATTGGCCGTTTCCTCACGGGCGTTGCTCATGGGCATCGCGTGGCGCGACCGCTCGCCGGCGGGCGTCGTATTACGGATCAGCCCTTGACGGCGCCGCTGGTCAGTCCGGAGATGAACTGCTTCTGCAGGAGCAGGAACAGCACGGCCACCGGGGCGATCGAGACGACCGTTCCGGCCATCATGAGCCCGTAGTCCGAGCGGTAGAGCCCGCGGAGCTGGGCGATGGCCACGGACAGGGGCTGCTTCTCGCCCGACTGGAGCACGATCTGGGGCGAGATGAAGTTGTTCCACATCGCCAGGAACGTGATGAGCAGGAAGGCCCCCACCATCGGGCGGATCAGGGGCAGCACGATGGCGAAGAAGATCTCGACCTCTGAGCAGCCGTCCATCCGGGCGGCCTCGAGGAGCTGGTCGGGCACCGACTGCGAGACCGCCTGCCGGAAGAGGAACACGCCGAATGCGGGCGCCAGGAACGGAAGGATCAGCCCCGGGACCGTGTCCAGCAGGCGCAGGTGGTAGAGCAGCTCGTAGCCGGGGGCGATCAGCAGGGTCGGGGGGAGGATGATCAACGCCAGCACGCCGAGCGTCAGGCCGTTGCGGCCGCGGAAGCGGAACTTGGCCAGGGCGTAGCCGGCCGCCGAGCTGATCAGGGTGGCGAGCACCGCGGTGGTCGAGCTGTAGAACACGGAGTTGAGGAAGGCCCCGCCGAAACCCAGGCCGAAGAGATTGTCGTAGTTCTCCAGGGTCAGGCGGTCCCAGGCCACGCCGAAGAGCCCGTCGCCGTCGGGCAGGAACATGGACTGGGAAAAGTCTTCCCGGTTCTTGAGCGAGGCGATGATCAGCCACGCGAACGGAACGAGCGTGACGAACGCCAGCAGGGCCAGCAGGCCCTGCAGCAGCAGCCGGCGCCACAGCGGTGTACGGCGTCCGACGCTCATGCCTCGTCCCTCCGGATGATCCAGAGCTGGAGCAGCGCCAGCCCGATGAGCATGATGGCCAGCACCCATCCGATGGCGCTGGCGTAGCCGAGGTCGCCGACCTCAAAGCCGGACTGGTAGAGGTACATCACGACGGTCAGCCCCTGGTTGCCGGGGCCGCCGCTGCCGTCGAGCAGCACGAACGGCAGCTCGAACAGCTGGAGGCTGCCGATCATCGAGAGCATCACGACGAACGACGCGACCGGTCGGATGGCCGGGACGATCACGTGGCGGAACCGGGCGATCGGGCCCGCCCCGTCGATCTCGGAGGCTTCCAGCAGCGTGTCGTCCACGCTCTGCAGGGCGGCGAGGAAGTAGATCATGTTGAAACCGACGTACATCCACAGCGAGATGAGGATCAGCGTGGACATCACGTGGGATTCGAGCCAGGGAAAGTCCAGCCAGGTGCCGATCCCCTCCGGCGTCCACGCCCAGCCCAGCAACGTCTCGAGCGACTGGTTGACCAGCCCGGCCCGCTTCTCGAACATCAGCGCGGCCAGGACCGAGACGAACACCAGGCCCATGAGCTGCGGGCTGAAGAAGATCAGCCGGTAGAGCCCGCGTCCGCGCAGCTTCGGGGAGTTGAGCGCCATGGCCAACATCAGCGCCAGCGGCAGCTGGATGAACAGGCTGCCCAGCGCATAGACCACCGTGTTTCGCACGGCGGTCCAGAAGACCGGGTCGGTCATCATGTTCGTGAAGTTGTCCGTGCCCACGAATGTTTTGGTGCCCGGGCCGTAGGTCTGCTGGAAGGCCAGGACGGTGGACTGCGCGAGGGGGTAGAGCACGAACACGAGCACGATCAGCAGGAACGGCGCGAGGAAGATCCACGCCGCGCGGTGGGACACCGTTTCGATCCGGGCTTTGGACGACTTCAACGCTCGGCCTCCTGCGCGGACTGCACCCCGGAGAACGCGTTGCGCTCCATCACACGGACGATGCGGGCCTGGACGTCGGCGAGCATGCGGGCCGCCTCTGCTTCCAGAGCCTCCGCGTCGTAGGTCTGCGTGCGGCGGGCGAAGTCCGCCAGCGCCACGGCGGCGTCACGCAGCAGGAACACGGCCTGTCGGTTGTAGGGCGACGAGGTCCGCGTGGGCACATGCGGGGCCTGCTCGATGTAGAGCCTGCCCTTGGGCTGGCCCGAGAAGAACGGGTCGGGCTGGTGGTACACCGGGTCGTCCCACAGCGAGCTGACCGGGCTGATGATGTCCGTCAGCTCGTACATCTGCCTCGCCACCTTCGGCGAGGTGTAGAGCATCTTGGCGTACGCCCAGGCGGCGTCGACGTCCGGCGAGTCCTTGGGGATGCCCAGCACGGTGCCCCCGCGGACGGAGGTGCGGCGGCCGCCCGGCTCGAACGCGGGCAGCGGCATGACCTTGACGGTGCCGGCCAGCCGGGGCACGTGCATCTTCCAGATGCCGCACATCCAGTCGGGGGCCAGATAGGCCACGGCGTACCCGTCGACCCGCTGCTGGTGGCCGGTGGCGGAGAAATCGTCGACGTCCACGGCGACGCGGTCCGGGCCGACGCACCACGACACGATCCGGGCCAGCAGTTCCGCGTTGCGCGGGGTGTCGATGACCGGCCGGTCCTGGGCGTCAAACAGCGTGCCGCCGCCCTGGAGCATCAGCACCTCGATGTTGTCCAGTTGTGTCGGCCAGAAGGAGAGGGCCCAGCGGTCGGGCTCGCCGTCGCCGTCGCTGTCCGTCATCAACGGTGCCATGGCGTCGAAGAACTCTTCCCAGGTCTCGACCGCGCTCAGGTCGATGCCGGCCGCCTCGACGATGTCCGAGCGGTATGCGAGGAGCACGGGGTGCACGTCGTGCGGCAGCCCGAAGATGCGGCCCCGGGAAGTCACCGGGCCGAAGGAGGGCGGGTTGATCTCTTCGAGCAGCCCCTCGTCGCGCAGTCGGTCGGTCAGGTCGAGGAAGCCGACGGATTCGAGGGGGCCGGTGAATGCCCGCCCCACCACCGCCCGCTCGACCTCGATCAGGTCGGCCGTGGGCAGACCGCCGAAGAAGCCGGACATCATCCGCCGCTCGATCGCCGCGATGCTCATCAGCTGCATGTCCAGCGGGCGCTCGAGATCCCCCGCTTCTTCGAGCAGAGGCACGTAGAGCTGCTTGTGCTCGGGCGAGAAGAGCCAGAACACGACGGCCTCGCCCGAGTCCTGGCGCGCCTTGAAGAGCACTCCCACCGACACCGCCATCAGCCCGATCATCACCCAGAGGCCGAGCGACAGCCCGCGGGCGGCGGTGAGCATGGTGACGGTCCGCATGGGGCGTGGCTCCGGAGGTCAGGCCGGGGGAGAGAAAAAGAGCGGGCGGCCGTCAGGCCCCCACGCTCCTGAGGGAACTGGTCGGGAGCCGCCGTCGGGAGCGTCGCGTTTCGGCGGCGATCGTGGCGATTCCCTTGGTGTCGGTCCTTCTCGGTGTGCGGTCGAACGCGGGCCGGGGGCCCGGCGATGGTCAGGTGGTTTGGATGGCGCGGGACCGTTCTTCGATCCGCACGGGGCTGAGCGGGGGGAACGAGGTGCTGTCCAGCACGGCCAGCGTGGTCGGGCGCACCTCGCGGAAGCTGCCGTTGACCTCGCCGTTGAGGCTGCGGGTCAGCCAGCGTGCCGCCTCGAGCCCGAGGGCCTGGGCGTCCTGGCAGACCGCGGTGAACCGGGGGAAGGTCCGCATGCGGATGTCCCCGTCGTCGAACCCGACGATGGAAAGGTCCTTGGGCACGCGGATGCCGAGCTGGAGGCACTTGTGCAGGGCGCCGACCGTGGAGAGCGGGTTGGTGAAGTAGATCGCCGTCGGCGGGTGCTCCTGGTCGAGCATGGACATGAGCATCATGGCCCCGCCCTCGGGGCTGGCCTCGGCGCGGATGATCATCGAATCGTCCACGGTGATGCCCGCGGCCTGCATCGCGGAGCGGTAGCCGTTCTCGCGGTCGCGGTGGTCCGAGTCCGAAACCCGGTGGATCGCCAGGCCGATGCGCTTGTGGCCGAGGCTGAGCAGGTGCTCGACCGCCAGGCGCGACGTGCGGTTCGAGTCCGAATCGATGTAGTTGACCCTGGGGTCGTCCGATCGATCGGCGACGAGCACCATCGGCACGCCGTCGGCGGCGATGGCCTCGGCGAGGCCGCTGTCGTCGAGCGGGCGGACGATGACACCGCGAACGCCCTTGCGGTCGAAGAACTGCTCGAAGGTCTCGCTGCGGTTCTTGTCCCGGTTGACGTTCACGAAGGTCAGGTCGAACTTGCGCTCGTTGACGCCCTCGAGGATCCCGGAGAGCAGGACGGCCTCAAAGGCACCGAAGTCTGCGCGCACGGGCTCGTTGGGGTACGCCAGGCCGATGACGTTGGTGGGCTTGCGCCCGACGGACGGCCTGTAGCCCGAGCGGTCGGCGGTCTGGAGGACACGCCGGCGCATCTCGTCGCTGACGCCCGGGTGGTTGTTGAGCGCCCGGGAGACGGTCGCGACCGACACCCCCAGCTCATCCGCGATGGCTCGGACCGAACTCATGCTCAGGGATTCCCGTCCAGATCCCGCTCGAGGGCGGGGTCCTTCTCAGACCAGAGCGCCTTGTAGGTGCTCTGCTCGGTTTCCTCATCGAAGAGATCACGGGCGGCGAGATTCGACACGTGGCCGTCCGCGAAGGCGATGTTGGTGTTGCCGCTGATGGCCTTCGTGTCGTTGCCGCGCCGCGGGTGGCGGTAGTACGGCAGGTAGCTCGTGGGCATCACGGTGGTGTCGGAGCCCAGTTCCGGAGCCGCGGGGGGCGCGGTCCAGTTGGCGACGCCGGAGGAACCGGTGAACAGCGAACTGGGCAGGCCGTCGCCCGCGCCGAACCGCCTCCCGGGCAGCAGGCGGCTGCCGATGCTGGCCTGGGTGAACCAGGTGACATCGATGCCGTCGAGGGGGATCTGGGAGCGGAACGTGCCCCAGGCCTCACCGAAGAGGATCAGTTCGCTGGCGCGTCCGGTGTCATCGGCGAAGGACTGGCCGTTCTGGTAGGTCGCGGTGTTCCCGGGGTTCTGGCCGGGGCGATACAGGTTGAGCGTGCCCGTCTGGAAGTTCGGCACGAACTCCGCAGCGGAAGAGGCCCAGTAGTTCATCGAGTACGAGCGGGCTCCGTCCGGATGATTCGGGCACTGGAGCACGCCGCCGCCGACGGTCTGGTTATCGATGTTGTCGAACGCGACGTTCCGGTACGCGGACTCGGGCAGGTAGCGTCCGATGCGATTGACGTCGTGCCAGACCATGTTCCGCTTGCCGTTCTCGGGGTCGATCACCTGGGGACCGCCGAGGATCGGCGGGAACTTACCCTTGTAGTCGACAGCGTACACCAATCCGGCTTGGGCCACACCCCGGATGTTCGTCTGGCAGATCAGGCCGCGGGCGGTCTCCCGGGCCCGACCGATCGCCGGGAGCAGGATTCCGATGAGCAGCGCGATGATCGCGATCACGACGAGCAGTTCGATGAGCGTGAACGCCCGGCGATTCGCCGAGTTTCCTCTGGCTGGCATGTCTGGGCTCCCTCTAGTTTGTGATCCGGGTTGCCGCCGCGGATCGCCCATGAACGTGAAACAGTTACATCAGTATGCCCGAAACCGCCCCCGGTGTCAAGCCGGGCGGTTCACGAGGTAAAAAAACCCACGCCATACCCTCAAATCGAGTGATTGCAAGGGCTTGGAGAGGCTTTTTCTCGGTGATTCACCCCGACACGATGGTGGTTCCGCTCAGGCACGATCGCTCGGCGGATGACACCCGGCGTCGAAACAGTTACACTCACATCATGAAATCCACCCTCATTGCTCTAGGACTGCTTCTGATGACGGCGACCGGTTGCCAAGCGGCCCCCGGACCCGACGACGGGCCCGACTGGTCCCATATCGGCAAGCCGTCCGTGGTGCAGGTCCGCCAGACCGCGTCCGGTTTCGAACTGGTCCGCAACGGTGAACCGTTCTTCGTCCGCGGCGTGGGCGGACAGAGTGCGCTGGACAGGCTGGTCGAGCTCGGGGGCAACGCCATCCGGACCTGGGACGCCGAGGGCATCGACGATCTCCTCAACGAGGCCCACGCCAAGGGACTCGCGGTTCAGGTGGGGATCTGGCTGCAGCACGAACGCCACGGGTACGACTACAACGACCCGGAGGTTCGCCGGACGCAGCTCGACAAGGTCCGCCGGCTCGTTACCCGGTACCGCTCGCACCCGGCGGTTCTCGCCTGGGGCGTCGGCAACGAGGTGGAACTCGGCGGCGATCTGAGCATCGCGCTGCGTGCGATCGAGGAGGCCGCGGCGCTCATCAAAACGCTCGATACCGATCACCCCACGGTGGCGATCGTGGCCGAGATCGGCGACGACAAGGCCAGCCGGATCGCCGAGGAGTGCCCGAGCATCGACCTGCTGGGGGTCAACTCGTACGGCGGGGCGCCGTCAGTGCCCGAGCGTCTGCTCGAGCAGGGGTACGACGGGCCGTACCTGATCACCGAGTTCGGCCCGTTGGGCCACTGGGAGGGCCCGAGCACCCATTGGGGTGCGCCCATCGAAGCGCCCGGCCACCAGAAGGCGCAGGTCTACGCGAACAGCTACGTCAACGGCATCCAATCCCAGCAGAACGGGCGGTGCCTGGGGTCGTTCGCGTTCCTGTGGGGCAACAAGCAGGAGACCACCGCAACTTGGTTTGGCTTGCTGCTGCCGACCGGGGAGACGACCGAGGCGGTCGACCGGCTCAGCGAGTTCTGGACGGGCGGGCCGATCGAGCACCACGCGCCCGTGGTGACGGGCATCGAACTGACGGGTGTGACGCCGGGTTCGGTTCGGCCGGGGCAGGCCTTCGCCGCGGCGGTCCACGCGACCGACCCGGACGGTGACGCGCTCGAGGTCGAATGGCAGGTCATCCAGGAATCGGCAGACCGACGTTCGGGCGGGGACGCCGAGCAGATCCCGCCAGTCGTTCCCGGGTGCGTGGTCGCGTCCGAGGGATTGACCGCCCAGTTGACGGCGCCGACCAAGCCCGGGGCGTACCGGGTCTTCGTCTTCGTGCGCGACGGCACCAACCGGGCCGGCACCGCGAATGTCCCGATCCTCGTGGTCGAGTAGGCCCCCGGCGATGGGCCGATTGTCGCATCAACAAAGCGGGCGGTCCGGGGACCGCCCGCTCTTCATTCTCAGATCACAGGTTCAGAGCAACAGGCCCGACGCGGGACGCGGCGGATGTCCGCTCAGGGGCAGCCCGCGTTGTACTGGTTGATGTACGCGGCCACATCGAAGAAGTTGAACACGCCGAACGGTGACGCCAGGTCGGCCGCGGGATTCTGGCTGTTGTAGAGGCCGATGAAGGCGGCGACGTCAAAGAAGTTCAGTGAGCCGTAGGGCTCGGCCAGATCGGCCAGCGAGCAGCCGCCCTGCTGCGTGAAGCGGAACCAGTTGATGTTGAAATCATTCGGCGAGTCGTTCTTGGCGAAGCGGATGGTCTGCACGCCCTGATCCAAATACATCTCGCCGGAGACGGTGGTCCAGTTCTGCCAGCCCCCGGTGTTGGGCACGTTGATTGAGCCGGTGCGGTTCTCGCCGTCGACCTCGAGTCGGAACGAACCGCCCGGAGACGGCGTCGCCACGCGGGCTTCGACGAGGTAGGTGCCGGCGGCCTGCACGTTCGCGGTGTACTCGATCCACTCGCCGTTGCGGGTCCATCCGACGTTGTAGCCGCCCTCCGAGCACGTCTGGACGTCGACGTCGTCCTGGCGGAACGCGAAGCCGTTGTTGCCGGGGTCCGAGTCCGAATAGGCCTCGCCCGGGTAGCCCTCGTCGTAGTGCTCGGCCTCGATCTGGCCGGGGATCGCGCGGATCGTGCCTTCGAAGGCACGCTGCTCACGCCGGAACACGCGGACCCAGTCCACCTCCATCGTCTGCGGCCACTGGGCCGAGCCGTTGGGGTTGCCCGGGAAGTTGCCTCCGACGGCCACGTTGAGCAGCAGGTGGAAGTTCGAGTCGAACGGCGCACGGGGATTGGAGGACGCGGCGGACGAGAACCAGTCGCTGGTCGTCTTCGTGCCGAACTGCGTGCCGTCGAGATACCAGCGGATCTCGTTCGGATCCCACTCGATGGCGTACACATGGAAGTCCTGCGAGTAGTCGATGCCGGTCGCGATCGAACTGCCGGTGTGTTGGTTTTGCGGCCACTGCCCGCCGTGGTGGAGCGTGCCGTAAATCCGGTCGGCGTTGTTGACCGATTCCATGATGTCGATCTCGCCGGACGAGGCCCATCCGCCGTAGGGCGAGTCCGTCGGGAGCATCCAGAACGCGGGCCAGACGCCGCTGGTGCTTGGCAGTTTGATGCGAGCCTCCACCCGGCCCCATTTGAAATCGAGCCGGTTGATCGTGCGGATCCGCGCGGAGGTGTACTCCTGCCCGCCGAAGTTGGTCTTGATCGCCGTGATCTTCATCGTGCCGTTGCCGACCGAGAGATTGCTGGCGAAGTTCGTGTAGTACTGAAGTTCGTTGTTGCCCCACCCGGGATTGCCGTAGGCCCCGCCGTTGCCGATCATGAACTCCCACTTGGACAGATCGAGGTTCGAGCCGTCGAACTCGTCCGCCCAGTGGAGGGACCACTGGGCCTGGCTGATCGAGCCGCAGGCGGCGATTAGTCCGGCGGCGAACAGAGCGGGGTGCTTCATCGATTCTCCTTGAGGGTCTGGCCGTGGCCGAGTGGGGTCTCACCCTATTGAACCACATCCGGGGGGTGATCGCAACCGTAACTGTTCCAAAACTGCCATTCGTCGATCGATAATCTCGGCCTTGCGATCCGGCATTCACGCCAAATGCGAGCGATATGTCCGGAAGGAGCTTGCGCGGACAGCCCGTAACTGTTACATTTGTGCCGCTCAGACCTGCCGCAACCGCCACCGACCGTCCCCATGTTCCACCGTCACGGACCGGCGGCTCCGAACTCGTGGATGGGAACTCTCGCTCTTCGCGGCCGACAAACGCTGGCACGCCTTCAGAACAGAGAACCCGCGGCCGGAGTCCCTATTGCGGACCACCCCAACCCGATTGCCCTCATCGCCGGGGCTCCGCCGCCGTGCGGGGCCCCGGTCTGTTTCGGGGGCGTGGTGCGTACGATGGGGCCACATGCGGCCCCGTAGCTCAGCGGTTAGAGCACGCGACTCATAATCGTTCGGTCCTGGGTTCGAATCCCAGCGGGGCTATTGGTCACTTTGGAGGGGTTCGAGCAGAGGGCTTGCTCTTCACTCTGGGGTCTTTTTCGTAGGAATCGGCAGGCGGGCGGTGGCGATCATCGAAGGGTCCGGGCGGGCCCGGAGGGATGCGTCGATCGCGGCCTCCGACCGGTGAACGACGCCCTCGAACACCCGAACCCCGTTGGCGAAGACGCGGACCGGCCGGTCCAGATCCACCAGTTTGTCGCTGAGCCACAGGTTGACCGACGTGAAGTCTTCCGTGTCCACAAAGACGGTTTGGCCGTCAACCCGTGCCCGCACCACGCGTCCGCCCGTGGCCTCTTCTTCGGGGACTGTCAGCCAGTAGTAGCGGGCATGCGGGGGACCGGAGATCCGCCACACGACGGTGTCGGGCCATGGGTCGCGGGTGAATCCGGCCATCCAGGGAAGGGCTTCGGCGTCCCGGCGATCCATCCAGTGGCCGAGGCCGGGGTAGATCCGCACGAGATGTCGGTACCCCCCATCGTCGGACTCTTGGAGCGCTGCGAGCCGTTCGCCCCACCGCTGCGCGACCGTGTTGCGGCTGTAGGCCGAGTCCTCGCCGCCCATGAAGATGGCGAACGGCAGATTGCGCAGGCCCGCGGGGTCGGCGTCGTTGGGGTGGCCGGCCATCATGGAGGCGGCCGCGAACCGGTCGGCCATGCGCGGTGCGAGTTGGTACACCCCGTCGCCGCCCGCCGAGTATCCCAGGAGGTAGACCCGGTCCGGGTTGATGCTCCACACGATGACGGCCGATTCGATCAGGCGATCGAACAGCCGGTCGATCTCGGCGCGGTGCCAGAGGTTCCAGGTGTCGCTGGGTGCGCGCGGGGCGACGTAGATGCCCTCCTCCGGCTCGTAGAGCCGGATCTGGTTCTGCCACTGCTGGTCGTTGACCTCCGTGGGTGCCCCACCGCCCCCGTGCATCGAGATCCACAGGCTGTGGCCATCTTCGGGTGCCTCGCCGAAATCGCGATGCAGGATCTTCATCTCGTAGCCGGCGGCCTCGATCACTCCGGATTCGAGTTCGGCGGTTCGCTCTTCGCGGAGTGCGTCCGCGTGCGCTTTCCAACGCGCTGACGCGATCGCGGCCGCGGCATCGCGGGACAGGCCCAGCTCGTCCCAATAGAGCTCGATCACCGCGCCGGGTTGATGCGTGTCATCGAGGGTGGCGGTCCTGGTCTGTCCGTTCGCGGCAACGCGGAGCGTCAGCGGACGCACACCGGGGTCAACAAACTCGGCGACTCGATTGATGTCGACCGGGTCCGCGTGGGTTTCGGACGTTGCGGCCCCTTCGGCGCGATCGAGAGCCACCCGAGACGCAAGGCGAACGCCGCCGCGGGATTCCCAGAGCCGGATCGCGAGCGTTGGCGCCGTCGCATGATCCCCAACGCGACGGGCGTAGCGGTCGCTGACGTCCACCCCCGGAACGCTGCGGTCGTTCATGTCCCAGGCGAGCGGGAACCGGTCACCCGTGCGGGCGAACGACGAGGCCCAGATCGCGTGCAGCTCGTGGCCGCGGATGGCCTGCCCGGCGGCGCCAGCGAACCAGCCGCGGTCGAGACCATTGGGGTCGTATTCGGCGGCGCCGGTGAATCGCCACCGCCGGCCGTCGTGGATCTCGACCCAGGTGTGGTTGCCGTTGCGGTCCGTCCACGAAGCGATCCCCGCGACCCGCGCCGGGATTCCGACGCTGCGGCAGGCGTCGACGAGCATGATCGACAGCCCCGTGCACGAGGCGAGCCCGATCTCCATGGATTCGACTGCGTTCTGGTTCGCCCGGCGGCGTTGCGTGCTGTATCGCACACCCGTCTGCTTGAACATTTCACGGTTGAGAAGCTGGGCGGCTTCCTCAGCGGTGGTCGCGCCCTCCACGATGGGCGCGGCGAGTTCGAGCATCCGGGCGCGGGACGCGACCCGGGGCTCATCGAGCACGGCGTAGGGCACCACGTCGTTGAGCCACAATGCTTCCGGAACATCGCCGGCCCAGGGGAACTGCTCGCGTGCCTCGATCGCCAGTTCGATGCTCTCGAGCACGATGTCCGCGTCGATATCGGCGTCCCGGTCCGGGCGGTTGGCGGCCAGGAAAGCGGCCGCTCGCTCGCCCTGTTCGCCGAAGCGTTCGCTCGCCTGACGCCGGATCGTGTCCCACGCCGGTTCGAGGCCGGCGGTGACCGGGCTGAAGGAGCCGAGCAGAATCAGGAACATCACGGAGGCGATGGATCGGTTCATGCAGGCAGTCTAACGGATCGGGCCGAGCACGCCCTCATTCAGACATCGAGGTCCGCGACGACCATCGCGTGGTCGGAGATTTCCAGCCCGCTCTGGCGGTCGACGTGGCAGTCGGTGACCAGTCTGGCGGCCGCCTTGTTGGCGAGCAGGTAGTCGATGCGCCAGCCGCGGTCGAGCTTTCTGGCCTGACCCCGGTTGGACCACCACGAGTACGGGCCTTCGACCGGGCCGTACTTCTCGCGGATCAGGTCGGCCCAGCCCTGGCCGAGCAGATCGCCGAACCACGCCCGCTCGTGCGGGAGAAAACCCGAGGTCTTCTCGTTCGCCTTGGCGTAGAAGATGTCCCGCTCGGTGTGGGCGATGTTGAAGTCGCCGCCGAGGATGGTCGGCACCCGGGAGCGTGCCAGGGTCGCCGCCCAAGTGTGGAAGAACCCGAGCCAGCGGTCCTTCTCGGCCTGGCGGTGATCGCCGGAGGAACCGCTGGGCAGGTAGACGCTGACGAACCGCACGCCGCCGACGCGAGAAACCATGACGCGACCCTCGGTGTCGGGCTCGCCGGCGCCGCGGGCCTCGTCCCTGACGGCCTCGCGTCCCCACACGGCGGTGCCGGAGTAGCCGGGGCGCTCGGCGGGGTGCCAGACCGTCGACCAGCCCTCGGGCCGGGACCAGGGGTCCGGGATCTGCTCGGGGCGGGCGCGGATCTCCTGCAGCAGCAGCACGTCGGGCCCGACGCGGTCCAGGTGCATTGGCATGCCCTTTCGCAGGGCGGCCCGGATCCCGTTGACATTCCAGGTGGCGACTCGCATGGGCCTGCACTCTACGCGGCGATACGCTAGGGCATGCAGATCGAACGAACCGCCGTCGTGATGGCCGGGATTCCGGCGACCAACCTCGCGCTCTACCACCGTGTCCGTTTCATGGTGGGCGACCCCGCCGCGCTCGCGGAGGTGCCCGCGCCCGACGGCTCCTGGACCCGGGTGTTCATCGTTCGGGACATCGAGATGGAGCGTGCCAAGCGGACGGCGGTGGCCGATCAGATCCGTTGCCCCGCGGACTTCGAGCCCGAGGGGGGTCTTTCGGGCGACCGCGAGACAGCGACCGCGCAGGCGCTGGCCGAGTGTCTGTTCCGGGCCGGCGTGACCGAGACCGACGCCGACCGGACCCTGCCGTACATCTACGCGCACCACATCGCGGAGCGCGGCATCCGGGTCCACTACGATGCCAACCTCGGCGTTGCGGCTCGTCGATCAAAGGACGAGACCGAGATCCGGTATCTGCGCGAGGCCCAGGCGTTCACCGAGCGCGTGATGCGGATGGCCTGCGAGACCATCGCCAATGCGACCGCCGACAAGCAGGGCGTGCTGCACCACGAGGGCGCGGTGCTGACCTCTGACCGCGTGCGGGCGATGATCGACGTGTTCTGCCTGGAGAACGGCGCCGCGAACGAGCACGGCTCGATCGTCGCCAGCGGCCGGATCGGTGCGGACTGCCACCATCGCGGGGAGGGACCGCTGCGGACGGGCGAGCCGATCATCGTGGACATCTTCCCGATGATCCGCGCGACGCACTACAACGGAGACTGCACGCGGACGGTGGTCCACGGCGAAGTCCCGCCGGGGGTGGCGGCCATGCACGCGGCGGTGATCGAGGCCAAGGACGCCGCCGAGGCCGCGGCCCACCCGGGCGCCACCGGCGAGGAGGTGCACCTGGCGACCATCGGCGTGATCGAGCGGCACGGATTCGCGGTCGGGCTCCCGCCGCCCGACGCCGACCCCTCGTTCACGAGCATGGTGCACGGGACCGGCCACGGGATCGGGCTGGAAGTCCACGAGCCCCCGCTGCTCGACCGCAAGGGCCCGACCCTGGTGCAGGGCGACGTGCTCACCATCGAGCCGGGGCTCTACAGCAAGGCGATCGGCGGCGTGCGGGTCGAGGACATGGTCCTCGTGACCGCGGATGGCTGCGAGAACTTCAACGCTCTGCCGACCGGTCTGACCTGGGCATAAGACGCCGGTCGACCCTGGCTACTTGGACTTGCCCTGCGCGGCGACGGCCGCCATGGCCTTCTCCACCGCGGCCGCGTCGCCGAGGTATCGCTTGGAGATGGGCTTGAGGTCCGTATCGAGCTGGTAGACCAGCGGCATGCCGGTGGGAATGTTCAGTTCGACGATGTCATCGTCGGAGATGTTGTCAAGGTGCTTGACCAGGGCCCGCAGCGAGTTGCCGTGCGCGGCGATCACGAGGCGCTTGCCGTCGCGGATCTTGGGTGCGATCTCCCGGTTCCAGTACGGGACCACCCGATCGACGGTGTCCTTGAGGCACTCGGTCACGGGAATCTCGGATTCCTTCAGGGCGGCGTACCGCCGGTCGTGTCCGGGCCAGCGTTCGTCGGAGGTTTCCAGGGCGGGCGGGGGGATGTCGTAGCTGCGACGCCAGACTTTGACCTGGTCCTCCCCGTGCTTTGCGGCGGTCTCGGCCTTGTTCAGGCCCTGCAACGCGCCGTAGTGCCGCTCGTTGAGCTTCCACGAGCGGCTGACCGGCACCCACATCAGGTCCATCTCCTCCAGCACGTACCACAGCGTGCGGATGGCCCGCTTGAGCACCGAGGTGTAGGCCTCATCGAAGGTGTAGCCGCTCTCGCGGAGCAGTCGCCCGGCGGCGGCGGCCTCCTCGTGTCCTTTCTCGGACAGGGGCACGTCCTTCCAGCCGGTGAAGCGGTTCTCCTTGTTCCAGACGCTCTCGCCGTGGCGGATGAGGACGAGCGTGTGCATCGGGCGGCTCCTTGCGGGCTGGTGTCTGCGTGAGAATGCGGTCGGATCCTAGCCGGGCACGATCAGGCCGGACCGCCGGTTGAGGGCGGGAACGGTGCGGGTGACGGAAAGTTGCGCACAGAAGCGGACATCCGCGTCGAACCCCAGCCCGACAAGCCGTTCCGCGTGGAATGACCGGCGCAGCGCGGCCTCGATCCCGCCCGAGGCCCCGATCGAGCCGGTGGCAAGATCGGCCGTGTCCTCGGCGGTGTCTGTCATGGTCCAAGTGCGGAGGCGATCGACCAGCAGGCCGGCCGCGAGCTCGTCCTCGGAGGAGCGGCCACCGTCGGTGCCCGAACAGACGATCAGTGTGTCCGCGCCGAGGGTCCGGACCCGTTCGGCGACCGCGTCGAGGTTGGTCAGGCTGAGCATGAGGCAGGGCATCGACGCGGGGACCATCTCGACCGCGCGCGTGCCGTTGGTGGTGGTCAGGACCACCGTGCGTCCCCGCACGAGCTCGGGATCGATCCCCGCGGGTGAGTTGCCCATGTCGAACCCGTCCGGAGCCAGCCCTCCCCGCTCGCCCGCCAGCAGCACGGACGGTTCACGGGCTTTCATGGACCTTGCTTCGTTCATCGAGCGGACCGCTCGGATGCCGGCGGCACCCGCGTCGAGGAGCGCGGCCATCATGGTGGTTGCCCGCAGCACATCGATCACCACCGCCACGCCCGGTGGGGCGTCGGGAGATCGGGGCGGCATCCGGTCCGGCAGGACCGCGACATTGATCTTGGGCAAAGTGCTACTCCCGTGCGGCAACGGCCGCGGCGGTGCCGCACGGGAACCACTCGGACTCGAACTCCGCCGGGCTCACTCCGTCCGGTCGGACCTTGGCGAGCATGGTCTCACGCGCCACGGCCGCCTCGGCGGGCGTGAGTTCGAGCAGATCGATCGCGCGGATGACCCGGGCGAGCCCCATCAGAGTCTCCGCCCGCGATTCGTCGCTGCTCAGGGCGAACGAACCGAGATCGTCCGGGCGGCCCGCCCCGGTCCAGTCCTCCCACAGGCTGGCGACGTCCCGGCGGACCTGTGCCGTTCGGGCCCTGACCGCAATGGCATCGATCACACGCCGGCCGAGCAGGTCCTCGTACGCGGTGGTCAGGCGTCCGAGGCTGCGCCGCGAGAATCGGTCGACCGTGGCCTGCAGCAGCGCGGGCCCTCCGGAGTCGCTCGCCCGGCCGTCCATCACGATCGGGCTGGGACGCTCCTGATCCGGGGTCTCGTTCGGCCGCGCAGGATAGAGCGGGCGGGGCGCCAGCCCGAGTTCGGCCAGCACGCGGGCGTCGGCGAGCAGCCGCTCATCGGAACGCAATGGCACCTCGGGTTCCACGCTGAACGCCTCGGCGAGGTTGGCCCGGGAGTCGGGCGCCTCGCTGGCGAAGGCGGCGAGGTCGTACGCGTACAGCAGGCCGTCGGTGCCCTTGAGCGTTCCCAGGAAGCGGTCGATGCCCGCCCCTCCCTCGATGATCTCGATGGGCAGGCCGAGCGCGTCGCCGGTGCCGGTCTCGTTCGCGATCACAACGCTGTTTGCGCCGATCGCCATGCCTCCGCCGTCGGACTCGAGCGTGCCCTCGATCAGGATGTCTCCGGCGGCGATGATCTCGGCACCGTCGTCGGCCGCCCCGGGGGTATCCCGGTCCGGCTCGTTGCCCTGCCCGTCAATGGCGCCGGCGAGACGGCCGAGCAGGCGGACCCGCCCGTCAGGGCCGAGGGCCCGAATCGAAAGGTCGCCGACGATCGTCAGGTCCCCCACCTCGATCAGCGTGGAGTCCGCACCGCTGGCGGTCATGGCCATCGAGCCGAAGCTGAGCAGTTTCTGCCCGCGCCCAGTGCGGATCGAATCGGTCGCGACGATCTGAAACAGCGTGGACAGGTCGGTCGCGCTCAGCGAGGTCAGCTCAAGCCCGGCCATCGCGGCGTTGGCGAACAGGAACGTGGACACGGACGGAACGCCGGCAAGGTCGTTGCCGAAGCGGATGTTGCGGAACGCACCGCCGACATCTCCCTCGGTGCCGCTGGCCATGCCGATCGAGCCGCGGAACTTAAAGGGGGTGCGGCCCTCGCCGACCCCGGCCCAGGCATCCCCGTCATACTCGAACGCCACGTCCGAGCCGCCGTAGGTCTCTGCGTAAACATTGCCGGTGAACAGGGCGGTTCCAAGTCCCGTGTGAAAGGTGACCGAATCGCCGAACACCGCCACCGGAGCATCGAAGGTCATGTCGCCGGCCACGCGGACATCGCCCCCGACACGGACGAGTCCGGCATCGGCGTCAAGATTGCCGAGGCGTTGATCCCCGGTATCGCCGATACCACCGGCCAGCGTGACCACCCCGCCGGCCGCGTTGAGCGTCAGATCATGGAACAAGCCCGAGCGGGAGAGCACGACACCGGTGGCATCGATGAACGTTCCGCCGTCGAGCGTGAGCGTTACGTCGTTGGTCAGCGTGGTCACGCCATCGAGTGTGATCCCCGCCCGCGTGGCCGTCATGTCGGCGCCGAGGCTGATGGCGCCCCCGTCGCGGGCGGTCAGGCGGATGTCGCCGGCGTTGACGAACACGTCGCCCGTGTTGGAGATGTTGCGGGACCGCACGCGGATGCTGTTGCCGGTGGCGATCAGTGACCCGCCGCCGAGCCGGATGATCTCGTTGATCTCGATGCGCCCGTTCGAGAAGGGGTCGGCGGGCGGGGGCTGGTTCGGATCGGCGGCGTTGAGGACCAGGTTCAGCGAGAGACCGTCGGCCGTGAAGGCGCCGCCGTGGAGGAGGATCGAACCCGCCGCGTTGAGCGTCAGGGTCGATTCGCCGCCGCTGATCTTGCGGAACTGGGCGGATTCCATCTGGATGATCTCGCCGGACCCATTGCCGAGGGGGTTGAAGGTGGTCAGCGTCACGTCCATGCCGGAGTTCAGGGCGGCGTTGATCAGGTTCACCCCCACCACGGCGGTGTCCGTCGGTCCCCAGCCGCCCAGCGATCCGAGCGAGCCCGGCGCGATGATGATGTTGGTCGGGTCGATGAGCCAGTGCCCGCCCCGGCCGTTGATCGCGGTGGCATCGACCATCCGCGAGATGCGAAGGCCGAGCAGGCCGGAGGTCTCGATGAACCCGCCGTCGCCGGCCTGGGCACCGCCGCGTGCGGTGAGTTCGCCGTCGATGTTCGTGAACACGTCGGACCAGACCACGACCGACCCCCCGTCGCCGGCGACCAGGGCGTCGGCGTGAACGAAGGAGGCCGCGTCGATGTCAACGTACTCGGATCGATCCGCGTTGACATCCGCGTGCGGGTTTCCGCCGATGACCACCGTCCCGCCGCCGAGATCGCCCGAGGCGTTGACCGTCGCCCCGCGGAGTTCCACGCCGTGGCCGAGCAGCGTGATGTCGCCTCCATGATCGCCGCGGCGGGCGTTGATATCGCCGGAGATCACGGCGCGGCCCGACCCGCCATGGACCGTCACCGAGCCGGCATCGATCGTGCCCGTGTTCCAGGCGGCGAGCGAGAACACGTCGCCCGCGGCCAGGTCCAGACCCGCGTTGCCCGATCCGCCTAGCGGATCCACGCCCGGACTGGACGGAATCTCCAACTGGACAAAGACCCGCCCGAGTTGCTCGCCGATCAATACCTGTTCGCCCGCCGCCATGATCACGGTGCCGTTCGGGGCCGAGATCGTGCCGTGGTTGGCCACGCGACCGCCGACGAGCGCGATCAGGTCGCCGCGGAGGTGGCCCCGGTTTTCCACGATGCCGCGGGCGTCGGTGAACCGGTTCACGCCCGCGAGAAAGTCCGTGTTCGAGATGTTGCCGGCGGCCGCGTACAGGGCCCCCACGTTGACCACCGACCCCTGCCCGAAGATCACGCCGGACGGGTTCACGATGAAGACCTGCCCGTTGGCGAGCAGGTTGCCCATGATCTCGGTCGGCACGCCCGAGTTGATCCGGTTGAGCACACGGGAGGTCAGGCCCGGCATCAGGAACTCGACGGTGTACCCCGCCTCGATGTTGAAGTTGAGCCATTCGATGATCGTCAGCTCGCCGGTGAGGATGCGCAGGTAGTCGTCCCCGAAGATGAACTCGGCCGAGCCTTCGACCACGTCCCCGCCGTCCGGTCCGGCGTGGGCCACCCCGGCCGGCAGGCCGCAGGCGAGCAGCATCGCGAAGGGCGCCGCGGATCGGTTGAGGAACGGGTTGCGTGCGGGGTGGCGGGTCTTCATGCGAATGCTCCCGGGCCGATTGGCCGCCGGTTCAGAACAGGATCGTGGCCGAGAAATGCAGCCGGGTATCGCCGACTTGGGTCGAGCGGGCCGCGCCCTCCCCGATGTCTGTCAACGCCATGCCGTAGTCCAGGCGAAGGGTCAGGTTCCGTTTGAGCCGTGCCTCGGCACCGACGCCGACGCCGATGAGCGTCTCGTCCTTCTCGAAGAACGGGGCGGCGTTCTGGGAGACCGCCGCGGCATCGACGAAGCCCTTGAGGATCAGGTCCCAGTCCGCCCCGCCGTACGGGCGGGTGCGTTGCGAGCGGAACGGACGCCCGAAGAGCGTCGCCGGCTCGGGCGCGATCGAGCCGGCCCGGCCGAGGTGGTAGCGGTACTCCGCGGAGGCGACCACGGCGTTGTCACCCACGACCGACGACTCGTCGTAGCCGCGCACGGTCGAGAACCCGCCGGCCACCATCTCGAAGTTGGGCACGAGGCGATAGCCCAGGGCGTGTCGGGCCCGGACGGAAAGGGCCAGCTCGTGGGCGAGCGTCATGGAGTCCTGACCGCGGTCGCCACGAAAACCGGCCGGATCGAACAGCGGCTCGAGAAAGCGGGAGTGCGACCAGGAGCCGCGCACGAGCGTGAACTCCTCGTCCACGCCGAAGCGTCCGAGGCCCTGCGCCCCGATGCGATCGGTTCCCGCGACCGAGGCCAGGTTGCCCTCGAACATGATCTCGGCGGCGGTCTGCTGCACCGGGGTGAACCGCTCGTAGCGGACGCCGACCGACGGGAGCAGGAAGTTCTCTGATCCCTTGATCAGGAACAGCCGGTTCTCGACGTCGATGCGTTCGAACCGCACGCCGGCGACGAGATCCACGAACCGGTCGCCGCGCTGGACGATGTTGATCGCGATCTCGGCGCCGATCTCGTAGCCCTCGCCCCGGAAGTTTTCGAAACCAAGGCCGACATCGGCGGCGGTGTACTCGTTCCAGCGGCCGCGCAGGGTCGCCCGGGCACGCGGACCCAGATCGAAAGAGTACGATCCGAGCACGGCGTGGCTCTCGTCGAAGCCGGCGGTGATGTAGTCCAGACGCAGGATGTCGTCCCGCCCCGTGAGCTGGTTGTTGGCATACCCAAACCGGTACTGCCACGGGTCGGTGCTCTCGCTGCCGGTGTTGCTGGTCTGGGCGTACGCGGTCCACTGGCGCGGCTCGTTGATGAGCAGGTCGAGCACCACCTCGCCCGGCTCGGAACCGGGCGCGACGGCCGCCTCGACAGACCGGCCCGGATGCCGGTTGAGCCGCGCGATCTCGGCATCGACCGCGGGACGGGTCAGCAGGTCGCCCCCGGCCACCCGGACGCGATCCCGGATCCGCTCGTGCGCGGGGTGGTTCACGTTGCTGGCCTCTCCCGCGTCGCTGTTCTCGGCGATGCGGTCGCCCGCGGCCACGGTTCGAACCTGCCCGACGGCGGCCCTCCAGATGAGCACCGTCAGGGTCGTGTCGCCGGGCCCGCGGATGTCCTCACGCGTTGTCTGGTACACGATCTCGGTCGCGTCCGGCGTGACGAGGTGGCCGATCATCCCGTACGAGCGTTCGAGTGCGTCCCGCACGCCCTGGTTGATGGCCGCCAGCGCACTGCCGTAGATCACCACGCTCCGTGAACCGTCGAACGACCCGAGCCGCACGGCACGCACCGGGGCGCCCTCAAACGGGGCGATGTAGCCGTCGCTGGTGGGCGTGAGCAGGACGACCACGTCATCCAATCGCTCGATCGGCGGCAGGTCGGGATGAGGGAACGGGTAGGCGAACTCGAGGCTGGTTACCGGATAGCCGAACCCGTCGCGCTCGAGTTCCGGCACCGCCCAATCGTCACCCGGCGGCACCGCGCCGGCCGCCGACGCGACCGCGGTCAGGAGCATGATCCAGCGGCTCACACATGGCCAAATCACAGAACGCACGAGATCTCCAGAGCCGGGGCCCGCGGGGACCGGGGGCGGACGACCTCAAAAGTCTACCGCAGACCCCCGGGGGACTCTTCGACGCCAGGTCCGAAAAACCCCTCAATTGCACACGCGTTCCCCGAACAACGCCGCCCCACCCAGTCGGGGTCAATCCCGGCCCCGGTCGGCCCGATCTCAGACTCCATGCCCGATCTCGCCCAAACCGTCCGTGCGATGTCCGTTCTGGCGTGCCTAACGGCGCTTTCCGGCTGCCGGTCCTGGCGGGTGGTCGAAGCCCCGCAGCCTTGCCGCTGCACCCACGGCGCGGTGCTCGCGGAGCTGGGGATCTCCGAAGAGATCGGGGCCCCCGTTGCTTCCCGGGTGCCGGGGCCTTCGCTGATTGCCGGCGACTCGATCGCGTGGAACTGGGCCATCGCCTTCGGCCACGCCCCGCGCGGCGAAACGCCGACATGGGTGTACCCCGGCGTGACCACCGATTGAACCGGACCTGACCGAGGCGTCGAAACGCCGCAGCCCACCCCGGCGCGGCTCAGGGCCGATTGGCCGAGCGACCCATCAGGTCCCGGAAACTGTTGATGTCCAGCGTATCGAGCGACCCGTCGCGGTTGATGTCCGCCTGCGCGTCGCCCGCCTGGTAGAGGGCGAGGAACGCGTTCAGGTCCGCAGTGGTGATCTGGCCATCGCCGTTGGAATCGTACCGGCGGACGAACGCGTCGATCTCGCGGCGATCACGCATGGTCTGCCAGGCGTCGCTGCGCTCGTCGGCGTTGAGGTCGCCATCGCCGTCTTGGTCGAACTCCGCGGCGATCTCACGCATCCGCTGTTCCTGCTGCTGGCGACGCTCTTCCTGGCGACGGCGGTTCTCTTCCTCCATCGCCTGACGCTCGGCATCGCTGAGCACCCCGTCCCCATCGGCGTCGTACTGATCCAGGATGCGTTGCTCGCGCTCCGCCTGACGCCGGGCTTCTTCTTCCCGCAGGGCGGCCCGCTCGGACTCGTCGAGCATGCCGTCGCCGTCGGCATCGAACCGGTCGAGGAGGCGGCGGCCCATCGGCGAGGCCAGCATGGCATCGAGCCGCTCGTCGTCGTCGATCAGGCCGTCGCCGTTCTTGTCCATCCGGGCTTCCCACTCGGCCCGCATGGCTTCCATGCGCTTGCGCCGGTCCTCGGGCGACATCCTCTGGATTTCACCCCAGTCAAACTGCTCCAGGCGGGACTGCCAGTCGTCGGCTCCACCCATCGAACCGCCGTCACCCTCGTACATGAAGTCCGTCGCTCCTGCGGAGGGAGGCAACGCGGGCATGAGGGCCGGGGCGGGCTGGGGGGCTGTGGCCGCGGGTGCGGGTTCTGCGGCCGGCTTTCCGCTTCCGAACACGATGACGGCCGCACCGAGTCCGGCGGCGGCGATGGCGACGACTGCGGCGGCGATTGCTTTGGTTTGCATCGGCGGGCTCCTGTGCTGCGTTATACGGCTCAACGCCGCCCACGGACGCAAATTGCACACGCCCCGGCCCTATTTGGGCCGGGGCGTCTGTGAATGGCGAGAGGGAGACTTGAACTCCCGACCTGAGGGTTATGAATCCTCCGCTCTAGCCAGCTGAGCTACCTCGCCGCAAGTTGTGGATTCATCGTAGCCATCGCCGGGCCTCAGCGGCCAGCCGACCCGGGGAACGGCGGAGAAAAACGCCGCTCCGGGCAAGCGTCAGGCGGACGGCTCGCTCTTGACCTGCTCGGCCCCCTGGGCGACCCGCTGGTCGGTGCCGCCGGAAACCGGGGGCCGGGCAGACTCGAACTTGGGCGAGTCGGGCTTGCGGACCTGATCGTCCACCTCGTCGCCGATGTCCTTGAGCCCCTTCTTGAACTGCACGATGCCCTGGCCCAGGCTCCGTCCGACCTCGGGCAGTCGTCGTCCGAACAGGAGCAGCATGACCACCCCGATGACGACCATCTCGGTCCAGCCCAGGTTCGGCAGAAAAGCGAGCGTGTGCATGGGGGATGAAAGGGGCGCGATCACCCCCGGTCAACGCCGCCCCGGCTCGGAGATTGCCGCCTGAGCGGTGCCGCGGCCGTCAGGCGTTGGAAACGGCCTCGGCCGCATCGACCACGTTGTGGAGCAGCACCGATACGGTCACCGGTCCGACCCCGCCCGGCACGGGGGAGATCCACCCCGCCACGCCCCGCACTTCGTCGAACAGGGCGTCGCCGACCGTCCGCATGGTCCCATCGACCGCCCTGACGCGGTTGACGCCCACGTCGACGACGATCGCCCCGGGTTTGACCATGTCGGCCTGGATCAGCCCGGGCACGCCCGCCGCAGGGATGAGCACGTCCGCGGACCTGCACAGATCGCCAAGCCCCTGCGTGAACTTGTTGCAACTGACCACCGTGGCCTCCCGCTGCATGAGCAGCACGGCGATCGGACGCCCGACGTGGGCGCTGGCCCCCACCACGACGCACCGCTTGCCTTTGAGGTCCGCGCCGGTGTGATCGAGCATCCGCAGCGTCGCGAGGGCCGTGCACGGGGCCTTCATCGACCGCCCGTACACCACGTTGCCGATGTTGGCCGGGTTCACCCCTTCGACGTCCTTGTCCGGATCGATCCGCGACTGGATGGCGTGGGCGTCGACCCCGTCGGGGAGCGGCATGTGGACCATGACGGCGTGCACGGCCGGATCGGCGTTGAGCCCGTCGAGCAGGCCCCGCACCGCCCTGGCGTCGGAACCGGCGGGCAGCTCGTGCAGGGTGTATCCGATGCCCAGCTGCTCGCATGTCCGGGCCTGGTTCTCCGCGTAGACCCGGGCCCCGTTGTCGCCGGAGTCGACCAGGACGGCATCCAGGCGGACCGGGGCGCCCCGCGCTGCCAGACCGGCCGCCCGGCGGCCCACGTCGGTCCGCAGGTCCTGCGCGATGGATTTCCCGTCGATGATCTTGGCCGGCATCCGCCGATCGTACGCCAGATACCATGGACCCCGTGAGCCCAGTCACCCCCGCCAGACGGATCGAGGAACTCCGCGCCCTCCTGCACCGGGCCAACCGGGCCTACTACAGCGCCGAGACGCCCATCATGTCGGACCGCGACTTCGACGACCGGCTCCGGGAGCTGGGCGAGCTGGAGGCGGCCCACCCCGATCTGGAAGACCCGAACTCCCCCACCCGCCGGGTCGGGGGCGACCCGATCAAGGGCTTCAAGACCCACCGGCACAGCGTGCCGATGCTCTCCATCGACAACACCTACTCCCGCGAGGAAGTCGAGGCGTGGGTGGCCCGGACTCGACGGGGCCTCGGTTCGGAATCGGCCGAACTCTTCGCGGGTTCGGAACCGGCGTTCGTGTGCGAGCCCAAGATCGACGGCGTGGCGCTGTCGGTCCGCTACGAGAAGGGCCGGTTCGTCCGCGCCCTGACCCGGGGCGACGGCGAGAAGGGCGACGACGTCTCCCACGCCGCCCGCACCATCGCGTCGCTGCCGCTGGTCATCGAGGGCGACTCGCCGGAGGTTCTCGAGGTCCGCGGCGAGGTCTACATCCCGCTCTCCGTGTTCGAGCGGATCAACGCGGATCGCGAGGCCGAGGGCGAAGAACTGTTCATGAACCCACGCAACGCCTGCGCCGGCACGATCAAGAACCTGGACCCCGCGGTGGCGGCGTCGCGCAATCTTGGCTTCGTGGCCCACGGACGCGGCGAAGTCTCCGACGGGTTCGGCGAAGGGCACGCGGCGTTCTGCGAGCTTCTGGCCGGTCTGGGATTTCCGGTCGGCGAGCACCGAACGGTCCGCGCCGATACCGATGGCATCCTCGAGGCCATCGCCGGGATCGACGCCCTCCGCGGGCGGCTCGAGTACGCCATCGACGGCGTGGTCATCCGGGTGGACGCCTACGCCCAGCAAGCGGCGCTGGGGCTGACGAGCAAGTCGCCCCGCTGGTGCATCGCGTACAAGTACCCGGCCGAGCGCAAGACCACCACGCTGATCCGGGTGGACCACCAGGTCGGCAAAACCGGCAAGATCACGCCCCGGGCGGTGCTCGGGCCGGTCGTCCTCGCCGGGACCACGGTCCAGCACGCGACCCTGCACAACTACGGGCGCGCCCGGGACGCCCAGGCCTACGACGGCGGCAAGCCGATGGCAGACAGGACGGACCTGCGCGCCGGCGACACGGTGTATGTCGAGAAGGCCGGCGAGATCATCCCGCAGGTCATGGGCGTTGATCTGCCCAAGCGCCCCCGGGGCGCGAAAAAGATCCAGGCCCCGGAGTCGTGCCCGGTCTGCGGCGGCACGGTCGAAGTCGAGCCGCCCGAGGCCGCGGAGAACCCCGCGCTCGAAACCGTGCGGCGGTGCATCAACCCCGAGTGCCCGGCGCAGGTCCGCGAGAAGCTCATCTGGTTCGCCGGTCGCAAGCAGATGGACATCGAGGGGCTCGGGGAGAGCACGATCGACCAGATCCGGGCGACCCACCTGCCCCCGGACGACCCCCGTCGTGCCGAACTCGGCGTGCCCGAGTCCACACCGCCCGTCCCGCTGGACCACTTCGCGGACATCTTCCGCCTCGCGGAGCACCGCGAGCAACTCCTCACGCTGGACCGCATGGGCGAGAAGAAGGTCGACAACCTGATCGCGGGCATCGAGCAGGCCAAGTCCCAGGGATTGGCTCGGGTGCTCTCCGGCATGGGGATCCGCCACGTGGGCACCTCCACCGCCAAAGCCCTGTGCAAGCTCTACCAGGACCTGGACGATCTGCTGGCGGCCGCGGAGCCGTCGCTGCGTCCCAAGACGCTCAAGAAGGACGAGGCCGCCGCGCTCGGATTCCCGGAGGATCCCAAGGAGCGGCCCGAGACCGGCTTGGGCGCCCTGACGGCCCCGGCGGTGCACGCGTACCTGCACTCCGAGGCCGCCCAGGCGGCGTTCGCCTCCCTCCGCGCCGCCGGAGTCGATCTGTCGAGCAAGGAGTACACCGGCTCTACGGGCGGCGGCGACGCCCCGGCCGACTCGCCCTTCGCGGGCAAGACGGTTGTCCTGACCGGCACGCTTTCTTCCTACGACCGGACAACGCTGGGCGAGGTCCTCGAACGCCTGGGGGCGAAGGTTTCCGGCTCGGTCAGCAAGAAGACCGATCTGGTCGTGGCCGGCGAGTCCGCCGGTTCCAAACTCACCAAGGCCCAGGAACTGGGCGTGCCGGTCTGGGACGAGCCCCGGCTGCTCGCCGCCCTGGCCGAACTCGGCATCGGGGCCCCGCCTTGAAGAACATCGAGTACAAAGCCGAGCTGCGCGACCCGGACCTGGCCCGGGCCATCGCGCGGGAGATCGCGGCGACCCTGATCGTGCGCGTGCAGCAGACCGACACGTACTACAACGTGGCGACAGGGCGGGTCAAGAAGCGCGAGTCCGTGGTGATCGGGCCCGCCGTGGCCACGCCCGAGCCGGTGGAGTACATCGTCTACGAGCGTCCCAACCGGATCGGGCCGCGCGCGTCCGACTTTTCGCTGCTGACCGAGGCGGAGTTGAAGGTCCGGTTCGGCGAAAAACGCCTGCCCGTGTGGCTGACCGTCAGCAAGATCCGTGAGTTGTGGATGTGGCGGTCGGTCCGGATCCATCTGGACAAGGTCGACCACCTCGGCTGGTTCTTCGAGATCGAGTCGCTCGTGCGCGAATCGACCGACGAGGACCACGCCCGGATGCTCGCCGACCAGATCCGCGCGACCTTTGCCCCGGCGCTGGGCGAGCCCGTCGCGGGCTCGTACTCCGACCTGCTCGCCCAGCACCGCGAGCTCGAGCCGGAGTGAACGCGTTCGGACATCAGGTTCGGCCTGCAGATCGACCGCTGATCGCCCTGCCGGCCGCGGTCCCGCTGAGCCACGCCGCCTCGATGCGGGCGTGGAGCAGCCAGTCGCCGCACACGGCCAGGCTCAAGCCATCGGTCAGGCATGGCGTGCCGACGGGCTCACGGACCGATGCGTACCGCCAGCGGTGCGCGGAGGCGTGCGATTGGGCCGGCACGTTTCCGATGAGGCCCCGGAGGGCGTCGAGCATCGCCCCGAGGGCCCATTGCGGGTCGTGCTCGAGATGGGCGGCCGACCACCGTGGGCTCGCCTGCAGCACCCAGCGATCGCCCCGTTCCGCCGCGCGTCCCGGCTTCGACGAGTCGCGTGCGATCCAGCCGAGGGGCGTGTCATGGGGGCTGATCCCCGCCTCGATCTTCGCGCCGTCGAAAGGCACGTCGATCCGGCTCTCGAACGCGGCCATGACGGTCCAGCAGGGGTCCATCTCGGCCGTCCGCGCAACCGCGGCGAGTTCGGGGGCCGGCTCTTGCAGCAACGCGGCCGCCTGAACACTGGGAACGGCGACGATCACCGCGTCGAAGTCGGCCTGCGACGCCCCGTCCCCGAACCGCAGGCTCCATCCGCGGCCGGATCTTCCGATCGCGTCCACGCGGGTCCCGTAGCGGATCTCGATCCCCTCACCCATCGCCCGCACCACCGCATTCATACCGGGCACGCCCACCAGGCGTTCTTTGGGCCGGTCGGGCCCGAACACGCCGGACCGGATCGTGCCGAAACGCCCGTTCCAGGGCGCGGCCACGCCGACCGCGCGCCAGGCGTCCACCGTGGCTGCGAAACCGGGATCGCGGGCCGTGAAATACTGGGCCCCGTGATCGAACGCCCCGTGCTCGGATCGACGGGTGGAGGCTCGGCCGCCCGGGCCGCGCCCCTTATCGAACACGGTAACCCTGTGGCCCCGGTCTATCAGCACGCGTGCGGCCGCGAGCCCGGCGATGCCGCCCCCCACCACCGCGATGTTTCGTGTGTCGCCCATGGAGCCGCGTTGTTCGATCACGGGCCCGGACGGATGCGTCGGGCAGGGGGAAGGGATATCGCGCTCAGCCCGCGGCCCGCTCGACGGCCTTGCGGGTGGCTTCGTGGCGGAACTCGAACATGCGTTCGAGCTTGCGACGTGTCATCGCGCCGCCGAAGAGCCGCCCGATCGCGCCGAGGGGCAGGCGGTACGCGATGGTGTCGTCGAGGTAGCACGCGTCGGGCCCGTCCGCGGTCACCAGATGGCGGTGCTCCCACGACTTGAACGGCCCGGAGATCTGCACGTCCGTGAACTCCCCGCCCTCGGTGCCCCGGTCCACGAACCCGTGGTGCTCGGCCACCCAGCGGAGTTTCAGGGGGCCCATGCGCATCAGCAGCACCGCACGCTGGCCGTCCCCGAGGCTGGCCGGCGACTGCTCGACGTGCACGTTCTCCCACGGCGGGATGAGTTCGCTCAGCGCGTCGGGCGTCTGGTGCCACGCGAACACTCGTTCGGCCGGTGCGTTGAAACGGGTCCGCTTGTGGAAGGTGCCCATGCACGAGTGTACACCCGGGTTTTCCACACCCTGCCGGCAGCGTCCACCCGGGCGCGCGCCGAACGCGTCACGCCCGGGTGGTTGTGCGGAGCACCACCCGGAGAGGCCTCCCCGCCCCTCCGACGCCGCCGGGTCAAGGCCGAGGCCTTGCATCACCCCCCTCCCCGACTCGTTGGTCCATCCTACATCGGGGTGATTCAGAAACAACCCGTGTCGTGATCGTGACTGACAAGACGTGGTCAGTGCGCGGCGCACAATATTCGACCGGCGCGATCGAACCGTACAGATGAAGGGGTGTTCGCTCGCCCGTGATGCGGGCGCACGCGCCGTGCTCTGGACCCCGCCGACGGACCGCTGTTCTCTGCGCGATGAACGCCATCGGACGGATGCCGCTCGGGGGTGTTCCGTGCCCGGGGGGCCCGGGGTTGGGCGCGGGGTCTTCGCCTCTTTTTCTGCCGTCTCCCGGCCCTCACGGCGGAAATCCGTCCGGGGTCCCACAGATCTCTTGATAGGATTGTGTTCGCATGATACCCTAACACAATGCGATCTTTTGTACCCTCCCCCCCGATGCTCGACTCTGCCCCGGCCCGGGAGCGTCTCCGGGCGGTGGCCGGGGCGTTGGAGCAACTCGGGGCCCCGCCCGAGACCTGCACAGGGGCCCCGCTGGATACGGGATGGGGCTCGGGAACGCCCCCGCTCGAACGGGGGGCGGTGCACGAATGGTTCGGCAACGGGCCGCCGCTGGGATTGCTGGGGGCCCTCAGCCGGCGTCTGAGCGGCGGGCGGACCGTATGGATCGGGCGGGACTGCTGGGTCCACGCGAACCCCGCACGCACGCCGCTGGGTCGCTGGGTCTTTGTCGACCCGGGCAGCGACGCCGAGCGCCTGTGGGCGATCGATCAGGCCTTGCGCTGCCCCGGCGTCGCGTGCGTGATCGCCGACGGGCGGGGGATCGACATGGCCGGATCGCGTCGCCTGCAACTGGCGGCCCGGGCTGGTGGGACGCTGGGCCTGCTCGCCCGCCCGCCGGATGAGGTCCGCACGCTGTCGGCCGCCCGCACGCGGTGGCGGGTCGGTCCCGAGCCGAACCCGGACGCCCGCTGGTACCCCGAGCCGAGATGGACCGTCGAACTGCTGCGCTGCAAGGGAATGCGGCCCTCCACGGACGCACGACGCTGGGTCGTGCAGCACTGCCATGACACGGGCGATGTCACTCTGGTTCCCCACGCTGCCGATCGACGCCTGGCGCCGACGCCGGCCGCGCTCCGGCTCGCCTGACCCGCGGGCGTTGCTGATGGTCCGCACGATCGGTCAACGCCGGATCGTTTCGGCCCGCTGCGAGCGTGCGGCGGCCTCGGGCGTGCGGGTCGGCATGACGCTGGCCGACGCGCGGTCCGCCTTCCCCCCCGACCGCGTGCACGCGGTGCCCTGCGACACCGTCCGCGACGCGGCGGCCCTGTCGGGCCTGGCCCGCTGGGCCCACCGCTTTTCGCCCCGCGTCGCGATCGATCCGCCCGACGCCCTGCTGATCGACCTAACCGGCTGCGCCCGATCGCTCGGCGGTGAGGCGGCCATCCGGGAGAACGCTCTGGCGAGTCTGGGTCGGCTGAACATCGGTGTCCGCTGCGTGATCGCCCCGACCTACGCGGGCGCCGGTGCGCTGGCCCGGCACACCGAAGCCTCCATCATCGAACCGTCCGCCCTGCGTCCCGCGATCGAAGCCCTGCCGGTCCGCGCCCTCGGGCTGGACCCCAAGGCCGAGGCCGGTCTGGACGAGGTCGGCATCGACCGGATCGGCCAGCTCATCGACATGCCCCGCTCGGTCCTGCCCGCCCGCTTCGGGCACGACCTGCTGCTCCACCTCGATCGCATGCTCGGGCGGGCGATGGAGACCATCGAGCCGGTCCGCCCCGAGGACCCCGTCCGGGCCGGCGTGGACTTCGACGGCCCCACCCACCGCTGGGAATCCATCGAGCACGTGGTCCGCACGCTGCTGGCCGACCTGTGCGAGCAACTCGCCGGCAAGGACCTGGGCGTGCTGCGTCTGGTGCTCACCCTGCGACGCAGCGACCTGCCCCCGGCCGTCCTCGCGTTCGTGGCGTCGCGTCCGACGCACGACGCCAAGCACCTCTGGTCGCTGATCCGCCCGAGGCTGGAACGCACGCACCTGGGGTTCGGCGTCGAGGGGATGGATCTGCTGGCCGAGCGCCACGGGCGCATCGCCCACACCCAGACGTCCGCGTGGGCAGCCGACGAAGAGAACGGGGATGACCCCGAGGCCTTCGCCCGGCTGGTGGACACCCTGTCCAACCGGCTCGGACGCGACCGCGTGCTGCGGGCCGAGCCGGTCGAATCGCACCGGCCCGAGCGGGCGTTCGTGCACCGCCCGGCCACGGACAGTCCCGGCCCGGCCGCCCCGTCCGACGAAACCCATCCCCCGCCCCGCCCGACGTGCCTGCTGCCCAGGCCCGAACCCGCCGAGGTGCTCGCCCTGACGCCCGACGGCCCCGTCCGCCGCCTCGCCTGGGACGGCCCGGCCCGCGACGCCGTCACCTGCCTGGGCCCCGAGCGCATCGGTCCGGAGTGGTGGCGCGTCGCACGCGACCACGCCCGCACGCGGGACTACTTCGCCATCCAGGAGGACACCGGACGCTGGGTGTGGCTCTTCCGCGAACTCGAGACCGGGCGGTGGTTCGTCCACGGGGTCTGGAACTGACATGCCCGAGTCCGTCTTCCACAAAGCGGTCCCCCACCCCTTCCGCGATCGCGCCGCCCGCGCCACGCCCCGCCTCCCGCACGCCCCGGCCACCCGCTACGCGGAACTGACGGTGACCTCCAACTACACCTTCCTGACCGGGGCCAGCCACCCCGAGCAGATGGTCCGGCGTGCGGCCGAACTCGGGCACGCCGGTGCGTCGATCGCCGACAGCAACACGCTGGCCGGCATCGTCCGCGCCCACGTGGCCGCCCGCGGGCTGGGCATCCCGCTGGCCGTCGGATCCCGGCTGGTCCTACGCGAGCCCGACGGGCTGAACGTCATCGTCTACCCGACCGACCGGGTGTCCTACGGGCGTCTGTGCCGGCTGCTGACCCTCGGCAAACGCCGCGCCCCCAAGGGCGAGTGCGATCTGGCCCTGCACGATGTGATCGACCACAGCACCGGCATGCTCGCGATCATCGACCCGCCCCGCGTGCTCGATGACCGTTTCCTCGAGGCCGTCCGCGGCCTGCGCTCCGTATTTGATGATGACCGGCTTTCGCTGGCGATCCGCCGGTCCTATGCCCCCGACGATCAGGCCCGATGCCACCAGATCGCCGACCTGGGCGCCCACACGGGCGTGCCGCTGGTGGCCACCAACGGCGTCCGCCACCACGCGCCCGAGCAACGCCCGCTGCAGGACGTCCTGACCTGCATCCGCCTGGGCTGCACGATCGAGCAGGCCGGGCGCCGGCTTGCGCCCAACGCCGAACGCCACCTCAAGCCGCCGGAGGAGATGGCCCGGCTGTTCGCGTTGTTCCCGGGCGCGGCCGAACGCACCGTGGCCATCCTCGATCGTGCGTCGGGCTTCGGGCTCGACCAGCTCCGCTACGACTACCCGGCCGAGCCGGTGCCGCCGGGCTCGACCCCCACGCGGCACCTGAGGGAACTGACCGAGGCCGGCACGCTCAAACGGTTCCCCCGCGGCGTGCCCGCCCGGGTCCGCGACGCGATCGAGCACGAACTGGCGATGATCGCCGAACTCAACTACGAGCCCTACTTCCTGACCTGCGCCGAGATCGTCACCTTCGCCCGGTCCCGCGGCATCCTCTGTCAGGGACGCGGCGGGGCGGCCAACTCGGCCGTGTGCTACTGCCTGGGCATCACCGAGGTGAACCCCGCCGAGCACCAGCTGCTGTTCGAGCGGTTCATCAGCCGCGAACGGGGCGAGCCGCCCGATATCGACATCGACTTCGAGCACGAGCGGCGCGAGGAGGTCATCCAGCACATCTACGCCAAGTACGGGCGTGACCACGCCGCACTGACCGCCGAGGTCATCAGCTACCGCGGCCGGTCGGCCATCCGCGAGGTGGGCAAGGCGTTGGGACTCTCGCAGGACCGCGTCGACCACCTCGCCAAGCACCTCGACCGCTGGGGCGAGAGCGTCGGGGCCGAACGCCTCCGCGAGGCCGGCGCCGACCCGAACGACCCGACCCTCCGCCGCCTGGTGATCCTCGCCGGGCAGATCCGCGGCTTCCCACGCCACCTCTCCCAGCACGTCGGCGGATTCGTCATCACCCGCTCGCGACTGGACGAGCTCGTCCCCGTCGAGAACGCGGCGATGGAAGACCGCACCGTCATCGAGTGGGACAAGGACGACATCGACGCCGTCGGCATGCTCAAGATCGACTGCCTGGGCCTGGGGATGCTGACGTGCGTGCGGAAGGCGTTGGAGTTGGTGCGGGGGAGGCACGAAGGCACGCAGGCACGAAGGCACGGAGGAAGAACAGGAGAAAACGATGAGCAAGATCAAGACCTTCCGGGATCTCGTGGCGTGGCAACGGGCGATGAAACTCGCCCGGATGCTGTACATCCATACGAACACGATGCCGAACGAGGAACGGTTCGGACTCACCTCACAGATGCGTCGGGCGGCCGTCTCGGTTCCGTCCAACATCGCGGAGGGCTACGCCCGCCAGAGCCGGACGGATTACGTCCGCTTCCTGCGGATGGCCCGGGCATCGCTGGCGGAGTTATCTACCCAGATCGAGTTGGCGAGCGATCTGGGGATGCTCCAACCGAGCCCGAACCTTCAGGAAGTTCTCGAAGAGACCGACCGGGTCCTTCAAGGCCTGGTCCGCAGCCTGACCTGATTCTCACCCCCTCCGTGCCTGCGTGCCTTCGTGCCTGCGTGCCTTCTCTCCACGCCCACTACACCTCCATCCTCTCCTCCCCCACCGACCCCGCCGTCTTCGACATGCTGTGCCGGGCTGACGCCGTCGGCGTCTTCCAGGTCGAGAGCCGCGCCCAGATGAGCATGTTGCCCCGGCTCAAGCCGCGGGAGTTCTACGACCTGGTCATCGAGGTCGCCATCGTCCGCCCCGGGCCGATCCAGGGGGGCATGGTCCACCCCTACCTGCGCCGTCGCAGCGGCGAGGAGGCGGTGACCTATCCCGACGCCGCCATCGCGGAGGTCCTCGGGCGGACGCTGGGCGTGCCGCTGTTCCAGGAGCAGGCGATGCGTCTAGCGATCGTCGCCGCGGGGTTCACGCCCGACGAGGCGGACCGGCTCCGCCGGGCCATGGCCGCGTGGAAGCGCAAGGGCGACGCCATCTTCCGTTTCGGCGAGCAGATCATCGCCGGGATGCTCGAACGCGGGTACCCCCGCGACTTCGCCGAGCGGTGCTTCGAGCAGATCAAGGGTTTCAGCGAGTACGGCTTCCCCGAGTCCCACGCCGCCAGTTTCGCGCTGATCGTCTATGCCTCGGCCTGGCTCAAGCGGTACCACCCCGCCGCCTTCGCCGCAGCGCTGATCAACTCGCAGCCGATGGGCTTCTACGCCCCGGCCCAGATCATCCGCGACGCGCAGGAGCACGGCGTCCGTGTCCTGCCGACCGACGCCAACGCCAGCGACTGGGACTGCACGCTCGAGGGCGATCACACCCGGCGTGCCCCCAACCGATCCGATCCGCAGGCGTGGGGCCGCGACGGCCCGGCGATCCGCCTGGGCATGCGTCTGGTCCGCGGCCTGCCCGAGGCCGACGCCCACCGCATCACCAACGCCGTCCGAACCCGCGGCCCGTTCCCCACCGTCGAATCTTTGTGGCGGGCCAGCGGCGCCTCCGTCCGGGCGATCCGGGCGCTGGCCCGGGCCGACGCGTTTGCCTCCATGGGCCTCGAACGGCGCCAGGCCCTCTGGCAGAGCCGCACCCTGCGGGATGACCGCATGCCCCTGTTCGAATCGCTCGACGGCACCGACGACACCGCGCTCGACCGCGTCCCCCCCACCCCCGCGGACCGGGCCGTGACGCAGGACTACGAGGCGGTGGGCCTCTCGCTCCGCGATCACCCGATGTCGTTCCTGCGGGACCAACTCGACGCGGAGGGAGTCGTGCCCGCGTCGGACCTGCGCGACCCGCGCCGCTGCCCGGGCGGGCGTGTCGTCCGGGTGGCGGGGGTTGTGCTCTGCCGCCAGCGTCCCGGCACGGCCTCGGGCGTGGTGTTCGTCACGCTCGAGGACGAGACGGGCATCGCCAACCTCGTCGTCTGGCCCCGTGTCTTTGAGCAGCACAGGGCGGCCACCCGCCTGAGCAGCACCCTGCTGGTGACCGGCAAGGTCGAACGCCAGGGCATCGTCGTCCATATCCACGCGTCGGCCATCGAGAGCCTCGACGAGCGAAATCCCGAACTGCACGCCCGCAGCCGGGACTTCCACTGAGCCCGGGTCCCCGGCTACCGTACACGGGCACCCGGAAGGACGACCATGACCACGAGAGCAACGCTGCTGATCTGGGTTCTCGCCGTGCTTACGGCATGGACGACGCCGGCCCCGGCCGCCCGAACGCAGGACGGACCAACGCCCGTCGAACGGCCCGCGGCCGCGGCGCTCGAACGCGTCGAGGGCCTCGATGATCCTGGCGTGGAGATCGAGGACGGCGTGGTGACCATCACCGGCGTCGCGGACGATCCGGAGGTCATCGAGAGAGCGACCGAGGCCGTCCGCGCCGTCCCGGGCGTGGGCGAGGTCCGCAACGAGATCACGCTCACCGACGACTACGGAGACCGGGTCCGCGGCGCGGCCTCCCGAGTGAGCCAGCGATACGCCCGCCTGCTCTCGATCCTTCCGTTGATCCCGGTGGCCATCGCCGTCATCCTGCTCGCGCTGGGGATCGCCTGGCTCGTGGGCCGGTGGGCGTGGCCGTTCGGCCTGCTGACCGCCAACCCGTTCCTGCGGAGCATCGCGCAGCGACTCGCCCAGACGATCGTGGTGATCCTTGGCGTGCTGCTCGCGCTCGAACTGCTCGACGCGACCGCGCTCGTGGGCGGCGTGCTCGGCGCCGCCGGCGTGGCGGGCATCGCCATCGGCTTCGCGTTCCGGGACCTGATCGAGAACTACATCGCCAGCGTGCTGCTGTCGGTGCGACAGCCCTTCCGCCCCCGCGACCACGTGGTCATCGACGGGCACGAGGGCCTGGTCACCTCCATGAACTCACGCACGACGGTGCTGACCACCTTCGACGGCAACATCGTGCGGATCCCCAACGCCCTGGTCTTCAAGTCCGCGCTGATCAACTACACCGCCGACCCACGCCGCCGGTTCAGCTTCGACGTCGGCATCGGTTACGACGTCGACCTGGCCCAGGCCGTGTCGGTCGGAACGAGTGTGGTCGCCGGCACCGAGGGCGTGATGGCCGACCCGGGCCCGTTCTCCCTGATCACCCGCCTCGGTGAATCGAGCATCACCCTTCAGGTGTTCGGGTGGGTGGACCAGTCGCGGAACGACTTCGGAAAAGTCCGCAGCGTGGCCATGCAGCGCGTCAAGGCCGAGTTCGACCGGCTTGACATCGATATGCCCGAACCGATCTACCGGGTCAAGCTCGAACGTCCCTCGGCACCGCCGGGCCGCGAGCCTGCCGCCAGGCCCGCGCCGCCACCCGAACCCGCGGTCCACGACGTCTCGCGTGACGACACCGCGGCCGATCTCGCCCAAGAGTCGGCGACACGGTCCGATCAGGAGAACCTCCTCGACGCCGACGCGCACGCCGAGTAGCCATCGAAAACGGTCGGGACCCGCCTATCGACCCGACGGGCCCCGCGAGGGTGCCCGCAGCGCGATCCCCGCGGCGCGCAGTTCGTTCGCCACCGCTTCGGCCATCGCGAGCGCGCCGGGCGTATCGGCGTGCAGGCAGATCGAGCCGGCGGCGATTCCGATCCGCGTCCCGTCTGCCGCAACCACGTGCCGCTCGGCCGCGATCGACCGGGCCTGGGCGGCCGCCGCTCGGGCCGAGCCGACCAGCGCCCCGGGCAGATCCCGCGAACGCAACCGTCCGTCGGGTTCGTAGACCCGGTCCGCGAACGCCTCGTGCACGCAGTCCCCTCCCCGGCCCGACCACCAGCCCACTGCCGGCGAACCCGCCGCGCCGAAAAGCAGCACGCCGGGATCGACCGCGCGGGCGGCGGCGAGCACCGCCTCGGCCACCGATTCGGCTTCGGACGCATCGTGATACAACGCCCCATGCGGCTTGACGTGCGAAAGACAAGTGCCGGACGCCTCGGCGATCCGTGCCAGTTCCCCGATCTGATCGATCAGCAGGGCGGTCAGATCCTCTGGGGACACGTCCAGCGGAGTTCTCCCGAACCCGGCACGATCCGGGTACGACGGGTGCGCGCCGATCGCGCAGCCGTGGGCCAACGCCCATTCGACGGCGCGGCGCATCGATTCCGCATCGCCGGCGTGGCCGCCGCAGGCGATGTTCACCGACGTCACGATCCCTGCGAGCGCGGCCTCCACCGCGAGCCCGGGCTCGTCAGCGGCTTCACCGATGTCCGCGTTCAGATCGATGGCTGGTCCCGATTCGCTGGTTGGTTTCACGGTTCCTGCTCTCCAACCGGCGCGATGAACGCGTCCAACTCGGCCCGCTGCGATCGGTACAGATCGCGGGCCGTCTGCACCGAGACCGCCTCAAACCGCACCTCGTCCCTCGGGCGCAACTGACCGAGGATACACAGGTCCGCGGCAACAACGCACGCGATGACGGGGTATCCGCCCGTGGTGGGCCGGTCCACGCCGAGCACCATGGGACTGCCATCCCCGGGAACCTGAATCGAACCGACGCTCGTGCCCTCGGAGAGCAACCCCCCGGCGACGGGCGACGGCACCGCGCCTCCTTCGAGGCGGATCCCGGCCCGGCCGCATCGGTCCGAGACGACGAACGCGCGTTCCAGCCGCTCCCATGCGGCGGGGCCAAACAGGTCCGCGTCCACCCCGGGCGCCACACGGAGAACGCGCCGGGCGAGGACAGGGGTCAGCCATCGGCCCAATCGCTCGCCGACTCCGGCGGGATCGTCCACGCCCGGCGCATGTGGGTCGTTCGCGAGCGGCAACCGGTCGCCGGACTGCAGCGCCCGGCCCTCGTGCCCGCCGATGCCCACCACGGCGAGTGTGGACCGGCTTCCCATCACCCGCGGGACGTCGAATCCGCCCCGCACGCATAGATAGCCGCGGGCCCCGTCCATCGTGCCGCCGATCTCGACCGGTTCGCCCGCCCGGACCGGCACCGGCACGCACGGTCGGATCGATCGCGAACGATCACCCACGCCGACGCGGGCCTGCGGGCATCGCGCGCCGGTCACGCAGATCGCCGCGTCGCGCTCGAACCGCAGGGTCGGACCCCGGAGCGTGAACTCGAGTGCCGCCGCCGAGTCCGCGTTGCTCAGGATCCGGTTGCCGACCCGCAGCGAGAGTGCATCTGCGGCCCCGGACTCGGGCACGGCCTGCGACGCGAACCCGAACCGCCCCAAGTCCTGAACGGTGGTTAGCATGCCCGGGTGCTGGATGACGGCGTGCGGCGTCATGAAGCGTCCCCGTTCCCGCGGCAAGAGCGCTCGAGCCGATCGAACTCGGCGCGGGAGATCGGCTCGAAGCGGACCCGGTCGCCCGCGCGGAGCATCGACGCGGGCGTCCGTGTTGGATCGAACACGCGCAGCGGGGTTGCTCCGATCAGGCGCCACCCTCCCGGCGTGGCGTGCGGATAGATCCCGGTCCGTCCGCCGGCGATGGCGACGCTGCCCGGGCGCACCCGTGATCGGGGTTGTTCGAGCCGGGAGGCGTGCAGGCGATCGGGCAGGCCGGCCATGTAGGCGAAGCCGGGCGAGAAGCCGAGAAAGCGGACGGTGTGGTCTGCAGAAAAGTGGAGCGACGCCGCCGCGGCTTCTCCGAGTTCCGCCTTGGCCGCCAGCCAACCCAGGTCCGGCCCGAGATCACCCCCGTAACAGACCGGGATGACCACGGTCGCCCGGGATGACCCGGAATCGGATCCGATCGCCGCCCGGAGCGCGGCCGTTCGGACGGCGGCTTCGATCCCGTCCGGGTCCGTGTCCGGATCCACCGAGACCTGCACGGTCGTCGAGCCGGGCGTCAGGTCGATCACGCCCGGGATCTTCGCCGATCGCAGGGCGGACTCGACGCGTGCCACCCGGGCGGCGACGTGATCGTGGTCACCCTCGCCGACGCGCACGTGCAGCGAGCGATCCCCCGACCGGATGAGTCGAATCTCTTCCATGGGTTCCGGCCGTCCCCGCGGTCCAAAACGGAATCGGCCCGGCGACACTCTGCTGAGCACCGCCGGGCCTTCGTAATGGGCAGAGCCGGACTTGAACCGGCGACACCGGCATTTTCAATGCCGTGCTCTACCAACTGAGCTACCTGCCCGAACCGGCCGGACGGGTCCGGCGTGGAGTCATCTTTATCGCCTGCCGGGCCCCGGTCAACCAGAAATCCGGTCGGGATGGAGGGTTCCTTGGTGCAACCGGGTCGGGCTGTTCGGCTACCATGCGGTCATGAGCGAGACCGCCGTGCTGCCCAAGCCCGAGAACAAGGCCTCCGCCGCCCAGCCCCTGCTGTCGGTGGAGGACCTGAAGACCTACTTCCCGATCCGCTCCGGCCTGCTCCAGCGGGTCACGGACCACTTCCGCGCCGTCGACGGGGTCTCGTTCAAGGTCGATCGCGGCGAGACGCTCGGTCTGGTCGGCGAGTCGGGCTGCGGGAAGACCACCGTCGGTCGCACCCTGCTCCGGCTGATCCCCGCCACGGGTGGCCGCGTGACGTTCAACGGCCAGGACGTGTTCAGGGCGTCGGGCCCGGTGTTGCAGAAACTCCGGCGCAACATGCAGATTGTGTTCCAGGACCCGGCGGGGTCGTTGAACCCCCGGATGCGGATCGCCTCCATCGTGGGTGAGCCGCTGGTGATCCACGGCATGGTGAAGGACAAGGCCGAACTGCGCGAGCGGGTGGAGAGCCTGCTCGTGCGGTGCGGCATGCCCAAGGCCGCGGCCGATCGGTACCCCCACGAGTTCTCCGGCGGACAGCGCCAGCGGATCGGGATCGCCCGCGCCCTCGCCCTGGAACCGAAGTTCATCGTCTGCGACGAACCCACCAGCGCCCTGGACGTGTCCATCCAGGCCCAGATCATCAACCTGCTCACCGACCTGCAGAGCGAGTTCGGATTGTCCTACCTGTTCATCTCGCACGACATGGCCGTCATCCAGCACGTCTGCCAACGGATCGCGGTGATGTACAAGGGCAAGATCGTTGAGGCGGGCAGCCGCGAAGAGATCATCGAGAACCCGCAGCACAAGTACACCCAGTCGCTGCTCTCCGCGGTGCCCGAGCCGGACCCACGCCGTTCGAAGGAGCGGGTGGTCTTTGACGGCGGGGCGATGTAAGCGAGAACGGTCGCAACGGTCGTCCCCCCACCGGCGACGCGAACCCGGTTCCGGGTGAGGTATACTCCTATCTCACGTCAGGAGCCTCGCCGCATGCGGTTTGGTGTCGTCATCCCGGTGTACAACCGTCCCAGGATGGTCCTGGAGGCCCTGGAGACGGTCGGGGCGCAGACGCGTCCGCCGGACGCGGTCGTGGTGGTCGACAACGGTTCGGACGACGGCACCTTCGACGCCGCCTCCGGCTGGTGCGATGCGAAGAACGACCCGGGACGGTGGCGGGTGCTCCGCGAGTCCCATCGCGGGGCGGCGCGGGCCCGCCAGACGGGGTACGACGCCTGCGAACCCCTGGACGCGGTGGCGTTCCTCGACTCGGACGACCTCTGGCCACGGGACTTTCTCGAACGGGCCGAGCGGGCCCTGGCGGCTCGCCCCGACCTGATCGGCGTGTCGGCGGACCGGCTCGCGATCAACGTTCGTGACGCAAAGACCCACCTCGACCGTCTCGCGGCGCTGGCGTCGGACCCGGTGCGTTGGATGGTCTGCCACGACGCGGGCTTCGGTTCGTGCTCGGTGATCCGGGCTTCGGCGTTCGATCGCATCGGGGGCTATCCGCTCGACGAGCCGACCGGGCACGACATCCTGCTCTTCACGGCGCTGTTCGCCCAAGGTCCGTGGGGGCACCTCCTCGGCGCCCCGTCGGTCTCGCGCCGCCAGCACCATTCCCGCGTCGGGGAGGCGGACCACATCGCCCACGGGTTCTCAGACTCCAACCTCCGCCACGCGCGACTCTACCATCGGGCGGCCGCATCCCTCGCGACCCGCGAGCGCGCGCCGGCAGACGTTCGGACCGCGATGGCGAGGCGGTGGATCTCGGCGGCGAAGGCGTGCCGCCGCAACAACGACCCTTTGGAAGGGCTCCGATGTCTCACACAAGTGCATCAGTATCGGACGATCTCACTGCGAGCGACCCGATTGAAATGGCAACTCCGGCGCGACATGCGGCTGTCGGGGCAGACATGCCCGACTTCAGCGTGCTGATCGAGTGGGAGAATGTCCTGCAGTCCAGCGACGACCGGGCCGCGCGGATGCTGCGTGAGCTGGGCCAACAGATCGGCGCGTCGCTGCGCACCTTCGAGGTGCTCGTGCTGTTCAACCCCGAGCAGATCGATCCAACGATGGTCGCAAGCGCCGTTCGCGATCACTTCGCTCCGGGTGCCCATTTGGACAATGCGACAGTGCGGGTGGTTTCTGTGCCGGGGCTGCACTACTACGACCTGCGCAACCGGGGGGCAGAGATGGCCGCGGGCCGCGCGATCGTGTGCCTGGACAG
>TARA_R110000782_G_scaffold102483_5_pt1 | contig 56850 bp, 57 predicted proteins | sample TARA_R110000782 | Tara Oceans TARA_R110000782 (sample SAMEA4397859) | marine metagenome | biome: Polar Biome; feature: [SRF] surface water layer (ENVO:00010504); material: water (ENVO:00002006), including particulate matter (ENVO:01000060) such as... | depth 5 m | reverse complement strand
GCGTCCCGCACCCCCGCCGCGACCGCACCCGCCGCCGCCCGGATGCCCGGCGCCGCGCCCATCCCGACCCGGTTGACCCCCTCGGCCGCCGCCGGCGCGCCCTCCCGAACGCCGTACTTGGCGATCGAGCCCGCCCAGCCCACCAGGCACATCTGCCCGCCCACCCCCACCATGAACAGGCCGGGCAGCATCAGGAACATGCGCCCGATGCTCGGCTCCCGCGAGAAATCCCCCGAGTTGACGATCGCCGACACGAACGCGCTCAGCCCGATCAACAGCACCACCACGCCCGCGCCCAACGAGACCACACCAACCACCCGGATCCCCTTCCGGGCCTTCATATGAACGGGCGGGGGGTCCAGCGGTCGTTTCGGGTCGATCTTCATATACAACAGGATACAACACAAGTGCCGTTTGCGTCTGTTCTCCGTTCCGCTAAACTCCGGCCCATGACCCGATCCGACGCCGCAATGAGCGAGACTCCGTACCGGTCCAACGAGGTCATCGCGGTCCTCGCGGCCGCATGCCTGGGCTTGTTCGCATGCTTCGATCTCGTATCGACGCTCGGGGTCGCGGTCTTTCTTGCTGGAATCGGAGAGCTCGGGGCGAGCCCCGACCGGGACCTGGCCGATGTCGGAACGCTGATCCGTGGGCTCAGCGCCCTCGCCCAACTGGCGGTCGCTCCGTTCACGGTCGTCTTGTTCTGCATGTTCATGTTCCGTGCAAACAAGAACGCCCGCGCTCTCGGCGCGGGCGGCATGCAGTTCACCCCCGGCTGGACCGTCGGATGGTTCTTCGTTCCCTTCGCGCACCTCTGGATGCCCTTCAAGGCGGCTTCCGAGGTCTGGCGCGCAAGCGATCCCCGAGCCGATACCGATGCCGATGATGTGGCGTGGTGGTCGGCGCGTCTGGGCCTGCTGGTCCCGGCGTGGTGGGCGTGCTGGATCGGCGGAACGCTGATCGGGAACACCTCCTCGCAACTCCTCCGCCACGGCTTCGAAGCCGCCGCCGGGTGGATGGGCCTGATCGGAATGCCCCTCCAAGCCCTCGCCGGCGTGCTGGCCGCCACCGTGGTGCTCCGGCTCCGCGCTCGCCAGGGCCGCAAGCACCGTGATCGGGCACGCGCAGCCCGCGAACCCGCCGAGTCACCAGCGGACTTCGCCGACAGCGCACCCGTTTACTAGAAGCCGCGACCCCCGCGCCAACCCGCGTTTGCACTTCTCTGATCAAGCCCCAGTGCTCCGTCAGACCGAGCCCAGCACAAAGACACGCCTCCCGCCATGAACGCGACCGCCCAAGTCCAAACCGACCCCGTCCAATCGTTCCAGGTTGAATGGACCGCGGACGCGCGGGCTCGCTTGCGTTTGACCGCGTGGATCAACCGACAGACCCGCGACAGCAAACAGTTCGCACGCTTCCGATCGCGTCAGATCGGCTCCGTATGCCTTCTGATGCTGGCGCCGGTGGCCATGCTCGCATTTGTGCTCAGCATCAGGAGTGGCGGTTTTCTCTTTCTCTTTCTTGTGATGGCCGCGTCATTGGCGGCCTTCGCGCTCTTCGGCATTCTGCGCGGCGGACGCCTGACTCCGACCGCCGCACTCCGACTCGCCGGCACGATCGAACGGATGGGCGGACTCATCGACATGAGCGGACGGTGGAGATTCAGTCTCTCTGACCATGAGGTCGAGCTGCTCTGAATCGACCACGGCGTCAGGACCGCGGCGCCACTCGACCGCATCGACCGCGTCGAGGACTTCGAGGGCGAGCTGATCGTGGTGGTCGCCGGCTCCCCGATCGGATCGATTCCCGCCTGTGTGCTCACGCCCGCCCAGTACGCCACACTGACCACCCTGGGTTCAAGCGATCGCGGGCCGGATTCCCTCCCCCGGCGGTGATCCCCCATTCCGAAAGTTCCCCTCGATCCCCGGGTTCTGTCCGGGTATCCTCTCCCCGTGCCCGCCACCTCCGACCCCATCCAGGACGCAGTCGCCCGCGTCTGGGGCTACGACTCCCTCCGCCCCATGCAGTCCGCGGCCATCGCCGCCGGCGTCGAAGGACGCGACTGCCTGACCGTCCTGCCCACCGGCGGCGGCAAGTCCCTCTGCTACCAGGTGCCCCCCCTCGTCACCGGCAAGGCCACCATCGTCGTCTCGCCGCTCATCGCCCTCATGCGCGACCAGGTCCGCGGCCTCGAACTCAACGGCTACCCCGCCGCCGCCATCCACTCCGGCATCGACCACGACGAAGCCAAGGACATCCTCCGCCAGTTGGTCAAGGGCGAGATCAACCTCGTGCTGGCCGCCCCCGAACGGGTTGTGACCCCCGGGTTCAAGTCCTTCCTGGCCTCGCTGGCCGACGCCGACCGCCTCGGCGCCATCGCCGTGGACGAGGCCCACTGCATCAGCCAGTGGGGCCACGACTTCCGCCCCGAGTACCGCCGCCTGGCCGAACTCCGCGAAGTCGCGCCCGGCGTGCCCATCCAGGCCTTCACCGCCACCGCCACCCCCCGCGTGCGCGACGACATCGTCCGCCAGCTCAAACTCGGCACGGTCGGCTACGACGACGGCACGCCCGAGGTGCTCGTCGGCACCTTCGACCGCCCCAACCTGACCTACCGCGTCCGCGCCCGGCGCGACGCCGCCGAGCAGACGGCCGAGGCCGTCCGCAACCACCAGCGCGCCGGCGACGGCGGCGGCACCATCGTCTACTGCCTCAGCCGCAAGGACACCGAGAGCCTCGCCGAGCAACTCCAGAAGCTCCGCATCAACGCCGAGGCCTACCACGCAGGCCTGAACGAGAAGACCCGGCGCGACGTCGAGCACCGTTTCAGCAACGAAACCCTCGACGCCGTCGTCGCCACCGTCGCCTTCGGCATGGGCATCGACCGATCCAACGTCCGCCTGGTCGTCCACGCCACCATGCCCAAGTCCGTCGAGGCCTACCAGCAGGAGACCGGGCGCGCCGGGCGCGACGGCGAGCCCGCCGAGTGCCTGCTGCTCTACAACCCCTCCGACGCGACCCGCTGGGAGCGGCTCATCCGCATGAGCAACGCCGAGCAGGGCGCGGACCAGGAATCCACCGAGGCCCAGCTCAACCTCGTCCGCGAGATGCGCCGCGTGATCTCCTCCATGGGCTGCCGCCACCGCATGCTCAGCGAGCACTTCGGCCAGAAGTACACGCCGCCCGCCGGCCAGGCCCACTGCAACGCCTGCGACGTCTGCCTGGGCGAGACCGAGGCCGAGCCGGACTCCAAGCGCATCGGCCAGATCGTCCTCTCCTGCGTCGCCCGCACCGACCAGCGCTACGGTGCCGCCCACATCGCCGACATCCTCCGCGGCGCCGACACCGAGCGCCTCCGCCAGACCGGACACGACAAACTGACCGTGCACGCCCTGCTCAAGGACCACCGCAAGGCCGCCCTCGCCTCGTTCATCGACCAGCTCGTGTCCGCCGAGGCCCTCGAACGCGTCGTCGACGGCCACTTCGAGACCCTCCGCTTCGGCCCCCGGGGCGTGGCCGTCATGAAGGGCGAGGAAACCGTCGCCCTCGCCCGACCCGTCGGCACCGGCACCGCCAAGAGCGAACGCCGCCGGCGCGACCGCACGCCCGACGCCGTCCCCCTGTCCTTCGACGAGAAGCAGCTCTTCGAGAAACTCCGCCAGGTCCGCATGGCCATCGCCACCGAGCGGGCCGTGCCCCCCTACGTCGTCTTCTCCGACGCCACCCTCCGCGACCTCGTCCGCGTCCGCCCGGACTCGCTCGAGAAGATGCTCGACGTCAAAGGCGTCGGCCGCGCCAAGCTCGACGCCTTCGGCGAGACCTTCCTCGCCGCCCTCAATGACTGAGTGCCCCCAACCGATCCGCAAGGGAGCCGCGGGCTTCAGCCCGCGCGGTCGCCCAACCCACCGGGCGGGTAATTGTCGGACAGGACATCACCAGCCCCCGCGCAAAGCACAGGTTTTCTTCCCGAACCGCGTGACCGACCGCCGCCGCTCCCGCTTGATCGGAACCCCGAGCGGGAATGTCCCCTCCGCGCCCCGATCACCCCCACCGAGAGAGAACCAGAATGACCAAGCTCATCACCGCCTGCGCGATCGCTGCCGCCGCTTCCATCGCATCCGCCGATCTCATCCGAATCACCGCCACCGGCACAATCAACTCGAGCATTGTCAGCGGCTTCAGCAACGGCCAGACCATGCAGATGGAGCTGGTCTACGAGTCCGACGGCAACCCGCAGCTCATCAGCAACCGCCAGGCGTTCTTCGTCGACCATATCCGCTCCGTTTCGTTCATCGCCGAGAACGGCTGGAGCGTTTCCGACACGGGCACATTCGGACAGATCAACAAGTACGACAACCTCGCCAACACCGACGGCATCCAGTTCCAGGTCGCCGCCAACCCGCTGACCTACCAGTTCACCAACCCCAAGCCCCAGGCCGTGGACTTCGCCGATTTCGGCGCCAGCGTCTTCGACACGGTCTTCATCAACTTCGCCTCGTCTTCCGGCACCGTCTGGGACAACTACAACCTGCCCGAGTCCTACGACTTCACGCAGTTCGACGCAACCCAGAACGCCCTCTTCCTGTGGAGCACGGGCAGCTTCCTGGTCGGCTGGAGCAATGTCCAGGCCTCCGTGGTGCCCGTCCCCGCCACGCCGATGCTGGTACTCGTCGGCCTCGCGACAGCCGCCCGCCGTCGCCGCTGACCCATCAATCCATCCCGCCGCCTCACCACACCCGCGAACCCGCGGGTGTTTTCGATCGAGGCCGGACTGCTCCCGGCGCCCCTCCCGATCCGCAAAGCCAGCAAACTCACGCCGGCAGCACCCTCGGCCATTCCCGTCCGCATTCCGGACACCACCGCGGCCCGATCTCCAAACGCTCGCCAGCCGATTCGATCGAACCCACACTCTCCAGCCCATCGAGCGGATACTCACAACTCCGGCAACAACACGCCCGCGTCCGCTCCGCCCGATGGAACGCCCGGCCGCTGATCTCCGTACCGATCAGGCACAAGACCCCGAGCCCGAGCGTGCTGATGAGGAATGCAAACCTGACATCGAAATCCACCCCCACAAGGACGACGCTGCATACGACGACGATCACCAGCCCGATAGCGGTGGCCGCCGCCGGCTTGAGCACCTCGAGTTGTTGTTCCGGTCCGTGCGACCACCAGGCGAGAGCACGGATGATGTCTCCGAACATCGCCCAGAACCGCCCCGCCCCGCTCTGGCTGGGCCGATAGGCGTGCTCAAGTGCACGCCGCATCGCCTCCACTTGCGCAGCATCCATCCGATCAGTCATCACCATCCGCCCCCGCCATGAACCGCGCCCCGCACCCCGGGCACCGCCATCGCAAGTCCAGCAGCGCGGCCGCCAGCGTCATCACGGTCACCACGTTGACCGCCAGGCGCAGACCGTTGCCCACCGACCGCACCACCTCCGCCTCGCCGCACCCCTCCCCGCCGCACGACGGACACCGCGGCCGATCCATCCGGAACGGCCCCCTCCCTTCCTTCGCACCACCACCCTTCGTGCCTCCGTGCCTCATGCCCGCGTGCCTTCCCCCTCACACCCGTTCCCGCCCCACGTCCTCCACCGTCAGCCCCGCCCGGCGCGCCACCTCCGCCAGGTCCACCTTGTTGTGCAGGCCCAGCTTGACGCCGATCGCGTCGCGGTGCCGCCCGATGGTCTTGTCCGAGCGGAACAGCAGCTTGCTGATCTCCTTGATCGACAGCCCCTGGCCCAGCAGCGCCAGCACCTCGAGCTCCCGCGGCGTCAGCGCGTCCAACTCGCCCAGCCGCGCCACCTCCGAGGACATCACCCGGGTGTCCGACTGCGCCCCCAGCTCCTTGGCGTCCGCCACGGACTGGCGGGCCACGATCAGCACCCGCTCGATCGGGCACGCGTCGTCCGGCGGCACCGGGTACAGCCACGCGAGCACCTGCTCGCCCCGCCAGATCGTGCGGAGCAGCACCGGCTCGCCCGAGCGGATCAGCGCGGCGAACAGGCGCAAACGCTCCTCGACCCACGCCCCGGGGAACCCCAGCTCGTCCCAGGACCGTCCGATCGTGTCCTCGACCCGCGCGTCCGGGCCCAGGTAGATCCGCACCCCCCGCTCGTTCGACCAGATCACCCGCCCGGCCGCGTCGCACACGATCACCCCAGCGCTGGGATCGTGCGTCATCACGTCCCAGAGCACCCGGGCGTCGGGCGGTTGGTTGTACTCACCGATCTCGGAGGCGTGCGGCCTGTCGGTCATGGGAAGACTCCACCGGCGGATCCCGCCGCCTGATGGTATCAGCCCACAGGCTCACCCGTGCGCCAAAGTACCCATACCAAACCCCCAGAATGAACACACCTCACCGAACCAGCCGGCTTCAAACAAAAGCCCCTTTGCGGCCGCTGGGAGGCGCGACCGCAAAGGGGATAATCTTATCTGTTATGATCGGACCGACGCTCGCGGCCTCCGCTTACACGCGGGTCTTGCGTGCGTCGTCGGGGGTCAGCCCGGCCCGCCGGGCGATGGCCGCGACATGCACGCGGTTGGCCAGCCCCAGCTTGGAGCCGATCGAGTCCCGGTGGTTCTGGATGGTCTTCTCGGAGCGGTGCAGCATGGCCGCGATCTCCTTGATCGACAGCCCCTGCCCGACCAGGGCGATGACCTCCAGCTCCCGGGGGGAGAGGATGTCCAGCTCGCCCAGGCGGATGAACTTGGAATCGAAGACCGCGTACGGGGCGCCGCCGTCCTCACCGTTGAGCACGGTGTCCGTGCAGTACCGCGAAATCACGAGCAAACGGGCCTCGGCCGGGGCGGCGTCGGCGTCGAGGGGGGTCACCCAGGAGACCACCTGGCGCCCGCGCCACACCGAGCGGACCATGGCCGGCTGGCCGGACCGGATGATCGACGCGCCGAACTCGGCCCGCTCGCGCATCCAGTCGTCGGGGAACAATCCCCACAACGAGCGACCGACCACCGACTCGACCGCGGCGTCCTCGCCGAGGAAGATCCGCACGGCCGGTTTGTTGGCGTACAGCAACTCGCCGGACAGCCGCGCGATGGCGACACCGGTCTGGGGATCGGTCAACAACCCCGAAACAAGGGCCGAATGGTCGACCTCGGGAACGGCTTCTTGAACAGGGACATACTGAGGTTGGATCTGCATAACCAATGATATCGCGATCACGCGGAAGTGAGTTCCTCACGCGGTTCTCCTCACCGCGCAAATAAGGCGATATCCCAATGATTTAGATCAGGTAAAGAGCCCTATTTCGGGCAGATCGTGGGGTCTTGTGCTCACCGCTTTCCGCACGCCGTCCGCGCGCCTCCGGAATCGGAGCCAACCGATAGGGCACTTACCCTCAGGTGTTCTCTGGTGTTTCCCCCGCCGAAACCCCCGCCTCCACCGGCCTGAGCGCACGCCGCAGGCCCGCACGCATATTCACCAGTTCCACGCATAAAGAGAAGGCCATGGCGAAGTAGACGTACCCCCGCGGCAGGTGCTGGCCGGCCCCCTCGGCCACCAGCAGCACCCCGATCAGCACCAAGAAGGCCAGGGCCAGCGTCTTCATCGTCGGGTGCTTGCGCACGAACCGCGCGATCGGGCCGGCGAAGACCAGCATCACCCCGATCGCCAGAATCACGGCCGTGGCCATGATCCAGAAGTTGCTGGTCATCCCCACCGCGGTGACAACCGAGTCGATCGAGAAGACCAGGTCCAGCAGCAGGATCTGCACCAGCACGCTCGTGAACGAGACCGCCTTGCGGGCCATGCCGGGCCGGGCGCTCGGATCGTCCTTGTGCGAGCCCCCGTCCTCGACCATGTGGTGCATCTCCATGGTCGCCTTGGCGATCAGGAACAGCCCGCCGGCCAGCAGAATCAGCGACTTGCCCGACAGGTCGATCCCCAGCACCGTGGCGAAGGGCTGGGTGAGCTTCATGATCCAGAACGCCGCGCCCAGCAGCGCCAGGCGCATGATCATCGCCAGCAGCAGGCCCACCGTCCGGGCCCTGGCCTGCTCTTCCTCCGGCAGGCGCCCCGCGAGGATCGCGATGAACACCACGTTGTCGATGCCCAGCACGACCTCGAGCGTGGTCAGGGTCAGCAGGGCGATCAGCCCCGCGCCCGACCAGAACGCGACATCGGCGGGGGCCGCCTGGGCGGCGTCGGCGGCGAGGGTCAGGACCGGCAGTAGTTCGGGGTTCATGGCCGCTGAGCCTATCACGACGAAGGCCCGCGGTGAAGCGGGCCTTCGCTGGGTTCAGATGTGGGACGGTTCGTCGGTCAGTCCGCCACGGAGACGTGGTCGACGTGAGCGCCGGAATGAGCCGGCACCGGGCGGTCGAAGGTCGCCGCGCCGTCGGCCGCGGTGATCAGGCGGTTGCCGACAAACAGCAGCACCAGCACGCCGCCGGCCGAAACCACGGTCGCCACGTGGCGGGAGACGAACGGCGAGGGCCGGAACCCGGTGTCGGACGCCGGCTCGAGGTAGGTCGCCGAGACCAGGCGCAGGTAGTAGAACGCGGCGATGGCCGAGTTGATGCCGAGGATGACCACCAGCGCCAGGTTGCCGCTGGCGATGCCGGAGGTGAACAGGCCGACCTTGCCGATGAACCCGAGCAGCGGCGGGAACCCCAGCAGCGACAGGCAGCAGATGACCATGGTCCAGCCCAGGTGCGGGTGGCTCTTCACGAGGCCGCGGATGTCGTCGATCTCGTCGGCCTCCTCGCCCTTGCGCTCCAGGCAGGCGAGGACGGCGAACACGCCCAGGTTCATCACGCCGTAGCAGAGCAGGTAGAACAGCACCGCGCCCAGCCCGTTGCGCCAGAACGAGGCCCCGTCCGGGCCCGGGCCGGCGATCACGCCCACGAGCATGTAGCCCGAGTGCGCGATGGACGAGTAGGCCATCATCCGCTTGACGCTCGACTGCAGCAGCGCCAGCACGTTTCCCACGGTCATGGTCAAGGCGGCCATGACCCAGAGCAGCGCCTCGACCGGCACGGGCAGCGCGCCCTGACGCTCCCAGCCGGCGACGCCGGCGATCATGAAGATGGCCAGGAAGCCCGCCGCCTTGGGCACGAAGGCCAGCATGGCCGACACCGGCGACGCCGCGCCCTGGTACACGTCGGGCGTGTAGAAGTGCATCGGCACCGCGGCGATCTTGAACGAGACGCCGATCAGCGCGACCAGCACGCCCATCATGCCGATCGGGCCGATGCCGTTGTCCGCAAAGTGCTGGGCGATGGCCGGCAGGTTGGTCGTGCCCGTCGCGCCGTAGAGCAGCGCGAATCCATACAGGAAGATGGCCGCCCCGAGCGCACCGAGGAAGAAGTACTTGACGCCGGCCTCCTGCGAGCGGGTGCCGCGGGTGGAGATCGTCACCATGATGTAGGTCGGCAGGCTGGTCAGCTCGAGCGCCAGGAACAGCCAGATCAGGTCGTCGCCCGACGCCACCAGCATCAGCCCGGTCAAAGAGAACAGGAAGAAGGCGTAGAACTCGGCCCCGGTGGACCGCAGCGGCTCGAACCGGGCCCCGCGTGCGGCGGCCGATTCGAGATCGCGGTCCACCGTGCCGATGATCAGCGGCAGCAGCATCAGACCCATCACGCCCGTCAGCCCCTTGGCGTAGGGGATCAGCTCGGGGAACAGGCCGGTGGTCGCCGGCGTGCCCATGGCCGCGCCGATCGATCCGATCAGGCCGACGGCGACGATCCACGGCGTGAGCCGGCGGACGGTGGTGACCGGCCACTGACCGGTCAGCATCACCACGCAGGTGGTGATGAACAGGATGATCTCGGGGCCGACCAGGGAGAGCTTCTCGATCACGGGTGCACCCCCTCAAGGACCGGGGCCAAACCGACCGCATCGGTGGCCGCACGCACCAGCTCGACCGTCTGGTTGACCGGGTCGTGGATCGCGTCGAGCAGCAGGCCCGGGAAGAAGCCGAAGATCAGGCATCCGGCCGCCAGCGGCAGCAGCGTGACGATCTCTCGCAGGTTCAGGTCGTCGGGCAGCACGTCGTGGTGGTGATGGCCCTCGGGCTCGATCTTCGGCCCGAAGCAGATCTTGCCGACCATGATCAGCAGGTACATCGCGGCGATGATCATGCCGGTCGCGGCCACCGCGGCGTACCACGGGCCGAGCGTCACGCCCGCCGCGCCGGGCTGGCCCTGCACCGTCCACGCCGCGTCGGACTGGAAGGCAGCGATCAGGCACAGCAGCTCGGACGGGAAGCCGTTCAGGCCGGGCAACCCCACCGACGCCATCGCGAAGAAGACCATGAAGGTCGCCCAGATCGGCATCTTGGACGCCAGCCCGCCCACGCGGCGCATGTCGCGCGTGTGGTACCGCTCGTACATGAAGCCGATCATGAGGAACAGCCCGCCGGTCGAGAAGCCGTGGCTGAGCATGTACAGCACCGAGCCGGACAGGCCCGTGGCGTTCAGCGCCGCCAGACCCAGCACGCAGAAGCCCAGGTGGCTGACCGACGAGTACGCGACGAGCTTCTTGATGTCGTCCTGGATCCAGCAGATCAGGCCCGCATAGATGATGCCGATGATCGAGAGCGTGGCGATGACCGGTGCGTACTCGGTGAACGCCGCGGGGGCCATCGGGATCGCGAATCGGTAGATGCCGTAGGTGCCCAGCTTGAGCAGCACGCCGGCCAGGATGACCGAGCCCGCGGTGGGCGCCTCGGTGTGCGCCAGCGGCAGCCAGGTGTGCACCGGGAACAGCGGCACCTTGACCGCAAAGCCCGCCAGCAGCGCCAGCAGCACCCAGCCCTGCTGGGTGGCGTCCATCCGCCCCGCGGCGGCCGTCAGCACGCCGATGTCCAGCGACCAGAACCCGTTGAGGTCGGCCGCGAAGTTGACCACGTAGACCAGACCGGCCAGCGTGATGATCGAGCCGGTGAAGGTGTACAGGAAGAACTTGGTGCTGGCCGCCACGCGGTTGGTCGAGCCGAACATGCGGATCAGGACGAACATGGGCAGCAGCGTGAACTCGAAGCAGATGTAGAACAGCACCAGGTCGCGGCTGGCGAACACCCCCACCATCGCCGACTGCAGGATCAGCAGCCAGGCGTAGTACAGCTTGCGGTTCTCGAGGATGGCGGTCTTGGAGGCGAGCACGCAGACCGGCCCGAGCAGGGCGCTCAGGGCGATGAGCAGCAGGGCGATCGAGTCCACGCCGATCGAGAGCTGCAGGCCGAGCTGGTCGATCCACGCCCAGGTCTTCACGCCCTGGAACTCACCCCCGCGGGCGAAGTCGAACTCGGCGAGCATCATCACCGCGGGCACGAGGGCCGCCAGCGAGGCGAACAGCGCGTCCCGGTAGGCGTTCTTCGCCCGGCCGAACGCGACGAGCAGCGCCCCCAGCAGGGGCACCACGACGAGCATGACGGTCCAGAGCGGGTTCAAACGCCACCCCCCAGCCGAGCGGCCACGACCAACACCACGATCAGCAGGACCGCCACGCCGCCCACCATGGCGGCCGCGTAGCCCTGCAGCACGCCCGACTGCGACGGCCGGATCGACCAGCCCAGCAGCCGCGGCAGCATCCCGAACAGGTTCACCAGCCCGTCAACCACCAGCTTGTCGAACCAGTGGGACAGGTGAGAAACCACGATCAGCGGCACGCGGAACACGCCGTTGTAGAACTCGTCCACATACCACTTGTTCTCCGCCCAGCGGGGGATCGGGCCGAACAGGCGGGCCACCTTGTCCATGCGGCACTCGGCGGCGGTCGTGCGACCGGCCAGGTGGAAGAACCACGCCAGGCCGATACCCACCAGGCCGACCACGCCCGAGACGTAGTACATGATCTTGTGCGGGTCCTTGCCCATCAGCGTCAGCGGCTCGTCGATCGTGCCGCGCGGACCGACTCCCGGCACGGGGGCGTGCGCGTCGTGGCCGCCGCCCGCGTGGGACTCGTCCGCCGAGCCCGCGTGGGCGTCGTGGAAGGCGTGCTCGGAATAGGGCGAGTGGTAGCCCGCGGTCGAGTTGGAGATCATCGTGTCGGCGTAGTGCTTGGTCTTGAGCCCGTGCGCCTCGCCCGAGCCGACGAAGTAGAGCCCGCTGGCCAGGATCGAGAGCACCGCGAGCGTCGCGAGCACAGTATTGATGGCCCAGCCCGGCGCGTGCGGGTGGAAGTGGTCGGCGTGGTGGTCGGTGTGCTGGCCGGCGTCGTGGTGGTGTTCCTCGCCGTGCGCCTCCGCGTGCGCGTGGTCGTCGCCGTGGGCATCGGCGTGGTCGTGGTCGTGCACCTCATCGCCCGGGTGGTACTCCACCGGGCCCATGAACACGCGGAAGAACACGCGGAAGGTGTAGTACGCCGTCAGGCCGGCGGTCAGGATCAGGATCCAGCCGATCACCGCGGTGCCCGGGGTCACGAAGGCCTCGGCCAGGATCGTGTCCTTGCTGAAGAAGCCGGCCGTCAGCGGGAAGCCCGCCAGGTTCAGGCAGCCGATGAACATGCCGAGCGAAACGATGCCCCAGCCCTTGACCTTGCGCAGGCCGCTGAGCCTGCGCAGGTCCAGCTGCCCGGCGAAGCCGTGCATCACCGCACCGCAGCAGAGGAACAGCAGGGCCTTGAAGAAGGCGTGGGTCAGCGTGTGGTACGCGGCGCCCGTGGGCGTCAGCACGCCGAGCCCGGCGAACATATAGCCGAGCTGCGACACGGTCGAGTACGCCATGATCCGTTTGATATCGAACTGGGCCATGCCGATCGTGGCCGCCAGCAGGGCGGTGATCGTGCCGATCCACGCGACGATGGGCAGCGCGAACTCGCTGGTCAGGAAGATCGGGTAGGTGCGGGCGATCAGGTACACGCCCGCGGTGACCATGGTCGCCGCGTGGATCAGGGCGGACACCGGGGTCGGGCCCTCCATCGCGTCGGGCAGCCAGACATAGAGGGGGAACTGGGCCGACTTGCCGAACGCGCCGACCATCAGCAGCAGCGGGATCCACTGGGCGATGGCCGGGATCGCGGCGAAGTCGCCGACCTTGGCCGCTTCGATGTAGCCGAGCAGCTTGGCATCAGCGAACAGCGACGCGTACTCGACCGTGCCGAAGTGCACGAAGGTCAGGTAGATGCCCAGCGCCAGCCCAAAGTCGCCCACGCGGTTGACGATGAACGCCTTCTTGGCCGCGGCCACCGCCGAGGGCTTCTTGTAGAAGTAGCCGATCAGCAGGTACGAGCACAGGCCCACGCCCTCCCAGCCCAGGTAGAGCATGATGAGGTTGTCGCCCATGACCAGGCAGGCCATCGAGAACACGAACAGGCTGAAGGCCGCGAAAAACCGGCAGTAGCCCACGCCCTGGTCGTGCGACATGTACTCGCTGGCGTACAGGCCGATCAGCGTGGCCAGGCCGGTGACGAACAGCATCCAGTAGATCGTCAGCGTGTCGACGTAGAACGAGAAGTTGGCCACGAACGACATCGGGTGGGCCGGGTCGCCCCAGCTCACGTTAATCCAGTCGAAGGCCTTGACCGTGTAGGCGTGGCCGTCGAAGCCCAGATACATCGACACGGTCGCCAGGAACGACACGGCGAGCAGCGCGACGACCGAGTAGGCCGGCAGCTTGCTGCGCACGCCGAAGGCGGCGAACAGCCCGCACAGGGCCGAGCCGAACAGCGCGAGGAAGGGGATCAGCAGCACCCAGCCCGGGCCGCGGCCGACGCCCGCGGCGGCGTGATCGCCGGCGAGAACCTCGGGGGCGGCCAGAATCGTGGACACGACCGGGGTCGTCAGTAGATCGGCGATCACCCGTTCAGCTCCTTCCAGGCTTCCGACGACAGCGTCTCACGCCGGCGGAACAGCAGCACCACGAGGGCCAGCGCCATCGCCGCCTCGGCGGCCGCGACGCACAGCACGAAGATCACGAACGTCTGACCGTCCTCGCCGAGGTGGTACCGCCCGAAGGCGATCAGCGCCAGGCCCGCGGCCTGGAACATCAGCTCGGTGCACAGGAACATGATGATCAGGTTCCGACGCGTCACGAACCCCACCAGCCCGAGGGCGAACATCGCCGCCGACACGAACAGGTAGTGGGCCAGCACGCTGTCGGGCAGCGCGAACTCGGACACGACCATCTGGGCGAGCATCGCCTGATCCGTCACGAGGCACCCCCCGTCCGCGCACGGCCCGTGTGGCGGGGCTGGTCCGGGGCCCCCAGACGCAGGGCCTGCTCGGCCTTGCGCGAGTCTTCCAGTTCCACGTGCTTGCGAGCCAGCACCGTCGCGCCCAGCATCGCCATCAGCAGGATCACGCCGGCGATCTCGATCGTCATCGGGTGGTCGTGCAGCAGGTTCCAGCCCAGGCGGTCCAGGTTGGTCGCCTCCAGCGACTCCGGCCAGCGGTCCGGGCTGAGCACGCGGATTGTGCCCGTCTCCTCGTTGTACACCGCGATCGTCCGGGCCGCGGCGTCGATGTCACCCCGGCCGTCGGCCAGGCGGTGCACCCGCTCGTACGGCTCGATCAGCTCGGCCTCGCGCAGCGCCCGGTCCACCTTGCCCGGCAGGTCGGCCAGCACGGCGTCGGGAACGAACCCGGTGGGGCGGCTGAGCGAGCCGATGCCGTCGAAGAGCATCGTCGCGATGATCGCCATCAGCACGAAGCCCAGCACCGATCCGACGATCGGCTCGCGGGCGACCGCGTCGGTCTCGTCCATCGCCCCCGGCTCCTGCCCCGTGGGGGCCTGGGAGGCGAGCATGATGACGAACAGGTAGGTGATCAGGATCGCGCCCGCGTAGATGATGACCAGCGCGAACGCCATGAACTCGGCCCCGAGCAGCAGGTACATGCCGCAGGAGGCCACGATCGTCAGGATGAAGTACAGGGCGGAATAGACCGGACGCGGGTGGGTGATCATCCGGACCGACGCCCCGAGCCCGATGGCCGCGAAGACGTAAAAGAACACGCCCACCCCGTCGCCGGCGGGCGTCCGCATGGCCAGGGCCAACGCCGCCAGGCCGGCCGCGCCGCCCAGCAGCACCACGCCGATCGGCACGAGCTTCGAACCCCGCCTGGGCAGCGCCAGCGCCATGCCCGCGGCACCGATCACGCACACCATGTACAGCACGATCGGGCTGATGAACTGTTCCAATGGGTGCCTTCCGGTGCATGAACCCGTCGCCCGGGCCGACGCCACGAACGCCCTCCCGCACGCGCCGCCGACGGCACAGAGCCGCCACCGCCGGGAATGGGTGGCACGATAGTGCCGATCGCGGTGAGCGTCTACCAACAGGCCCCCCGGGGCACGCATCTGGGGCCCGTCCCGACCCGGGCGACGCCGCCGGGCGCGCACCCCGCCGGGGCTTGCGATCCGCCCGCCCGCTCCTACCATCGTCCCTCATGAATCCCAACGAACTCCGCATGCAGACGCGAGTCGCCCCCGGGCCGATGCCGCAGCCCAGCCGCAAGGTCCACATCCCCAACCTGCTCACCCTCGCGCGGGCCCTGATGGCCGTCGTCGTGGTCATCCTGCTGGCCAACGTGTCCACGCGGGCGATGCGGGCCGAGCCGTCCGTCGGCGATCGGCTGGGCGATCTCACCCATGCGTCCACCGGCGTGCTGCTCACCGCGGCGATCCTCTTCGTCATCGCCGCCCTGACCGACGCGCTCGACGGCCACCTGGCGCGCAAGTGGAAGGCGGAGAGCAAGTTCGGTCGCGTGATGGACCCCTGGGCCGACAAGCTGCTGGTCCTGGGAACCTTCGTCATGCTCGCCGGTCCGGGCTTCACGTCCGTGGTCGAGGGCGTCGGACGCATGCAGGTCTCGGCCGTCGCGGGCTGGATGGTCGTGGCCATGGTCGGACGCGAGCTGCTCGTCACCTCCATCCGGGGTGTTTACGAGACCGACGGGGTGGACTTCTCCGCCGGTTGGTCGGGCAAGGCCAAGATGGTCCTCCAGTCCGTGGCCATCCCCCTGATCCTGCTCGTCGTCGCCTTCGGCAACCCCGGCCCGGACACCAACGCCCGAACCTTCCTCGTCATGCTCATGTGGGCCACCACCGCCGTGACCGTGCTCTCGGCCTTCCCCTACATCGGGCGGGCCCTCCGGCACACCATCGAGCAGCAGCAGAAGATGATGCAGCTCATCAACGCCCACAAGCCCCGCAAGCCCACCGCCATGCCCAGCCCCAAGTCCAGGGCACCGAAGAAGCCCAAGGGCGGCCAAGGCAAGAACCGCAAGCACTGACCCCCCTCCCCGGGCCCCATCCCGCACAGGACCGCGATGAACCGACAGGACCCCACGCACGAGCTGTTCCTGACCTCCGGCGGCCTGGGCTTCTTCCGCCCTGCCTCGGGGACGTGGGGCTCGCTGCCCCCTGTCGTGCTCGGCGCGATCGTCATCCTGGCCGGCGCGGGCCCGGGCAGCGCCCACGCCTGGGTCTACTACGCGGTGATGGCGGTCTTCGTGATCGCGTTCTCGGCCGCGTGCGTGATCGGGGGGGACTCCGCCGAGGCCCGCTGGGGCAAGGACCCTTCGCCCGTGGTCGCCGACGAGGTGGCCGGCATGGCGCTGACGCTGATGCTCCTGCCCGCCGGCCTGTTCGCCAACGAGGCGTTCTTCGCGCTCATCAGCCTGGCCGGCGCGTTCGTGCTCTTCCGCGCCATGGACATCGCCAAGTTCCCCCCCGCCAACGGGCTCCAGCGGATCCCGTCTGGCTGGGGCATCCTGCTCGACGACCTCGTCGCCGCCGCACAGGCCGCCGCGCTGGCGTGGATCGTCTACTGGATCATCTAGGTCCCCCGGGCGCGGCAAGCGGGTTGAAGAGGCTTGAACGCGAAGACCGCGAAGCAGCGCGAAGCGTTTCTGGTTCTTCGTAAACGCCACGCTCCGGAACCCGGCTCCGGAGCGTGGCGTTTAAGATCGGCCCGGATCGCTTCGCATCCTTCGCGGTCTTCGCGTTCAAACCTCTTCTTTCGGAACGCGAGCGCCCTTACCGCTCCCACACGTTGTTGTCGCGGTCGGTGTCCGGCAGCACGCCGTCGGCGTCGATCTCGACGCGGGCGATGGTGCGCCCGCCCGTGCGGATCGGCGCCCGCCAACGGTCGGTGGTGGACCAGACCTCCACCGGCAGCGTGATGTCCTCGGTCGAGCCGTCGGTGTAGGTCAGGCTCAGGTAGACCGGCATCACCATCCGCCCGCGGTTGTCGAGCACGATGACCGCGCCGTTATCACCGTGGAACACGCCCGAGACCGCCTGGTCCAGCGCGGCCGCCTCATAGAACCACCCCCGCCAGAACCACGAAAGGTCCGCCCCCGCCGCGTCCTCCATCGTGCGGAAGAAATCGGCCGGCTGCGGGTGCTTGAACGCCCAACGGTTGATGTACGCGCGGAACGCGGTGTCGAACCGGTCCGGCCCGAGGATCTTCTCACGCAGGATGAACAGGCCCAGCGCCGTCTTGCGGTAGTTCAGCCCGCCCACCCAACGCGGCCACTGCTTGTCCGGGTTGGTGATGATCGGCTGCGGGTTCTCCGAGAGCTGGATGTCCAGCGTCTGCCCGATGTTCCGCGAGATGTCCGGCGCCTCGCCGTGCCACGCGGCCTTGGAGTAGATCCCGCCGAAGCTGTTGAACCCCTCGTCGAACCACATGTGCCGGCGCTCGTCGGTGTTGACCACCATCGGGAACCAGTTGTGCCCCACCTCGTGATCGGTCACGCTGAACATGCCCGGCCCGTTCATGCGTGCCCCGCAGAAGATGATCATCGGGTACTCCATGCCGCCCTCGGGCCCGTTGATGTTGCTCATCACCGGGTAGGGGTACGGGCGCCAGAAGTCCGAGTAGAACTCGATCGCGTGCTTGATCGACCGCGTCGAGCCCTTCAACGGGTGGTCGGGGTCCCACGCCTCGGCCTCGTGCGGGTAGAACGACTGGCACAAAACCTTGCGCTCCGTTCCGTCCGCGTCGGTCACACGCGCGACCGCGGCGTCCCAGATGAACGCCTCCGACGCGGCCCACGCGACGGTCCGCACGTCCTCGGCCGCGAACTTCCAGGTCAGTTCGCCGTCCTGCGCCGGGCGGTTCATCGCGCTGCCCACCTCGTCGGGCGTGACGATCCGCACGGGCTCGTCGGATTCCATGGCCTCGGCCAGGCGCGCCCGCTGGGTGTCGGTGAGCACCTCGGCGGGGTTCTGCAGCGTGCCGGTCGCGCTGACGAGATAGCCCGCCGGGACGGTGATGCTCAGCCGGTACGAGCCGAAGTTGGTGTAGAACTCGCCGCTGCCCAGGTACGGCAGCGTGTTCCAGCCGCTCACGTCGTCGTAGTTGCACACGTGCGGGAACCACTGGGCCAGCTCAAAGATCTTGCCGCGACCGACCGTCTCCGAGCCCATCCGGCGCAGGTGCGGCGGCACGGTGAATGTGTAGTCAAAGGCGAACCCGAACGTCTCGCCCGGCCCGATCGGCTCGGGCGGGTCGAACCGCCCCAAGGTGTCGTACTCGGTCAGCGCCATCGCCTTGCCCGACGCGGTGCGCAGGTTGGTGATCGCGTACCCGCCGTCGAACTCGTCCTCGAGGACCTTCATCACCGATCCCGGCGAGCGCTGCAGCGTGCCCGTCGAGTCGGTGCGGAAGAGATTCTGCTCGAGCTGCATCCACACGTAGTCCAGCGTGTGCGGCGAGTTGTTGTGGTACGTCACCCGCACCGACGTCGTCAGCGTCTCGGACTCGGGCTCCAGACGCGTGTCGATCTCGTAGTCGGCCCGCTGCTGCCAGTACCCCGGCCCGGGCGCCCCCGAGCCCAGTCGCGTGTCGCCCGGCGTGGGCAGATCGAGCGGCGCAAAGATGCTGCCCGTCGGCTGCAGGCCGGTGCGCCGGAACTCGGCCTCGACCGCCCCGGCCGCCGGAGCCCCGTCCGACATGAGCGGGGGCGCGCCCGACCCGTCCACGGCATCGGACACGGCCGCGCAGCCGGATTGCCAGAGCAGACCCACGAAAGCGAGAAACGAAAACGAGCGCACGAACCGGTTGATCATCGGGAGGACTCCTTCGGTGACGGGTTCCCAGCCTAGCCCGAACCCGATTCGCCCGCAGGCCGATCATCCGCGCGGCCACACGCAATCCGGTGCGATTAGGGACACAACCCCAAGCCGCCGCGGTCACCACCGCCCGACAAGCCGCCCCACCAGCCACACCACCGGCACCGATCCAAAGCACGCCGCCGCCCAGCCCCAGCGGAACCGTGCGGGCCGCTTCGTCATCTCGTCCGACCAGTCGATCCACTTGGCCGCGAGCACCACCAGACCCAGCGTGCTGGCGACCATCACGATCAGCCGCAGGTCGTCCATCGAAGGCGGTCTGCCCCGCTTGAACGCCTCCATCGTCATCACCCGCGGCCAGACCGCCAGCATCGTGGCCATCCCCGCGACGATTCCCGCGGCCCCGAAGAAGAAACTCGCCAGCGACGCCCGCGGCCCGTGATACCGGATTTTGCTGACCGTCAACGCCTCGTTGCACTCAGGGCACGCGTCCGATCGCAGATCGCGCAGGTTGTACCCACACCCCGGGCACGGCGCGTCCCGCCCCTTCAGATACCCCGCCAGCCGCTCGGCCTCGTTCATGCGCGAGAACCTCCGACTCAGATCTTCCGGTCCAGCAGCCGGTACTGCACCGCCTCGGCGATGTGCTCGGGCCTGACCTCGTCGCTGGCCTCGACGTCGGCGATGGTCCGCGCGGTGCGGCGCACCTTGTCATAGGCCCGCGCGCTCAGCCCCAACTGCGTGAGCGCCTGCTCTAGCAGCGTGCGGGCGGCGGGCATGAGTTCGACGAGTTTGTCCAGCTCCTTGCCCCGCAGCCGGGCGTTGGGCGTGGTGCCCTGGCGCCGGTGGGCCCGGGCCTGGGCCGCGAGCACCCGCTCACGCAGCTCGGCCGTGCTCGTGCCGGGCTTCTTGCTGCCAAGCTCCGAGAACGGCACCGCCGGCGCCTCCACGTGGATGTCGATCCGGTCCAGCAGCGGGCCGCTGATCCGCGAGAGGTACCGCTCCATATCGCGCCGGCCCACCTCGCCCGGCGCGATGTCGCCCTTGGGCGTGGGGTTCATCGCCGCGATGAGCATGAACGACGCCGGGAACCGCACCGTCGCGTGCGAGCGGGCGATCGTCACCACGTGATCCTCCAAAGGCTGACGCAGCGTCTCCAGCACCGTTCGCGGGAACTCGGCCAGCTCGTCCAGAAACAGCACGCCCTGGTGCGCCAGCGAGATCTCCCCCGCCCGCGGCACGATCCCGCCCCCCACCACCGCCGCGGAACTGGCCGTGTGGTGCGGCGTGCGCACCGGTCGCGTCGTCACCAGCCCCTGTCCGTGCGCCATCCGCCCCGCGGCCGAGTAGATCCGTGTGACCTCCACCGCCTCCTCGGGCGTCAACGGAGGCAGGATGCCCGGCAACGCCTTGGCCATCATCGTCTTGCCCGACCCCGCCGGGCCGAGCATCAGCAAGATGTGTCCAAGTCCCCGTCACCGCGGGGAGACCCGAGCGCCAGATCAAACGTCACGGATTCGATCAGCCAGGGGCTCCGGCTTACTTTGCCGTACCGGCCTTGCTCGTCCTTGGCCTGCGCCACCGGAATCCGTCGGGCCTTCACCGACACATGCCGGACCGTGCGGTGCAGCACCCGCCGCCGCTCCTCGGACGAAAGGGCGCGCTCTGCTACCACCAGCAGCCGGACGGCCGCGAAGGCCTTGCGGACCCACTGGCCGTCGCCTCGGGCCTCCAACTGCTCGACCACGGCCAGCCGCTGCCGCGCAGCACGCGCCTGTTCTCGTGCATCCGAGGACCGCTGACGAAACTCCTCCCCGGTGATGTCCCCGTCGGCCCGCATGTCCACCAACCGGGCCAGACGGGCCTCCAGCTTCTCGATCCGGGCGGTCAGGCTCGGACCTTCTTTGTGCCCGATTTGCTCCTCTTGGCGGACGCGGACCTCGGCGACGACCCGCTCCAAGAAGCTGGGCTCGCTAATCGCCTGCACAAACGCCCTCCAGACCACTGAATCGGCCGCCTCAACGGGGATCCACGGCCCGCCGCGCGCCCCGCGTGGCGGTCGGTAGAAGGACCGCCGCCGCAAGGAATCCCCCGTTGCGGGGTGCCCGTTCATGGTCATCAGCCCGGAGAGCAGGCGTGGCCTCGGCGTGGGCGGTGCGGGCCGAGTCGGCTGGGCGGCCTCCCAAGCGGCTGGCGATACGATCGGCTGATGGGAACCCTCGACCACGATCGCCCCCGGCTGGTTCTGATCGAAGCGGAACGTCCGCGATCCCGGCTCGGCGACCCAACCGCCGGTCACGTGGCATCCTCTATAAGCGGGATTGGCCAGCATGCGAGCAATGGAACTCTTGCCCCAGTGCTTGCCGCGGGGGGAGGGGACGCCCTCGGCGTTGAGGCGGGCGGCGATGGCCCGCACGGCGTCGCCGTCGGCCGCCATCGCGAAGACACGCCGGACGATGACCGCCTCGTCCTCGACGATCTGCAACTGTCCGCGGTCCGGGTGGCCAGGCGGGGGGTTGCGGTACCCGAAGGGAGTGGGACCGGAGTTCTTGAGGCCGCGGCGGGCCTTGGCCCGCTTGCCCCGCAGGTGGCGTTCCTTGATCCGCTCGGCTTCGGCGCGGTCTACCAGGCTCTGGATGCCGACCATGAACCGCTCGTCGAGGCTGGACAGGTCCCGCACCACCCCCCCGATGATGATCTTGATCTCCTGCTCGCGCAGCTCTCGGAGCAGGGCAGCGACCTCCAGCTCGTCCCCGCGGGTCAGGCGGGACTGCTCGTGCACATAGATGGCCTCGGGCCGACGCTCGCGGACGCAGGCGAGGACCTGCTGGAGCACGGCCCGCTCGCGTGAAGCCTGGGTGGCCGATTCGCAGCCGCGGAAGACCGCCACCGTGTCCCATCCGTGCCGGTCGGCCAGCCCGCGGTACCCGTGCTCCTGGGCGTCGAGCGAGGCCCCCTCGTTGGCCTGCTTCTCTGTCGATACCCGGAACATCGCCACAACCCGCATCGGCTACCTCCCTTCGCCGGGATCCTGTACGCGTGACTCCTGATCGAGTTGCCCGAACACGCGAGATACGGGCCCATCGACCCACGCGGCGAGGATGCTCCGCACGAGGGGGAGGTCCCCGGCCTCGGCGGCCTCCAGGAGCACCTGCTTGATGCGGGCTTCCTGGACCTCCAGGGCCGCGGCGAGCTCCATGATCGCGTCGGCGACCGTCGAAACGGCGCCCGACGGCAACTTGTCCGTCCCGGTGCTGATCTGTGGCCCCGGTCGCGTCGTGTGGCCCAACCTCTTCGAGGCGTTCGCGCTTCGCATGGCTTCCCCCCAATCCAGGCGGACAGTCGGCCTGTGGGAACTCAGTTGCCTCCAGATCACCATCGGACGTCGACGACGCGTGCTGGCGGCCTTAGCCACCCAACGGCACAGCCGGCCCCGAACACGAAACCGAGACACCTCATGGAACCAGTCCAACTCTGCCGCCGAAATGTGTTCGGTGCCTTCACGGCCGCCGGTAGTCGCCGCATCGCCCGTTTGTCTTCAGCGGGCGTCGTACAAAAAACTTTTTTTTGAGGACCAAATGGGCGGCTCGCGTGCCGTCAACAGGTGAACGAGGTCGTTGTGACCCGTCAAGGGAGCTTCACGAATGAAGATCGACTGTTGGACAATCAGGCCGGGGGATGCGGCCGTTGCGCCCGCATTCACAACCCGTGGGCCGCGGGGAAGCATGCCGCCCACCACACACTTTGAACAGGAGAAACATATCGCAGAAACACGTTTTGGATGCACGAAACTTGACGAACTATTTTTATGGAGTCGACGAATCAATCGGTTCGTTCTCCGAATCCATCAAGCAACGGAGCGTCCGAATCTACACGTTGACAAGTATCTAAAGAAAGTGGTACATCTCATGAACTCAAGATCAAACACAATTCAGTCCTTCGCACCGCGGAGTGCAGACGAGATCGTTATCAGCTTCGAACTCTCGCTCGGCACGGAACACCCACGGCGGGTCGTCGACATCATGGATGAAATCTCTGCTAATTACAGCACGGAAGAGCTCATCGATCTCAGGAAGAGACTGGTCGCCGCTTGGATGGCGAAGGAGGTGCAGCGAGACATAAAGGAAGTTCTAGGACATCTTGTTGAGGAACCCGGCACACCACACCCCGCAACCGATGGAGTTTCCAATGACACCCGAAGACCAAGTACGCGTTTACGAAACCTGCCACAGACAGGGGGCGGATTCCGCGAAGCAAATCGTCAATGAGTACGACGCAGAAGACGTTGCCTCCGATGTAGCCTTCAAAATCATTTCCAAACATCCCGGCGACGAGCCCGTGTCACCGAAGTATATTTCGCCACCATATGTCCGGAAGAGCTGCTCCAACGGGGCCGTTGACTCGACGCGTGACCGGCGGATCAACGCAAAGCGGCTCGCCAAGCTCACCGCCGAGGCCATCGCCGCAGGCGTGATCGAGGACACCCCCCAGGGCCGCGCGGAGTACGCTGCCATGCTCCGTAGCCTGCACCCGAGCCGAAAACCCGGGCCGCTTTCGCCCAACACCGCGCTGCCGGCGAAGCAAAACATTTCGTTCCTTCTGGATGAAGTCGTGCTCGACTGCATCGCCCTGCACGCACCGGGGTCGATGCTCTACGCAAAGTGCATCGCACGCAAGACCAACGCTCGCATCTTCGAGGATGAATCGCGGCGGATGAAAGCCGACCTCTCCAAGGGCTTCCGCGATCCGAACGGCTACGCCACCAATCCGGAGCGACTGAAAAAGCGGCTCAAAGCGGAGACCGCCGAGTGGGCCAGCGTCCGGGGGACAGAAATCCGCGCAATGATCCAATCCCGGTTCGCCTCCGACGGCGAGCTCCGCACCGCCATGTTCAGCCGCTTCGACGAGACCCAGGCCGAAACCGCCTGAGCGCCGGCCGTTGCCAAACCGATGAACCCGCGCGAGCGGCCCAGCCTGGGCCGCTTGTTTTATATGTCCAGTCCCAGGATGTCCCGAAGGTTTTGCTGGACGTACCAGGCCCCCCAGACTGCCAGCAGCTGCGTCTTGACATCCTCGCGCTCTTCCGGTGGGGTCCTGTCTTCGATCTGCTTCACGAAGGCCTTGGCATCAAAGCTCGCGCCGTGCGTGCGGAGTCCGGCGAGCAACTCGTCGCACGCCTTCTCTAATTCGATGTCATCGGTACTCATCTTACGCTCATCTGTTGTTGTAAATATGGCTTTCTAGATCAGATCCGGTCGTGCTGTCAATATCTTTGTGAATCGGTCCGGCGTGTGTCGTCATCATTCGAACCCGCAACACGCTCGATCGTTTCCAGCGAACGGGTTGACGATCAACCGGAGTACACCTGTGGAACACAAGCCGAGAAGCCGGACCGAACGCTGCATGTCAATCAGCCAGCCCTTTGAGGTGGTCGGCCCGGCGCGTCGCTGGGCGGTCGACCTGGTCGTCCTGCTGCTCGCCCTAATGACGGCTATGGGGGCGTACACGACCGGCGACGCGGCCGAGGTGCTCATGCAGCTCATGATCCTGCTCGGGATCTATGGGATTCTGCTCACGCTGCGTACCGCGGTGTTGCTCACGATTGAGGCCTGGCGGGCCCGCCGCTTGGTCCACAGCCTGGAAGCCGGCGAACTCGGTGAGGCCCTGCGGGCGATGCACGGCCGGCGCGGGCTGCTGCTCGGTGTCGTTCGAGGGGTCTACCAGCAATGGGCGTCCCGGTCACCCAAGCTCGAGACAGCTCCGCTCATCGACGCGATGGAGCTGCGCCTCAGCGAAGCGAACAACCGCGCCCGCGATATCGCCACCACACTGCTGACCATCGGCCTGATCGGCACGATCGTCGGCCTGATGACCATGATGACACGCATGTCGGGCGCGATGGGCGCCAACGCCGAGTTCGGGGGCCCGGCCCTGATCGGCCGTATGTTCGCCGAGGACGGCCCCATGGTCGGCCTGGGCACGGCATTCCACACCACGCTCGTCGGAAGCATCCTGGGAGGCCTGTTCCTGCACGTGCTGGCGGGGTCCCTCCAGCGATCCATCAGCCGCTTCGTCGTCCATTCGGACGAATGGCTCACCCGGCGGATCCTTCCCGTCCTGGGCCGTACCACTCCGACGGGAACGGATCAGAGCCTCCAAGCAGAGAACCACTCGCGCTCCTAGATCGGGCTCGGCCGTGCCGGCGCGACATCGGATCGACAGACACATTATTTCAACACAAGGAGACAAGGGATGCGGAGGGGCAACAGACGTTCGGGGCACGCAGAGCCGACGGGGATCACCGCCACGCTCAACGACCTGCTGCTGAACTCCATGCTGGTCATCGTGCTGATCCTGGCCATTGTGGTCACGGCCATCGGCGTGCCCGACGTTTCGGCGCAGGTCCTCAGGGAGTTCCAGTCCAGGGCGAAGAACCTCCAAGCCCTCAACGAAGGCTTGCAGGAGGAACTGAGCGGCGAGTCCGCCGCGAGAGCGGCCGCCGAGCAGGCCCGGGAACGGGCCGAACTGGCGGAACAGCAGGCGGCGAACCAGCGGGCCGAGGCTGAACGGGTCGCCGAGTCCGCGCGGCAGCAAGCCGAGCGTGCCTCGCGCGTTGCTCAACAGGCCAACCACGCCAAAGACCAAGCCCAAGCGAGCGCCAGCGAGGCGAAGCGGGAGCGGGACGACGCCGTCAAAGAAGCCGAGGGCCTGCGACCCAAGCCGGTGGACGTGGTTCTGGTGATCGACGGAACCGAGAGCATGGATTCGATCCTTCGTGAACTCAGGACCGCCTGCAAGGTGGTCGCCGAGATCGGTTCGCGCCTATCACCGCGCTTCCGCCTCGGAATCGTGGTGTACCGCGGGCGGGGGAACTCAAGCATTTTTCCTTTGACCGAGATCACCCAGACCGTGAACGGGCGCATGAGCACCGGGATGCAGTCGCTCGCCCGGTTCACCGATGACGAGACCAAGCGGGTCAGCATCGTCTCCGGGAGCCGGGGCGACGTCGGTGGTTCACCGACGGGACAGTCCATGATGGTCTCGGAGATGGAGGGGCTGATCTCCGCCGCCGACGTCGAGTTCGGGTTGCGGTCGGGCGTTGGCCTGCTCGACGCCGCATCGTCACAAACGAATCGCCAGGTCTTGATCGTCATGGGCGATGTCGGCCCCTGGGAGTTCGACGGGCGGCTCGATTCGATCAGCGGCAACGATCGGCAGAGCGCACAACGCGCGTTGATCACGGTGCAACGGTTTGTCCAGTCGGGACCGGACCGGCGGGTCCTGGCCCTCTTCACGGGAAGCTGGACGCTGGATCTCAAGCACAAGACAGAATCTGTGCGCTTTTTCCACGATCTGGCCGCGCAGGCCGCGTCGCGCGGCGTGTACTCGGATGACACCTCCCAGATCGCGGCGGCCGTGGTCGACGCGGTCGTCGGGCAATAACGGCCGGAACTCTCTCAAGGAGACTCAGACATGATGGACCAGTCCTCGGATCTCGCACACACCCACCCGCTCCCGCCGGTCAGGCTCGATAGGCGGTTCTGGTACGAGCCGCGCCCGGAGCGGGCGATTGTGCTCTTGCTCCGGTGCTCATTGCGAGGCTGGCGGGCCAAGGCCAAGCGGGTCCTCCGCGCGGTGTTCACCGCCCTGGCGTTCCTGAGCCCGTTGGTGTTCTGGGGCCTGATCCTCTACGGGCTCTACCAGCTGGGCGCGTGCGGCGTCCGGTTGATCAGCTAGAAGGCTTGGGCGTTCGGGGCAGGGCACGGAAGCGCGACCTGAAAGGCAATGGGTTGGCACACGTGGAATCGAAACGCACAACTTTGGCACTGGGTCGGACCCGCGGGCACCCAAACGCGCAGTCAGCGTCCCTTGCGGAGTCCGAGGAACAGACCGTGCTGGTCAAAGTACGCGCGCTGCAGGATCACCGGCCCGATGCCCGGCAGGAACACCAGCTGCCGGAGCATCGGGTCGTCCCGATCGAAGATCCGTGCGATCTCCGGGGCGGTCATGAGCGGGTGCGTCTGGAGGGTGTAGGAATGACCCATATCCCCCTGCTTGAGGGCGGCGTCCATCGAAGGGGTGCGATGGGCAGGGCTGTACACGAGCGTCTGCCCGAGCCGCTTCTCGATGTAGTCCAGCGTGGTCTGATCCGCGTTTCCGAAGAAAATCAGAACAGACGAGTTCCCGATGAACGACTCCCACCGCCGCCCGTAGATGGCCATCGGCTGGCTGAGGTCCTGCCAGATTGTCCAGAGCTTGACACCCAGGCCCGCGATCTGGCCGATGGCGGTCTCCAGCCGCTCCATCCGCCCGAGCACCGCCGCCTCGTCGAGCAGGAGCAGCACCCGGTGCCCGCCGGCCCGTACCTGGAACTCCCGCCGCTTCGCGTTGGCCTCGAACGCGTTCAGCGCCAGGTTCACGAACAGGCGCAGCCAGCCCGCGCACGAGCCCATCATCATGGCCGGGAGCGAGAGGTAGAGCGTCACCCCCTCACGCTGCAACGCCCCCAGATCAAAGGGGCTGTCCGAGAGGACGCGCTGCACCTTTGGGTAACCCAGGAAGTGCAGGTGCCGACGCAGGGTCGAGATGACGCCAGTCCGCTCTTTCTCGCTCTTGGAGTAGTAGGCCATCGCTCCCATCACCACCGCCCCGCTGGCGGCCTCGTTCTGGGACATGCGCTTGGCGAAGTCGTCGTCCTCGACGTCGAAGGCGATCACCCGGTGGACCGTGGCCAGCGTCCGCTCGCCCTCGAACTCCGGCGCGGTGCAGACATGCAGGATCGCGGCCTCCAGGAACTGCTTGCCGGCCTCGGACCAGTGCACATCGCTCTCTCCCGCCGTCACGACGAGCGCGTCGGCGATCAGGGACGCGGCGACGATCATGGCGTCGGGGTCCCCCCGGTCGACCCACTGCAGCGGGTTGAACGAGCCCGCGAACGCGTCGCACCCCGGTCCGGCGCTCGCGTACGGATCGAGCAGCAGCACCCGCTGGCCCAGCACCCGGGCGCGGTGGTCGGCCGTTTCCGCGGCCAGATCGCCCTTGGGATCGATCACAATGGCGCTGCCGGGGTAGGTGAGCAGGTTGTTGATGATCAGCGACCGGCCCTTGCCTGCGCGGTTGCCGGCGACCATGCAGAGGTGGCGGTCGTCGGCGAACCCGATCGCGTGGCCCCCCACGGCCGCCCGCGCGGTGCCCCCGCCGGGCAGCTTGGATTCCCGGATCTGGGCGTCGATCACACCCAGGAAGATCTTGCCGTCGTCGTTGGGTACCCGGAAACGCAACGCCTCGTTCGCCGCGAGTTCGCCCGGGGTGGGGAACCGTTGCACCGCGGCCGTCGGCTGGCCGCCCACGCCCCGGCGGATGCCCGCGAACAGCGGGTGCTCGGACTGATCATCCCGGACCGAGCCTTCTTTGTCCTTGCGAATCGCCATCCCAGCACCCTCCGGTCGGGCCATGGTACCCGACCGGGGCACCGAGGAGAACTCCGTGTTTGATCGCACCCGCCGACGCCCGTACCGGAACTGGCCCCGCGTCAAGACCGTCCGGGGCGGCGGCGTCCTCATCACCGGGACGTGCCCGACGTGGTACGGCTGGTCATTCATACTCCGGGCGGGTTCGATGCTGGTCGTCGCCTCGTGCGTCTTTCTGGTTGCCGTGGCCACGCTCGGCCTGTGGGGCCCGCCCGCGGCGGACATCACGGAGGGTACATCATTCTTTCCTTGGATCCGCCGCGTCGCGTCGGTCCAATGGTTCTTGCGGGACCTCCTCGTCGATCGGTACCCCGATCTGGGGCGCGCGATCGGGTACCGGGTGCCCAGCCCGGTCGACTGGCACCTGGGAGGGCTCGGGCTGTTGTTGTACGCGGGCAGGGGGGCCGCGTCGCACGTCGTGGCACGCCTGCTCGCGCTCATGGCCGGTCCACTGTGCTCCAAACGGATCCGCGTCCTGGTCACACGCGACCGGGTCCGTTTCGGCGGCCCGCTCTTCGGCCGCACCCTGCGACGCGACGACAACGGAACCGAACCCGTCCGGTTCCGGATCGTCAGCGCGGAAGAGTACTTCGCGTCCACCGGCGGCCGAGATCCGCAACGGGGCGGGGCCGCTTCGGAGCAAGGGCCCGTCCCGCCAGCGATCGTGGAGATCACTCGGGGGTACCGGCGCTACAAGCTGGTCTTCGCCCGGCGGGCTGACCAGGCGGAGGCGATCGTGGACCGATGCCACCACGCCTTGCTGCAAACCCAGCCCATGCTAAGAGACCTGCCATGAGAACTGCCCTATAGAAAGGAAGAAGCGATGGCCAACGAGCACGATCCCGGGATCAAGACCGGGCACGACCTCACCGAGTCGTTCAATGAGGCGGCCAACCCGCCCACGCGGGCCAAAGAGCCCCTTCCGACCGTCGAGCTCCGCCCCCCGGCCCCCATGGGGCCGGGGCTGGGTTCGATCTCCCAGAATCACGCCTCCGAGCGGGCGGTCTCGCCCCAGCTCCGCGATCCGGACTCGGCGGCACCGCCGAAGTCACCGCCGACGAGGGAAGCCTTCAACACTGCCGCTCGCGCGGGGGCGCTGCGGGCGATGTTCGAGCGCCGGGCCGGCGAACGTACCAACGAGCGCGACCACGACCGTTAAACTTGCCCAAGTCGATGGGTGTGTGCTACATGTAGAGGATGGACATACACCTTGAAGAGCACCCCGAGTCGCTACTCCAGACCCAGACCAGGCAGATCGTGCTGCCCTGCGGCCGCGCCCGCGAGCTCACCTACACACTGCTCATGTGGCGGAGCCTGGAGTACCTGGTCGACCGGGGCCACGCCACCCTCGAACGGCTGCTCGATCTCGCGGAGGTTGAGGGCTGGGAACCGCCCAACGCGCCGTTCGAGATGCGCTTCGCGACCGTGATCGCGTACTGGTCCCGCCGGATGAACGCCGAGTTGGGGGACTATGACGCGTACTGCCGCGGCCAGAGCTAACGGCCGCGGCCGTCGGGGTCCCGGTCGCGACCCTGTTCTTTGGACCGGCGTTCGAGCACGCGCTTCATGACCCGATCCCGTTCGACGCTCGCCCTGTCCGGTTGGGAACGATCCGCCGCCCGCTGCTCGAGTGCCGCCCGCATCTTCGCGGACACCCTAGCGCACTGGAGAACGAGCTCTTCGAGAGCCTTACCAGCCGATGCGAGGTCGTCGAGCAGCGGCCCAGCTCCGGCCCCCTTCTGGGGCGGGGTCACCGGTCCGTTACATCAACCTTGGCGATCTCCCGGAGAGCAGAGACTTGACGCTCCACATCGTTCAGCTGTTGCCCAGGACTGTTGACAGTCCGGAACATCGACAGTCGTTAGCACACTCTTACACCCGCACGAGCTGGTGATCCGAGCAATGGAGGCCTCATCCTGTCCCGAGCGGCTGGAGAATCCCCTCGCAGCGGTTCGTAAGTACCTGACCGGCCAGATCCGCCTCGACCCATCGGGTTTCTCGACTGGTGCGATGCCCTGGAGTGGGACGTTCCATAAGCCGTGCTCCAGTCCGTCCGCCGTTGAGAGAGCCCCTCGACCGGTGCTATTCCGTAGGGGATACAACAATGGCCGGGCCGCATCGGCCACTCTTCCGGCCAAGATTCAGCCTTGGCGTGAGTTTCCGGATACCCTTGTGGCAGAAAGCAACGGGTGCCCATGACCGAGCCAACCATCGTCTGCCCATCCTGCAAAACAGAAATCAAGCTGACCGAATCACTGGCTGCTCCGCTTATCGAATCTACGCGCAGGCGGTATGAGCAGCAGATCGCCAGCAAAGACGCCGATATCGCCAAACGCGAGGCCGCGGTCAAAGCGCAACAGGCGGCTATCGCAAAGGCGAAAGAGGAAATCGACGAGCAGGTTGCAGCCAGACTGAAAACAGAGCGGGCTTCCATCACAGCGGAAGAGGCCAAGAAGGCTCGGGTCGCCATCGGCTTAGACTTGGAGCAGAAAACCAGAGAGCTGTCTGAACTGAACGATGTTCTCAAGCAACGCGATCAGAAGCTCGCTGAAGCCCAGAAAGCCCAAGCTGAACTAATCCGGAAACAGCGTGAGCTGGACGATGCCAAGCGAGAGATGGAACTGACCATCGAAACACGCGTGCAGGAGTCACTGGCTGTCACACGTGAACAGGCCAAGAAAGAGGCCGAAGAATCCCTCAAGCTAAAGGTTGCCGAAAAGGAACAGACGATCGCTTCCATGCAGAAGCAGATCGAAGAACTGCGGCGCAGAGCAGAGCAGGGATCCCAGCAACTCCAAGGCGAGGTTCAGGAGCTCGAACTAGAGGCGATGCTGCGAGAGAAGTTTCCCTTTGATTCCATTGAGCCAGTCCCGAAGGGTGAACACGGCGGAGATGCAATCCAGCGTGTAGCAGGCCCGATGGGGCAGCCATGCGGCGCCATCCTCTGGGAATCAAAGCGGACCAAGAACTGGACCGACAGCTGGCTTGCCAAGCTGCGCGAAGACCAACGCTCCGCAAAAGCCGAACTCGCCATCATCGTCAGCCAAGCTTTGCCGAAGGACATCGATACCTTCAGCTTGATCGACGGTGTTTGGGTCACTTCCTACCGATGCGCATTGCCGGTCGCGATTGCTCTTCGCCATTCGCTCATTGAACTCGCTGCCTCACGCACTGCGGGCGAAGGCCAGCAGACCAAGATGGAGTTGGTTTACCAGTACCTGACCGGCCCTCGTTTCCGCCATCGTGTGCAGGCCATCGTTGAGAAGTTCGCCGACATGCAGGAAGACCTGGATAAGGAACGCAGGATGATGACGAAGCAATGGTCCAAGCGTGAGCAACAAATCCGACTAGTCATCGAATCGACGGCTGGCATGTATGGCGACTTGCAAGGCATCGCTGGCAAAACGCTTCAAGAGATCGAGGGCTTGAGCCTGCCGTCACTTGCGAGCCCGGAGCCCAACAGTCAGGGGGGCGAGTAACCCGTGGCTAAGATCGCATCAACAGGAACTGTTAAGGCAGCCCCCGTGCCGCCAGCCGCACCACCATTGGACATGATCCATGACGCCGTTCAACAAGCACGGAATCTGCGTCAGGTGCTTCAGGACGACAAGCAGCGAATCGGCTGCTTTCTCGGCGCTGGCTGTCCGTTGGGCATCTTCGATGCGGCTGGAGAAAAGAGCCTCGTCTTGATCCCTGCTGTCGTGGAGCTCACAAAGAGAGTCGCGACTGGCCTCGAATTGTTAGACAAGGTTCCCGGGGCTACATCCGCGTACAAGAGCGGCTGGGATTCTCTTTGCGGAGAATGCAGGCTCGCGGATGGCGAAGACCCAACCGTTGAGGATGTGCTTACCGAGATTCGCACCCTTGCCAATCGCAGGGGCAGCGCTGAGGTATTGGGTATGACAAAGGCGAGTCTGAGTGATCTCGATGACCGCATTTGTACGCTGATTACCGAGGAGTTGCGTAAACCCCTTCCGACTCATCGCTGCTCATATAACCGCTTCGCATCGTGGATAGGAGGTCTCCGGCGTCATTCACCCGTCGAGATATTTACCCCCAACTATGATTTGCTCTTTGAGCAGGCATTCGAACAACATCCACTTCCGCACTTTGATGGTTTTTTAGGGTCCCGCGAGCCGTGGTTCGATCTGGCCTCCATTGAACACGACGCGATTCCCTCTCGATGGACTCGCTTATGGAAACTTCACGGCTCGATCAACTGGGAGAAAATCGAAGAGACGGTGAATGGAGTGGCCGTCACTCGCGTCGTACGCGTGACTCGCGAAGCTCAGGCTGGCAAGGTGATGATCTACCCTTCGCACCTGAAGTACGACCAAAGCCGTCGAATGCCCTATTTGGCAATGCTCGATCGACTGCGCGATTTTTTTCGCGGCGATCCGAAGAAGCGACATACTGACGCTGGCAACAAGGATGAGGATGCTCCCCGGCTCGTCCTATGCGGTTACTCTTTTTTAGACGATCACCTCAACGAAGTACTTCTCGATGGCCTCCGCGGTAATCGCAGTGCCCAGTGCTTTGCATTGATGTATTCGAATTTGGCAGACCACCCGCGAGCGGTGGAATACGCCGTCAAGCAGAGCAATCTCACCATCCTGGCCAGGGACGGTGCTGTTGTTGGTACTCGTCAGGGCCGCTATCGCACGGCAACGGTGGGCGGCGATGACCACAAGCCGTGCCTTTACGAGGAAGATGTCCCCACCACCGACCCCGCTTCACCCGCGAAGCACACGCGGAGTCATCTTGGAGATTTTCACTACTTCGCACTCTTCCTTGAACAGCTTTGTGGCGGGAGCAACAACGATGCACACCCAGTCGTCTAGCTCTGATCCCTCCCGACTCGGGACCGTCGAAGATGTCAACGGGTCGAGCATTAGCGTCAAACTCTCCGAGAACACGCCAAGCGGACTGCTTTTTGTTAACGGCGAAGCCTATCGAGTCGGTCAGGTTGGCGGCTTCGTTCGTGTACCCTCGGGTTATGTCGATCTCTTCGGGGTGATCTCGCAAGTTGGCGCCGGGGCGGCTCCAGGCCCACCCGAGCTTGCACCGCAGTTCGGAAATCGTTGGCTTCGCGTCGAGCTTGTAGGCGAAGGGCGAAAGGGTGCGAAGTTCGAGCGCGGTATCTCACAGTATCCCTCGATCGGCGATCCGGTACATGTGGTAACCGAGTCGGACTTGAGGACGGTGTATGCGCCCGGGGATGAAGATGGCTATGTGGCGGTCGGAAGAATTGCGAGCGCAGAGTCCATTCGTGCCTACCTCGACCTCAATCGATTGGTCGGTCGTCACTCCGCCGTAGTGGGGAGCACCGGTGCTGGTAAATCCACAACCATCGCGAGCTTGCTGGCCGCCATTTCAGATTCTGGCAAGCTTCCAGGCGCACGCGTCGTGGTTTTAGACCTTCACGGCGAGTATGCCAAAGCACTGGGTAATCAAGCTACTGTCTTCCGCCTCAATCCTCGCAAGGAGACCGAGGAGCACAAACTGTGCATTCCCTATTGGGCCCTCGCCTTTGACGAACTTGTCTCCATCTGTCTCGGCACGATGGACGACAAGCAGCGCTCGGTGATCGGGGACTTGGTCGTGACGCTCAAGCAGGAGGCCGCACTCGTCGCGGAAAGTGCGAGTAAAACCTTTGGCATTGCGACTGAAGATATCACCGTTGACACTCCAGTTCCGTTTTGCTTGAAAGAGCTCTGGTTTCGCCAGCACTACCGCGAGCACAGGATGGTCACAAAAAAGCAGGGCGGATCGGATGACGATGTCGTTGATGCGTTGGTGGTTGGCAACGACGGAAAGGCCGAGCAACCTGGAGACGCGGAAAAGCTGATTCCCCCAAAGTTCCGTACCTACAAGAACACCGGCCCCAGAGACCAACATGTCGCTGCTGCAAACGAGGGTGCCAACCTCCGCCAGCAGGTGGCGCTTCTCCATTCTCGACTGAGAGACAAGCAACTCGGATTCCTGTTCACTCCCGGTGACTGGGCACCCGACGCGAAGGGTTCCACAAAGGAGGATCTGGACTCGTTGCTTGGGTCGTGGATGTGCACAAAGCGCCCGATCACCGTCTTAGACCTTTCAGGCATTCCCTCCATCGTGTTGGATCACCTCATCGGTGCGGTACTGCGTATCTTGTTTGATGCAGCGTTTTGGGGGCGTTCATTACCAGTCGGTGGACGGGGGCGACCGCTCCTTATTGTCTTGGAGGAGGCTCACCGTTACCTCGGCAATAGCGCGAATATTTCTTCGGGACCGGGACGAGGCGGTGCCGCGAATGCTGCACGCCGAATCGCTAAGGAGGGACGCAAGTACGGGGTTGGTCTCATGCTCGTTAGCCAACGACCATCCGAAATCGACACCACCATTCTCTCGCAATGCGGTACCATGATCGCCCTTCGTCTCACGAACGAGGCCGATCGTGCCCAGATCGCTTCGGTGTCATCCGACAGCCTGAAGGGTTTGTTTGCCATGCTCCCGATACTCCGAACCCACGAAGCTCTGATCGTGGGAGAAGCCGTAAACATGCCTATCCGTGCGAGAATGGACCTCCCGCCGGTCGGACGATGGCCGGATAGCGAGGACCCTATGGTCGTCGTTCCGAAGAATACCGATGGCAAGCGTGCGCGTGCAGGTGGATGGACTGCGGCTGTGAAGGACGAGGAGTACCGACCGCTTGTCGTGGCGTGGCGTAACCAGGATTCCCACGCGGAAGAGGACTCATCGGCAAAGGGCTCAGAGAAACTGCCAAAAAAGAAGGGGTAGAGTGTATCATGGAACGCACACAGGTCACATCAACCAACATCCAGGCGATCGGCTACGACGCTGATAGCCAAACTCTTGAAGTGGAGTTCAAGTCGGGCCCGGTGTACCAGTACACGGGTGTTCCGCAAGGCGAATACGACGCGATAATGGCGGCAGGCTCAAAGGGAACTTTTCTCCACACCAACATCAAAGATCGCTATCCCTTCACTAAACTGTAACCACAGGCAAAGTCTCTGGAGCCTAGGTCGAGCGGACGGCGTCCCGTGGCTGGCCTACATCTGCGAGAGCGTGTCCCCTAGAGCAGAGGAACGTCGCGAGCGATTCATCGACGTCGAGTGTTTTCGGGAAGCCGAACCGTTCGATCCGGTGGACGGCGATCGGCATGGTCCAGATCATATAGTGCGTGTCGGTGTAGGCGATCAAGCTTCAATTCGTCGCCTCGATGTTAAATCCTAGCGACCACGGTCGTCGGCATCATGGTTGCGATCTCGCTCTTTGGCTCTCCGCTCCAACAGTCGCTTCATCGTTCGTTCCCGCTCCACGCTCGCACGGTTGTTGTCGGCCCGATCCACCGCCCGCTGCTTCCGCTCCGCCCGCAGCTTCGCGGACTCCCCGGCGCACCGGAAGGCCAACGCCGCCCGTTCGGACTCGAACGCCCCTCGCGCGATGACCAGCTCGGCACGGGCGGTCTCCCTGATCGCTCGCGTCGCCCCGGTGATTTCTCGCCGCTCTAAACCCCGCAGGGCGGCCTTCTGGGACTCGTGCCGGCGCTTAAGCCGATCCAGAGCGACGCCAGACGAGGCGATGGCGTCAAAAAGTGGCCCGACCGACCGCTCCCGCTTCACTCGGCCGACCAGACTCTTCAGGTCCAATCCCTTGAACCTGTTCTTGACCCTACCCATCAGACGCTGCTCGCCATGCTCGAACGAGCTCAGTTCCGCCCGTTGTTTCCGGCGCAGGGGCCCAAACTTCTCCAACCTGAACTCCGCCCGTATCGCGTCCCTCGCCCGGAGCGACTCGACCCGCCGCCGGTCAAGGATCGCCGATCGACGGGCCCTGTGGTCCGCTTCGAGTTTCGCCCACGCCGCGGCCTGCCTGCCACGGGTCTCGCGCTGCCGCCGTCCGACCGCCCGGTCGGCCTCCGAGTGCTTGAGGCGATGCTCGCCCTTGTCGGGCCGGCTGTCGTTGGCCCGATGCCGTTTGTAGATGTTCCGCGGGATGGCCTTCTCGCCACGGACATACTGCCCGCGCTCCCGGGCCTCCCAGTTCAGTGCTCGTTCTTCGCAGAGGATCTCACCACGGCCGCGTTCGTAGTCGAGCGCGAACTTGCTCAGCCGCAGCTTCTCCTTGGAGCTTGATAACATTTTTCCATTGGTTGGATTGACACGGTTTATGACGACGTGGATGTGCGGATGGCCGTCGCAGTGAGCCACGATGATCACCTGATGATCTTCGGCGCCGAGCGCTCGGATGGCCAGATCAGCGGCACGCTCCATCTCCTCGCGATCGACCGTCCCGTCACGCTCGGGATGCCAGGCCAGGCTCAGGTGGGCGACGGCGTCCTTGGACTTGCGCCCGGTGTTCTTAACGCCCGCAGAGGCCTTGAGCCGGTCGGCGTCCATAGCGGTTGCGGCCTGGAGCCGCCAGGCCAGGTTTGGGTTCGATGTCGCCAAGTTCCGGGTCGCCGTCCAGGCCACGCGCTCGGCCGTTTCGGCACGCCCCTTATCCTTGAGTAGGTACCGGGCAACCAAGTTTTTGAAAGAGCACCCCTTGGCGTGAAGTTTCGGCACCATCAGCGTTCGCCCCCCTCACGTTCATCGGGCGTCGCAGGTTCGAAGTCGTCCGCCGCAACCAGGCGCGCAAGGGCCTGCTGGACGTCATCGACCGCCGCTTCGATCTGGGAAACCACCGCCTCCCACGCGATCCGGGACCGACGGCGGGTGTGGACACTCAGGGCGAGCTGATTGGCCAGGTTGCCTACCGCTTTGAGTTCCACACCGAGCTTGTTGACCTCCGTGACCAACGCCGGGTCGCTGGAGCGGTGGCGCACCGAGGCGGGGACCTGGTAGGCGCAGGCACGGCGACGCAGGTAGTCAGAAACCGAGAGGCCGGCCTCGGCCGCGATCCGTCGGATGTGCTCCTGCTCGGCCAGCGTCACGCGGGCCTGGACCACCATGCTGAGTCGCTCGTGCTCCTGCTTCTCCGGACGCCCGGTGTGCCGCATGGTCTCCCCCTTCCCCCCGCGTCCGGGGACGGCTCCCCGGCCGGGATGCAACCCCGGGAGGTTGCTCGTGCCGCACCGGCGAAACGGTGCTCGATGGTCCCGGAGAGCCGAAGTCTCCGGGTCGTGTGCTCCACCGCCGAAACGGTGGCGGCATCCAACCCCGCGGGTTGGTCGATCCGGACGGATCGAAACCCCTGAACCCCCGCCCGCCCGAGCGGGTCGGCGCGGTTCAGGTGAACCGTGGACGGCCCGCCACCCCCAAGGGTGCGTGGGCCTTGAACGCGGGTCATTGCCTCCAGGGGCGCAACCCTGGCCAGACCCCGAAGGGGCCGCGGAGCGGTCGTTTATGTACTACATAAACACATCTGGCTATCCGTTCATCCTCATACCTGCCATACGACACGCGGGTTGGCAAGTGCGCACCAACGTCAAACACGGGCGCATGTTTTTTTGACGCACCCGCGGTTCATCCGATCGCGTTCGTGTTGCGCTCCGAGTCAGACCACGAGCGCGGACCACCCCATCGCGGTGGCGCACGGCGGGCGGTCGCCCATCCGCTCGGACGCCGTCCAGCGGAACGCGGGCAGGGCGTACTGGCCCGGGTCATCGAGCGGGATGTAGGGCAGGTGGCACGAGAGCAGGGTCATCGGCTCTTCCGCCGTCGAGAAAGTGTGCACCACCCCCGGCGTGAACAGGAACACGTCGTTGCGTCGGGCCGCGATGGTGCGCACGTCCGACCCGTCGAAGGTCTCTACGGTCCGGTCGCTGACGTGGAAGAAGCCCCGGCCCCCCACCACGATCAGGAGACGCGAAGACAGGATGTGAACGTGCATCGGGAGGTCATCGGCACCCGCCTCCCAGTGGAGCTTGACCACCGCGCCATTGTCGGTCGGATCGATCAGGTCCCGGGCCACCCACGCGGCCCCGCCGACCCGGTCCGAGCCTTCGAACGGGGACCGCAGGGTGAGCGGCCAGGCCGCCTCCAACGCCGCGACCGCGGCACCGAAGGAAACCCCTGGGCCTGTGCCGCGGATGCGGCCCGTAGCCGCGAAGCGGTCGGGATCGCATCCGAGGCGGGTTGGGACTCCGCTCGCGGCACGGCGGGCGAGGCCGAGCAGGGCGCGGAGGACCGACGGTCCGCCGGGGTTACCCGGGGGGAGGTCGAGCGACAGTTCGAGCGAATTTGGGACAGTGGGAGCCATACGGACCTCCAATATGTGACGTTTTGTATGTAGACGAATTGTCTACGAAGCTCGATCCTGCGTCCAGTGAAACACGGGAAGTTCGCCAGAGACTTCGGGATTCGTGTGCGGGAGACCCGCCTGAAGCGGGGGTTATCCCAGGAACAACTCGGCTTCGACGCCGGGTTGCACCGGACGGCGATCTCGTTCATCGAGCGGGCCGAGCGGTCCGCCACTCTGGAAACCATAGAGAAGCTCGCCATCGCGCTCGATGTCCAGCCCGCCGAGCTGATGCCGACGATCAAACGGCGTGCTAAGCCCTAGCGAAGTAAGTCCTGAGGCTTGACAACCGGCACCGCTTGTGGCACCCAGTCCGGATGCCGAAGAAGCCCGCCAAGAAGCCAGCCATCCTCGATCCGCAGGGCCGCATCACCGTCCTGTTGGCCGAGTACCACGCGCTCTACAGGCTGGCGGAGTTCCGGATGGGCGCCCTCGATCGCCGCGTGCCGGCGGCCGGGGCGGCCATCGTCGCGTTCCTGGGCAGCGTGCCACTGCTCCCCGAACGGGCGGGGATGATCGTCCTCGTGGCGATCCCGATCTCGGTGGTGTGGTTCGTGCGAACGACCATCAACCACGCCCGGTCCCTGGAAGACCTGTTGCGGGCGATCGAAGCCGCAGAACGGGCGATCAACCGAGCCGCCGGGACCCCTTTGCTGGCGTTCCAGTCCAACCATCCCAGCCGCGGCAAGGCGGTCGGAGGGCGGACCGGGTTCGAGACCGTCAGCGCCGTGGGGCTGGCGGCGGCCGTGCTCATCGGGGCCTGCGCGTACCTCGCGGACACGCCCGGATCGGCGACCGCGGTATCCATCCTCTATATGGGCTACCTCGTCAGCATGGCCGGATCGATTCTGCGATGGCTCGTGCTGTGGAAGCGATACCGATACAAGTAATTACCCAACGGAACCGCACAGGCTGCAGGATCCTGTCCCCGCGCGGAATGCACGACAGGTGGCGCGAACCAAGATCGCCATCGATCCATCGAGAGGGCACGTATGACGATCTTCACAACCCACCTTGGGGACCGTCCTGCGGCCCATCCCGCAACCAGCAGGAGCGTCGCGCCGACTACAAACCGCACCGGCAGCACGCCGAAGATCTCGTGGAGAGTCTTCCAAGCGGCTGCCCACACTTCTCCCTGTGCAAACGGGAGTTCGATTGGGGCCATCTTGAGCGGTTCGAAGGTCATCACTGAGATTGTACCGGGCCCGCCGGATGAGGAAAGCCCGACCCCGCGTTCCCGCGGGGTCGGACGGGGGCTCCTGGCTATGCCGCGCCGTCGCCTTGCTCCTTGTCCTGCATCCGGTGGATCAGGATCTCTTCGTAGGCGACATGGGCCAGCCTGGCGATGCGTAACAGCTCAGAGCCGGAGAAGCGATCGCTGTCCTTGAGGTTGCCCTGCTCGTCGGTGTAGACCCGGCTCAGGTTTACGCTGTACCGGAAGCCCTTGTCGGTCGGGTTCCTCCAGATCGTGGCCGAGAGTGAGCCGTCGCGGAGTGTCTGGACTGGCTTGTTGGTGGTTTGGGTGTTCATCGGATGTTCCTTTCTGTTCGAGTTGCCGATGCACCGGCCCACGCACGGGGGCAGGAAGCGGGGCAAGCAAAACTGCGGAGGGTCCGGCCAGCGCAGCGTGAACGGAAACCGTCGTTTTGCTCGACACGCGACCGACCGTGCGAAGGTTGCATCAAGAAGGCAACGGCACAGAAAGATCGCGATGATCACTAACCGACGTGCCATCGTCTGCACTGAGTCGTCGCACCCTTGACACCGATACCGGAACCGTGGCATCAAGCGTCAGCGTCGACACTCGAATCAAGGAGGATCTCATGCGACACGTAACGCTGCAAAGCGCCTCTTCCCACGTTCCGGCATAGGGCGTCGTGGCATTGGACATCTATCAGGCGGTCACGGACCGCATCATCGAGCTGCTCGACCGGGGCACCGTGCCCTGGCGGCACCCGTTCATTAACGCCAACGGCGACGCGCGGCCTAGGAACCTCCTCAGCGATAGGCACTACCGAGGCATCAACGTCTTCCTGCTGGCGGTCACCGCCTGGACGGAGGGCTACGAGTCCCCGTTCTGGCTGACATTCCGGCAGGCCCGGGAACGCGGCGGGCACGTCCGAAAGGGCGAGAAGGGCTCGCTCGTGATCTTCTGGAAGCGGCACGCGACGCAGGACAAGCAGACCGGCGACCCGGTGATAATCCCGGTGCTGCGGCACTACAAGGTCTTCAACGCGGCGCAGTGCGAGGGGCTGCATCTTTCCGAGGAGGCCGACGAAGCCCGGGCGGACCGGGTGTTCGAGCCGATCAAGGCGGCGGACGCGATCGTCGAGCTCTACGAGAATGGTCCGCGCATCGAGCACGCCGGGGGCAGGGCGTACTACAAGCCATCCGAGGACCTGGTGCGGCTCCCGGAACCCGACCGGTTCGTCGACCCAGAATCGTACTACACAACGATCTTCCACGAGCTGGCGCACTCGACCGGCCATGTTTCCAGGCTCGATCGCGGGTTGGGCACCTCTTCCTCAACGTCCAAGTACGAATACTCGAAGGAGGAACTCATCGCGGAGATGGGCGCAGCCTTTCTAGCGGCGGCCGCGGGTATCAGCCCGCCGACCATCGAGCAATCAGCGGCGTACATCGACAGCTGGCGCAAGCAACTCAAAGCAGACAAGAAGCTCGTGGTGCAAGCGGCCGGGGCCGGACAGCGAGCCGCGGATTGGATCCTCGGGGTGTACCGAAACGGGCCGCAGGATCCAAAAGACGGACCCACGGCTGACCCATGACAAACCAACCATCCACACACCGGGTATCGCCCGGCAGGCTCGACGGGGGCACCTGGTCGGCCGAGTTCAAAAAGCACGTGGGCGAGGGCGACATCGCCGCCGCCTACAGCGCCGACACCATCGGGATGCACGGGGTGATCCGGAGACCGTTCGTGTTCCGGGGCGATCTATGGGTCAACGTCGCTCAGGGCGGCGGGAACGTCAAAGCCTACCGGCTGATGCCGATCGACGACCATGAAGCGCGGACCGGGTTCGAGGACAGGGCCCGCGACTGCGAAGCCGCCCGGGCGGACCCGAAGGGGTTCTACCACGGCATCGCGGTCCGCTACCGGTCCGACTGGTTCGTGCTCACCGGGCTACCAGCGTTGTTCGTGCCGAGCGAGCAGGAGCAGCCGGGATTGTTCGGGGATCTGTAGACACATCGACACTTCTGATCGGTCACCGAGTCCGCCAGAGGAGCCAAGCGCTCCGAGGTACAATCTGCATGATCCGCACGTCGCCCTCCGGCAGATGGGCGGTGAACTCAAGCTGCGCGATGGAGGCCTCGATCAGACGCTGCTGCGTGCTGATTTGCATGCCATTCGACGGCTCGAGCTTTGGCAACGAGGGTTGTTCGATTCCGAGCATTTCGGCGAGTTCTTCCTGGGTTAGCATGACATACTCACCAGATTTCGCGAGCAGCAGAGTGGTCCCCGTGTCTGTGTCAGGAGCTCTGAAACCGATCGGCGAACGGCCCGTCATTATGCGCCCGAAGCCAAAGGGTCAAAATCACGAGGCTTTCGCACTTCCGCGAGGAACGATGCGATCGATGATTCAAGCTTAGTACGCAGCTTGCTGATGCCACCTACGTCGTTTGTGTATTCGATGTGCCGAAGATTGCGGAGATTGAACGGGAGTTCCTTCGCATCACGAACCAGAAGAATGGGACTGCGTCGAATACCGAAGCAAAGGCCAAGCTCAAATATTACATTTAGATTGGATGTGGAAAGATCTGCAACAATCACCTCAGCATGGCGGATCTGATTCCAAACTTGATTCAGGATAGATCCTGGCTCGAAAATATCGTTCGCCTTCAACGGCTGGATGCCGGATTTCTCCATCGCTGGCTGGACTGCATGTTTGTAGATATCTTCGAACTCTGGAGTGTGAGGAAGCAGCACGAAGCCGAGCCCAGGATGAATATCAACCCCGTCACCTTGCAGAATTGATTCGGTCTGCAGACGCTCGAACGGTGGAAGAGACGTCTCAAACACAGTCTGCGGACGAAGAACTCCGTCCGTCTCCCGCCGCCGAATCATCTCCGCGTCGTAACCCGTGAGCATCGCCACCGCACCAACAACTGATTCCACATCAAGGCAGCCAACCGAATTCTCTCTATCTGCCTTCAAAGCGTCTACATCTCCAGATACACACGCCGGGGAGAGCGTGGATCTGACGGGGCGTTTGCCCCGACCGCTCACATTGCCCTTTTGATCCTCTCCGTCTAACAAGAAGTCCGTGGCCGCCAGACCCACAGCGGCCTCGTCAAGAAGCTCGATCGCGTTGATCGGCTGCCGGATGTGTGGTCTATAGAGTGACCCAAGCTCTGCGGCAGCATCGAGTGCTGTTGAGCTGACGTGGATTGCGTGGTGGTCCCGTATGACGATACGCACATTCTCTAGAATCTGCTTGAGATCATCCCCAGCCGCTTCAGCGACACCGACCTCTGTGAAAACGCGGATTACGAACGGATCTGCTCGACGCTTGGCTTCCCTGAGCCACGCGGGGGTGACACTCGCGACGGCCCTGAACTGATTTGTCAACAAGCCCTGAAGCAACACAGTACGAACCTCGGGATGCTCGTCGAGCTGAGGAAAATCCGGAAGAAATACGACTGTGTTTCCAGTCCTGCGCACCTCGTTGAGGAGAGCCTTCATCCTCTCCTCGAGTTGTCCTCGATACTTGGTCCCGGAAACCATCGTGAGTATGTCAAGCTCCACGATCCGATTGACATTTGCAAGAGCAGGGATCCGTGCCGCACCGATGCACCGTGCGAGCGCGTAGACCTGCGATCTGCGCCCGACTCCGTTCTCACCAACGAGCATCGGACAACTCTTTAAGCGTCGTGCCAAAACGCGGATCATTCTGTCGATGATCTCCCGACGATCTGTGATCTCAGGAGCCGCGGGTGACATCATCAACTCTGTCAGATCGCTTCCAAACGCATCCAACGCGGGAGTCTTACCTTTGCTCCTGCTCCGGCCATCGACGGCTGCCCTCCCCGGCTCACCGAAGCCAGGAGCGTCGGCATCAGCCTCGCCAAGCAGTTCGATGACTTCCTCGCGGACATTCTTGAGCGTTAGGCCGAGGTTTACCAAGACTTGGGCAGCTACACCATCGTGTTCTCGCAGCAGACTGAGCAGCAAGTGCTCCGTGCCGACATAGTTGTGGTTGAGGCTTCGTGCCTCTTCGACCGCGTACTGCATGACCCTTTTAGTAAGAGTAGTTTGGGGCAACTTGCCCTCAAGAATCACCTCGGGGCCGGCGGGGACCAGTTTCTCGACCTCTCTTCGGACCTTCCGGAAGTCGACGTCGAGGGCCTTGAGCGCGGAGCATCCGACACCCGCGCCCTCTTTGACGATCCCAAGCAGAATGTGCTCGGTCCCGATGTACTCGTGGTTCAAACGCTGGGCTTCCTGGTTCGCCAACGCCATCACCTTGCGGGCGCGATCTGTGAACCTCTCAAACATAAATCGGGCCCTCTTGACAATCGGTTAGAGTGCGTCCACTGACCTACTCAGCCGATCCTGAAGGCTCGCGACTCCAGAAGCGCTGTCCTGGTAAACGAGTACTCGCTGGTCACGCAGGTCAAACGGTACGTCGTTGAGATCGCGAACCAGTAGCACGCTTGGCTTGTCAAGAGCATGCGCGAAGCCAAGTTCGTAGAACACATTCGGGTTCCGCCCGCTGAGATCTGCGACAACATAGTCTGCGCGACGGATGGAGGCAATCACTTGATCCATGATCCGCCCGGCAACGAACATATCGTCTGCACGAGTACACTCGTGTCCACGCCCCGTGATCACTGGCCGGATAACATGCTCCCAGATACCGTCGAAGTCGGCGGCAAAGGGCATCAGAACAAAGCATCTCTTCATATCTGTCGCTTTCTGTTTCGATGCGATCCCGCCAACGCGATGGAAAGACGATAGGCAACTGACCTTCCCCCAGTCACTTTGTCAGCAACCTCGTTTCTCTGGGGGTTATTTTCCGTCCCGCTGGAGATCTGCAGAACGGACTGCCTTCCGAGATACCACCGACTCCGGGGCCGACGATCGATAGCCTAGCGATCAGTTCTGTCGAACCGTTTTGTGGGGAATCCACCAGCTCCAGACCAGCACTTTTACCCCCATCAGCGTCACGAAAACTGTCCCGTTGAGCAACTCTTTCCGTAACCTCCCGATAAGGCTCTCGAAGCACTTTCGCGATCGCTCTTTGTCCTGGTTAACACCGAGCAGCCTGCTTTTTACGAGTACCGGTCTGGTGCAGAACTTCCGTCTCACTCCGCTTGTTCAACAAAGAGGCAGGAATGTGTGGAGCGCACAAGCGAAAGCACGTCGTTCAAGGCCGATAGCACCTCGTTTTCGTCCAGGCTCACATCCCGACCCTCGGCTTCGCCCGACCTCACCTTCTCCAGATACTTCCTATCCACGATCCCGAGATTGTGTGTGATCGGGTGCCGCTTCTCCAGGGTGCTCCTCAGCCGAGCGGCATCCGCGTGACTAAGGATGCACGCCGCGTCGAAACCAAAAAGCTGGTCAAGCGTCTCAATCACCCCGTCGTAGCTCTGGAAGCGGCTTCGGACTCTCTTCACCATGGTCGCCTCTACGACCTCCGGCGCATCTCCGTCGGTGAGCATCTTCCGCCGCGCCATCGCCTTGAACGCGGCCTCCATGATGGAGACGACGTCCTCCAGGCCGTTTTCGATGTCCCGGGCTGCAACGCGCGGGCCCAGCTCGGCGTTTCGGCGTTCGACGTCGTTGAGCATCGCACGGAGCACTTCACTCTCGGCTTCCACGTGCCTGACAAAGATGTCGTGACCACAATCCGGACACCAAACCGCCAGCCCGTAGACCGCATGCTCAAGAGTGCACTTGGGGCAAGCCACATCGCGGCGGAGCTGCTCCTCCCAAGGCCTGCGGACCGGAGTCCGTCGCCCCGGTTTGTAGCTCATCTCCACGGAGATCAGTCCACCGCCGAGCTTCTTCTTACCGGTCGGGCCCAGACCGAGCGCACTCTTGAACATCCGTTCGATGCCTTCCCGGGCTTCGTTCATCGCCACATCCTTGACGTAGCGGACCTGGTCTTGGGTAGAGAAACCTTGCGGATCGGCCGCGGCCCTGCAGTAGGGACAGAACGCTTGTGCTTGCTCGCCCGTCAGGCCGGTCCCACACTTGACCTTGAACGAGCCCGGCGAGCACGCGGGATCGATGCACTCCCGCGCTGCCATGCCGAGACTATCGGTAGGCAGCGAGATGCTCATCGTGTATTGATCGCGTCCCGTTTTGCGGACGTTGTGGGGACCACCTTGCCTGAACAGGTCTTGCGTCATCGATACTCCCAAATCTGCCCCGCCAGCTCACCAAAACATTTCATGCGAGTTCCGGATGCCGTGCGTGGTCCTCCGAAGCCTGGATCGGCTCGACTTCGACCCGGGTCAGAAGCCGGACGCCCAACGCGTCGAGCACACGCATCGCACGATCAACGGTGATCCCGTGATACTCGTTGCGTTCGTCGCGTGACACGGCGCTCTCGTCAACGCCCAGACGCCTGGCGAGCTCCCGCTGCGTCATGCCGCGAGCGATGCGCATCCCGATGATCGCCTGACCGAGCCCGTGGAGGTTCTCGAACTCGCTGAACTGGCCGCGCTTGAGCCGCTCATAGCTCAGAACCTCCTCTTCCAGCTGCATGCGGAAGGACTCGAGGGGTGCCCTCAAGCGGGCCACTTCGTCCGGGGTAAAGCCCTCTGTTTCCCAGGATGCGACGTGTTGATTGAGACGATCGCGTTCCGCGTCGATGCGGGCGATCGCCTGTTGGTATTCTGTCTCGTTGCGGATCATGGTGTGTCCTCCTATTCCTTGACTATCCGGACGATGCCCTTGGGTGCCCCGGTTCCTCTGCACTTCCGAAAGAAGGCCGGGAACTCCAGGGGCACGCCGTGCTCGTCCTGCCCCGCGACCAGTCCGGTGTAGTGCGGGTAGAGCTCCACGCGGTACGTGTGCCACATCGGCAGCTGCTGCTTCGGGTACCCGCGATAGGGCCGGCGGGCCCTGTGATCCCACGTCCAGCACTTGGCCGGATCAATCCGGTTCAACTCCCGTTCGAGGCTGCCGTCCGCGATCCTGCGGGGATCGCACTCGAAATAGCCATCGATGTCGTTCGGATGGTTTTTGTCCTCGGCGAACGACCCATCGATAAAGATCCGATCGATGCCCACGGCCCACAGCTGGCCAACCATCACACGCAAGTTCCCGACGAGGTGCTCCCGCCAGGCCGCGTCCCACACCTGGTGGTCCTTGGGCTCCCCGGGCCCGAGCACGAGGACTGACGCTTCGAGCTCGTCGAGCGTCAAGTCGTAATCGCTCGCCGGGAGTGTCCCCTGCGGCGTGAAGCCTGGTAGTGCGGGCATGCAGCCTCCGTCCATTGTCTTACACACCATTATCGTCAAACTTGCTGTATATGTCAAGCATTTTCTCTTCTTTGCGATCCCGCAGCGACGCAGACAGATCGATACCAAACATATACCGATCGGTCCGGACCGCGATCGGCGGTGCTGAGCGCAGGTGCCCGAGCCGCGAAGCAGCCTGACGGAATACCCGAAGGTTCAGACCCCCTCATTACGAGTATGTCTGGATGGCGGCACCCAAGCAGAGATTTGTGAGTCCGCCCGGGACGACTGCGACCCAAAGAACCCCGTCGGCCGCGAGGAGGGGCAAAGTGTCGGCATCACATCATCGGTGTCACATTCTGGCTCGCTCGCGATCCAATCCGGTTTGGTCCTCCGGATGATGAAGCATCTACCTTCGATTCTGTCGCTTGGTACACTCCACCCATGCCGCCGAGTCCGAAATCCTGGAGCCGGATCCGGAGTGCGATTTCCTCGCCAAACGGGAGCGCTTTGAGGCTCCGGATCTGCATCCTGCTCGCGGTGTCGTCAACCTCCCCACTCTCCGCCCAGCCCGGCAGCGACGGTCCGATCCCGAACGTGTCGCCGGTCGTCACGCTCAACAGCTCACCGACCATCGCCCAGCTCGTCGATCTCTGTGCCCAGCAATTTGGTGTGGATATCGAGTACCCGGCGTCGGATGCCCCGCTCTCGTCCAAGCTCATGGTCCGGAGCGCGACCGCGTACACACCGGCCGAGCTCTGGGAGTTGACGCACCGGATGCTGGAGACCAAAGGACGCACGACCGTGCTTGCACCAGGTGCACGCAATCTCTACCGGGTGGTCCCGCTTTCGGAGGCAACCGCCGCGACGGAGGCCATCGAGGACGTGCCCGTCCCGTCGCCGGGATACTTCGTCGCCCGGTATCCTGTGCGCTTCGCCGACCCGGCGCAGGTGCTGCTGGCGCTGAACGAGCCGCGCCCCCCGGTCTGGCAGGCAGCCTTGGCCCCCGACGGGTCGGCGGTCCTCGTTGGGGCGTTGGCACGCAGGCACCGCGATGTCCGCGACATCGTCACTTCGATGGACGCCCAGGCCGCGTCCGTCCGGATCACGCCCATCCCGGTCTCGCACGCCGACCCGCTCGTCCTGCTCGCTGCGGTCAACGCGGCAAAGGAGCGGCTGCCCGGCCGCAAGCTCACCGGCTCGCTCGCGCAGGGCCCCCTGCCCGCGACGCTTTTGCTGACCGCCTCGGACAACGAGCGCCCCCGCTGGCTCGAACTCATCGAGCGTTTCGACGTCCCGCAGGGGGCGGTCACCCGCAGTTATCCCATCCCGGCGTTCGGCGCCGGCGAGATCGAGTCGCTGCTCGAGCAGATCGCCCGACAGGTCGGCCCCCGCGGCTCGGGCGACCGATGGAAGGTCGTGCGGAACAGTCTCGCGGGCACGCTGATCGTCACGGCCACGCCTGACGAGCTCGTGCGGGTCACGGAGCTTCTCGCTCAGATCGCGTCCGTGCCCGCCGAGCAGCGTCGCGCGACGCGGACTTTCACCATCCGCAACCGCAACGCCGAGGACCTCCGCGGCTCGGTGTCCCGGCTCCTCGGCGTCTCGTTGGGCGAACCTACGGATATCACCTCGTCCGACATCGCCGGTGACACTCCGCCCGTCGTGGCCGGCCCGACGAGTGGCCGGCAGGCCTCCGATCTGGTGCTCGCCGTGGATCCGGAGCTGAACGCCATCATCGCGGCCGGACCGCCGAATCTACTTGATGAGGTCGCCTCATTGGTGGCCCGGCTCGACCAACGGCAGCCGCAGGTGTTGTTGGAAGTCCTGCTCGTGAGCCTGTCCGAGGGCCAATCCCGGGATTTGGGCGTGGAGTTGCAGGCGCGGATCGACAGCGGGAGCACGCTGATCGGGCTTGGGTCGCTGTTCGGTCTGTCCAGCGTCGGCCCGGGCAGCGCCGCGCCGACCGTTGGCGGGTCGGGCGGCAGCGCGGTCATCCTGGACCCGGGCGACTTCTCCGCGGTGGTCCGGGCACTGGAGAACATCAACAACGGCCGTTCGCTCAGTCGCGCCAACACACTGGTCAACAACAACGAGTCGGCAAGCCTGAGCAACACGGTCACCATCCCCTACGCGACCACCACCCTCACGGACGGCAACACCATCACCGCATTCGGCGGGTCCGAGCCAGCCGGCACAACCATCTCTGTGTCTCCACAGATCGCCGAGGGTGACTTTCTTGTCCTCGACTACAACGTGAGCCTGTCGTCGTTCCTCGGAGAGTCATCGTCTGCAGGTTTACCGCCGCCCAGCCAATCCACATCGATCAACTCGATCGCCACCATACCGGACGGGTACTCGATTGTGCTCGGCGGGCTCGAGTTGCTGACCGAGTCGGACGCCGACACCAAGACACCGCTCCTGAGTGACATACCGATCCTGGGGAACCTCTTCAAGTCCACCTCAGACTCCACGAGCCGGACCCGTTTCTACGTGCTGATCCGCGCGTCGATCCTCCGCGACCCGGGTTTCGAGCGTCTCAAGTACTACAGCGACACCGCGTCCGAGGAGGCCGGGGCCACCCTCGGCTGGCCGACGGTCGAACCCAGGATCATCCGGTAAACCCGATGGACGCATGGACCGAGTTCGTCGAGCGGATCCCGCATGCGTTCGCACGGGAGCATCTGGTGCTCGGTGTGCGATCCGAGCGAGCTCGGCGTATTCTCCACGCCGATCGCACCCCTCCGTGGGTGCTTCACAACGTCTGTGTCGCCCTTGGCGGCGCCAAGCCCGGTCTCGAACCCGCCGAGCCGAGCGAGTTGGCTGCTCGCATCGACGGGATCTACGCGGAGTCGGGCCGAACGACCAGGGCGCTTCAGGATCATGCCGAGCACGGCGAGTCGCATCTGGATCAAACCGTCGCGCTGCAGGACGCGGACCTGCTGACGAGTGCCGGCAAGTCCGACACCGCCAAGTTTCTCGACGCGGTCCTCTTTGACGCGATCCGTCGGGGCGCTTCCGATGTCCACGTTCACCCGCTCGAGACGGACACACTGATCCGGTTCCGCATCGACGGGGTGCTGGTCGAGGCTCGCCGGCTCCCACGCCGCGCGTCCGACCAGGTTGTGAGCCGCCTCAAGGTCCTCGGCTCCATGGACACCGCCGAGTCCCGCGCCCCGCAGGACGGCCGAGCCACCGTGACCCTCGGCCGGGCGGGCAACGATGGGGCGGACGGCAAGGGTTCGCGCTCCGTGGACCTGCGCATCAGCACCATCCCTACCGCGGAGGGCGAGCGCGCCGTGATCCGCATCCTCGACACCGACCGCGGCCGGCGGCTGGCCGATCTGGACACCATCGGGATGCCACCAGACGTGCGGACTGCGTATGACCGCGTGGTATCCCGCCCCAACGGCATGATCCTGCTGACCGGGCCTACCGGGTCGGGCAAGACAACCACGCTCTACGCGACCCTGCGTCGCGTCGCCGCCCAATCCAACGATCAGGGCCGGATCGGCGGCGCCAGCCTGAACATCATGACCGTCGAGGACCCGGTCGAGTACCGCCTGTCCGCTGTGGGCATCACGATCAGCCAGTCGCAGGTCAACCGCAAGAAGGGCATGTCGTTCGCGGCGGGCCTGCGCCACATCCTCCGCCAGGATCCCGACGTGGTCATGGTCGGCGAAATCCGCGACGCGGAGACGGCGAGCCTCGCGATCCAGGCCGCCCTGACTGGTCACTTGGTGTTCTCCACGCTGCACACCAACGACGCAGTGGGAGCCCCGCCGCGTCTGATCGACCTCGGGGTCGAGCCCTATCTCGCCTCGGCCGCCCTGACGGCGGTGATGGCCCAGCGATTGGTTCGGACCGTTCACGCTGACTGTCGAGGGACCGGCTGCGAGGCCTGTCTGAACACGGGCTACGCGGGTCGGAGCGGCATCTTTGAGCTGTTCGTGCTCGACGAAACGTCGCGTGAGCTCGTTTCGCAGGCCAGTTCGGCGACGGCCCTGCGCCGCCACGCCGCCGCCCGCGGGATGCGGACGCTCCGCGAGGACGGCCTTCGCCTGGTGCAACTCGGTGTGACCACCCGGACCGAGATCGAGCGGGTCACGGTGGACCTGACGGACCTGCCCGAGCCGCTGGGCATCGAAGGACGCACCGCGTGACCGTATACCGCTACAGGGCAACCGCCCAGCCGGGCTCCGGGGGGCAGATGGAGGGGGTGATCTCCGCGCCGGACGCGGTCGCCGCTCGTCAACTGCTCCGCCAGGCCGGCCTGCGTCCGCTCCGGATCAGGCCCGTGCGATCCGCGAGCCACAAGGCCGCGACGGTGAGGAATCGGCCGACAGACGGCTACCTCCGCAGGCGTCGTACCGCGGGGAAGGCCGAGTTCTTCGACGCGATCGCGACCCTGCTCCGCTCCGGCGTGAACCCGCGCGACGCGTTGCTCGTGCTCGCGGGATCCCGGGCCAGGTCCACCGGGCCGGGATTGCTCGCCCGGGTGCTCGCCGATGAGGTCGCCCAGGGTGTGCCGCTTTCGGTCGCGGCCTCCGGCCATCCCTCCTGGTTCGATACCGCAGAGTGTGCCGTGCTGGCCGCCGGCGAAAGGGCGGGTGAACTCGACCACGCCCTTACGCGGCTGGCCGAGCGCCAGGCCCGCTCCCACGACCTCTCCTCCCGACTCACCAGCGTCCTGGCCTATCCCGTGATCGTGACCGTCGCCGGGATCGGCGTCGGCTGTTTCCTGGCCGTCCGGATCCTCCCGCAGCTCTCCACGGTCCTGACCGACGCCCAAGTGGCCGTCCCCGCCCTGACCAAGGCGGTCATGACCGTCGGGCAGACACTGGTGGCGCAAGCGGTCTGGCTGATGCCGGCATTGCTGTTGCTCATCCTGGCAGTGGTGCTCGGCCTGGCTTCGCGTCACGCGCGGCTCCCGGACGCAGCGGTCCGACGCTCGCCCGCGGTCCTCCGTAGGGTCCGCACCGCCGAGTCGTTCATGGCGCTCTCCGAGCTGACCGAGTCGGGCCTGACCTTGGTCGAATCCGTCCGGGTCGTCGCGCCCACGGCCACCGGTCCGCTCGGCGTCGCCCTCGCCCGGGCTTGGCTCCGGGTGGCCGAACGCATCGAGCAGGGGGACCGGTTCGACGAAGCGCTCGACGACCCGGCTTGGTTCACCGAAGAGCACCGACGACTCATCGCGGCCGGGGCACATTCGGGCGAGCTGGCGGCCACCCTCCGTCGGATCGGCGAACGCGAGCGTCGCAGCGCCCACCGGCTGATCGACCGCGCCGCGTCGCTCATCGAGCCCGCCGCGATCATCGGCCTGACCGTCTTCGTCGGGGCGGTCGTTCTTGCCGTGATCCTGCCCATCGTGCGACTCCAGGAGATCATCGGATGACCCACTCGGCCAATCCCCGCCCAAGCCGGCGCTGTCGGGCCCGCCGCGGCATGACCTTTGTCGAGCTGCTCGCTGTCCTCGTCATCCTCGGTTTGGTCGCCAGCGTGCTGACGGTTTCGTTCGCCGGGCGCTTCGCCAAGGGCAAGCGGGAGATCGCGCGGACTCAACTCGCTCAACTCATCCAGGCCGTTGAAACGTTCCGGATCGAGCACGGCGATTGGCCCCCGGTCGAACAAGGGCTCGGCGCGCTGACCACGCCCGCAGCCTCGCCCACCGCCCCGTACTTTCTCAAACCCGACCAGATCGTGGACCCGTGGAACAACCCCTACGCCATCATCATCCCCGGCCCGGACGGCTATCCCTACGAGATCGTCAGCTACGGCTCCGATCGGCAGCCCGGCGGCGAGGACGAGGCTGCCGACCTGACGTCCACGAGGTTGCGTGACTGACCCATGCGTGCGTTCCGATCCCAACCCGGCTATCTGCTCGTCGAGCTCATCGCGGCGGTCACCCTGTCGGCCATCGCGGTCGCGGCGTTGATCCCGGCCGTGTCCGGGCGGTCCGAGCAGACACGCCGGTCCGAGCTGATCATGTGGATCACCGATTTCGATCGCCGCGTGCGGCTGCTCGGCCTCCAAGAAGGACCCGTCCGGCTCGAACTGGGCTCGACCCGTGAACTGACCGCGTCAGTGGTCCGAGGCGGCGAGCCAACGCTCCGGCTCCGACTGGATGCCGACGAGGTCCATCTGATGGATCCCGAGAAGGGCACCCAGACGAACTTCGTCGTGTTCGACCGGCTGGGCCGATCCGCGGACTACACCGTGTTTATCCGGACCCGTGGTTCCCGGTTTTCGATCCACGTGAACGGATTGACCGGGCGGGCGACCCTGAACTATGAGGAACCCATCCCATGACCACGCGCAGCGGACTTTCCGTCCTTGAGGTGCTCCTCGCCACCGCCCTGCTGGCGATGGTCGTGGCGGCGTGCCTGCCTCTCATGGCCCCTACGCCAGCGAGCGTACCTTTGCGCGCCGACCCGCGGCTCATCCGCATCGCCATGGCGACACCGACCGCCACGCCTCCCAACGCGACGGTGGAGTGGTTCGAATCGACGGTCGAAGGCGAGATCAACGGGACATGGGTCGTCATTGTGTCGGGTGACCGCCTCGCTCTGGTCTGGACACCGGCCGATCCGAGTCCTGCGGAGGATCGCCCGTGATCCGGCGCGCGTTCTCGATGCTGGAAGTGGTCCTGGCGCTTGTGATGCTATCGGCGCTCGCGATGGCGGCTGTTTCTTGGACGACGGCGATGCTCCGGCGCCAGTCGGACGCCCTCACCGCAGACTCCCAAGCCCGAGACATCTTGACCTTCGACCGACTCCTGCGCACCGATCTCATGAACCACGACGTCACCATCCCGCCAATGCTGCGACGTCAGGAACGGTTGTGGATTTCTGACGGCAGGTTGCACGTCCTGACCCGAGACCGGGGCCCCGCCGAGGCCGTGTACGAGCTTCGCGAAGGCACCGTGACCCGGACAGTGAATCAGATCACACCGGATTCTCAGACCCGTTCTTCGATCTTGATCGAATCGACGGAGAGCATGACCTTTCAACTCGAATCCACTGAGCAGGATCCGTCGGCAATCCTTTTCATTACACTGGACTTGGCCGATCGAGGTACCGGCGAGCCGATGCGGCTCCGATTCGACATCCCTGCGGAGTGGCTCCGATGAACCAGCGCGGCGTTGCCATGCTGATCGTGCTCGCGACGGCAGTCATGCTCCTGGCGGCCGCGTCCATCATCGCTCGGTCGCGGGCGACCGCCGCCCTTTCCCAAAGAACGGATGAACGCCTGCGCCTCGCCTGGGCCGCGTGCGAAGCCGCGGAAGCGCCAATCCTCGCCTGGCTCGAACGCAGGTCCCGCCGCGTGGTGCTCGCCCCGGACGCACCCCCGGTGGTCACGGTCTTGGATGACACGACCCTGATCGGAGAACTCGAGGCACGCATCCATGTCACCGCCTGGGACCAGACGGCCATGATCCCAGCGGTCGATCTGGCAAAACTCCCGGCGCTGTCCGCGTTGCTCTCCCGCGACGATCGAGCCGCCGCTCGATGGATGGACACGGATCGTGGCTCCCCCGGTCTCGACATCGGCCATCCGTCCGTCGCGATCTTCCCAGCCCCGGACGGGCCCGGGGCCCTCGGGGCACGCGTCGCGACCCACAACCCGCCGCCCGGACCGGCACGCCAACGCGGCGGCCAGTTGCCCGCGATCAACATCAACACGGCCCCGGAGACCCTGCTCCGGGCGGTCTACGAACAGTTGGACATATCCGGCCTCGATGCCGTCTTGCAGGCCCGGCGGGCCGGCGAGCGGGCCGAGATCAACCAGCAACGCGGCAGCAACGCCCAGCCCATCCGTCTCGTGGGGTCCAGCACCGTGTGGGGTATTCGAACGGACGTATTGATCAACGGCCTTCGTGCGTCGATCTGGTCCGTCTACACCCTCCGAGCCGGCACATGGACCCGGGAGCAACGCCTTGTCATCGCCGAGTGACCCAATCCGATCACTCCGAATCGCCCGCCACGCGCTGGACGCGGTGCTTGTCGTGGCCGTGGTGGTTGCGATCGGATGGGCAGTAAGGCCGATTCGCGAGGTCGACCCGTCAGACCACGCACGCGAGGATGCTCCCGCAATGACCCAAACCGGCGTGCCGTCCGATGGATTCCCGGTTGCCGCCTTCGACCGCACACTCTGGTACGTGCCGCCGACCCCGGTGGTCGTCACGCCGCCACGGCCGCCGGAAATGCCCCGGCTCGAACTCATCGGTATCTTGCGGGACGGCGACGGGTACCGCGCCATGATCGTGGACCCAGCCAACAACGAGATCCGAGGTGTATCCGATGGCGAGAATCTCGGCATCACACGGATCGTTTCCATTTCCGAGAACCGCGTCCGTTGCGAGGCCCACGGTGTCCCCTTTGAACTCTCACTGGAGGCCCCGTGACAGCAAAGCCCGCCGCCATCGCTCCGGACCAACTCTACTTCGCCCTGCTCGACCGGCCGGTCTCGGCCAGAGGACGCGCTCGCGCCGAAGAACTCGCCTACGCCTTCGAAGCAACGCTGCCCGTCCCCATCGAATCCGTGCACCCTGTCTACCGACCGCTTCCCGACGCCCGAGTCCTGGCGATCGGGATCGATCGTGAGAAGGCTCTGGATCTGGCTCGCTCCCACCCGGTGGCCCATCCCGCGGCCTGGCCGGACTGGCTCGCCCCGATCGCCACGGCGCTCGACCCGCGTGGGATCAACCTGCTCACCGGCCCCTGTACATCCCACTTGGTCACAACCGCGCGGAACCGGACGCTGCGGCACGCGTTGGTCGGTGTCACCCTGATCACGCTTGTCGCGTCCGCCGGCTTCGAGCGTCGCATCCGCGACGACCGATCGCACGCGGACGAGATACGCCACCGGACGGACGCCGTCTACCAACAGGCCCTCGGTGGCGGCATGAACGCCGGTCAACCCCCGGCCGCCCGGATGACTTCCGAGCTGCGTCGATTGCGTGCCACGCGCACCGCCCAGGCCGTCGAGCAGACCCAGCCGACCGCCGATCTCGCGCTCGCGAATCTCTTGGCCGTGTGGCCCGAACCGAGCCGGGCACGCACCGAATCGATCACGGTCGCCGAGCGAACGATCGACGTGGTGCTCCGCGTCACCGATCTCGAGTCCGCTCAGGCGTTTGTCACCGCACTCGGCTCGGCAAAGGGGCTGATACCGGGCCCGGCCAAGACAGACCGCGAGGGCGGCGAGGTCCGCGTCAGCCTCCGATTCGATCGGGAGACGACGCCATGAACAGAGCCAGCGCCCTGCTCGCGTTGACCTGCGCGGCCGCGATCGGAACCGCCGCGGTCCAATCGGCCCGCTGGAGCGCCGCTCGATCCGAACGCATGGCCACTGAACGTGCTCTGGTGGCTGCGTCGGCCGACGCTCGCGAACTCGCCCGCCTCCGAGCCGCGTCTGAGGTCCGCATCTTCGGAGAGCCACCGGCCGAGGACTTCTTCGACCGGGTCGGCCGCACGCTGACAACCGTGGGTATCTCGCCCTCCGTGGCGACCAACATCGTGCGTGAGGCCGACCGCGCCGTGTCCGGGACAGTCGCCAACCAACGCCGCCGCGAGATGCGGATCGAGCTGCGCCCGATGTCACCGCCCGATCTGGGTCGCTTCCTCGCCGCATGGAACACGGACAACCCCGCGTGGACGCCGCGACAGATCACACTGCGAAAGATCAACGACCGCCAATCGGATCCTGGCGACTA